>CXWL01012292.1_pt1 | contig 75446 bp, 58 predicted proteins | sample 590931 | NCBI WGS metagenome assembly CXWL01 (sample SAMEA3498368, study PRJEB10139) | groundwater metagenome | biome: water well; material: biofilm material | place: Germany | collected 2015-04-27
GCCCGGCATAGCCCTTCTGACGCAGCAAAGCGGTCGCCTCGTAGCCGTCCATAACCGGCATTTGCATGTCCATCAGGATGCAATCGAACGGACTGCCTTCCTCGCATGCCGCCAGTGCGGCATCGACGGCGAGACTACCGTTCTCTTTCACCGTCACTTCCGCGCCCGCCTTCTTCAGTACATGGGAAATGAGCCGCTGATTGTCCACCCCGTCCTCGACCAACAGGATTCGGCAGTCAAGCGGCGTTGCCTGCCCGCTATTCGCATCGGCCTTGGCAGGCTCCATCGCGACCACGGAAGTCGAGACGGGTTCTACCAGCATCTTCACGCCGTCCAGCGGTCCCGTAGCAACCGTGACCCGAAACGTGCTTCCTTTCCCGGGTTGGCTTTCCAACCGAACGTCGCCGCCGAGTGCATTCGCCAGGCTCTTGCTGATCGACAGTCCCAAACCGGTCCCACCGAACTTGCGCGTGGTCGTCGAATCGGCCTGCACAAAAGACTCGAAGAGCTTGCCGATTTGTTCCGGTGGGATGCCGATCCCCGTGTCCATCACATCGAACTCCAGCCTGGGCTGCACGGCGCCCGTTCCGGTCATCGGATCAGAATCCAGGCACTGAGTCAGCAGGCGAACCTCACCCTTCTTGGTAAACTTGATTGCGTTGCCGACCAGGTTGACCAGAATCTGCTTGAGTCGGGTGGGATCGGTTTCGATGGTCTCGGGAATGGGTCCTTTGAATTCGATGATAAGCGCCAATCCTTGTGCTTCTGCCCAAACCCGCATCAGCGACTCGACGTCCGCAACAACCTGAACCGGCGAGCAGCGAATGCGCTCGACCTCGAGCTTGCCTGCCTCGATCTTGGAGAGGTCCAGGATGTCGTTGATGATTTGCAGCAGATGCCGGCCGTTGCGGTGCACCGTGTGAAGCGCATTGAGCCGCGCCGATTCGGACAGGTCAGGATCGAGCATATTCTCGGTGAACCCGAGGATGGCCGTCATCGGGGTGCGGATCTCGTGGCTCATGTTGGCCAGGAACTCGCCCTTGGCCTTGGTCCCGGCGACCGCCTGGGTTTCGGCCCGGCTGAGCTCGACATTGGTGGAGGCAAGCTCCTTGAGCAGCCTCTGTTGTTTGTGAAAGAAGCCGATCACCAGGAGGATGACGACCAGCGCGGATATCCCGGTAATGAGCCCGATCATTGATCGAAGGACAGTCAGCGGCTCGAAAAGCGCATCGTGCGGCATGGTGATGACCGTCTTCCACTCCGATCCGTCGCCCCCTTCCGGGAGCTTGACCGGGGCGGCACGCAACGCGACCCTGCCACCCTCGAGATAGACCTCGTTGGAGTCGTCCGTCGGGACGGATTTCGGATGGATGGGTCCACGCTGCGCTATCATATCGCCGGACGCGGACGTCAGCCCGACCCACGAATCGGAATGGCTGGGCAGCAGGATCAACGGCGGGACGAGAAGCTCGAGCGTGCCGATCAACTCGCGCTCGTCGAATTCAGCGAAGATGGGAACGGCCACACGCATCAGTTCTCCGGCAGCTTCGATGAGATACCGTGTTCCTCCCAGAAAACGCGATCGTTCCGTCGCCCTGTACAGGCTCGGTGCAGCGGGGTTCGTTGAGGCAATCACGATGCCCGTTGCGTCGTAACAGGTGAGCCGCGATACGCCGGCGTTTTGGTGCTCGAGGGTTTCCAGAAGCTCGGCAATATCACGATCCTGGTCTTTGTCGAGAACGTGCGTCATCACAGGCTGCCCGGCCCACGACCCAAGTTTTTCAACCGTGTCCGCCACGGACTGCTCGACGTTCGCATTGGCGTGTTTGATTTCTTCGGTCAACCGGCTTTCGATGGTCCGCAGCAGCGTGACTCGACCCTGTCGGTAGAGCACGAATCCGGCGCCGCAGACCGCCAGGATGATCAGCTCGCAGAGCAGGAGCTGGGACCATCCGCCGCGTGATGAAATGTCAGCCTTACCGTTCGGCATCACCCATACCCTTGACGTCAATGACTTTCACGGTGTCATCGACCTCGTGTTCGTACAGGTATCCGATCCCCCCATTGACCCGCTGGAGATACTCTTTGACCAACTTGGCTGATTGCAGCACTTTGGGCGGTTTGAGACCCTGCGTTAACTGGAGGTTGGTCCAGTATTCGCGCATCGCCTCCGGATTCTTGTCGAAGACTTTCTGCGAGAAGTCGCGGCCGATCGGGCTGTTGCCCGACCGTTCGTAAACCGTAATCATCGACTTGTTGGGCCACTCGATCATCTGGCGAAGGAAGACGCGGCGCAGCTCTGCGATGTGCAGCGATCCAATCGGGTTGTTTTTCGAGACCACCACGACGATTTTGGGCGGCGGGGCGGCGTCGCCTGAACTCGCTTTCCCCTTCGAATCGACCTCGTCCACCGCCGTCTTTTGTGTTTCGTTTGTTTCGGTCGTTGATGTGCTGTAGGTACGCTCTGTTTGCGTCGGCGTCCACGCACTGTCTTGCGGCGCGAAAGCGGCCCCATGCGGCTCTTCGGATGAAGCACCGCAGAGGGTGACCAACAAAGCTATGCCTGCCAGAGTCCTTCCCATTGGTCCGACCAATCCTGGTCCTCGCAATCAGTTAGTCATGCTGTTTGCGTCTTATCCATTCGGGCAAGGCGCCCGTGTGCCACCGCTGTGTCAGCGGTGGCCGCCACTGCCGACACGGCAGTGGCACACCGATAAGTTGCTTCAAATACGACTACCTACACTAGAAACCGATGGCCGCCGATGCCGCCACCCCACTGAAATCCTCGTCCTCCGAGTGACGGGAATAGAAATACTCCAGCTTCAAGGAGACGTTGGGGATCGGGCGGTAGTTGACACCCAGGGAATGTTCCTGAGTCTCTTCGTCGCGTTCGATCTCCAGCAGATCGAATCGATAGAACGTGGCCCATTTCTCGTTGAAGCGGTAACTCGGTTGCAGGTAGAACCCCGTCCGTTCCTCCTCGGCATCCCTTGCGGCAAACTCGCTGAGGATCTCCCAGGGACCCTTGCGTACTTGAGCATCCAGCCCCCACGTGAAGAAACGGCCCTCGCCGGTCGGGCGATCCTGGCTTAGGCTCAGCCCCACATCGAGCGTGTCGAGCTTCCCATTTGTTGGAAGGTGGAAGGTCACTTTTCCGCCGACGTCCTTGCTCTCGTTGTCGTCGTGCTTGGTGAAGAAGACGGATTGCCCGTTACCGAGATACCCGTAGTAGGTCATGCCGAGGTCTTCCCAGTGCTTTGATCCATGTGCCATCAGTCCGACGAAGGCCTCCCGGAACACCTGGCGAACCAGGAGCGGACGCCGGGTTGAGAGCATGACGTGCGGATAGTGATTGACGTTCCAATACCCGGGCGTGAGGATCAGTCCGCCGCGCAGCTTGAGGAGGTCCGAGTAGACGTACTCCCCCCATGCCTGCTCGAGTTTGACTTCGCCGCGGGCCTCCTCCAACTCGTCGCCGCCCTCCCCTTCGATCTTGGTTCCGTACTCCAACTCGAACTCCGAGAAGACTCGCCAGCGTTCCCACTCCTTGCTCAGATGCAGCGACAGGTGGTGCTGACGAAATTCGCCCGGGCTGTCTTCCCGGTCGTCGTCGAAATACTCCACGTCCAGGTACCCGCTGAGCGTGGGCATCTGGTCGAGTTTTTTCTGCAATTCGAATTGCTCGTCGCGTAACTCCTGGAGAGCGGACTCGCGCAGTTCCCCATCTTCGGGTAGCGATGCCTCCATCACCTGGATCTTCTTGAGCAGTACCGCTTGCCCGGCCTCCACCGCCTCAAACCGCTCCAGCAGCTTCTGATTGAGCGTCTGCTGGGCCGCCAGCTCTGCGCGAAGCTGGGCGATGTCATTGGGGTCCTGGGCGTCTGCCGGGGCGGCGGTGAGAAGGAAGAGCGCAAGGAGGATACGCACAAGGTTTGACGTAGATGAAGGTGTGGCGCTCATCGAAAGTCCCTTTGTGCGCGACACGATTTCGTCGACATACAACGCGATGGCCTCTTTCGAAAACCGCCACACACGCCCCACCTTTCGGCCGGGGAGTTCCCCCCGCGTTGCGAGCCGGTAAACCGTGTCGCGGGAAACGCGAAGCAGCTTCGCGACTTCATCTCCCGTCAAAAGCTCAACCGGCATGACACCTTCCTGCGGTTTAACGCGGTTACCGCAGCAATCTGCGGCCTTCACAAGGTAATCGGACGTTGACAGGCCGTGGTTAAGTTGGTCGTTCCCCTAAAAACGACTCCATAGCTGAATTTTTGGGTGAGTTTTCGCTCGGGTAGCCGTCCCAAAGCGTGATAGAGCAAGAAGATGGGGATGAAAGCCCCCTCGCTGCTCGGGGTTGGGAAGTGGTCAAAACGGAAACTGGAAGTCCGCGATTCGAAGTCGATTCGCGCGCCGCTCAAGGACATTGTTGAGGCCGATTACGGGGCAGCGGGTCTTTGTCTCCCCGTAGCTGCTTTACGCTGATCGCGTTTTCGCCACAAAATGCGCGCGCCCCGGATGTTATGGAAGGCGTAGTAGCGGATGGTCCGCTCGCACCGGTCGGGAAGAGGAACGGGCGAACTCGGAAAACAAAAATTGTCAGAACAAAGCGATTTGAAAGTTTCACGTTACGGCACTCAGTACCGCAGGGGCCTTCTTGCCTCGTTGCCTTGTTGTCTTGTTGCCTCGTCGCCTTCTTGTCTTGTTGCCTCGTTGCCTTCTTGCCTGTTCCCCATTCCCCATTCCCCATTCCCTAACAAAACATGAAAATTTCCAAACGAACCTGGTTGGCAGCAAAACTTTACATTTTCGTCAAACGCAAACTGCCGCCCTCTGTCTCCTCTGTGGATTGGTCAAAAGCTGGAGGTCGTTATTTAGCGAACTGAAAATCCGCAATCTGCATTTCGACGCTTCGCCGACCGTTGAAGTCGTTAATGATCGGTTCAAACGCGACCCGACATCGACGATGTTGTTTCAAATCTTCGAGGTGCGCTCCCAGTCGAAACCCGATCCCCTTCACGTGCACGCCGTCCTGCGCGAACGTGGCCTGCAAGTGATCCCCGCTCGCCCCCACGCACCGCGGTTCCGACGCCAGTTCCACCCAGTCCGTGGCCAGCATGGGCTTGGGGTTTCCGTTGCCGAAAGGCCCCAATCCGGTAATCGCCTGTGCCGTCGGCATGGTCATTTCAGCCAGCCGCACTTCCCCGTCAAGCCGCAGTTTGGGCGTCAGGTCGTCGCCGGTGAGGCGATTGTTTGCGATCGCAACAAAAGCCTCCGTAAACCCGGCCACCCGGCCAGCGTCGATTCGCAAACCAGCCGCCGCAGCATGACCGCCGTGCGAGATCAAATGACCCGCGCAATCACTGAGGGCCGCCGTCAAATCAAAGTTGGCCACTCCCCGCCCGCTTCCCTGCCCCTCGCCATTGGCAAGAGCAATAATGATCGCCGGCCTGTGGTACCGGCCAACCACTTTCGAAGCCACAATGCCGATCACGCCGGCATGCCACCCCTCCGCCGCAAGCACGATGGCCCGGCGGGCATCGCCCCCCAGGTTTTCACATTCGATCATCTCAAAGGCCTGTTTGGCGATCTGTCGCTCCACGGCCTGGCGCGAGCGATTGTGATCTTCCAGATAGAGTGTGATTTCACGGCTTCGCGCAGCATCGGCGCGGGTGAACAACTCCACCGCGAGGCGTGCGTGGCCCATCCGTCCGGCGGCGTTGATCCGTGGCGCAAGCTTGAATCCCACATCGTAACAGTCGATTTTTGCCCCGTTGAGACCTGAGGACTCGATCAGCGCCTGGATTCCGGCAATCCTGCTTTGCGGCAACAACTGCAATCCGTGTCGCGCCAGGATTCGGTTCTCGCCGGTGAGCGAAACCACATCGGCAATCGTCCCCAGCGCCGCCAGCGGCAACAGTTCCTTCAACAACTCTCGAAATGGCGTCGACACTTTTTGCGACCCGCACACCCGCTGCGCGAGCGCCCAAGCCACTTTGAACGCCACGCCCGCTCCGCTCAAGTGCGGATTGGGGTACCGCCCGTCGATTCCCGGATGAACCACCGCCAGCGCGTTGGGCAACGTCGCTCCTTGCTTATGGTGATCCGTAATAATGAGATCGACCCCGCGTTCGCACAGCGCATCCGCCGCCTCCACCGCCGTAACGCCACAGTCCACGGATACGATCAGTCCCGCACCCTCGTCGGCCAGCTTGAGTGCCGCGGCAAGGTTCAGCCCGTACCCTTCCTCGATTCGGTGCGGGACGTAGAAGGAGACTTCGCCGCCCGCGAGCTTGATCGCATGCCACAAAATGGCGATTCCGGTGGTGCCATCCACATCGTAATCGCCGTACAAAATGATTTTTTTCCGGACTTGAATTGCGCAAGCGATTGCGTCTGCGGCCTGTTGGGCGCCGTGAAGGAGTTCCGGCTGATGGAGATCGGCCAACTGCGGTGCGAGAAAACCATCGGCAGCGTGATCCGGCGTAAGCCCCCGATTGAGCAGGAGTTGAGCCACAATCCGGGGAACCCGCCAGCGCTGGGCCAGTGCGTCACAAGCCTGAAAGGGCTGCGAAATGATCCATTTCTTCACTTTGTCCATCCCTGGTACAGAGCGGCTGTTGCGCCGGAAGGCCAATCGGATTCCCTTGATCGGCCCGGAAGATGTTCCTATACTCAGAAACGGGGAAAACAGCAATGGAATCACCGATCGCAACGAGGGAGCAGGATATGGTTTCAACCGCTTTGTCGGGCAAGAGCATTCTATTGGTTGATGACGATCCGGACATGATCACGGCGTTGCAAACCATCCTCGACGGCAGCGGGGCCACAATCAAAACCGCCGTGGACGGCAACCAGGCCGTCGAATTCGCCGTCTCGTTCGACCCCGATCTCATCGTCCTCGACGCCATGCTCCCCAAACGAAGCGGCTTCCTGGTGCTCGAAAAGATCAAAGGCGCGAACAAAAAGAAGGGCCAGCGACCTTTCGTCATCATGATTACGGGGAACGCCGGCAAACGCCACCAGATCTGGGCCGAAAGCCTCGGCGTGGATGGCTACATCAACAAGCCCTTCCGCATGGAACGCCTCATGGAGCGCATCGAACAGCTCCTCGGCACAAACTGATCGCCGGTCTTGAAACTCGACATTCCCCAGTATCCCGCACTCACAGAGAAGAATCAATTCAAGACATGAACCTGGCCGCGACCGAGAGGAAGCGGAGGATCGACAGTTGCTTACGCGCGCGGATCGGAATGCGCCGAGTACTTGGATTGCCCCGAATACCTTTAGACGTTCGTGGACGGCGCGCCGAAGATCAATCGCTGGAAATCGCCAAAAGAAATTCCCGCTCGCACTTCCATTTCAGAGGCACCACCATCTGCTACGCCTTCATGCAGGCCGCAGGAATGGTGAACGATCACGTCGTGGGTTGTTTCCGTCACGCAGAACTTTGCCGCAATGCTGCACGGTCGAAAAAATTGAAATAGCCGCGATTTTGTGGTACCGTTCATGAGTCACCTTGAGGTGGACGATGACCACCGTTCAACACAATTCGATCCGGTTCTTGCTCATCGCCTTGATCGGTGCGCTATGTGCCCCATCCGCCGCGCTCGCAGGAGGCAATCAACCTTATTTGGTCAAGGACATCAACCCCACCGGCTACGGGGGTCCGCAGAGCATCACGACAGTTGGAGACCGCGTTTTCTTCAATGGCAACGATGGAGTGCATGGGAGGGAGTTATGGGTCAGCGATGGGACCGAACAGGGAACGTACATGGTTGCTGACCTGATCCCTGGACCAACCGAGTCATACCCATTCGATTTTCAGGAAATCCAGGGTTGGTGTTTTTTTCAAATAGTCAACGCCGCGGGGGGCCTTGATCTTTACCGCAGCGATGGAACCGCGGTCGGAACGACCTTGGTTACCAATTTGACCAGCGGCGCGTCGGCCCACCAAGTGCAAGCCGTGGGAGAAATGATTTTTCTGGTCAAGGACGCACCCGCCACCGGGAGAGAGCTCTGGAAAACAGATGGGACGCCGCAAGGTACGGTATTAGTCAAAGATATTTTTCCCGGCTCAACCGGGAGCTTTTTCAACGTGTTGGCTCCATTTGGAAGCCTTCTTGTATTCACGGCTGGTAACGGTCTGCATTTGTGGCGAAGCGACGGTACGAGCGGTGGCACGTACGATATTCACGACATAGGCGGTTTTGGTTTCGCCTCTTATGGTGGGAGGCTTTACTTCGACGGAGACCTAGGGGCCGGTACGCCCGGGTTGGAGCTTTGGGTCACCGACGCAACGCCGGCTGGAACGTACATGCTCAAGGACGTTTGGCCCGGATCGGGATCGTCCTATCCGGCGATTTATGGCGTCTTCAACGGCCTACTCTACTTCAACGCCTATGTTCCAGCGTATGGCCGTGAATGGTGGATGAGCGATGGGACCGAGCAAGGCACGGTCCTGGTTACAGACCTCTTGCCCGGTCCGGCGAGCGGTTCGCCGAGTGATTTTATCCAGGTTGGCGACATTATTTTTTGCCTCGCAACGGATTCCGAGCATGGGCGTGAGTTGTGGCGAACGGACGGTACACCACAAGGGACTGTACTGGTCAAGGACATTTGGCCGGGACCTGAGGATTCAGAACCAAACTATCTCACATCGAGCTACGGACATCTTTATTTTTGGGCCAATGATGGCGTCAACGGGATTGCATTATGGATTTCTAACGGGACCGAAGGAGGAACGCGAATCCTGGCCGATTTTGATCCGGACACGTTTTCAGGATCCGGGAACCCGTTAACCCTGTCGAACGGTTTGTTGTACTTCATCAACGAAGGCGAACTTTGGGCATTTGATACTCAGTCGAATGCTGTTCCGACACTTTCCGTGAAAGCTTTTTTCCTTTTGGCGATGGCTATCCTTGCCCTAGGAAGCGCGATTCTAAGGCGCAGAATGGCAAGTCAATTGGCGGATTGAAATACGCCACCAGACTCGGAGGTCTATCCATGTCAGAAAAAATCAGAAAATGCCTTGTAGGTTTTTCCGTTTTCAAACAAGCAGTCATTTCATTAAGGCAGATATGCAGCAACGCTGCACGGTCGGAAAAATTGAATTAGCCGCGATTTTGTGGTACCGTTCATGAGTCACCTTGAGGTGGACGATGACCACCGTTCAACACAATTCGATCCGGTTCTTGCTCATCGCCTTGATCGGTGCGCTATGTGCCCCATCCGCCGCGCTCGCAGGAGGCAATCAACCTTATTTGGTCAAGGACATCAACCCCACAGGATTTTCCTCGTCGATGTACCTCACGAAAGTAGGCAATCGCGTATTCTTCAATGCAAAGGATGGGGTGCACGGGCAAGAGCTCTGGGTAAGCGACGGGACTGACGCTGGGACCTATCTGGTACTCGACCTGATCCCCGGCCCCGATGGCTCCGTGCCACAAATGATTATTGAACTCAATGGCAAGGCAGTTTTCCATGCGGATAACAATCAAAACGGCATGGACTGGTACATCAGCGATGGCACAGCAGCGGGTACAACGCGGCTCGGTGACATCGATGTGGGGGGACCTGGACTGCCTCCCGAGATTTGTGGATTTTGGGACTTCCCCTCGGGGCGCGTGAATTCGGTGGTCTTTTATCGGGGAAGTGATCCCACGCACGGTCGTGAACTCTGGAAAACAGACGGCACTCCCTCTGGCACGGGACTCTTGAAAGATATTCGCCCCGGAGTTGCTGATTCGTCCCCGGCCGATTTCGGTCAAGTCGGCGACTTGGTTTATTTCGAGGCGGATGATGACCTTTGGAAAAGTGATGGTACGGATCTTGGAACGGTAAGACTCTCGGATGTATATCCCCTAGGCATCGTCGGCGTCGGTTCAAAGGCCTTCTTCATTGGCGACGAGGGACCGGATGGCCCATACGGCTTCGAACCCTACGTCAGCGACGGCACGCCGGAGGGCACGCACATCCTCAAGGATATCAATCCCGGCGACGGATGGTCCGACCCCACGGCGATGACGCGAATCGATGACCTCCTTTATTTCAGCGCCTATAGTCCGGGATTCGGGCGCGAATGGTGGGTGAGCGACGGAACGGAGGAAGGCACCGTCATGATGATGGACCTGCTGCCCGGTCCGGGCAGCAGTTCCCCTGAGAGATTTATCCAAGTCGAGGAAACCGTCTTTTTCCTCGCCACCGATGTCGAGCATGGTCGCGAGCTATGGAAGACCGACGGGACGCCAGAAGGGACCATGCTTGTTAAGGATATTAATCCAGGAGTCGAGGATTCCGACCCGACTTATTTCGTTTCCAGTTACAGTCACCTTTATTTTTGGGCTAATGATGCAATTAACGGGAACGCATTATGGTGCTCAGACGGCACAGAAACGGGGACACAACTGATTGCCGACTTTAGCCCAAGTACTTCCTCGGGCTTCGGGACCCCATTAACCGTCGCGAACGGGCTCCTATTCTTTGGTGCTGGAGAACTCTGGGCATTGGATACGCGCCCCCCGCCTATCCCAACCGTTTCGGCGTGGTCGATGGTAATTCTTATTCTCTTCACACTTATTGCCGGATCGCTGGTGGTCATCCGGCGCAATGAAGGAGGCAGCGTTTCAGGGCAGCAGCATACTTTAAAGAAAAGGAGGAGCAACGAATGTGCAGGTTAGGGCAAGCCGTTTGGATCACGAGTTTCCTGATTTTGGGGCAGGTTTCAACAGAGTCAGTCAGGGCAGAGCTTCCTGCAAATTGGTGCGGCACTTAGGAGGTCGAAGAGCAGTACGTACCCTGTGGCCAGGGTTGTGATTCTCCGGCTAATAGGAATCACTGGTTTCCTGTAACGGGCAACCCAAAAATGAAGATTCGCATCAAGTTTATCATTTTCGGTGACGACGAGGGGCTTGAGGACGCCGCATCCGCGAATGCCATTTCGCAACAGGTCACTCAACTCAATCTTGCTTTCGAAGATTATGGAATTGAGTTCGACCATAGCAACACGTTTGTTGATTGTACGCGGTTTTATAAGTTGTGCTCCGGCCTGGAAGACACGTGTCAAAGCCAACCCACCGCCCTTCCTTGCGTGCGCACGGACCTGGCTTGTCGCGGCTCAGACCAGAACACCGAAGAACAGTTCATGAAGAGCTTGTATGCGGAAAGCCCCGAAACCCAGCTCAACATTTTCGTAGTGGACACGGATGACGCCGGTTTCAAAGGATTGGCGTATGGGCCCTGGTGTTCGGACGCAGCCGGAGACCCCGGTGGAATCGTGATCCATGGCGGTGAAGTCGGCGGTTCGTCAGGCTGTGGCGGAGCATGCCGCGTTCTGGTGCACGAGATCGGACACAGCCTGGGCCTTTGGCACACCTTTCGAGGCAGCTTCGAGGTGGGCTGTGAAGAGGGTTGTTATGAAGGCCCGGAATGTGATGGCGATTGCCCGACGGACGTAGAATCTTGCGACTATCGGGGCGATTTCTGTTGTGATCCGGCCGGGACGCCGAAATTCCTCGAAGGGGACGGATGTTACCAGCCATCAGGAACCGACATCTGGTGCTCGAACGGTAATTTCGCGGACACCGATTATCGCAATTTCATGTGGTATGCCGGCAACGGTTGCTGGGCTCATTTCACCCGACAGCAGTCGGCGAGAATGCACTGCTGGAGTTGTGATGCCTTGAAAAACTGGATCGATTCCCCGGATTGCAACTCAAACGGATAACCCGACGTGTGCGACATCACGAGCGGGTTTAGCATCGATTGCGATGAAGACAACATCCCCGATGTATGCGACGCGGGCGGGGCGTGCTGCTTGATTAACTACGACTGCGTTCGGACTCCGACGCAGGCCTGTTGCGATGCGGCCGTTGGCGTCAATTGGTACGGCCCGGGTACAAAGTGCAGCGACATCGATTGTTACGAAGGCCCCATGGGCCCGCAGGGGCCGTGAGCCAGAAACCCGAATAGCAGTGCGCGGGGCGGGCTTTGCACGCCGCCGGTCCATTGCCATCGAGTCGCGGCGGGCATAGCCAGTGCTGCCCGGCTTGACGCCCGACAAGCCTACCGTCTCCTTGTGCGGCGAGAATTCCACTCCGCATTCGCCTCGAAGAAACTAGCCGATAAGATCAGGATATGAGGCAATCCACGACCCTCCTTTTTCCCTCTTGCGTTGCCTTGTTCGTTCCTATCTGCGCTGCATTCGCTCTTGAGCAGGAGCCACCGCCAACTGCGACCAAGCCCGTATCGCTTTCCGAGGCCCGCGAAATGTTGTTGACGGGTTCCTACAAGGAAGCCATCGAAGCGTTCGGGATTCTCGCGAAGGAGCCCAAGACGCAGATCGCTGCGGCGCTGGGACTCGCCGAAGCCAAAATGCGCATCGGGGATTACCAGAACGCAATGGAAATCCTTGAACCGCTTGACGCTGGCAACTCCGCCCGTCGGCATTTCCTTCTCGCGCAACTTCACTTGATTACCGGTCGCTACGACGAAGCCCAGGAGCACGCACGCGAAGCAATGCGCATCGACGACAACCACGCCGGCGCGCGGCTCCTGCTAGGCCGGATACTCGAAATGCTTGGCAAAACCAATGAGGCCATCGATGTGTACCGCTGGTTTGACGACCAGATCGTCCAGCGCGCTCAACTGCCCCGCGACCCGGTATGGGTCACGGACACGGGACTCGGCTTTCTCCGCTTCAGTGTGCTGACCGGCACATCCGTCTCCGATCGCACGCAACACGTACTCAACGAAATGTTACAGGTCGCCTACACGCGGCTCGATCGCGCCTACTGGCCCGCCCGAATCGCCGCCGCCGACCTGCTCCGTGAAAAGTACAACAACGGCGAAGAGGACGGCAGCGTCTCGGACTATTTCGCCGCGCTCAAAATCAATCCGCGACTGCCTGAAGCCCACGTCGGACTCGGCGAAGTCGCACTGGCAGGCTGGCGCTTTGAGGAAGTTGAACACCGCGCCGAGCTTGCGCTGGAAATCAATCCGAGTTACGCACCAGCCCACAACCTGTTAGCCGGAAAGTTCATCCTCGAACGCCGTTACGATCAGGCCATCTCCGCAGCGGAAAATGCCTTGAAAATCAATCCCAACGACCTGGCCGCGCTGTCCCTGGTCGCCGCCGGTCATGCGTGCAAGTACAGCCAGGCGGGCTTGCAAGAGGCGACCGCGAAAGTCATGGCGTTGAATCCCCGTTGTACGCTCTATCACCGCGTTCTGGGCGACGCACTTTCCGGCATTCGCCAGTATGCGGCCTCGGAGAAGCACTACCTGCAAGCCATCGAATGGGATCGCACCGACGCCAACGCCCGCACCGAACTGGGCATGATGTACATGCAGTGGGGCGACGAGCCCAAGGCCCGCGACGCCCTCGACGGCGCATGGACCCTCGACCCCTACAACGAACGCACCAAGTTCACCCTCGAACTCCTCGACCTCCTGCACAAATTTGCAAAGCACGAAACCGACCACTTCATCATCAAGTACGACGCCGAAAAGGACGCCGGCCTGGGCCCCTACGTCGCCGAATACCTCGAATCCATCTACTCCTCCGTCACCGGCGACTTCGCCGCCGAGCTCGACGAAAAAACCATCATCGAGTTTTTCCCCACCCACAAAGCCTTCGCCGTCCGCATCACCGGCAAACCCTGGATTTACACCGTTGGCGCCTCCACGGGACGGGTCATCGCCCTCACCGCCCCGCGAGATTCGACGCACACCATGGGGCAATACAACCTTGCCCGCGTCCTCAAGCACGAATTCGTCCACACGGTGACGCTGGCCGCAACGCAAAACCGGATTCCGCACTGGTTCACGGAAGGACTGGCCGTCTACCAGGAAGATTCGCCGCGCAGCTTCGAATGGGCCGACCTGCTGACCGAGGCCATGCGCCGCGACCAGCTCTTCACCCTCGAATCGATCGACTGGGGATTCATCCGCCCGAAGCGTTCCAGCGACCGCCAGATGGCCTACGCGCAGAGCGAGTGGATGGTCGAGTTCATCATCGACCGCTTTGGATATGACGTCATCCAAAAAATGCTCAACAGATATCGTGACGGCGCGACCCAGGCCCAGGTCCTTCGCGAACTCTTCCAACTCGAATTGTCCGACTTTGATAAGGCGTTCGCACATTGGTCGCGTGAAGAAGTCGCGAAGTGGAGCTGCGCGTTTGACCTCACTCCGCCGGAAGACGTCGTCGAGTTGCGGCTAAAAGCCGATCCCAAGGACGTATCCGCCGAGACGATTGCCCGGCTCGCCCGCGCCGAGTTCGACGCAACCGAATTTGATCGCGCCGAGGCCGCCGCCCGCCGCGCGCTGGAACTCGAACCGGAGCAGCGCGCCGCACTCGAAGTGCAGGTGAGGCTTTTGGGCTACCTGATTTCCGACGCTTCCGGTGAGGGCAAGCAAAAGCGTGAAGAGGAAGTCTTACCCTACATCAATCGACTGCTTAAACTTGACGAAAACAATCGCACTGCTCTCAAGCTCCGTGCCATGATCGCCCTTCGTCGCAAGGAATACGACAAGGCCCAATTGGATTTCGAGCGATTGCAGCGCATCTGCTCCATGGATCCGGACAGTTGGAGAGGCCTCTCGGGCATCCACCTGCACCAGGGCGACGACGAAAAAGCGTTGCCGCAACTCATGGAACTGGCCCGGATCGATCAAAGCAGTTCCGATGTTGCAAGAAAAATCGCCGAAATCATCCGCCGCAAGGGCAATCTGAACGAAGCCGCCTACTGGTATCGACAGGCCATCTTCATCAACCCTTTCGACACCGGGCTGCATGAGGGCCTGGCCGCCACGTTCACGCAGGCGTCCGACTACCGTGCCGCCCTTCGCGAATACGAAATGCTCACCAAACTTGAACCCACCAAGGCCCCCTACTTTGAGTCCGCCGCCGTCGCCGCCCTCAAGTCCGGTGACCGTGACGCCGCTCAGCGCTTCGCCGCCCGCGCCGTCGCCCTTAACCCCGCCTCCAGCATTTCGAAACTGCTTGACCCACAACCCGCTCCGTAGCAGCTATTGAGGTCCAATCGAAAATTGGCTATTGGAAATCGGCAATTGGCAATCCGTTACGCATCCCGATAATGGCCCCCCATGCAGACTTGGGCCCTCATCGTCGATAGCTTCCGCGAATCCCTCGATCGCAAGATCTTCTGGGTGATGCTGCTGATTTCCCTCGTTGTCGCCGCCGCCATGTTCTGCTTCAGCTTCGAGCCCAACCGCATTAACATCCTCTTTGGCACCTGGACCATCGAGTCCAAGATATTCACCTACGGCAACGCCCTCCGCACCGATTTCATCGCCAGCATCATCGTCGAGTGGATCACCGACATCGTGCTCGGCTCCATCGGGATTTTCCTCGCCCTCATCGCCACCGCCGGATTCTTCCCCGCCATGATGGAACGCGGCGGCATCGAAGTCCTTCTCTCCAAGCCCATGCCGCGATGGAAGCTTGTCCTGGGCAAATACGTCGGCAGTCTGGTTTTCATGGCCGTTCAAGCCGCCATCTTCGTGACTCTGACCTTTCTGGTGGCCGGCTTTCGCTGGAACATCTGGCTGCCGCGCTATTTCCTGGTCATCCCTCTCATGATCCTCATGTTCAGCTACCTCTACAGCGTTTCGACGCTCGTGGCCGTCTACACCCGCAGCACCATCGCCGTCATTTTGATCACTCTTTTTGCCTGGATCGGCTTTACCGGAGTTCAATCGACCGGCGACTACTTCGAAATGTATCCTGAATGGAGGGACTATCGCAGCGCATACAAAATCGTGCGGATTGGGCGGTGGATCATCCCCAAAACTTCCGACCTCGCCCTGCTGGCTCGTAAATGGACCAAATCGGCTGATCCGATGGATCTTGTCCCAAATCCGGACGCCGATGACCTCGAATTGATGGATCGCGCGAGACGCGCCGAGGCCTTGAGACTCAAGATTCATCCCGCGATGTCGATTGGCTCATCGCTGCTTTTCGAGGCCGCCGTGCTTTCGATCGCCATGTGGAGATTTTCCCGCAAAGATTTTTGAGCGGACTTGATTCGACATTAGGGACAGTCACCTATTTCCGGGCGACTTAAATAGGTGACTGTCCCCATTCGGGGAATCAAGGAATTCCTGAAGAATCGCCTGTGCGGCGATGCCGTCGAGGCGGGCTTTGCGTTTTTTGCGGGTGAGTTCGGCGGGAATCATTTTTTCTCGCGCGGTTTCGCTGGAGAGCCGTTCGTCCCAGTAATGCACGGGAAGGCCGCTCAATTGTTCCAGCGCGTTGCCGAACCCGCGGACGATCCTGGCCTGAGGGCCCTCGGAATCATCCATGTTCAGCGGCAGGCCCAGCACGAATTCGTCCGCGCCATATTCTCTGGATGCGGCCAGGACCGCGCGAGCGTCCTGCTGCGGTGATCCCGATCCGGGAACGCCCAGGACCGGCGCGGCCAGGTTTGTTTCGGTGTCTCCCACGGCCAGGCCGATGCGTTTTGCTCCGTGGTCGATGGCCATGTATCGAGGCATGGGTTACGTGAATTCCTCGCCGAATTGTTGACGCACGTTGTCTACGAGTTCCTTGATCCCCTGGGCGTCGCGGCGGGTGCAAATCAACGTGGCATTGGGCGAATGGACGATAACCAGATCGTCCACGCCGATCGTCGCGATCAGATGTTTGTCCTCCGACACCACGATGTTGCCGCGCGAGCCGAGGTGAATCGCGTGGCTGCACGCCGAGACGTTGCCGTCGCCGTCGGCATGGAGCACGGCCTCCAGCGCCGGCCAGGAACCCACGTCCACCCACTCGCAATTCAGTTCGACCACCAGCACGCGATCGGCGCGCTCCATGACGGCAAAGTCGATGCTGATGCGCATGAGCTTGGGATAGATGCTTTGAAGTCTGGTCTGGCGATTGTCGGTGCCCCAGGCCTGGGCGATTTCGGTCAACAAAGCGTGCGACTGCGGCAGATGCTTTTTGAGCTGTTCAAGGATCGTCGTGGCCCGCCAGCAGAACATGCCGCTGTTCCAATAGTACTCGCCGCTGGAAAGGTACTTGGTGGCGGACGCGTAATTGGGCTTTTCGATGAATCGCGTAACCTCGTATACGCCTTCATGGAATCGCGCACCGCGTTGGATGTAGCCATAGCCCGTGTCGGGCCGCGTCGGACGCACACCCAGCGTGACCAGTGCGTCGGCGTTTTCCTCCGCGACGGCATACGCTCTGAGCACGGCTTCGCCGAATCGGTCCAGCGGCGAAATGACGTGATCGGCGGTGAATGTTCCGATCACCGCCCCGGGATCGCGCTCGTGCAAGATGGCGGCGGCCAGGCCCACCGCGTTGGCGGTGTCGCGGCCCACCGGCTCGCCATAGAGGTTTGCCGCGGGAATCTCGGGAATCTCCTCGGCCACCAGCGGCAGGTGAGCCTGGTTGGTGATGACGTGAATCTGTTCGGGCTTAAAGAGCGAAGCGATGCGCTCGTACGATTGCCGCAGCAGGCTCGTACCGCCCAGAAAGCGGAGCACCTGCTTGGGGCGATGGCGACGGCTCAGCGGCCACAGCCTTACGCCCGCTCCGCCCGCCATGATGACCGCATGTCGCATGATGAAACTCCGAGCCTGGCCTGAACCTTTTCCAGAACCGCCATCTTCCCGAGCGACCCGTTTTCGTCATTCTGAGCGAAGCGAAGAATCTCTGATTCAACAGAGCGTGGATCCTTCGCTGCGCTCAGGATGACAAACTCGCCCCATTGGGAGGGAACGAGCTAACTGCCGACGTCGTCGAATTCGACGCGCTTCAGGTCGGCGAATTCGAGAACCCACGAGCAACGGGGACCGCTTTGAAACTGGATGTCCACGTGCGTCCGACGCAGTCCGCGGTGAATCGAAAGAATCTTGCCCAAGCCGTGGCCCGGATGCTGCACGAGGGTACCGATGGTCCACTCCGCGATGTCCACCGGTAGCTGGCCCGACGGGGTAATGCGCTTCGCGGGCGTCGGGCGGTCCTTATCGTCGCCCCGCCATTCTACCTGATCGTCCGGTAACTCGTCGAGAAAGGGGCTGCGGACGGTTCGCTGGGTCACGCCGCGAAGCATTCGGTAGCGGGCGTGCGAAAGCGACAATTCCTTTTTCGCGCGGGTCATGCCTACGAACAGGAGCCGACGCTCCTCTTCGATGTCCACGGAGTTGGGATCGTCATCACCGTAACGCCGGAAGGGAAGCAGGCCTTCTTCCAGGCCCACGATGTAGACGCTGGGAAACTCGAGGCCTTTGGCCGCATGAAGGGTCATCAGGGTGACTTTGCCGCGGCCGTCCTCCACCGCATCCACGTCGCTGATGAGGGCGGCGTGCTCCAGCCAATCCACCAGCGTTGCTTCGGGGTTTTCAGCCTGGAACGCGGTGGCGGCGTTGATGAGTTCGTCGAGATTGCGCGAGGGGGAGTCGTCCGCTTCCTCTTCGCCGCGATACAAGGCCCGCAGTCCGCTATGACTGATGACGAAGTCGAGCGCCTGCGGGGCGGGCATGGTGGTGACCGGGGTCAGTGTTCGAATGAGTTCCGCAAACTGTTTCACTTTCGCGGAACTGCGGCCTGCTTCGCTTAGTGCCGCCTCATCGCTGAGAAGATCAAAGATTCCGCGCTTTCGCTCGGCGGCGAGGCGGGCGAGTTTTTCGACCGTGGTGTCGCCGATTCCGCGCGGGGGCGTGTTGATGATGCGAAGCAGGGCGATTTCATCGGCGGGATTGATGAGCACGCGGAGGTAGGCGAGGACGTCCTTGATTTCCTTGCGGTTGTAGAATTCCACTCCGCGGGCGATCTGATATTGCAGCCCGCCGCGGAGGAACGCCTCTTCGATCGCCCGGCTCAGGGAATTCACCCGATAAAACACGGCGATATCGCCGGGGTCGGTTCCCGATTTGAGCTTGCGCTGAATTTCGCCGGCCACCATCTCGGCTTCCAGATCGCCGTCCTCGCATTCCACGACGCGGACCGGCGGGCCATCGGCGTTTTGCGTCCATAGAGATTTCGCCTTGCGCTGAAGGTTGTTGCCGATGAGCCGATCCGCCACGGCGAGGATGCGCTTGGTCGAGCGGTAATTTTCCTCCAGTCGCACCACCTTCGCGCCGGGGTAGTCGCGTTCGAATGAAAGAATGTTCTCGATGTCCGCCCCGCGCCAGCCGTAAATGGATTGATCGGGATCGCCGGTGGCGCATAGATTTTTCCGATCGCGGGTAAGCAGGCGGGCGATCTTGTACTGCGCGGAGTTGGTGTCCTGATACTCATCGACGAGGACGTATTGATAGCGATCTTCGAGTTTCGACCTCAGTTCTTCGCATTCGGCCAGCACCATGGCCATGCGCATCAACAGGTCGTCGAAGTCCATCCCGCCCATTTCGCGAAGGCGTTTTTCGTACTGAGTGAAAATGCGGGCGATGGTCCGCTCACGCCAATCCACGGCCTGGGTCGCGTACTGTTCGGCGGAAACCATGACATTTTTAGCCCGGCTGATTTCGGCCTCGACGCTGGCCGGAGAGAAATTCGTGGCGGGAAGGTCGCACTCCTCCACCGCTTTTTTGATCAGTTTGCGGCGGTCGTCCGTGTCGAAGATGGTGAAATTCTTGGGAACTCCGGCGAGTTCGTGGTGCCAGCGGAGCAGCTTGGCGCAGAGGGCGTGAAAGGTGCCCACGGTCATCCCTTCGCCCGCTCCCAGCGCGTCCATTCGCTCGCGCATTTCGCGGGCGGCCTTGTTGGTGAAGGTGATCGCCAGAATGTGGTAGGGTCGCGTGACTGTGGCGGCCAGGTACGCCGCCCGGCGCGTGACCACACGGGTCTTTCCGCTGCCCGGCCCGGCGAGAATGAGCAAGGGGCCGTCGGTATGCGTAACCGCTTCCCGCTGCGGCTCGCTCAGGTCACCAAGCAATGCCTCGACTCGGTTGTGCGCGTCCTTACTCATCAGGAATTCTATAACTGAAATGTGGCGATGTGGCGAGGTAGTGATATAGTGATGTATCCTACAGGCAATCGAACTTCGGGCGGTTGATGTCATATCGCCAAATCACCATATCGCCACATCACCACATTCATTCGACAGCCGTGTTTCTTCGCGATATCGTGCAACCCATGATCCTCGGTCACGGCATCGACTTGATTGAGTGCTCACGCATCGCCAAGGTGTACGAGGCGCATGGTCAGCGATTTTTCGACCGCGTGCTCACTGCGGCGGAGCAGGAACGCGCCCGCCAATTCGCCGACCCCATCCCGTTCATCGCGGGCCGCTGGGCCGCCAAGGAAGCCATCCTCAAAATGCTCGGCACCGGCTGGCGAGGCCAGATCGCTTGGACGGACATGGAAATCCTCCCCGACGCTCTTGGCCGCCCCGTCGTCACCCTCTCCGGCGAATGCGCCCGCCTCGCCGCTCAACAGGGCATCACCCGCGTTCTGCTCTCCATCACGCACACCCACCAAACGGCGGCGGCTTCCGTGATCGGAACCAAATGAGGATTAGACTTGATCCTCAGAATCTAGGCTGCTGGCATGGCCGCGATTGCTTGCTTGGTCCCGCATACTCCTTTAGGTTTCTTGTCTATGGCAAGATCAATTTCTGATTATTGGGATGCTATCGAACCCTACTGGGACATCATCAATATTTACGGAGAGCCGCTCGAGTTTCTCGAGCAATTCTCGATGTGCCCAAATTGGATCGGTCATTTGTTCGCGGCCCATTGGTGTAACTCAGAGATTAGCAACGGCGGCCTTCATCAGTTCTTTCATAACTCAACGGGAATATTGGCTCCCGAAGCCGTCGAAGGTTTTCGGGCAATTGGGCTGGAGCCGCTCGCAGCAATTGTCGCACGGGCGGTGGAGAAATTCGGCGACCCTTACCCTCGCTGCCGGGAGGATCGGATGACTTTCTTGGACAAAGTGAAGCCCGAAAGGCCGAATTCGGAAGACTCAGACCTCTTTGAAGCCCTGGACGACATGTACTTTGATACCTATGAAAATTTGGGGATACATCAAAAAATGGATGAGTATGCTCGCATGAACTCCGGTTGAAGGCGATGAATCTACGCCGCTGACATGGCCGCGAACTTGGGGGCGAGGTATTCGACGCAGCTATCGAGGGTGGCCAGGCGCTGGTAGTCCTCCTTGGGCACTTCGATCTTGTAGCGTTTACGAAGCTCCATGACGATGTCGAGGAAGTCCATCGAATCCAGGTCGAGTTGATCGCGAAGGCGCACATCGGTCTTGACGTCGGAAAGGTCCGCGTCGGGCGCGACCACCGCTATGATTCCCAGAATCACCCCTTTAACATGGTGTGCAATGGCGGAAATGTTCAAAACCTCAGCTCCCATCGATCGAAAACCCTTACACACTTGAACTCTGGAACCCTAAACCCTGGCCCCTAACCCCTCGTTGCCTCGTTGCCGATTCCTGTCCCCCTTGAATTCGATCTTCGCCATTCGCAATTCGCCATTCTTTTCCGCGCGCCCCCCATGTTGTTAAGGGTGATTGGGCAAAAGAACCCGGGGCGGCTGCCCGAGTTCTGCCTCATCGACGTTTTGGAGGCCAGGTGGGGCGATGGTATTATTGTCCTGGCACGTAAATTGCAATGGAATTGGCATGGGTATTTTCCGCTATTTGTTTTAGGAGATAGAGACGTGGGTGATGCGGCCAAACTGAAGATTTGTATCGACCGTGAACAATGCATCGGCGACGGTCTGTGCGTGAACGAGGCGCCTGAGACCTTCGAGCTTGATGACGACCAGAAGGCGTTTGTTCTCGACGGTCCTGGCGACGATCAGGAAAACATTCTCGCGGCGGCGAAAAGCTGCCCGTTGGACATCATCACCGTAGAAGATAACGCCACGGGGAAGAAGCTTTACCCCTAACTCGGCTTTGCTCGGATCGGGTTTCCGATCAACGTGAGAGGTAGTTACGCTGGATCCATGCCTTCGGGTAAAGAAACCCCTGGGCTGGTTGGAGGTTCTTTCATGTTTGCGATTGAACAGGCTGAATGGCTTGCACCCAAGGTGCGTCGGATCGTGGTGCGGGCGCCGCGTGTTTCGTCGCATCACAAGCCCGGACATTTTGTCATCATTCGTGTCCACGAGGGCGGCGAACGAATTCCGCTCACCATCGCAGACTCGGATGCCCAGTCCGGGACGATCACGCTGATTGTACAGGTTGTCGGCGCGACAACGGAGAGACTCTGTTTGCTCTCGACCGGAGATTCCATCGCCAACGTGGCGGGTCCGATGGGTCGGCCCACCGAAATCGAAAACTACGGACACGCTCTGCTGGTAGGCGGAGGCGTGGGAACAGCCGTCATCTATCCGCAAGCAGCCGAGCTTCGCAGGGTCGGCAACTGCGTGACGGCGGTGATCGGCGGTCGTTCGCGGGAATATGTCATTCTCGAGAAGGAATTGTCGGCCCACTGCCACCACGTGTATCCCTGCACCGATGACGGGAGCTACGGTTATCACGGCTTCGTCACTGCAAAGCTCAAGAACGTGATCCAAGAATGCGGCGATGTTGGCCTCGTTCTGACTGCCGGACCGGTTCCGATGATGCGGGCGGTTGCCGGGGTCACGCAGCCGTTTGGCATCAAGACCATCGCGTCGCTCAACCCGGTCATGGTAGACGGGACGGGGATGTGCGGAGGGTGCCGGGTGACGGTCGGGGGCGAGATGAAGTTCGCCTGCGTGGACGGTCCGGAGTTCGACGCCCACACCGTGGACTTTGCGGAGCTGACCGACCGCCTGACTACGTATCGCGAGCAGGAGGCGTTGGCCTGGAACCGATTGCACGAATTGACTGAGCAGAGCCACGCAACCGCGTCACGTTGCAAAATGCGCGAGCTGGAGGACGCCGCCGTGAAGCGATAGCCCGCCGGGCTCCCGGCAAACCGGGTCAGCCTTCCCCCCGCGGCTCGGCTTGCCGCACAATCGCGCCCGGTAACAAGAGTTGTTTTTTGTGGGAACGCAAGATGTCGACAATGAAACCATCCGAACGAATGAAAATCCCCCGGCAGGCGATGCCGGAACGACACGCTGCGGAACGAGCGGTTTGCTTTCAGGAAGTCAATTGCGGTTATCCGCCTGATGCGGCCGCCACGGAAGCCAACCGGTGCCTTCAGTGCAAGGACGCAAAGTGCATCGGTGGTTGTCCGGTGGGAGTGAACATCCCGGCATTCGTCGAGGCGATCGCCGCGAACGATCTGTCCGCCGCGGCCGACATCCTCCTTGCCGACAACGTTCTTCCTGGGATTACCGGACGCGTCTGCCCGCAGGAAAAGCAGTGCGAAGCCCTTTGCGTCCGGACGAAGAAGGGGACGCCGGTGGGCGTCGGCTATCTGGAGCGGTTTGTGGCCGACTGGGCGCGCGAGCATCGGAAGGACCTCTTCGAGCCGCCGGCCGCCACGGGCAAGCGCGTGGCCGTGGTCGGCTCAGGCCCCGGTGGGCTTACCTGTGCGGGGGAATTGGCGAAGCGCGGACACGCCGTGACGGTCTTCGAAGCCCTCCATACCCCTGGGGGCGTTCTGGTGTACGGCATTCCAGAATTCAGGCTTCCCAAGGCGATCGTTCACGCGGAGGTGGAGACGCTTCGTCGGCGAGGTGTCGAGATCGTCACCGACGTGGTGATCGGGCAGACGTACACCATTCACGAGTTGCTTGGCGTCGAAGGTTTCGACTCGGTGTTCATCGCGAATGGCGCCGGACTTCCGGTTTTTCAAGGCATTCCGGGCGAGAACCTCAAAGGCGTCTACTCGGCCAACGAGTTTCTGACTCGCGTGAACTTGATGGGTGCGTATCGTCTGGGAGAGACGGACACGCCGATTATCAAGGCGAGTGAGACGGTTGTTTGCGGTGGCGGCAACACGGCCATGGATGCGGTGCGGACGGCGCGTCGGCTGGGCAGCGATCCGGCCACGCTGGTGTACCGCCGATCGCGCGACGAAATGCCGGCCCGCGCCGAGGAAGCCAAGCACGCCGAAGAAGAAGGCGTGGTCTTCCATTTCTTGTGCAATCCGCTGGAAGTCCTCGGTAACGAGAAGGGTTGGGTCCGCGGCGTGCGTTGCGTGCGAATGGAATTGGGTGAGCCGGATGCATCCGGCCGTCGCCGGCCCATCCCGGTTCCGGGAAGTGAATTCGAGATTCCCTGCCAGGTCTTTATTCAGGCGATCGGGACCAAAGCCAATCCGCTCTTAACCCAGACCACGCCCGGCCTGAACACGAACAAATGGGGCAACATCATTGTGGATGCGAACAACATGACCAGTATCCCCGGCGTTTTTGCGGGCGGCGACATCGTGCGCGGCGGCGCGACCGTTATCCTCGCCATGGGCGATGGCAAATCTGCCGCCGCTGCCATGGACCGGTACCTGGTCAACGGTTCCAACGGTGCCGCGAACCGTCCTTGAACGAAGGGACTGTTTTCTTGTTCCCAAAGGGCCGCTGTGGCTCGGATGCATGTGCCGACAAGCGATTCAGAGAGAGCGGGTTCACCACGCCCAACCCAAGTTAGACACCTGCGGGCGGTTCAATCAATGTAACGAACGGCGTTGTTGCCGCACCGCGGCGCGAAGTAGCGATCGCACGCTCACATTTTGGGACCGTTTGCCCGTTGATAAGTCGTTCCCCGCCGCTCCACCGGGCACATACTCCGCACGGCACTGCCGACAACGCCGCCGCGAACCGACTTCGACCGGGTGAACGACGACCGGAAACGAACAGTGCGGACATAAGACTAACATTGGCTTCATGATTCTCTCCCCCCAATAGTCACTTCCACTTGGCGATTGGGACTTGCCGGCAGTCTCCTCCGGGCGCAGTTCGAGCCGGTGGCGCACGGCAATGTGGCTTTGGTTTCGGCGATTCGGCGATTCGGCGCGCCGTCCTGGGCGGCGCGTGGTGTCAGGATGTGGCACTACCTAGTGTTCCGACACGACCAAAACTGCGGGTGCGTTTTCCAAGGCCGAACCACTGCTCACAGAGCAGTGGCACACCTCGGGCCCGCAAGATTGAACGTGTGGGAACACTAGTGGAGTCTCGAATGCATCCGTGCAACCCGTTTCTTTACAGTCGCGGCCTGGTGCTTTTCAGGCGACCTTGGCGTTTGACAATCTCAACGCCGCCCAGGGTGAGTGGATCATTCGGAATCATCTGCTTTCCCCGAGCGATCATCCGGGCCGATTGTACGTCGATAGGCCCGACGGTTTCATTGAGTAACAACACTCCATCCTGCGTCCCAATGGGCACGATCTGCGCCGAAAGCGGCGATTCCATAAACTCCTGATCGAACAGGAAGGCGTCGGCCGGCGAAGTCGTGTCCATGAGGTCCAGATCGTCGTCCACGTGGTTGAGACCCAGAAGGTGTCCCGCTTCGTGGGCGGCCACATTGCCGATGGCGACGCCCATTTCCTCCGCGCTGGGAGTGGACGAGAAATTCAGCGGCGAGAACGACTCGGTGAAGATGATGGCGTCGTCGCAGAGATCCGCGTTGTACAGATCAACATTCTCGCTGATACCGAAGGCCGAGTCGTCGAAGCCGCCGAAAAAGACCGTGGTGAACTTATCGGTGGGATCCGGTTCGAATTCGTCGCTGCTGATCACCGATACGTCGAACCTCTGATAATTCTGGCGCACCACATCGACGATCACCTGCTTGATCTCTTCCGTTTTTCCCGAATAGGTCGCGGCAATGGCGCTCGCATCGAAAGGCGCAATTTGCGTGCGGCCCAACAGAGGTGGGTCAAGGGTTGCCCCATTGAATCTTAGAAACAGCGTCTGCGGGACCGGTAAGGGCGCACTACCCCCACGTTGAATTTCGACTTCGGCGGTGTACGCGCCCGTCCTGCGCTGCGGCTCGGCAAAGGATGCGCGAGTGATGACGAGGTAATATCGATCACTGTCGTGCCGTGCCGCAAAATCGACTTGCGAATCGAGGTTCTGATCGCTGCGGTCGTCGTTTTCGGAAACCAGCCGTCCGTCGCCGTCGAAAAGGGCGATGGACACATCCAGTGACGTAACAGCCAGGGCATCTACGATGACTCGATCGCCGGCGGAAAGTGCGCCGAGCAGGTAGACGTCGATATCCTCTGTCGATTCCACGGTGCCCTTGAGCCGGGCCAATCCCGACGGCTCCGGCACAGCGACGACCGGATGGACGAAATCATCATTCGGCTCGCCCGAGGTTTTCCCCAGCGAACTTTGTGCGGACTCATCCACGTTACCGTCCTCGAAATTCGAAGGCAGCGGATCGTCCGGCGGCGTGCCCGTCGGACAGCCTATGATTGCAAAGCCGGCCATGATGAGGCCTGTCAGTGCGCATCGACGCGCGAAAAGGCATCCCTCCAGAACATTCGATCGGATTTTCACGCTGCAACTCCCATGTCGCTCTGTGTTCGCTGGTAACCCCGCGCCGGAGTTTGGAGGCGATCACTTCCTGCCATGCTACGGCCTAACCAGACGTACGATCAACTCATCTCCACGAATTCCGACGAATATCATTCCGGATGGAGTCCGCAGCCACCCAGCAGGACGATACCTCTGGCCGGTGGGTCATTGGTTTTTTCTGAAATCGAATCTTTCGGGCCTGTCGTGTCGGCCGCCGCCCGGGCGGCCTGGGCATCGCCGCCGACGGCATCAAGCAACATTTGCGATGAGTCCTGGTCTCCCAGGGGAAACACGGTGCTGTAAATCGGGGCGCGCCCGAACCTTTGTTCTTCCAGGAGCTGCCGCAGGCTCGCGGTCACGTCCATGATATCGTGCGGTTCCTTGGTATGGACGAGGCCCAACAGGTGTCCGATCTCGTGGCTGGCGACGTTGGCGATGGCCTGGCTTAAGTCGGCCACGGATGGACGCAGCGGATCGAAGGCCTCAAACGTGTCGGTGAAAACAATGGCGTGCTGGGCACGAAGCGCGTTGTATTCATCCACGCCGTCGGCCACCCCAAGGAGGGCGGCATCGAAGGTTCCGAAATAGACCCGGCTGATCGACTCCTCGTCGGTGAACGTCTCGCTGGTGGACAGGATGGTCACGTTGTAGGCCGCGAAATGGCTGCGGACCTGGGTAACGACTTGAGCAATCATGGACGGCGTAAGTCCCGCGAAATCCGGAGAAATTCTCTCGGCATCGAAGCTCGGTACGTTGATGGCGGGCCGGGTGCCGATGCGGACGTCGCGGCCTCCTTCAAAGTCAAGAACGAACACATCCTGGTGAGGTGTCGGAATCGGGGCGGGAAACTCGATGGCGGTGGAGAGTTCATATCCACCTGCCGAGTCGAAGCCCGGTGTGGCCGCGAACGCCACCAGGCACGAGGAAGACGGGCGGCGAATGGTCACGTCCACAAATGGACCCTGTCGTCCCAGGTAGACGTTGCGGTGATCGTTGATGAGCAGCGTGCAGCCCGTGTCGTCAAAGAGACCGACGGCCCCCAGCAGCCCCGCGTCCGCGTCCACCTCGACGCGCACCCGGTCGCCGGGGAGCACGGGGCCAAGATCGTAGACGTCCACGTCGCCGGCCCCGCTGATGCGACCCTGGATGAGCTGCGGCGTGTCGCCGGCTTCGATGAGCTGGGCGAGCTCGAGCACGTGGTTGTTTCCCGATTCGACGCTGGTGGGCGCGTCCGGAGTGACTTCCAGGCCCAGCGTAGGTCGCGGGCCTTCGCCGGCGAGTAAGCCGGGATCATTGCCGCAGGCGGCGATGGAACCGATGAAGAAGATCAGGCTGATCGCGTAGCCCAGTGCGGTGAGCGAAATCGCCAGGCGCGCGGCATGGGCGCTGTCTGATTTTTGGACGTACACAGTGCTTCCCCCTCATGGCGGCGGCAACACTTGCGGCCAGCCTGCAGGCACCTGGAATTCAAGGCAGCAAAGGATTTGCGTGCGCGCTGCTCCTGCTCGTCTTTCCCCGACGTGGCAGCTTACCCCTGCGACCCCCGTGCTTCGTCCCCTCCAAGGGAAACTTACGATACCGAAAGCAAAGTGCGCGACTTGAATTAAGTTCGAAGATTTCCCGGACGAGGGGCGATAATCGAGGAAACGCCGAAACGCGGAAAAGCCCAAACGCCGAAATCATCCGGCCCGGAGCGGCTTTTCGCGGATTGCAGCGAGTGATAAACTCCACCCCATGCAAAGCAAAGCGACAACCGTTAGGGAATATCTGGCCGAACTGCCCGCGGGCCGTCGGGCGGCGATTCAGGCCGTGCGAGAAGTGATACTCAGGAACCTCGACAAGGACTACGAGGAGGGGATGCAGTACGGCATGATCGGGTATTACGTTCCGCACCACGTGTTCCCGGCCGGGTATCACTGCGACCCGCGGCAGCCGCTGACATTTGCAGGGTTGGCATCGCAAAAGAACTACATGTCGGTTTACTTGATGAGCTGCTACGGCGAGAGCGAAGTTGAGAAATGGTTCCGTTCGGCGTGGACCAAGACGGGCAAGAAACTTGACATGGGCAAGTGCTGCATCCGTTTCAAGAAAGTCGAGGATTTGGCGCTCGACGTTCTCGGCGAGGCGATCCGCCGCGTGCCCGCGCAAAAGTTCATCGAGCACTATGAGGCTTTGCTGCAAAGCATGGCGTCGAAGAAACCCGCGCCGCAGCGCCTCGCGGCGAAAAAAGCGGCGACCACCAGGTCGAAACCGAAGTCCAGGGCGAAATCGCCGAAAAGCCCATCAAAGAAATCTACAGCCAAGCGCACTCGCTAAACCGGCTTGAGCCGCGATCCGCAAATTCGGCCTCACGGACTGGGCCGTTGAAATGTTGCTGCGCCGATTTCTTCATCGATGCGAACTGACTTGAGTGAAGCAGGCTCGCCGGAGGCGGCTTTTCCATCGTAAGTCATCGCAATGGTCATCGGGTATTTGATTCCACCTTGGATTCCGTAATCTGAAAAACGCTGCTCGACAGGAACCAGGTACAATCTGGCGTCCTGCCCTCGATACGAGAGCGTCACGATTCGCCCCGTGGGCGGTTCGATGCCGAGGGTCGATGTGGCGCCATCGAATGCAACGGTCACTTTTTCAATGGCGACCTTCTTACCTGCCTCATCGACTTCGCCGCTTCCCTCATGAGTCACGACGCTCCCCGGAGCGTTTCGCGCCTTGAGGATGCTGACGAGATTTCGCCCGATGGTCTGTCTGCGGAGGGCGGCACACTGCTGAGCGTGGAGCGGAAAGCCCTCCTTGCCCCCCTGATACCACCCCTCGCCGCCGACGGCCATGAAAGAATAGTTGTACTCACCCCACTGTTGATCGCGCCGTACGCGATCGGGGAACTCGATCGTGATCGTCTCGGAGGTCTTCACGGTTTTGTCGCCGTCCTTGTCCTCGCCTTCCCGAAACTGGCGAAAGCTGCGGATGCGGTCGATCCGTTCCGCACCGCCCATCGCGGCCACGGCTTTTTCGAGCAGCGCTCGACCCTTCTTCGCGGATTCTTCGGTGCTCGACGGAAAGGCGTCCGGCGTTTCCAACACTTTCTCGGGGCGGGCGAGGAACGTTTTGCGGCAGGATTCTGACGCGAAGATGTAGATCTTGCCCTCGTGGACGGCGTAAATCCCCGTCGATCCCGCCCCGCTCAGCGCCCCCATCCGCGCGCACGCGCCCCCGAGCTGAATCTCGTACCTCTCCGGGTTCTTCAGGAACTCAGCCTTGTTCTCTTCGCTGGCGAATTGATAGCGATATCGAAAGTGATCCGCGAAGATGGCCTCCTGCCCATCGACCTCCTTCCCGCGCACCAATTCGACGGGGTCCTTCTTGAAAACGAGCGACGGATCGCATTGCTGGGCATGTGCGGCGGTTGCTGCGATACCCATTAGGAACGAAACAATCACACCGCAAGACAGAATACGTTTCAATTCAATTCTCCATTGATCCAGCGCCGGGTATCTCGAAGGGAACCGCGGAACGCGTTGTTCGAGGAAGGCGATTATGCGCAAAGTTTTGAACTCCACAAATCTGCATTACGCGAGGCAACACACACATTTTTGACTATTGGGCCTATAAAACGGCCGAACTAAAAGGTAGGATGGCTTTGAGTCATGATCTACCGAGATGTCATCAAGCGGTTGCAGGCTGACGGATGGGTGCTTGATCGTACCGTAGGGAGCCACATGCAATACCGCCACCCCACAAAGCCAGGAACGGTGACGGTTTCCGCGGGTGGCAAGCTGGCAAGAGACGTGCCGCGAGGAACTCTCAATAGCATTCTGCGGCAAGCAGGCCTAAAATAGCAATGGAGATCGACCATGGATTACATCGTCGTGATTGAAAAGGCGGACGACGGAAGCTACTCAGCTTATGTGCCGGATCTTCCCGGTTGCGTCTCTTGCGGCGACACCGAAGATGAAGCCCGCCAGTTGATTGAAGAGGCCGTCCCGCTTCACATCGAATCACTTCGCGCACACGGCGAGTCCGTCCCACGCCCCGTGGCGTCGACGCACGTCGTCCATGCGGCGTGAAGAAATTAGCCCCGTTTACGGGGCTTGCCCGCGAAGCGGCTTAGGCCGGTCCTTTTAGGGCCGGTCAATGGCACGCCCCGTCTCCCATTTCTATCGAAAGCCCGTTTTAACGGGCTTCTCAAAGAGCCGCAAACCGGATCGCTATCGAGAAAAGCCCGTTGAAACGGGCTGACCGGAAGACGGGTCTGGAACCAATATGAACCAGGCGTAAAACGCCTGGCCTGAGCCCGCCTTCGGCGGGGCAAGGTCGCTGAAGCGACCTTGCGTACAGCGCCGGTCTACTCCAGAAGGACCCCGGAGGGGTAAACGAAATGAGGGTGACCAAGGCGGAAGCCCGATGCGGGGGCAAGCGAAGCGCCGCCCCCGGAATCCGACGACATCAGAACCATTCGACCCTGGGTCGCAGATTTCATCCGCCCGCCAATGAAACGCCGAAAGCGCCATCATACGCCTCCTCCACAATTCGAGTGGTTCAGGTGCAGCCTCACCGAAGCTGGGTGTACGATTATTCGTCGCGAGTATCGCTCAAAGTCGTCAGTGTTTTAGTATTTCGTAGCACAGGGCGATCCCTGTTATAATGCGGTATAAGCAACGGAACGCCAGCGAAAGAGTGAAAGAGTGATCCAGGACATGGCGTCTAGTTTGCACGGGGTCTGATCGCGTGGCCTTTTATCGCACCATAAGCTGGCTTTTCACCCGGATTTTCTCGCTGATTGGATTGGCACTGGTGGTGCCACTAGCTCTATCCGCGTTGTGCGTATTCATAGGAAGCGGTAATACCGCTGGGCGCTTGATTGCCTGCCTCTTGGGTGCCCTTGCCTTGCTATTGGCTTTGAACGCCAAGCAGAACTTGCGGAAGCTGGACCAACCGGAAGTTGATAAGAGCGATCGTGATGTACCCAATCAACCCTTGCACAGCGTAGTCAGTGGATCGTTTGTGCGAGAAGCCGACCTCGAAAAATACCTTGTAGAAAACTGGACCTGGCTCGACGCGGGTTTCCCGATGGAATTCGTCGGTCAGCAGATCCAATGCGGTGAACTGGGCGTCATTGACATTTTGGCACGCGACAAAGTGACACGCGACTATGTAGTCATTGAACTCAAGAAAAAACTGGCTGACGATGTCGTGCTTGGTCAAATCTCGCGCTACATGGGGGGAATCCAACGCAACCGTGCTGCGATCGAAGGTGTGAGCGTACGTGGTGTCATCATCGCTCGAACGATTTCATCGAGGTTACGTGCGGCCGTATCGGTTAATCCGAAGGTCGAGCTACGGCAATATGTTTGGACCCACAAAGGTGAATCAAGAGCGATTCTGGCAAACCGGTTGAAATGCTCACCCCGTGAGTTGCTGTTGCTTAACAACACTAGCGACCTGAGATCAGGTAACCGTTCACGGGGTCATTTCCGCGTTTTTCGAGGAATAACGAGGTTTTTCCACGCCTCGGGGCTTGGTTTGACACACTTTTCGTGGGTCATTGCCAAAAACGCTTTGTTTCTCTGGGTTTCAACCCGTGAACGGTTACGAGATCAGAACCCCCGAGAAAAATGACCTACTTAAGAGCTTGGATGCGAAAGGAATAAATGATCAATAAGAGGGCAACAAAGAACTCATCAAAGTCCAGAAACGGCGCGGCGGGCGTGAAACTCGAATCGCTGGCCAGGGCGGTGGTCGAGCAGGCGGCGAAGAAGAAGGACCCGGAGGTGATGATTCCGGCGCGGCTGCTTTCCAATGTCGCCTTCAATGAAAAAACGCGGCACGTCGAGATGGGCGACGCCAAGCAGTCGCGGAGCTTTTTCAACTACGGCCAGGCCAAGCGGTTCATGCAGACGCTGCTCGTGGCCGGGAAGTGCAAGGAGCTCATCGAACGCGGCAAGACGGCCAGCATCCGCCAGATTTACTACCTCTCGAAGCACACCATCAAGGGCACCAACGAAAAGACCTTCGACGACCAGGCCGAGTCCGACCCGATCATCGAGGACGTCGAGGTGGCCATCGACTCGCTCCGCGAAGAGCTGCACGTATTCGCCAGCAACCGCGGCAACATGGTCGGCCCGCTCACGCTGGTGGATGCGGGCAGCACGCTGGACTGCGCGGCCATGGGCAGCGCGGGCTACGCCGTGCCCAGCATCTGCGAGCCGGACGTGATCCAATTCAAAAAGTGCTCGGCGAAGTTTATCCTGCACGTCGAAAAGGACACCGTCTGGCGACGGTTTCACGAAGACCGCTTCTGGCAGACGCACAACTGCATCCTCTCGCACGGCGGCGGCCAGCCCGCCCGCGGCATGCGCCGCCTGCTTCGCCGCATGCACGACGAACTCAAGCTGCCGGTCTTCGTCCTGCTCGATAACGACCCGTGGGGGTACTACATTTACTCGGTCATCAAGCACGGCTCGATCAACCTCGCCTACGAATCCCGCCGCATGGCCATCCCCGACGCGGTCTTTCTGGGCGTGTCGAGCTACGACTACGAGCGCTGCGACATGAACGACGACGTGAAGATCGAGCTTGACGCGACCGACATCAAGCGGGCCAAACAGATCGCGGCCTACCCCTGGTTCGCGAGCAAGAAGCCCTGGCAAAAGGAAATCAAGAAGATGCTCGACAACGGCTTCAAGATGGAAGTCGAAGCCATGATCTCCAAGGACCTCGAATACCTCACCGGCGAATACGTTCCCATGAAGCTCAAGGACAAGAAGCAGTGGCTCGATTAGCGTCCGATGTTCGCTCGTTCCTGAATTTTGGTATAATCCAAGATGGAGAGAAAGCTATGAAGGACACGGATTTCAGTTGGTTGGCTGAGCATGGGGTCGAGCTACATCAGAAGTATGCCGGGAAATGGATCGCCGTTTATGATGGAAAAGTTGTCGGAGTCGGAGACACGGCGACCGAGGCCGCTGAGCACGCACGAATGTTGGCGCCGGACGGCGAATTCATTCTCGAGGCGTTGGACGTTAGTGGCGACGTAATCTATGCCGGTTTATGAATGGCAACACCGACAAACCAAGTATTTTGGTCGGATGTGGTTTCCGATCGCGACCATACAGCTTGAAGGACGAAACGGGGTATTCCAACCCATCGCTGTTCAGGTTGATTCCGGGGCTGTCATATCATTGCTCCGCCGATCATTGGCCGATTTCCTCGGCATTGCCTTGTCTTCCGGCACCAGGATTGAAATGTCGGGCGTAGGTGGCGCGACAACAGTCGCGTATGTTCATTCCATCAAAACAAAGTTCGACCAAGACCTCCTTGATGTCCGATATGCCATTGCCGAAAGCGAAACTGTTCCGATTCTGCTTGGCAGATTAGACGTTTTCGATACCTTTCAAGTTCATTTTGACCCGATCCAACAGCACACCCAAATTTGCAAGGCAACCTAAAAAGCCGCCCCGAGCCGGTTTGCGGCCAGGGGCGGCGAGAACGAGTCAAAATCACCCGGTAATCATGTACCTCCGGATCCGCTGCAGCCCGTCGCGCATGCGCGATAGGCGTAGCACGCATTGGGGTATTCCACGCCGTCGCTGCAGGTCACCGGATCATAAACATCCGGGCATTGAATATCGCGCGGGCAACCTCCGCCTCCGCCGCCACCGGGTCGCTTGGCCACGGCGGTGGACGAATACGCCAGCGCGGACAGCGCCAGCGCAAACAAACCAAGCTTCATCATCGGCACCACTGAGTTTTTCATCGTGAATCCCCTTGAACCAACGAAGTCCGCCCCGACGAAGATACGCCCTCCGCACAAAGGCGACCAAAATCCTAGCTCCCACACTACCGCCGCCCCGCGCAGAAAACAAGAATCCTGGATCACGCGCTGTAAGCGACAATTTCGATGTTACATGGACTTGGCCAGGCGCACCGGGTCGCCGACACAGATCGTGCCGCTGGTGAGGACTTCGCCGTGGACGCCGCCGCGGAGGTTGGGCTTGAGCGCATCGCGGAGTCCCGCCTGTTGCGATTCCATGATGCCGCAGGGCTTGGTTTCGCCGTGAATGCGGATTTGAACCGGGCCGATGGAAATGACCTGGCCAACCGTCGCGGCCAGATCGACTCCTTCGATGAGAAAATTCGCGCGTCGCACGAGCCACGGAATGTCTACCCCAAGTTCACCACACGCGTCGGCCCAGGATTCGGCCGAAAGCAACGTCACTTCACGCCGACCCGTCTTACGGTTTTCCGAATCGATCCCGCGGCCCGGATGCACGGTAGCCTGCTGCGCATCGCGCATGGGCTCGCCGTCGGTGGGGCGGTGGGCAATTCCTTTGAGGGTTCCGGTCATGAGGGCGAAAGCGCCGTAAGAGTCACAATGCCATTTCGCAAATGTACCCTCCGCCCCATCCGGGGCGGAATTTCTTTTGGCTTCCCTATCCACGGGTTTCGCTTCGCTTCACCCGTGGCTACCCGCCTTGGCCCCGCCGGGGCCACGCACGCGATTCAACGCTGCTATGTCGCAGCCGACGCGGGGCGGTCCATGCCGAAGGCCAAGAGCATGATCCCGATCATCACCAGCACGACGCCTGCCCACTGACCCATGCTGAGCTTTTCAGCAAGCGTGGGATGAAACCGCGCCACCAGGGCGATGATGACGAATCCGCCGCCGACCATGATGGGGTAGGCCACGGTGATTTTCAAGGAGCGGCCTTGCAACGCATAGATGTAGAGCAGGACGTTGGTCCCGAAGCAAAACAGGCCGAGCAGGATGGTAGGATTGCCGACAAAGCGACGCAGCCCCTCCGCCGCCCCGCCGCTAAGCATTCCGCCGCCGGCCTCCAGATTTTTCGCGCCAATTTTGACCAGCAAATTCGCCATCGCGTTCAGGCACATGGCCACCAACAAAGCAATCCAATGCTGCATCGAATATCCTTTCAACGCTTCAACGGAAACCGTGGAAAGAAATAACGGCGTGATACGATTCCCGCAACACGTTTCCCTCCGTACTCGAGCCGGGTGGCACGGTCTGGCGCCCTTTGCCAGGCCGTGGAATTGGCAAGTTGTGCGGCATCCTCGTCCTCAAACTGACCGCCTTCCACTTGGTTTGCGGACCCGACAAAGCGGCGGTATAGGTGGTCGTACGGAGAACGCTCATGAAGATCATCCGCAGACCAAGCGTGTACCTCGTCGGACGACAGGCGCTCGAACAGAGCGAAGTCTCGCGATTCCTCCGCGATCACGGCGTGCAGGATTGGGCCACCGATTCGCCGCGCCCCAGCGAAATCCTGCCCGAAATCGCCGGCCGACTCTGCTACATGAGCTTCGCCAAGCCCCGACCCGGCGGCAACGGCGCCTACCTCGGCCACATCAAGGAGGTCGGCCACGGCAGCGTCCTCGAGCACACCGTTTGGAACTTCATCATCACCGGCGTCTCACGTTCCTTCACGCACGAGCTGGTGCGGCACCGCGCCGGCTTTGGCTATTCACAGCTTTCGCAACGCTACGTCGATGAGTCGGTGGCTGACTTCGTCGAGCCCGATTGCATCGGCGACGACCCGGAATTGCACGAGGTCTGGCGGTCGGCGGTCGAACATGCACAGGAGGCCTACGTCAAACTCGTCAACGGCCTCGAAGGCAAGTTCGCCGCCATCCCCGATAAAACCCTGCGACGGAAGATGGCCCGCCAGGCCGCCCGCTCCGTGCTGCCCAACGCCACCGAGACGAAGATTTTCGTCACCGCCAACGCCCGTGCCCTGCGACATTTCATCGAGCTTCGTTGCAACGAACATGCCGAAGTCGAAATCCGCGAAGTGGCCGCCCTGGTTCTGGAAATCCTGCAGCGCGAGGCCCCCAACCTCTTCCGCGACTACGAAGTCGTCCCTCTTCCCGACGGCACCAGCGGGGCTCAAACCAGGTTCCACAAAGTCTAGGTCGTCGTCCCCGATAAGTTTTTTCGGGATGGGCATTTCGTGAGTGCAATTCGTGGTTTGGGCTGACTTGCTTTGCTGGAAACCCCTGGAGGAAGGATGAGAAACCTGCAAAACAGGAACGGATTCCATGCCGCCCAAACCGCTGAACCGTGCGCCACATCTTCGAACCGACTCCCGTCTCTCCCGACGTTGCGCCTGACAATGACTTTTTCAGAGACGACCAATTCCGTGACGAATTGCGCGACTCGGCGCTAGCAACCCTCCTTCAGTCATTGCCGGAATTTCTTCAACTCGCGCGCTTCTCGTACGGATTGCAAGCGCAAAAACAAAAAATTTTCAAGATTTTTTTGCTCTTCCTCATTACGCTTCGAGCCGACCATCACGCGCGTTTTTGCGAGCGCGATCACGGCGCGCGCGGACCCAGGCGATCAACGTCCACTAATGTTTTGAATTCGGTTCCACCACGGTTCAAGCCGCGTTTTCCTGAGCGCAATCGCTTGCGCATCGCGGATGTTCAATCCGAATTGTGGTTTGCTTTTCCTGTCGATGGGTTCGTATCGCCGCTTCGACGGGTCGTGCGAATTTCGCAGTGATTGCCGCATTTTTTACGCACTCGCGAGAATGGAAAACAACGGAAAGGTGATGTGAATGACCAACCTGGCCGATAAAGACGGCGTGCTCTGCGCTCCGAACAACGATCTGCGGGTGGTCATCAAAACGATTCGAGTTCCAGCCGGATCGAATCAGAGTGGGAGGCGCTGCGATGCGTGCCACGTGGTGTCGCTCACGGAAATCAACGAGCGCGCCATCGGCGAATCAAGCAGGCGTTGGTTTGCACTCACGACCTCGACAATCGTGATATTGGCAAAAAAACTTTTGACAGACTCCAGTCAACGTGTAGTATTTGTTTAAGAAAGGAGGTGACGCTCATGGCTAAGAAACGTAAGGCCGCTAAGGCTTCGAAGAAGAAGGCCAAGAAGTCCGCACGGAAGAAGTGTTGACGTGCCCTCCGCAAGGGCGTGATGACGCCGGATGATCGCCGACTCATTCGCCACGGCAGTCGGTAATCCAGAGCGAGCGCTTCGCGGAGAAGGCCAAGATGACGGAACGGAAGGTGTCGCATCGCCACGGCGACATCTTCCGTTCGTCTTTTTCAAGGCACCCGGTGCCACAACGGCTGTCACGATTCTCGCCTTTTTTACCCTTCAGACCTTTCAAACCCTTCTTGTTCTATCGCTCCTTTCCTGCCTTTCGCACTTTTCTTACTATTCACGCCCCCCGCCCTTGAACCTTGGAACCGTTTGAACCCTTGAACCCTGGAACCCTGGAACTCCTACGCTCAACTCCGTGCCCGTCTCTGAAGACCGCACCCCTTGGGGTCGATAACATATAGATTATGCTGAACGTTCTTTGCGTTTGCGGCGCCAGGCCCAACTTCATGAAGATCGCGCCGCTGGTGGCCGAAATGAGGCGGCGACCGGGCATCGAACCCCAATTGGTCCACACCGGTCAGCATTACGATGAGCGCATGAGCCGATCTTTTTTCGGCGACCTGGGAATCCCGGAGCCGGACGTCAATCTCGAAGTCGGAAGCGGATCGCATGCCGTTCAGACCGCCGAAGTGATGAAGCGGTTCGAGCCGGTTTGCCTCGAACGCCGCCCGGATTGGGTGGTCGTCGTCGGCGACGTGAACAGCACGCTCGCCTGCGCCCTGGTGGCCGCCAAGCTGGAAATCAAAGTCGCTCACGTCGAAGCGGGTCTGCGCAGCTTCGACCGCACCATGCCCGAAGAACTCAACCGCGTGCTCACCGATGCGATCAGTGACCTGCTCCTGGTCAGCGAGCCCAGCGGCGTGGAGAACTTGCGAAGAGAGGGAGTCGATGACCGCAAGGTCCATCTCGTCGGCAATGTGATGATCGACACTTTGCTTCACAATCGAAAACGGGCCGATGAGTCACGAATCCTGCAAACGCTTGGGTTGCGGGCGCGACAATACGCGGTTCTCACCCTGCACCGACCGGCCAACGTGGATCGCCCGGAAACGTTCGCGCAGATCCTCACCGCTCTGGAGCGGATCGCCCGGGACATGCCCATCGTCTTCCCCGTGCATCCACGGTCCCGCAAAAACATCACAAAGATGGGCCTGGATGTACGAATGAGCGCCGCCGCCAACATGAAGCTGATCGAACCCCTGGGCTACCTCGACTTCTTGAAGCTCACCGCCGACTCCGGGCTTGTCCTCACCGACTCCGGCGGCATCCAGGAGGAGACAACCATCCTGGGCGTCCCCTGCCTGACCCTCCGCGAAAACACGGAGCGCCCCGTCACTATAACCCAGGGCACGAACCGGCTGGCAGGCAGCAGTACCTTTGGTATCCTGCAAGCCTATGATACGGTGCGCAAGAACCCGCCTGCGGGCAGGCGGCCCGATCTTTGGGATGGCAAGGCCGCCCACCGAATCGTTGACATTTTGATCGGAACGCAAAGATGAACATCTCTGTAGTAGGAACCGGCTATGTGGGTCTGGTCGCGGGCGCGTGCCTTGCGGATAGCGGCAATCGCGTCATGTGCGTGGACAAGGACACCGACAAGATTGCAAAGCTCAATCACGGCGACATTCCGATTTTCGAGCCTGGACTCGCCGAAATCGTTCAACGCAATCAAAAGGCCGGCCGGCTGGCATTCACTTCCGATCTGGAAGCGGCCGTCAAGCATGGGCGGGTCATTTTCATCGCCGTCGGAACCCCCGAAGGGGCCAATGGCGAGCCTGATCTGTCCTCGATCCTGCATGTGGCCGGGACCATTGGAAAAGTAATGGATGGGTATCGCGTGGTGGTGATGAAGAGCACGGTGCCGGTCGGTACGCACCGCACAGTATCCAAGGCCATCGAGGCGCAGACCTCGCATCCCTTCGATTACGTGAGCAACCCTGAGTTTCTCAAGGAGGGCGCGGCCATCGAGGATTTCACCCGGCCCGATCGCGTGGTCCTTGGCACGACCAATCCGGCGGCCGGCGAGATCATGCGCGAAATTTATGCCTCCTTCATGCGGCGCGACGAGAAAATTCTCCTCATGGACCCGGCCAGCGCCGAAATGACCAAGTACGCGGCCAACGCCATGCTGGCCCTGCGCATATCCTTCATTAATGAGATGAGCGGGCTTTGCGAAAAGTACGGGGCCGACATCGAAAGCGTCCGTCGCGGGGTGGGTACTGATTCCCGCATCGGAAGCGCGTTTCTTTATCCCGGCGTGGGCTATGGCGGCTCGTGCTTCCCCAAGGACGTAAACGCCCTGATCGCCATGGGCAAGGCCGTCGAGTTTCCCGCCAGCCTCGCCGCCGCCGCCCAGGAAATCAACCTTCGCCAACGCCAGCGGTTCGCCCACCGCGTGATCGAACATTTCGGCGCTACTTGCAAAACCACCACAATGGCCGTCTGGGGTCTGGCTTTCAAGGCCTGGACAGACGACATCCGCGAATCGCCGGCCATTGCGGGAATCCGCCTTTTCCTCGAACGGGGCATGAAAATCCAGGCCCACGACCCGGAAGCGATGCCGAAAGCCAGGGCCGAGCTTGGCACGACCATCACCATGTGCGACGACGCCTATCAAACGCTCGAGGGGGCGGACGCTCTGGTGATCTTCACCGACTGGCCCCAATTTCGAACCCCCGACTTCGACGTGATCGCCGCCCGACTTCGCAACCGGCTGATCTTCGACGGCCGAAACCTCTATGACCCCGTAGCCATGGCCCGCCGCGGCTTCAAGTACATCTGCGTAGGCCGCCCATCACGAGAACCGGCGTGACGAGCATTGCATGAACATTGTTGTCACTGGGGGAGCTGGTTTCATCGGGTCGCACCTGTGCGAGGCGTTGCTGAGCGACGGCCACTCCGTCGCCGCCCTCGACAACTTCGACGATTTCTACGATCCAGCCCGCAAGCGAAAAAACCTCGGCGAACTATCTTCCAACCCACGATTCAAACTGATCGAAGGCGACATCCGCAATGCCGAGGACGTCCGGGAGGCGATCGGCCCTGATACCGAAATCGTCGTCCATCTTGCCGCGCGGGCGGGGGTGCGACCTTCCATCGAGCAACCGCTTCTCTATCAGGACGTGAACATCCGCGGGACGATGGTGCTGCTGGAGGCCGTCAGGCGAATCGAAGGCTGCAAGTTCATCTTCGGCAGCAGCTCCAGCGTGTACGGCAACAACGCCAAAGTGCCATTCGCCGAGAACGACAACGTGGACGCCCCGATTTCCCCCTACGCGGCCACCAAACGGGCCGGGGAACTGTTCTGCCGGACCTACTGCCACCTGTACGGCATTCCGACAACGTGCTTGCGATTCTTCACCGTGTACGGCCCGCGCCAGCGCCCCGATCTGGCCATCCACAAATTCGCCCGCCTGATGGAGACCGGCAAACCGATCCCCGTCTTCGGCGACGGCTCGATGCAGCGCGATTACACCTATGTCGATGACATCGTTCGCGGGGTTCAACGTGCCATCGAACGATGCAGCGGGTTCGCGACCTACAATCTCGGCAACGCCAGCCCGATTTCGCTTACTGACCTCATCGCCGCGCTGGAAACTGCGCTAGGCCGCAAAGCGATCATCGAGCGATTGCCCCTGCAACCCGGCGACGTAAACCGTACCTTCGCCGACATCACCCTCGCTTCCCGCGAACTGGGTTTCAAACCATCCACCGGTTTTGCCGCCGGCCTCGCTGTCTTCGTCGAATGGTTCCGCAAGGTAGCACGGTAAGCCAGTGATCGAATTGCCGCTCTGGCAACCTGTCATCGCTATGGCAACCTGTCATTCTGAGCGGAGCGAAGAATCTCGGGCCTCTTTTCAGCACAGATGCTTCGCTTCGCTCAGCATGACAAATGGCCCGTTTTAGAGCAACCCAAGTCTTTCCGATAATTCGTAAGAACAAATCCATGAAGCCCCAATCCAACAAACCATTGAACGCGCTGACCATCGACGTCGAGGATTGGGTTCAGTCCGTCTACGACGTCGATGCCCCGCTCACAAGCTGTTTCATTCGCAACACGCATGCCGTTCTAGAGCTTCTTGCCAGGCACGATACCCACGCCACTTTTTTCGTACTCGGATTGGCCGCCGAGAAATCCCCGGAACTGGTGCGAGCCATCCACGCCGCCGGACACGAAGTGCAAAGCCACGGCTTTGGCCACCGCCTCATCCGTATGCAAACGCCCGCTCAATTCCGGGATGATGTGCGGCGTTCAAAACTCCTTCTGGAAGACATCATTGGCCAGCCGATCACTGGCTACCGCGCCCCGGCCTTTTCGATCACCAGGCGAACGCTTTGGGCCCTCGATGAACTCGCTGATGCCGGATTCGAATACGACTCGTCCATTTTCCCCGTGCGCATGCGCCGCTACGGAATCGGCGGCTTACCAGCCATCCCTTACCGCCTGCGAACCCCAAAAGGGAATGAACTGACCGAAATTCCCGTGTGCAGCATACGCGTTGGGCCTTTCCACTTACCCGCTGGCGGCGGGGGTTACCTGCGGACGGCTCCCAGTTGGTATACGCGACGAGCCATTGCACGAATGAACCAAAATGGCCACCCCGCTGTGTTGTACATGCATCCTTACGAACTCGCCCCGCGAGAATTCGTGGAGCTATCCAACGCCATCCCCTGGCGAACCCGAATCCAACAAGGCTTCGGCCGAAAAACCGTCGCCGCCAAACTCAAACAGCTTCTGACCGAATTCTCCTTCGGCACGATCCGCGAGTTGCTCGCTCCATGTCTCCTCGCGAAACCGGCAGCCTACATCGGTGAAGTTTCACGACATGTCTCCGTGTTCAACCCCCTTGCCTCCCCAGTTGCTTGAGCGCCCGGTCTTTTCCCTTATATTCCGCGTTGTACTTTGATCGCAAGCAACGCAACCAAATTGGAGAGATGGAAATGACAAACAAGAACTCGACACGGGCGCTTTGGATTTCCCTTCTTTGCGCACCCTTCCTGGCCCCGACTCTTCTTCACGCTGACACAGGCAAGGGCATCGAGCCGTTCATCAAGATGCGTTGGCCGGGTGCGGACAAACTGGCCCCCGACGGAACTTTCTACTTCATTTTCAACCCCGACGGCATCAACCAGCTTTACAAGGTCGCCCCCGGCAAAACCCAAAAAGACGCGGTGAAGCTCACCACCTTTAAGGACGGCATCGGCGGCTACGACCTCAGCGACGACGGAAAGTGGATCGCCATCACCGCCGCAATCGGCGGAAGCGAGCAGTTCAGCATGTACCTGCTCGATACGGCCACCAGCAAGCTCGAAGACCTCCTCGTGAATCCAAAGGTCGTCTACACCGCTCCCGTCTGGCGTCGCGACTCCAGGGCCTTTGCCTATCGCGCCAATGACGAGACGCCCGCGGACTTCCACGTCTACATCATGGACCTCGAAACCCGAAAGCCGAAAAAGGCTTACGCCGGCAAGGGCCATCACGACGCCGTGGACTTCAATCGCGACGGCTCCAAACTGATGGTGACCAAATTCAACTCGGCCTCGTTCTCTCAGTTGTTCGAGGTCAATTTGGCCAGCGGCGAGTCGCGCGAGATCACGCCCAAGGGCGAGGAGTGGAGCTTTGAAGGCGTGGGCTACACCGCAGACGAACGCACCTTCATCGCCAACACCAACTACAAGGGCGACTTGATGGCCATCCATGCCATTGACCTTGCCACGGGGCAAATCAAGCCCATCCTCACCGACCTGGCCGACAAGGAAATCGACGGCGCCAGCTTCAACGAGGAGCGAAGCATCCTCGCCGTGGCCGTCAACGAAGACGGCTTTAGCACGCTGCACCTGCGCCGCGCAAGTGACCTCTCCCCGATGCAAGGTCCGCCGCTGGCCAAGGGGCTGGTCGGGAACGTCTCGTTCAAGGGCCCGCACATGCTGTACTCGCTCGACAACGCCAACACGCCGGGCCTCATTTACAAATGGGACACCACCAAGCCCGGAGAGCCTGGCGTCGCGCTGACCCAGGCTGACACTCAGGGAATCGACGTGAGCAAGTTCCGCCTGCCCGAACTCGTCCAGTATCCATCCTTCGACGGCACGAAAATCCCGGCCTTCATGTACCTGCCCGCTGACTACAAGAAGGGACAGAAGATTCCCTTCATCGTCCAGTACCACGGCGGTCCCGAAGGGCAGTTTCGCCCGTCCTTCACCCGCGCCTTCCAGTACTTCGTCTCACAGGGCTACGGCGTTCTCGCCCCGAACCCGCGCGGCAGTAGCGGCTACGGCAAAGCATTCATCGAAGCCGACAACTACAAGAACCGCGAGAAGAGCGTGAAGGACGGCATCTGGGCAGCCAAATACCTCATCGATCAGGGCTACTCGCAGCCGCGCAAAATCGCCGCGTGGGGCGGCAGCTATGGCGGGTTCATGACCATGGCCGTCATTACCGAGGCCCCTGAACTCTTCGGTGCGGCCTGCAACGTCGTGGGCGTGGTCAACTTCGAGACCTTCCTCGAGCAGACCAAGGACTACCGCCGAGCCCTCCGCGAAGCCGAGTACGGCCCGCTGACCGACCGCGAATTCTTGAAGTCCATCTCGCCGATCCACAAGATCGATCGCATCACCACTCCGCTGATGATCGCGCACGGCCTCAACGACCCGCGCGTGCCGGTCGGCGAAGCGATGCAAATCGCCGTCGCGCTGAAAAAACGCGGCACGGAGGTAAGCGAGCTTTACTTCCCCGACGAAGGCCACGGCTTCGCCAAGGAAGACAATCGCCTGCTCTATTACCAGGAGTTGGCCAAATTCTTCGACAAGCACCTCCCAAAGGGCTAGTGCTCCGACACGACCAAACTGCGGGTTGAGGGTGCATCAAGAGGCACACTACCCGGCTGCCGTGATACTCACGGAATTCGTAAAGCTGGACTACGAACCAGGTTCGTTTGGTAATTTTCATGTTTTGTCCGGCAGTCGGAGACGAAAGGCTAGTGTTCCGACACGACCAAAACTGCGGGTGCGTTTTCCAAGGCCGGACCACTGCTCACAGAGCAGTGGCACACCTCGGGCCCGCAAGAATGAACGTGTGGGAACACTAGAACTTTCCTGCGCCCTTTCCGGGTGCGTCCGGGTTGGGCATGGCCGATTCCCCAAGGCGTTGCCCTGGGCTGATGTACCGGGGCACTTTCAGTGCCGCCGAAAGCGAGCTCGCAAGAACGGTCATGCAGCCGGTTCGCGGCCGACTATTGAAGAAATACCCGCAAAATGATAGGCTCATGGTGTCATTTGTTGCAGGATTCCAGCCGGTCACATGGTCGGCGTTCGCTATGGTGGGGAGGGAGCATATTTTGTTCAAGCCTGATTTTCATGCCATTTGGAAACATTCTCTCGACTTGTCTCTAAGCAAAGAACGCGGTTGGCGCTCGCTGCAAGCCGTAATCGCCATGTTTCTTTGCGGAATTATCGGTGCGCCGGCTGTCGCGCAACGGGTGGTTTTGAAGCCGCAGGCCGATGCGATCGCCCGGCAACGAGGCTGGCCGGTTCGAAAAGAATCTCCTACCGGCGAGGTCATTGAGCTTCAAAAAATCGTCAACGACATACCGCTTTACTACGTCACTCTCAATCGCACCGCCGCCGATTCAGTCAGCAGCGACGAAGTCTGGCCCGGTGGTTCCGCGGGGCTTTCCCTTTCCGGTTCGGGAGTTCGCCTGGGCATCTGGGACGGCGGTCGGGTGCGGACAACCCATCAGGAATTCGGCGGCCGCGCCGTGCAGCGCGACGGTTCGGCGACGAACAACAGCCACTCGACGCACGTGGCCGGCACGATGATCGGCACCGGGCTCTCGCCCGCGGTCACGGGCCGACCAGCCGGTCAAAGCCACGGCATGTCCCACCTGGCAACGCTTGATTGCTACGATTTCAGCAGCGACACGGCTGAAATGTCCACTGCCGCCGCGGCCGGTCTGCTGGCGTCGAATCACTCCTATGGACTCATTACGGGCTGGCGCTTCGACGATTTGGGCGCGGGTGCCGGGTGGTACTGGCTGGGCGATGTCAATGTCAGTACCTTCGAAGATTATTTCTTCGGCTTCTACAGTCTCGAAGCGGCGGCATGGGACGATATTGCCTATAAAAAGCCGTACTATCTGATGATCAAGTCATCGGGTAATGATCGCAACGAGGGACCAACACCGGGTACGACGCACTTCGTCATGGTCAATGGAAACTGGGTCGCCAGCAGCGCGGTCCGTAGCGTGGATGGCAACAGTGGATACGATTCCACATCCCACGCCAGCGTGTCGAAAAACATTCTCGCGGTTGGCGCCGTGAACGACGTCGTGGGCGGTTATTCGAGTCCCGGCGGCGTGGTCATGAGTTCGTTTTCCGGTTGGGGCCCCGCGGACGACGGGCGAATCAAGCCTGACGTGGTGGGCAACGGGGTCGACTTGTGGTCGGCCACTTCGAGCACCAATACCGCATACGCCGCCCTGAGCGGTACGTCGATGTCGTCGCCCAATGTCACCGGGACCATGGGACTTCTCATCCAGCACTATCGCGCCATGCACGGCGGCGCCGACATGCGTTCTTCCACATTGAAAGCCGTTGTCATTCACACTGCCGATGAGTGCGGCTTGGCGACTGGCCCTGATTACGCCAACGGTTGGGGACTGGTGAACACCGTCAAGGCGGCCGGCGTCATCACGCTCGATCAAACGGAGCCGGGACTCATTCAGGAACTTGCGCTGGTCAGCGGGCAGACTATGACCCAGGCCTGGACGTATTCGGGAAGCGGCCCGATCAAGGCCACCATCGTCTGGACGGATCCGCCGGGCGTGCCGCCCGCGCCGGCTCTGGATCCGCCAAACAAGGCGCTGGTCAATGACCTCGATTTGCGAATCCTCGGTCCGGGCAGCACCACGTTTTCGCCCTGGCGACTGAATCGATCCACGCCATCGGCCGCGGCTACAATGGCCGATAACGATGTGGACAATGTGGAAGTCGTTGCCGTGACCGCACCCGCCGCCGGGACATACACCATCCAGGTGACGAACAAAGGCGTTTTGGTTGATAACTTCCAGCGGTTTTCCCTTGTCCTCACCGGGTTGGCCGTCGGTCCGACGGTTAAGGGCGCCTGCTGCAACGGTGAAACCTGTTCCGGCACCGTGGTCGAAGGCAGCTGCGCAGGGGATTGGTACGGAGGCGCGGATTGCGGTGTCCTCACCTGCCCGGTGGTGGGCGCCTGCTGCACCGGCTGCCCACCTTCGGCAACATGTGCCAGCCGAACGCAGGCAAGCTGCAACCAATCCGATGGTCGCTGGACTTCGGGAATGACATGCGGCCAGGTTTCCTGCGACCTCCTGGGCGACGTTTGCGTCACTGACATTCAACCTGTAGTGGACGGCGACACCGCGTTCGATAATCGGTGCGCCACCGATGACGGACCCACTCCGGTGAATTGCGATAATGGTTCGCAAGCGTTCGGCAAGGATTTGTGGTTTGAATACGTTTCGTCCTGTACCGGCGCTCTCGATGTAAGCCTCTGCGACGGGACCGATTTCGACGCCATCCTGGCCCTCTACACCAACGGCACGGGTCAGTGTGCCTGCCCCACTAATAGCTCCACGCAACTCGGATTGGGCGCCGACGACAGTTGCGGAGTCGGCGGGGGGCCGCCGCAACTGACGCGCGATGTCACTTTCGGCACTTGCTATACCATCCGCGTGGCCGGCTGGTCCGGTTCCGCAGGCACGGGGATCATGAACATCGTTTGTACTCCCGATCAATGCCCCATTCCGACAGCCGCCGCTGGGGAGCCTGATCCCTTCGCCAAGAGTCGGTTTCTTTCCTTCGTGCCCGGCAACCCAGGCGTCAACGCCGCCATCCGCATCAAACTCAGCTCGTTGCACCACCCCGATCCGCCATACAGTGGCGGGCCTGCCGCCGATTTTTCCGCGTTGGAGGGCCAGGTGCGCTGGGTAGGCCCGCCCCAGCAGTATCAGGAGTCCACGGCGTCCTCCGATACGTTGTTGGCATCTACATTGCAATGCGCACCGCACTACCAGGACTGGGGTACTGTTGGATTGTTGCACGTCACCGGATCCGCGGTCGTGCCCAGTTCCAAATATGACGTGCAGTTCGTCCACGGCACATGCGACCCCGGAGTGGAGTTCAATTATTCGCCGGCACTGACCCTTCAAACTTCCCGCTGGGGCGACGTGGAGGTTCCGTTCAATCCGCCCGACACGACGGCGCAGCCCGACGTCGGCGACATTGCCGCGGAGGTCAGCAAGTTCCAGAGCGTTGCCGGATCGCCGACCAAAGCGCGCAGTTTGCTTGCGGGCTCGGACGGCTTCGGCAATATCGACATGGCTACGGACCTCAGCTTCTCCCAGATAGCCGCCTGTGTGGACGCATTCCGCGGAGCGCCTTATTTGCACACGATCTCGTCGTGTCCGTGACTTGCGCCAGCGGTTCGTTCCGCCTGAAGTTGCGGGTAGCGGGTGGCATGGCCAAGCGAAGCGCCGCCATGCCGGCGCCCGAAAAGGCCGGTCACGGGCATGCCACCCTCAGCCGTGGAATCAGATGGACTGCGGCACTAAGCAGGCGGGCAACCGCAGCTTTGCGATTGCCCGCCTGTCTTACGTACTAAATGAGGCACAGACTGTACCGAATCAAACCATGCTCTTGAGACCTTTGAGCGCCAGGACCTTGACCACGTTGCGGGCGGGCTTGGCCTTGAACATCATTTTTTCCTTGGTAAACGGATTGATACCCTCGCGTGCCTTGGTCGCCGGCTTGCGAATGACCTTGATCTTCATGAGACCCGGCACAGTGAACATACCCGGACCCTTCTTCAGATCGGTCTTGATCAGGTCGGCCAGCGTGTCGAACACGGTGGCCACCTGCCGCTTGCTGAGTTCGGTCGCCGTCGCGAGCTCGCCGAACACTTCCGACTTGGATCGCACCTTGGTTGTGGGTTTCATCGTCGCTTTTTTCGCCATGTATCGCATTCCTTTCAGTTGTTTACGATCAACCATCCACTGGTTGTACGGCGAAATCTAAGCATGTCTGCGGAGAAGTTCAAGCTTTTTCCCGGAAAAAAACGCAATTTTTTCAAGAAATCTTTTTTTCGCTGCGATTTTTCCGCTCAGGGGATTGGAGACCCTCGCCGGCAATCCTGTTTGAGCCCCCGCGAAAACTCTGAAAAACAAGCCTCGTCTCTGTCATGTGGGTAACTTCCGAAGCAGATCAGATCAACAAGTAAGGGTTACGCGGCTCTTCACGTCGCAGCCTTGCCCTGTGAAATCCTGCGTTTACGGGAGGCCAGTTCGGGGGCTTCGCGGATGCAGGTTTTCAGGATTTTCATGGACAATCCCAGCAATCCCCACACGCTTCGGACCACGCTTCCCTGCGTGGCGGCGACCTCAGGATACCCGCGATCGTCGGCGCGGGTTGTCTCCCAATGATGAAAGAGCCGGCCCCACGTGCTGCTCATGGCCTGTTGGACGCGGACGCGGCCTTTCATCGGATACCAGAAGGTATCGTGGTAGAGGACGCTGGCGATGTACGCCCAGGGAGCCAACCAGGTCTTCAGGGACCACTCGACAAAACCCCGCATTTTCCCCCAGTAGATTTTATGCTGCATGGAAGCGGCGAAGGTCATGTGGCGGAAGGGACCCTCAAAACCCCAGTTTTCCTGAGCCGCATCAACATCTCCGACGTATTCGATATTCCGCGTGTCGCCGCAACCCAGGCCCAATTCGTGGGCAAGGCGGATGAATTTCACATCCCGAAGCGGGTCAAAGCCCATGAGCCTGGCGGCAGTGGCGTCGATGGCGACCTGATCCGCTGAGGCCAGAAGCACGTTCTTCACTTTGGGAATCATGCAGCGCGGGCCAGGCCCATCGCCGGCAAAAGTGCCGTCCATCACGGCGAAAACGCCGCGATGAATCTTCTTTTGAATCATCAGAAGATCGACCAGGGTTTCATGGATCACCGGGTGGGTCCAGTGGCGGTGCTCGTTGAGCAGGCCACCGAAGGCGTTCTTCATCGCGCCGGTCATGGTGGTGAAGACGTGGGTCTTGACGGTGGGGAGATGGATGATGTTCTCGCCGATGAAGCGGCGCGGGATGCGAAAGCCCTTCGGGTACACCTCGTTGAGGCAAAGGAACTTGTCCGCCAGGTCGCCGACGGCCTCACGAATCGGAATCCACTCCACGTCGTCCTCGTAAAGATGAATGTTTCGCAGGCCGTGCGCCTCGACGACGCCGAGTTGCTTGTTTTCGCGTTCTCCCAGCCGGGCATCGATCACCACGGTGCGATTGTGGCAGGCGTGGATGAGATTCGGGTCGTAACCGTCTTTCTTGAGCGTGCGGATGACGCCCTCAAGCTGCCAGGGGGTCGTCGAGGCCGCCGGGTAGAAAAAATGCCAGGAAATGTTCACCTTCAGCGCCGTGTCGGCGTCCTTGGCTATGACGTCCTGGTATCCGGCCAAATTCATGAGCCGGTGATAGTCTTCCAGCACCGTGGCCGGGGTGGTCCGAACAATGGCTACTTTTGTCGAATTAGGGACAGTCACCTATTATTCCCTGCGGTCAGCAAGTGCTTCATTTCACGGACGGCTTCGCGCATGCCCACAAACACGGCACGAGAAACAATGGAATGACCGATGTTGAATTCCTCGAAACCAAGAGCGGCGACGGCGGTGATATTGCGGTAGGTGAGACCGTGGCCGCCCAACACTTCGAGGCCGGCTGCGCGGCCCACTTCAATTCCCTTCTGTAAATCGTGAAGCGATTTGGCGCGGTCATCCGGCGTGTGGGCATGGGCGTAGGCACCGGTCCAAAGTTCGACGGCTGTACATCCCAGGTCGGCGCTTGCCTTGATCTGGTCGGCAACCGGCTCGATGAATGCCGAGACGACCATCCCGGCATCGCGCAGGTTCTTGACCGCTGTCCCGACGCGCTGCCTAAGCCGCACGACATCGAGGCCGCCTTCGGTCGTAACTTCTTCGCGCCGCTCAGGCACGAGCGTACATTGACTGGGCTTGAGGCCGACGGCGATGGCGACGATCTCGTCGGCGATGGACATTTCCATATTGAGCTTGACGGTGACGGTTCCCTTGAGGAGCCGTGCGTCGCGGTCGTTGATGTGGCGGCGGTCTTCGCGCAGGTGGAAGGTAATCCCGTCCGCCCCGCCGAGCTCGGCCTCCATCGCCGCCCAGACCGGGTCCGGCTCGTTCGTCCGCCGCGCCTGTCGGACGGTGGCTACATGATCAACATTCACACCCAGCAAGGCCAAGAGAGTCCTCCATGGAAAGCGCTGAGAATGTACTCGCCGTCGAACCGTCGAACAATTGCTGCCCCGGCTGCAGCCTCGCGCACAAAGGCAAGGTGCCATAAGAATCGTTCGTGGCTCATTGAAACGATGGTGATGGAATACCCGAATGCGCCGCAATGTACATGAGCACTCCTGTTGGGAGTCAAATCCTGTCCCGGAAAACTCTGAAAATCACGATGGGCGGCTGTCGGTCGGTTTTTTCCGGGTAGATCAGTTCGAACTCCCCGGGACGATCACTCAGTGCCCGGTACAGCCTGTTGTGATCGTCGGCCACCAGAACATAGTCCGCCTCAAAGATGGTCCCGATGTCCTTGTACTCGATCTCCGGTTTCTCCGACTCGCTGCGATTCTCCTTTTGTAATTTTGCAGGAAGCTCGGCCCGCGTAATGCGGCGATATCTGTCCCATAGCGCGGGATAACGCGAGCGCGTGAATTCGGGATCAAGCCCGACCGCGTAGGTGTTGTGATGGTTGAAGTAAAAGCACATGGGAAAGATGTCCCAGTCATCCGTGAAGACCAGCGATCGCTGCGGCGAGTTCTTCTGCAGGAAATCCATTGCATCCCGAACCGCGACCGCGTCATAGGAGGGCCGCTGATCCTCCCAGACCGTCCATAGACTCCACGCTCCCAACCCCGCCACGGCAACCGCGCCTGCGACCTGCAACCACGCTCGAACTCGAATCGGCCTGACCGCTTCCCGTGTCCGCCAGGCCACCGCCGCGAACTCACCTGCGCTGAGCAACGCAAAGACCGGCCAATACTCCACAAACCTCCGCGACTTGAGCGTCAAAACAAAGAACGCCAGGTTGACGAAGAAGATTCCCAACTCTGCTCTCGAAGCCGGCAGCGCCGATCGCAGACGCAACGTCAGACACGCCACCCAGATCACGGCCACCGGGGCGGCCTGAACCAGCAACGCCCACGTCTCATAGGGCTTCCATTCGCCACCGACGTCGCGGGCCGCCCACAGTCCCGTTTCGAATAATTGGGTGTAAAAGAAGGACAGATTCGCTGGGAAGTACGGGCTGATGACCATTCCCAGTACGACCCCCGCCACGCAGACCGCCAACTGCCATGTGGCACGCCGGGGCTGCTCGCGCGTGATCAGGGCCGCCAGAAAAAACCCACCCGGCACAAGCGGGAAAAGAATCGCTCCTCCGTAAACCTGGGTGAATACAAACGCGAGAATGAGCATGGCCCACACCCGGCCGCGAATGCTCCAGTGAACGGCGAGCAACATCATTGGCAAGGCGGCCATCGGGGCACGCACATAGCTCATCCGCAGCCAGAAGTGCCAGGGGAGAACGGCAAAGAACAACGCCCACAAAAACGGGAAGGGGACTCCGCGCCGCCGGATCAGCAAATCGAAAACTGCGAAGCAAGCAGCGACGGCGACGCAAGTAGCGATCTTCCCACCCAATGCCGGCGGATGTCCGAAAGCCTCGGAAGCGTAAACGAAGGGAAACAGCAGAACGTGAAAACCGTAGTGGTGGCTCACGAATTGCTCGTTGAAAATCGTCCAGCGCAACCAGGGAAAGGACTTGGCGAACCCAAGCTCAGGAAGCAGCGCCGCCATCTTGACGTGGTAGTAACCGTCGTTGCCGGTGATGTGCGGATTCGCCGTCTGGACCGCTGCCATCATGGCAAAGCCAAGAATGGCGGCTGGCAACCAGGAAACCCTTGAGCGGCCTGTGGCAGGGTGGATCAAGCTGCGCGTCTCACAAATAATTTCGTTATTGTCATAATAGGTCAGTTTACCAGCCAGCGTCTGGTTGTCGCCTGATGCCTGGTTCGTGTAGATACACTAGAATCGGACGGCATGATCGCAAAGGAAGGCATTCGAGAGATCGGCTTGGCGACCCTGGTTTTGGGCGGGCTTGCGGCGTTGGCCTATTGGCTGTACTGGCCCCTCGCCATTCTGCCATTGGTGGTCTGGCTGGGGGTGCTCGCGTTTTTCCGCGATCCTCCGCGTCGCCGCGCCTTTGCCCCCGGTGAGCTTTGCTCTCCCGCCGACGGCACCGTTACGGAAATCGCCGAGCTGGATCACCACGACTCCATCGGAGGGCCGGCCACTCGCATCGGGATTTTTCTCAGCTTGTTCAACGTCCACATCAATCGCTCGCCCTGCGTCGGCCGAGTCCGCTCGTTGTATTACCGCGCCGGCGAATTCCTCGACGCCCGGCACCCGGAATGTGGCAGACGAAACGAATCCAACACCATTCTGATCGACACCGACCCGCCGCTTCCCGGCCCCGTGGAAGTGCGGCAAGTCGCCGGTTTGGTGGCCCGCCGAATTATTTGTCACGCCAAGGTCAATGAATCTCTCGGCATCGGACAGCGGTTCGGCTTGATTAAGTTCGGTTCACGCACAGAATTGATTGTCCCACGTCTCGCGGATACGCGCGTCGAGGTCAAGCTCGGCGACAAGGTGCGTGCCGGACTTACCTTGATGGTCCGTCAGCCCGTGGGCGCTCCGAGTGGGCATTTGTACGCCAAGGTCTCCCCGACCCGTGCCGATAAGACCAAAGGGGTCGGCGTCGGAAGCGAAACAGGATAGCCATGCGACGGTTTGTTTCAGCAAGCAGCATCGACCATCGCCCACGCCGACGGCGGCTGCGCTCTCTTTCATTCCTCCCGACGTTGATCACTTTGGGAAACCTCGTCTGCGGATTCGCCGCCATTCATTTCGCCATGCGCGAGCTTTACGAATTCAGCGCGGGCCTCTCTGCGGAACACCTCCGTACGATCCCACTGGGGCCGAAGATTTTCGAGCGAATGCTCCCCTCGTACCTTTCCCTCGGCGCCCTGCTCATTTTTGCGGGCATGTTTCTGGATGCCTTTGACGGCCTGATCGCGCGGGTGACGCGGAGTACGACGACCTTTGGCGGGCAACTCGATTCGCTCGCCGATGTGATCACTTTCGGCGCTGCCCCGGCCACCCTCATGGTCGCCTTCATGACCCGGCAGCTCGCCGGAGACTCGCCCGCCGACTCCATCGTTCCTTCACCCATCAGCGAGCACGCACTGGGACGGCTCACCTGGATTGCGGCCGCAATCTACGTTAGCTTCACCGCGATTCGCCTCGCTCGTTTCAACGTGGAGCACGCCCAGGCCGATCACGACCACCGTGTGTTTCGCGGCCTGCCCAGCCCCGGAGCGGCCAGCATCCTCGTGGCCATCATCTTCTTCCAGGACCAGGACATTTTTCCGATCGCCCGCAACTTCATCGTCTTTGCAACCCCGGCGATCACGACGGCCATCGCGCTCCTCATGGTAAGTCGTATCCCCTACAAGCGTTTTGATCGCCTGCTTGGCCGCCAGCCGTTCCATCAGGTGCTCATGCTTCTGTTTGTCGTGGCGCTCTTCTGGACCTGGAAGGCCCCCATGCTTCTGATCCTTACTGTTGGCTACGGCCTGAGCGGTCCGATCCAATACACGCTGCGAATCCTCCGCGAACGCAATCGCCCGGCCCTCGCCGCATCGAGTTCCGCTTCCCCCCAGACCCGCCCCACCGACAAAACTCACGCGGAGAAAATGGTGTCAGGATGATTTTTGGATCAACTTGATAACACCTGAACGGATCAATAATCAACCTGACACCTTTTCCGCCCGCTGCTACCTTTCCTCAAGCAGCCGGAGCTGGATGCCGCGAATGTTGGCGTGAATTTCGTCTATGACTCGCGGACGAAAACGCTGAATGGTTTCCCATTCCAGGCGTTTTTCGTCGAGAGATAAAGCTTCCTGATAATGCCCAACGGCGGCCCGCAACAATTCTCTGGATTGCAACTCCTGCCCCGCAACTCGTTCGCTGTCTGCCAGTGATACCAGGCCTGCCGGGTCTTGGGGATAGAGCGAAAGCGCAGCCTTGGCTGCCTGCACGGCGCCGAGGTAGTTTTCGCTACCACCTGACAGCATGGCCATTCTCGCATGAATTTGCGATTCCACTTGGAACAGAGACGCGTTAAACGGATCGCGAGTCTGCGCATGAGAAAGTGCCTGGAGCGCCAGTTTTAGCACCATCGTGTTGTCTTGAGATGCGAGAAAACGCGCCTCTTCGACGAAGTACGTCGGGGCAAGCGGATCGGCCACCTGCGCCTTCCTGAAATACAGAATTGAATTGCCGTCAGGCAAGATGCCCTCTGCAAGTTCCCTTTGGCTTTCCGCTCGGACCACGGGAGATAAGAGAAAAAAGACAAACCCAATCGTCAATGCCGTGGCGATCGCAACCACTGCAAATCGGCTGCACGCAGACATCGGCGCCGCCGTTGGAGTTTTCTCGCCGCGCGCTCCCGACAGCCAAATGCCCAGCAAAGCGAAGAAGGTAGTCGCACTGGCCGGAATGAACAGCGCGAAGCTAATCATGTCTTGCAAGAGAAATGCAAACAGTCCGGCGGCCAGAGCCGGAGTCAGAACATCGGACTGGTTTCCATTTCGAAAAGCGCTGAATTGGAAAAATGCGAGAAACGCCGGAACCCAGATGATCCCCGTCGTCGTCGCGGCATAGTAAACGTAATGGGTATCATCGGAACCCAGCAACAATGCCCGGCCCAGCACAACGACAAACCCGATTCCGATCCCCCATGTGAGATTGTCGATGGGCTTCACCGCTTCTTCTGATTGGGCTTGTAATGGGCCTTCCGGCGAGGATCGCGCCGCACGGCACGTGACCCCCACGAGCATCGCGAGCGCGCCGAGAAACCCGACGATGCCCCATTCGGCGGCGGCCTGAACGAAGAAATTGTGTGGATTCGAGACTTCTTCCGGGCTGGCGATGTCCTTGTAGAGCGTGTAATGCCGCCCGAAGTTTTCGCGGCCCACGCCGGTCCAGAAGTGGTCCGCGATCATCGAGGCCGATGCCTTCCAATACTGCCAGCGAAAGGTGAGCGACCAGCCCGGCAGTGAATCGTGGTAGAGACCGTGCCCGATGACCGCGGCGACGCCCACGATGATGGCCATGCACGAAATCCAGAAGGCTCGGCGTCGATGCGTCGCAATCCAGTCACGCTTCCAACAGGCAATCACAAGAAGTGCCAATCCCGTGGCGCCGGAGACGGCCGCTCCCATGCTTCCGGTCAGGAATACAGCGCCAGCGATGGCGAGAGCGAAGACCAGGGATGCAAACCGTGCGATTGTTGAATAGGGATTTCGTGAGATGTCTTCATGGTGCATTTCCTCCACCGCTTCCGGGGTGGACTTCTTGAGAGGTCCTTCTTTCCACGGGTTCCGTCCGCCGCGGCGGACTCCCCCCGTGGCTACATTCCGCGGCCCCGCCGGGGCCAATGACCTTGAGATTACGCCGATGGCCGCGAACGCGCACAGCATCAGGTAGCCGCCAGCCACATTGCTATGCGCGAAGAAGCCGCCTGCTTCGCGGGCGCGGAGGCGGCGCTCGAAGGCATCTACGGTGGACGAATCGAGGTCCACGCCCTGCTTCGCCCAGAACTCTTCCTTACCAGCCTCGTATTGTTCGATGGTTTCCGCGAAGCCCAGAAAATACTGCTCGTAGCATTGCGCCGCATGAACGCACGCCGTGGCCAGGATCGCCGCGAGGACCAATCGCCGCTGCCAGTGGGTCCGCAGAAGTTGAACCAGCGTGATGGTTAGAATCGGAAGGCAGAGCCAGTCAACGGTGCCGTTGATCGCCAGCCGCTTGTTGCCCGCGAAGAAACATGACAACCCACCTGCAATCGCCAATAGGACCAGGCCAATTTCCAGTCCGGTTCGCTGGTATCTTGCTTTGCGATCCAGGGCGAATGACAGCAGCCAAAGGCAGGACGCAGCCAGAATAATCAGATCGAAACCCAGCGTGCGTGCCGGTGCAGGGTCGGCCAGAGAGCCGATGGCCCTTGTAATCGAATTCCCCGCGGAGTCGTAGCTTTCCGAGACCAGCGGACGCAGTACAACGACCGCGACCAGCACGAATAAACTGATCGCCTGCGCGCCGCGAACAACTCGGGCTCTGGTAGTCGCGTTATCTGGCCGCATGTCCGTCATTGGACACTCTTCGCACCGCAACTACAATCGGCGGCGGTGAAACGCAGACCCCTCGTGTCGTGGGAGCCTTACCTTGACCCGTTCAAAGCCCGCCTACTTGAAAGCGCTGGGACGCAAGCAGCTCCCTGCGACCATCGAAGCGGGGGGTAACACCTACCATTTCGTCCAGACATTCAAAAACGACTTCTTTGCAATTACTTCCTTATACGAAGGCGGCGCCGGCAAGGTCATTCTGAAGGTGCAGCGGCAGGCATCATTTCTCCTGCTACCGATGCGGTGGGCCGGCCGGATTCTCGCGGCGCGTGAACGGCAATCGCTGGAACGCCTCCAGGGCATTCCGGGCATCCCCCGGCTTATCGGAACGTGGACCTCCACGGGACTGGTTCGAGAGTTTATCGAAGGCCGCACGCTGGCCGACGCCGCCCGCGTCGATGACGAATATCATCCGCGACTACGCGAACTCATCGAAACCATCCACCAACGCGAAATGTCCTACGTCGATCTCGAAAAGCCCGGGAACGTACTGGTGGGCGAAGACGGCAGGCCCCATCTTTTCGATTTTCAAATTGCCTGGTACTGGCCTCGGAAGTGGGGCGGCCATCTCTGGCCGATGCGCGCCTTGCTGCGTAAACTACAGTCCGGCGACCGGTATCATTTGATCAAGCTGCAGCGGCGCTCACGGCCCGACCAACTTTCGCCCGAAGTTTTGCGGGCCTCGTACCATAAGCCGTGGTTCGTCCGGCTGCACAGCGCGTTGACTCGGCCCCTCACGCGATTGCGTCGCCGGATTCTCCGCCGGATCGACCCGCAGCGCGGTCACGGCGAACGTGGAATGGTGGAACAAACAAACATCACAGGAGCAAGATGATGGCTTTGTCGAGTGAAGACCGGGATCGTATCGAATCGTTCCGCGTTTACGTGGAGGACTCCATTGCGACCGATGACCGCTATGGTCCTGCCGTTCGCGAAGATTCCGAAACGGTCCTGGCTACGCGATTCTACGAGGGCACCTCGTGCTGGTTCGAGATCGCGCTGCTCCCAGCGGATAAGCAAGTGCGGGTGGGCTTTTTCACCTCCGACCCCGCCATCAATACGGACTGCGAGCAGGTCATCGTCGAATCCGGCGAGAACTCCGTCCGTTTCGTCGGGCAGGCCTTCGAGGAATCCGGCCTGGATTGGCCTTCGCCCGCCGTCGAACACGGCAAGGAGCGTGATGCTTCGTACTATGCCACGCCGGTCAAATTCGACGACATGATCGACCTTGACTCGGACCTTCTTCGGGACAAGGTACTACGGATGCTTGAAGGATACCTGATCGCCTTTGGCCCCGCCCTCGGCGCCGAAGAAGGGGAATAGACATCCGAACCCCGAGCGCAAGTCGCAGAACCGCTGTGGCGGGCGACGGGTGGTATTCCAATAGGGTCAAGTAAATTCAGAAAAGTGTCTTTGAACCACGAAGTTCACGAAGGAAAACGGCCCAAGGCCATTCGCATTACTTCGCGCATTTCGTGTCCTTCGTGGTAAATAAAGTCGTAACCGTTACTTCTTCGATGCCGCTTTTTCGCGTTCCTTCTGGGCCTTGGCGATGATTTCTTCCTGGAAGCTCGCGGGCATCTTACGGAACGAGGCGAACTCCATCGTATAGTTCCCGCGGCCCTGAGTCAGCGAGCGAAGGTCGGTCGAATAACCGAACATGTTCGCCAGAGGCACTTCGGCGTCGATGGTGACGATGCCTGCCTTCACGTCGGTGCCGTTGATGAGCCCGCGGCGTGAAGCCAGATCGCCGGAAGCGCCGCCCTGGAACTCGATGGGCACTTCCACTTCGACTTTCATGATCGGCTCAAGCAGGCACGGCTTCGAATCGCGAACCGCCTCCCGGAAGGCGGCGCGGGCACAAAGCTGAAATGCCAGGTCGGACGAGTCCACCGCGTGCGACGAGCCGTCCTCGAGGACCATCTTTACGCCGACGACTTCATAACCCGCCAGCGGGCCTCGAGGCCGGGCCATCTGGAATCCCTTATCGACCGACGGAATGTACTCCGACGGAACGCGCCCGCCGGTCACCTTGTTTTCGAATTCGTAGTCCGTTCCGCTGTTAAGCTCGAGCGGCACAAGCGTTCCGACGACGTGGGCGTACTGACCCGATCCGCCGGTTTGCTTCTTGTGCTTGTAGTTGTACGGTGTGATCTGCGTGGGGGCTTCCTTGTACTGTACCCGCGGCTGACCCACGATGACGTTGCACTTGTATTCCCGTTTCATCCGTTCGACGTACACTTCGAGGTGCAGCTCGCCCATGCCGGAGATGATCGTCTGGCTGGCATCCTCATCGTAATGCGAATGGAACGTGGGATCTTCCTTGCAGAAGCGGTTGATCGCCTTGGACATCGGCTCGCGGTCGGCCATACGCTCGGGCACAATCGAGACCGACATGACCGGCTCGGGCACGTGCATGCTCTCCAGCGAAACGCTGATATCCGGGTCGCACACCGTGTCGCCGGACACGCAGTCCACGCCCGTTACGCCGACGATGTCGCCGGCCGAAGCGAAGTCGAGGTCTTCCCGCTTATTGGCATGGAGTCGATAGACGCGGCCAATGCGCTGATTGCCGTTGGTACGGGAGATTTTGTACGACTTGCCCTTGTGAAGCTGACCCTGGTACACGCGCATATACGTCACCTGGCCAAACGGCTCATCCACGATCTTGAACGCCATGGAGACGAGCGGGCCGTCGGGATCGGCGGAAATGGTCATTTCTGCGCCGTCGTTGGCGTTGTCGAGGGCATACGCAATGCGGTCGATGGGCGAGGGAAGATATTGCGAAACGGCGTCCAGCAATTGCTGAACGCCCTTGTTCTTATAGGCGCTGCCTAAAAATACCGGGGTGACGTCGCGACGAAGCGTTGCGCTGCGCACGGCTTTGTGAATCTGCTCTTCCGTAGGCTCGTGGCCATCCAGCATGATGGCCATGAGGTCGTCGTCGTACAGATTCAGCGTATCGAGCATACCGTGGCGGGCCCGATCGGCCTCTTCCGCGTACTGCTCGGGTATCGCATCATAGCGAACGTCTTCACCGGTTGGCCCGTCATAGTAGACCGCCTTCATTTTCACCAGGTCGATGATGCCCGCGAAGGTCACTCCGTCGCCCATGGGAATTTGCATCGGGAGGGCCACATGCCCCAGCTTGGACTCAAGCTCCCCTACTACGCGCGCCGGGTCGGCCCCCGTGCGGTCCATCTTGTTGATGAAGGCGATGCGCGGAACGCGATAGCGACGCATCTGGCGATCGACGGTGATTGACTGCGACTGAACGCCGCCCACCGCGCAAAGCACCAAAACCGCGCCATCCAGCACGCGAAGCGATCGCTCGACCTCGATGGTGAAGTCCACGTGGCCCGGCGTATCGATGATGTTGATCTGTCGATTGTCCCATTCGACGGTGGTGGCGGCCGAGGTGATGGTGATCCCGCGCTCGCGCTCCAGCTCCATGAAGTCCATGGTCGCCCCGGCGCCGTCCTTGCCCTTGACCTCGTGCATGCGGTGAATGCGGCCCGCGAAGAACAAGATGCGCTCGGTCAACGTGGTCTTGCCTGAGTCGATGTGCGCCGAGATGCCGATGTTTCGAATGTTGCTAAGCCGTTCCATGATTCACTTCACCGTCTGTAAAACCCTTGAACTCTTGAACCTTTGAACCCTATCCCCTAGTCCCTAATCTCTGTCGTTCGTCCCCGGCGACTCTACAAAAAAACCACCGACTCATCTTCCGGCACGTATGCCGGTTAGCCGGCGGCCACTGCGAGACTAACGCTAGATAAACGTAGAGCGGATATCTTACCTAGACTGGATGCCCCACTGCGTTGAGAAGGATACCAGCAGGGCCCTGTGAAATCAAGCGCAATCCGGATAACCGCAGCCCACCGGCCTATTTATCGGCCAGAGTACCACTTTTTTGTAAAGCGCATGTAACGGCCAGGTCAAAAGCTACCCTTTTCGGCGCCCAGCTTAAGTCGGCGGATCATCATGACCCCAGCCACAGCTAGACAGCCCATCAGCACCAAAATCTGCATCCCTGATATGGCCGGGATAGAGTCGGGCACCACCAAGGCCCACAGCTCTCTTCCGTGAACGCCATCGTTCGCTTTGAAAAATAGTGTTCCATTACCAGCAACTAACCAACGGGGGTCCGACGAGCCGGGCCCGGGGAGAATATCAGCCACCATAGCGGTGCCCGCTTCCGTACCATACGTTCTCCATAATTCCATCCCAGCTGTTCCATCTGTAGCGTTGAAAAAACCCACTCCGTTGGCGTCCGTAATAAAGAGCGGATTAGATGCTCCAGCACCCCATGGATGTGGATTCTGATTGATGTCCTTGACCAGATATGTCCCCGTCGGGGTTCCATCGGTCCGCCACAGTTCCTGGCCGGTGTCATTGGCGTAACCTGAGAAGTAGAGGATATTTCCGACCTTCGAAAATCCGTTTGGTACATAAGCATCGATCGAAAACGCATCACCCGGTCGGCCCTCGCTGACCCACAATCGAATGGTCATAGGGTCTTCGGCGGAGAAAAAGAAAGTATCCCCCAGGGTTCCGGTTTCCCAAAAGCACTCCATCGTTGGGCAGGAATCAATTGGTCCAGGGTTAATGTCCTGGATCATGTAAGTTCCTTCTGGGGTGCCGTCACTTACCCAAGGTTCCACACCATGATCCTCATCATTACCGAGAAAATACAGCCGCGTTGCGGCAGGAGTCAGGGCCAACGGAGTGCCATGGACCAAAAAAGGTATCTCGCGCACAAGGACAGTCCCCAATTCAGTTCCATCCGATTTCCATAAGCCGAAACCATCGATCGAATTGCCACCGCGAAAGAACAACGTGCCGCCAACATGAACCAATTCCCAGTTATCCAAGTAGTAAATGCCGCCGACACTGCCGGGGGTAATATCTTTCACCATGAAAGTTCCGTTTGCAGTTCCGTCACTAGTCCAAATTTCGATGCCGTGCGCGCCGTCATCGGCCGCGAAATAAACCCTTCCACCGCATTCAACCATGACCGCAATTCCAGAATCGCCGGCTCCAGGAAAAATGTCCTTCACCATGTAGGTACCGGGTGCAGTCCCATCGCTGACCCAAAGTTCGACCCCCGTGCCGTCGCTTTGTTTCCGGTCGGTGAAAAAGAGCAACCCTCCCGCCGCCGTGAGCAGCCAGGGCTCGGAGCCGCCGTTGGGGTTGACCATCACCGTTCCCTCGGTGGTTCCGTTGGTTTTCCAAATCTTTCCATTCGCCGCTAAGAACAGGGAATCTTCCACTACGGTCGGAAAATAAATGGAGGAATCTGCTGATGTTCCGTTGAAATCTTTAACCAGCCGGGGCTGAGGCTGGGCCTCCGCGAGTGACAAGAAACATAGTGCCAGGGCCAAGGCCCGGGGTGACTGCGTTGCAAGGGACGACGTCTTTGCCCTACCCCCGAACATGATTTTAGTATCCTACCAGCAACAAACCAGACGTGCAAAAAAAATCGTGGGTTCGTTGGCGGTTCGGACATGGGCCGCATGGTCAGGGTTTGCGAGTTTCCCTGGTGTCGTCCCAGGCACCGTCGATTCCGTCCACCCATTGCTTGCGGGTGACGCGGCCCTGGGCGTCGAAGTCGATCATGACCGTGAGGTGATCATCGGGACGCTGATAAATCCACATGTCGGCCAGCTTGCTACTGGGCTTGCCGATGAGCGTCTCCACGTCGGCTTGTGTGCTGGAATTTTGCTGAATCTGCGTGTAGTTGGCTTTAACCAGGCGATCGGGCGAAGCACATCCCGAAAGAACCGCCAATACCGACGCAGCAACCGCCACATGAAAGAAGTTCATTCGCTTCATACTATCTCCATCATCAATCCCTTTCCCTCTCAGGGAGAGGGCAGGGTGAGGGTAGAATCAATCAATCCGCGATCGACGCGTATGGATTGAATGCCGACTCGCCCCATACCGAAAAACCCCGCACGTCGTATTCCAATACACACTCATCCGTCAGATGAACGCCCTGCGGCGTGTCGTACGTCACCGCCAGCACGAATTTGCGTTTGCGCGGCAGCACGGCCGGATCGACCTCCAGCCGGAATTCGTACATCTGGGTGAGTTGATTCCAGTGTTTCTGTTGCAATTCGACCGAGGACAAGTCCACCGCCCAGTGATCGACGCGGGCGCCTTTGGGCTGGGCGCTGGCCTCCACGAACTCGTACAGTTCAATGCGGATTTTGCCCACGATTTGCAGGCCCGGATTGTCCAGCGAATTGACAGCCTGCATCAAAAGCTCGATACCATCCAGCGCATTGTCCTGATCGAAATCGCGCACCCGCGTGAAGGGCTCGACGATCTCGATCCGGCAGGGCATCAAAAGCGACACCATCGCGTCATCGCCGGGATTGGCCGCAGGGGTTCGCAATGTCGTTGCGCAGGACACGAACGTCAGGGGAGCCAAAAGAATCAGCGCCGTCGCGCTGATACGGGATAGGATCAGTTTGTTTATTTCCACGCTCATGATCGTTCAACCGCGAGCAAGTCTAACTATCTCCACAGCGCTCGGCAAGCCGGGCTCGCACCGCAGGCTTCTCTGTGCGCTCGGCTTCATTCTCCTGTCGCAAAGCGGCTGTGCAACCCAGCAGAAAGCCGCCTCGCACAAGGAGTACATTCTGGCCGCCCGGTACGATCTTGGCGCAACGCGCACCGTGGCTGGAGGCGAACAAGCCACCCAAATTCAGCAGGATTTGCAACGGATCAAATCGTTTGGATTCAACACCGTTCTCTTTGACTACCTGGAAGACGCTCAGCGGCCGGAGTTACTCAACGCCGCGACGCACAGCGGGCTTCGCGCCTATATCACCGACCGCGACCTGCACTACTATCTTTTGACAGGTAAACTTCGCGGAACCGACACGGTGGAGGCTCTGATTCGCGCGAAACTGCAACCCCTTGCTTCGCATCCCGGTTTTGCGGGAGTCGCAATTCTCAGCGGTTATCCCAAAGACCGAGCGGCCGCGGCATGCGCTGCGGTGGAGTCGGCGGGAATCGACTGCCTGGTCCCAGGTCAGAGCGGATACCAAACCAATCGCGGCTCCGTGGTAGCCTGGCTCAATGCCAACGACTCTGGCAATCCAAACGTGTCACAAATCGAACGTCTCCTGCTGGAATTGAATGGCGAATTGTACGCCGGATGGAACGACGGACTGGTCATCGACTTCGCCCCCGAATCCGATTCTGTGGGCTCGTCCCCCTCTCCCTCCCGGGGAGAGGGTCGGGGTGAGGGTAAAGACGATTTGAGTCGCCTACCTTCCGATGGCGAATCAGAGCCTCCCCCGGAAGGCCTTTTATTACCCGCCCCCAATCCACGAGCCCGCATGTTCGCCGTGGAAAGCCTGCTACGCCGTGCGAATCTGTGGGGTGCCCGGCTGCGCGGCTTTGAACGCCAACTCATCCCCGCCGACGGACTGCGGCGCGATCCTGCGTTTACCGCCGCGGTTTACGTTCGAGGCCCACGCAGATACTTGTTCGTGTTCAACCAATCCTCCCAGCCGGTACGCGGCCCGATTCGCTTCCCGGCAATGCTGGCCGGCACACCCGTGGTGCGCGCCGTCGGGATTCCCGCGACCGCGGATCGTATCGCCGGCGACGTGTTTGAAGCCCACGGCGGCGAGCTGGCGGTACAAGTCAACCTTCGTCCCGGAGACGCCGCCCTGTTCGAGCTATTCTGACTGGTTTGGAACCCCTCTCCCTCCAAGGGAGAGGGGCAGGGGTGAGGGTGGGACGCTCAACCAGCGTGGCTCGCAGAAATACGTGTGCCTTCACCCCCCTTAATCCCCCCTGCGAGGGGGGATGGTGTGACCTCCTCTCCCTCCAAGGGAGAGGGGCAGGGGTGAGGGAACAGGCGCTCTACGGTTTCAATCGCGCGCCTGCCGCGCCGCGCGGAGCGACAGCACCAGCGCCGCGAGAATCAATCCCCCACCAATCGCAGTATATTTCGACAAGGGATCGCGAACGGCCAGATAAGCCCAGATCGGAACGAGCACCGGTTCGATGAGCGTGATCAGAGCGGCCTGGTAAGCGGGCACGCGAGCCAATCCGAGCGTATACAGGTAATAAGGCAGCCCGAACTGCACGACTCCGGTAATGACAAGCAGCAAGAGCGTCCACGAGGACACTTTGAGATTGCCGAACCAGTACGCAAACGGAACCAGCATGACCGCGGATATTCCGCAAATGGTCAGGATCGAGAAAATCGAATCGGCCGACCTCAGCTCCCTGAGCTTCAAGGTCAGTAGCGCATAAAACAATCCCGCACCAAGTGCGAGCAGCACGCCCAGAGGATCCGCCTGCCTTCCCGTCTCCGACTGGATTGCCTCTCCCGTAAAAATGATCGCCACTCCGACAAATCCCAGCAGGATGAACCCAAAAACCCCCGCTTGGGGGCGTTCCTTTAAGACCCAGGCAGACAGGCCGCAGATCCAGAATGTGGACGTGTATTGAAGTAAGATCGCGCTCCCCGCTGCGATCCGCGTATTGGCGATGACATAGCTGAGGGCCATGATCGTGAAAAACACCGCCGACCACAGATAGGTCCGCCGGTGCATGGTCCATCCTCCCGTTGGGATCGAGTTGGGCCTTCCCATCATCCGCGCGCGCCTGAGCAGGAGAAGGCCGTACAAAAAGCAACCCCCAAAGACGGAGCGGTAGAAAGCAATGGTGATGCCGTTGGGGTGATCCGGCGATTGGTTGACCATTTTGATGAGTGCGCCGCTGAAGCTCCAGAAAAAGCAGGCCGACAGGATGAGCGCGATGCCGCTCAGAGAGGTTCGGTGCTGATGCTCATGGGAATCGTCTTGGATTTTCGTCATCAACCGCACGTTTATGGGCCGAACGATTCGATTTGAAATTTCCAATTTCATATCCGGCGGGCATAGCTCGCCTACAATGATTCTGCCAACTTGCATCCGTATTGTGGCGCAATGACAATCGACGGGCAATTGGGAGCGAGCAGGAAATGACGATCTATGACATCACGCCGCCGATTTCTCCGTCGCTGGCCGTCTGGCCCGGCGATACGCCGGCCTCGCGCGAAGTCCTGTGCGATATGGCGCGCGGTGACAACATCACGCTTTCGACACTGCGCGCGACGGTTCACCTGGGAGCGCACGCCGATGCGCCGAGTCATTACGGGGCGGACGCACCGGCCATCGACCAGCGGAGTCTGGACTACTACCTTGGCCCGTGTCAGGTGGTACGCATCGCGGTCGCACCCGGCACCCGCATACCCCCCGAATCGCTTTCGGTCGAAATTTGTGCTCCGCGCGTTCTCCTGGCCACCGCATCGTATCCCGACGCCAACGCTTTTCGCGAGGACTTCGCGGCCTTGTCCTTGGAACTTGTGGACCATCTGCATCGACAAGGAGTTCACACCCTAGGGATCGATACGCCCAGCGTCGATCTGTTCACGTCGAAAGATTTGCCGGCCCACCATCGCATCCTCAGCCACGACATGGCTATCCTTGAAGGCCTCCTTCTGGTCGATGTTCCCGCGGGATTGTACGAGTTGATCGCTCTCCCGCTGAAGTTGGTGGGTTTCGACGCCAGTCCCGTCCGCGCCATCCTGCGCACCCTCTAACTTCCTTCCTGGTCGATTAGAACTCCAGCATCATCTGCCCTGCATGGTTCCTGGAGTCTTTCTTCGCCCTTGACGCGGACTTTGGGCGCGGCTTCTCGCCGAAACCGAACCGCGTTTTCGAGATTGCGAACAGGTCGCGGATGCTGTCCCAATACACTCCCGAACCTCTCATGCGACTCCCAAAATTGGAGTCGTTGAGTGTGCCGCCGCGAATGTCCTTGATGCGGTTGATGATCCGCTGCGCCCGATCGGGCATGGCTTCGCGGAGCCGCTCCAGGAACACCGGCCTGACGCTCCCAGCCAGACGAAGCGCTGTGTAGCTCACCGACGACGCGCCGCACGCTGCGGCCTGCTCCAGGAGTTTCGGAATGTCGCTGTCGTTCAGCCCCGGAATGATCGGCGCAACCATGACCCCGACACGAATGCCTGCCGCACTGATTTTTCGCACGGCCTCGAAGCGCCGTTCCGGAGGCGGGGCTTGCGGCTCGATCAGTTTGGACGTCTCCGCGTCCGCAAAGGGAATGCTCACCAACACGCGCGACCCCGCGACGCGATCCAATTCCCCGAGCACGTCGATGTCGCGGACCACGAGATACGATTTCGTAATCACCGACGCGGGCGTTGCAAATTCGGTGCAGACTTGCAGGCACTGGCGCGTGATTCCAAAGCCGGCCTCGATGGGCTGATAGCAATCGGTGATGCCGGAAAACGTCACCCACTCGCGATTCCAGCTCTTTTTGGAAAACGCCTTGCGGAGCAGTTCGGGCGCGTTGGTCTTGGCGAAGAGTTTCGTATCAAAGTCGGTGCCCGCGCCGAGGTCGAGGTATTCGTGGTAACGCCGGGCGTAGCAATACGCGCACGCATGTTGGCACCCGCGATAGGGATTGACCGACCAGGTGAACGGAATATCCGGGCTGTCATTCCGGGTCAGTATCGACCCGCTGGTCTCCTCATAGATTTCCAGCTTCGCCACCGGGGGCGGTTCCAGCCACTCCGCGTGCTGCGAAAGGTATGGACTGGGCGGGTTGGCAACCGGGCGATGAATCATGGCATAGCATCGGCGTTTCCGGCCCCATCGTATTAGGCTCATGTTCGGTAATCAAATCGACGAGGCAACGAGGCAGCAAGGCAAACAGGCAATAAAGGCACCGAAACAGCCAAGGGAAGGCGACACGAAGGCTCCGCCCGCCACGGCGGNNGGGACGAGGGGTGAGGCGTAGGGGCGAAATCCGCGTTTGGAGCGTGGGGACGCGGTTTTGCGCAAAGAGCTACTTTCAGATGGCTTTGTTCCGTCATTTTTTCATTCCGCGGGGGAAGCGACCCCCGTTTATTCCATTGGAGTCCAATTTGAGCAGACACTCCGGACCCCGGTTTTCGTAGATAATAACATTCGTAGCGCGCGCAGATTTGGTCGATTTGGGAATCAAAACTCGTGGACACTCGAGTTCGTTGACTTCGCTATCCGCGGTCTGATAAGCTCAACAAGGGGAAAAGTCGATGAAAACACCTCGGCCACGTCGAAACGATCTTCGGTGTCTTCTCGCTTTGACCATTTCTTTCCTGGGAATCCGTGCGGCAGACGCGCAAAATGAGCCTGGTCTTAGCATACGGCGCTCCCGCGATACGGGGTTGGCCACGTTCGTGACCAGCAAGGATGGGGGACCGATCCTTGTCAGCGCCGCCGGTGGAGTGGCATCGGTTCCTCTCTCGCCGGAACAATTTCTGGAACGCTACGGGCGACTCTTCGGCGTTTCCGATCCTGCCGGTCAACTTGTGGCGTCTGGCGCAGAGCGCGACCTCCTTGGGCAAACCCACGTCGAATTCAAACAACGGCATGCCGGCGTCCCGGTTTTTTCGGGGCAGTTGCGCGTCCATCAGGATGCGGCCGGGCATGTGCTCGCCGCCAATGGCGACTTTTACCCCATTCCGGAAAAACTCAACGTAAGGCCGGCGATTACGGCAGACGCGGCGGTGGCTCGCGCGGCCACGGAGTTTGAGGCGGATAAACCGCGCGTTCATCGGGTGGAGTTAACCATCGTCGATCCCGGTTGGTACGGCGACCCGCCGACGGGCGCGCGGCTTGCCTATCTCGTCGAATTGGAAAACCCTTCCACATCCTATGCAGAGGCTTTCTTCGTCGATGCGCGCTCCGGGAAGATCATGGATCGATGGTCGCTGGTTGAGCATTCTCGAGTTCGGAAGATTCATGACGGGAATTTGCAGACGGATTTGCCGGGACTCCTAGCCCGTGAGGAAGGCGCGGCGGCCGTACCAACGCCGCCCGACGTGAACCGCGCCTACGACTATTTCGGGGATACGTACGACTACTATTGGCGCGGGTTTGGCCGCGACAGCATGGACGACCTGGGAATGCCCATGGTGGCGACGGTGAATTCGATCGCGCCGGGCTGCCCGAATGCGTTCTGGAGCAGCTCACGACGGCAGATGGCGTTTTGCGTCGGCACCGTGACGGACGACATTACCGCCCACGAGCTGACACACGGTGTCACCTACTTCACCGCGCAGCTGATCTATCAGAACCAGTCCGGTCAATTGAACGAGTCCTATTCCGATGTGTTTGGCGAACTCGTTGACCTGTTCAACGGCAATGCGGCGTTCGCGCTGGGCGATAGCGGAGTCAACTGGCCCGTCCACGCTACCGGCCCCGGGGTTGATGAGCTCAATTCCCTGCGCACCGAATGCAGCCCGCGCACCGATTATTTCGATGGCGTACGATGGCTGATGGGGGAAGATGCGTTTGCCTTCGGCGGGGCGATCCGGGACATGTGGGATCCAACGTGCGCGTACGATCCGGATCGTGCCTTGAGTCCGCTGCAAACCTGCGGCCCCGGCGACAATGGCGGCGTTCACAGTGGCAGCGGGATTCCCAATCACGCCTTTGCGATGCTTGTGGACGGGAAAAAATTCAACGGTTATAGCGTTCACGGAATCGGCCCGATCAAGGCCGGGGCCGTGTGGTACAGGGCACTGACGACTTACTTGAATCCGACTTCGGACTTTGAGGACGCTTACGTCGCGCTCACCCAATCCGCACGCGATCTGGTCGGCCAATATCCGCTCGACCCGCGCACCGGTTTCCCCTCTTTCTCTTTGTTCACGGCGGATGACGCGGTTCAGGTTGATCTGGCTTTACGCGCCGTGGAGATGAACGGTCCGGGCCGATGCGGCTGGACCGTTCCGATTCTCAGCACCGACCAGCCGCCGACCTGCGGCGATGAGCTGCTCGTTTACTCGGAGGACTTCGAGAGCGGTGCGCCGGGTTGGACGGTCAGTAATTCCGCGCCGCTTACTCCCTATGATTGGCGGCTTACGGATGCCCCGCTTCCGTATGGACGCTCAGGAATCGCCTGGGTGTGCGACGACCCGGACCTGGGCGATTGCGTCGAGGAGGATGAATCCGGATCGCACTCGTTGATCGGTCCGCCGATCGTGTTGCCCCGGTCGATTCCATATCCCCTGTTGCGATTCACGCACCACATCAATGTTGAGACAGGCTGGGATGGCGGGCTGTTGAGCATTCGAACCAACGCCGGACCGTGGATTCGGTTGCCCGGGTCGAGCTTTCATTTCAATGCGTACAACACGAAGCTGCGTAACGAATCATCGGGCAATACGAATCCGCTGGCCGGGGGCGAGGCATGGTCGGGCATCGGCGGAGAGTGGGGAACTTCGATCGTCGATCTGAGCGAATTTGCGAAAGGCGGTGACACCATTGAGCTGCGTTTCGACTTCGGGAAGGACGGTTGCACCGGCCGATTGGGCTGGTTTGTCGATGATGTGGTGGTGTTTGGCTGCGCGGATTGCAATCTCAATGGTCATAGTGACGACGTTGACCTTTTGTTCCGGCACACTTCGGGTTCATTGAACGATATCGGCGTAGGGTCGCCGCGGAGATACGTGCTCGATTCACCGCCCCGGGCGGCAGGCGACGTCCTGCTCCGTTTTTATGCCATTGCCGACCTGGCGGGCGAGCTTCAGGATGAGAGTCTCTTCGTTTCGCTGAATGGCGTGCCGGTGGGCGAAATCTATGCGAGCGGGGGCAGTGATTGCCCGAATACTCCCGACACGGCGGAGCTTGTCATCCCTCGCGAACCATTCAATTTCGCGGGACTGGCCGGTGCGATCACCGTCGACATTTCGGCAACCAACTCGGTCAACCCCCGTCTCTGCGGAGGCTCAAGCTGGATTCGTGTGGACTTTGAATACAGCACCACCAGCGCGGACGAAGACGGCGACCATGTCCCCGATGAGTGCCAAAGCTGCGAGGTGCCATCCGCTCCGTCCGCAGCGCCCGCCCTCGAGCGGATGAACCGATATCTCGTTTTTGTGCCATCGCCTGGCACTCGGCACGTCGCCTATCGGGTGCGGCGCACATCGCGGACCGGTTCCGCGAGCAGCATGGCTCCGTCCGTGATGTGGGTGGGCCCGCCGATCCCCGCCGAGGATCTCAACCCCGCCCGGTCTTATGCCCGCCTGCAATGTACGCCTTACTTCACGACGGAGTGGAACTCCTCAAGTTCGATCTATCTCTCCGGCGAATCCGTCATTCCGGAGGCCGGCTATCTGGTGGACGCGATCGACGTGGGTTGCAGGTTGCAAGTTTCGGCCGAGGACAAGCGTCCCGCTTTACGCGACAGACCCACGAATTATTTTTCAAAAGCACTGAAGGGGAGCACGGCGTTCTTGTGGGGCGATGTGGCCGGACCGCAAATCGGCGGAGGGCCCGACGGAATGGTGGACATGCTGGACGTCACCGCGGTAGTGGATCGTTTTCGCCAGATCGCCGGTGCGGTGGATTTGCACCGCGCCGATTTGGGCCCCGCGATTCCCGACCGCATGGTCGACTTTACTGACATATCGACAGCCGTTAGCGCGTTCCAGGGAAGACCCTATCCCTTTTCCACTGCAGCGCCTGTTTGCGCTCATCGTTCTCGATGACTCCCAGCCAATTGTTTCATTCCATCTGAATCTTTGGCTGAGGGTGCCACCCGCTATCCGCAACTTCAGGCGGAACGAGCCACGAGCATGGCGCGGTCGAAGTGCCGGCCTGGGAGTACGCTACGATCTTACTTTTCGGCACTGCCCCGACGTGGACCTTTCCGGGAATCAGCTTGCGTTCGGCAGCACCACCGGATCGCTGTGGACAACAGAGGACCTGGGGGACAGTTGGAGTTGCGTCACCAGTCATTTGCCTCCGATTTATTGCCAGCGTTTCGCCTGAAATGTTAAGGACCTATAAAACTATTGTTTTCTCTCTGAATACGAATGTTACCCTCCCCCCGACACACTGGATTCTCGGTCCTTTAGTGGAACACCACGGATTTCCGGTTATCATTAGGGTAGCTTTCTACAGGGTTTTTACTTCCCTGAGAAAGGAATTGGGGGCGACGGGGGGAGCTGGCATCCACCATCTTTTCTTTTTTCAGTAATAGCCAGGTCTTGGCCGCTTGTGCGCTCTCGAAAACGAATTCGATGTTTGCGCGTCGTTGGCTCATTTTCACGCACTGTTTGACGGTGCAAATAAGGGGGATGTATGGTTCGTGCTCGATTTGATCGTCGCTGGGGATGCTTGAGTCTGGCTCTGCTCGCCTATGTTTTGGTTCATCCCGCGCAGGCTCAAGACGGCGGTCCGGCTGTGGCTCCGCCAAACGACGAATGCCGCGATTCGATCATCGTTACCAATGGGAACACTAACTTCTCCACCGATGGTGCAACTGAGACGGTGGACGGCGAAGAATTCCCCTTGTGCTTTGAGAGTGCCTATGCAGACATCTATCACGACGTCTACTACCGATATACGGCCACTTGCTCCGGCGAACTCAGGGTCGATTTATGCAACAGCGGTTTCGATACCAAGGTTGCCGTTTATGACGGTTGCGTTTGTCCTGCGCCTTCGCCCCCGCTTGGGTGCAACGACGATGGAGCGTGTGCGCTAACGGGGCGATCACGTTTGACCGTACCGGTCACCCAGGACAGTTGTTATACCATTCGAGTCGGCGGCTACAACGGTTCATTCGGCAGCGGAGTGATGAATCTCGCCTGCAACACGATCGTTCCGATGGGGGCCTGCTGTAATGCAACCCAGAATTGCATTGGGACGCTTTCCCAAACGGCCTGCAATGATGCGAACGGCACTTGGCATCAGGGCCAGAATTGCAACACGTTCGCTTGTCCGATTCCTCCTCCGGCCAACGATCTTTGCGAGAACTGCCTCCAACTGACAACCGGCGTCTCGCTGGATAATAGCAGCCTCGGCGCTACCGGCGACATCCAAACATGCAGTCAGAACGATACCAAAGACGTCTGGCATTGCTGGACGGCCGATTGCACCGGCCGCGTTCGCATTTCGACCTGTGGAAGCGATTTCGATACCACGTTGGCGGTATACGATGCCTGCGGCGGAAACCAGTTGGCATGCAATGACGACGGCTGTTCCACCCAACTCTTTCGATCGCAGATTCAGCTGGACGTGGTCGCTGGTACTACGTACAAGATTCGGGTCGCAGGTCGTAATCACGTGACCGGGCCCTACCGAATCCTGGTCGAACCGTGCCGCAATGCCTGCTGCATCAACGGTGGGTTCGCCTGCCAGGTCATTTTCGATGCACAATGCACCGGCGGCGGTGGCGAACCAGCAGGCCCAGGTACCCTCTGTCAGGGCGACGGGAATGGCAACGGTATCGACGATGTTTGCGAAGCCGGATGTCCCGCCGCCACGATCGCCGGCGCCGAGCCTCCGTCGGGCACGGTGGACGCGCGGCAGCCGCATCCCATGAATTCGCCGGCCCTGCGTCAGGGGATTGGCGCGCCCGGCGTTCCCGGCGTAACGGCGGAACCCATCCGAATTCAACTTGGTCCGATGGTGACCGGGGCCAGAGATTGCTTCCGCCTTTGCGAGACCGCGATCGATCCGGTTTTGGGAGCCAATGGAATCGGATCGGTACTCGATCTGGGCGGGGGCTTGTACGAGATCACACTGACCCACGCCATCTCCATGAGAGCGGTAACCACCATCGAGTACACGGGCGACGGCAGTTTCGTGCAATTCATTTCGCACCCGGCCAACACCAACGGAAACTCGGCTGCCGTCCCCTCGGACATTCTGGATCTGATCGATCATCTCAACGGCGTGCGGGTTCCGCCGCTGACCGCGTATCAATGCGACTTCAATAGAAGCGTGGTGTGCACCCCGGCGGACATCATTACTCTGGTCGACTTGTTGAACGGAGTCGGCCTGTGGGACGAGTGGAACGGAACCGCCCGACCGTCGAATACGACATGCCCATAGCGGGATTGTCGGGGCGTTGCCCGCCTTGACGAGGTCATGAGTTAGGGGGGGTACGGAGCGGGAGGGATTCGAACCCTCGGTGCAGTTACCCGCACACCGCATTTCCAGTGCGGTCCCTTCAGCCACTCGGACACCGCTCCACGGTGAATTACTACCTGTTTTGAGTACCTCTTTACTACCCGGTCAAAGGCGTTCGCGTCCCAATCGCAGCCGGTCATTGGGGCGGTCTTTGAAGGGAGGTCCTGTCATGTCGCCGGGTTTAGGTCATCGATCCACGGATTCGTAAGCCCGTCGATGGATTGTCTCTTCACGGCGCCACTCGCCAACATTACTCGATTGGTAAGGGCGGTCAACGGAAGTACTGAGGTAAGAGCCTATCCCGAAAACCATCACCCCTGCCTCTCTCCCCGGTAGGGAGAGGGGTCATTGGGATAGGCTCTACGGATCGATTGGCGGCAATCGACCCGTACCGCGCCGGCTTGGACGTCCGCGAAGGCGGTCAAGGGGAGAAAAACAGCCCAATGTCAAAATCCGTAGCCAGACCCAATCCGGCTAACCCGGCGAATAAAGACAAGGTGGGGCTTGAGGTCCGGCAAAAGGGTGGTACAATGTTCGGCTCGGTGCGGGTTGCACCGGTGGGCAGAGGTGACCAATGAAGAAAGATATTCATCCCAAGTACATGACGTGCAAAGTTCACTGCGGTTGCGGCGAGACGTGGGAAACGCGCAGCACCGTGCCGGAGATCAAGATCGAAATCTGCTCCTCGTGCCACCCCTTTTACAAGGGCGGCGGCAACAAGGTGCTCGATACGCTTGGCCGGGTGGACCGCTTTACCAAGAAGTTTGGGTCCGACTATTTCGCCAACAAGCCCAAGCCCAGGCCGGTCAAAGCAGTACGCCATTAGGGCAGTATCGCATTTTGAAACCACGCGCAGAAGTCCAACGGGGCTGCTGCGCGTGGTTCTTTTATGAAATAGGCAACGAGGCAACAAGACGACTAGTAATTGCCGATACGAGATGCGATGGTTACCGAAGTAACGGTTAACGACAAGCTCTTCGGGAAACTCAGCGAGATCTCCGCGCACTATTACGAACTGGAGGCGCAGCTCGGCGACCCGGAAATCGCGGTCAACCCTGCCAAGAGCATCAGCATCACCAAAGAGCTGGGGCGTTTGCGGCGGCTAACCGTGCCCTATCGCAAGTTCTGCAAAATCCGCGAAGAGCTGGATCAGACCAAAGCACTCATAGAGGACCGCGCCCAGGACGCGGACATTCGCGCGCTGGCCGAGTCCGAAGTGGACGCGCTTCAGCAGACGCACGACACCATGCTCGAATCGCTCAAGGCCGCCATCGTCAGCGACGATGATGCGGCCATCGAGTCGATCATTCTCGAAATTCGGGCCGGCACGGGTGGCGACGAGGCCGCTCTTTTCTGCCGCGATTTGTACGAGATGTATTTGCGATACTGCCAGAAGAAGGGCCTCCAGGTCGAAGTGATGGATCAAAGCGGGGGGGACCTCGGCGGGCTGAAGGAAGTCGTTCTCAACATCAAGGGGCCGGAGGTCTATCTGCTTCTTGGCTACGAGGGCGGCGGGCACCGTGTGCAGCGCGTCCCGGAAACCGAAGCGCAGGGTCGGATTCACACGTCGGCCGCGACCGTGGCCGTGCTGCCGGAACCGGAAGAGATCAACATCGACATCAACTGGGACAATGATGTCGAGGAGTTCGTGTCGCGCGCGGGCGGGCCCGGCGGGCAGAACGTCAACAAGGTGTCATCGGCCGTGCGGCTTTGCCATAAGGCCACGGGCATCACCGTTAACATGCGCGACGAAAAGAGCCAGCACAAGAATCGCGCCAAGGCCCGGCGCATCC
>CXWL01004843.1_pt1 | contig 75425 bp, 64 predicted proteins | sample 590931 | NCBI WGS metagenome assembly CXWL01 (sample SAMEA3498368, study PRJEB10139) | groundwater metagenome | biome: water well; material: biofilm material | place: Germany | collected 2015-04-27
GCAAATCTCGGTGCGATCGCCGCAACATCCACAGCGCGTGCGGTCGCGACGGCCGAGCCGCCAATTGCTGTAGCCGACGCCGTCGAGGAAAACTGCCCGTTCCCAAGTAACCGATCGACCAAGTCTGAAGCTCCTCTCATCGGCATCAGATCGTCGCCTGACAATGCCAATTTTTCCTCGTAACCGGCGTCGAGCCGCGTGTCATCGGTGTGTTCGAGCATCTCGGCTGAGAGCGGCGGCAGGCGGACAGGGAACGATGCGACTGAGTTCTGAGCAAGTTCACGGATCACCTCCGTTGCCGAAACGACGAGGTTTTGTGCTGCGGCCGGTTCGTCTGGCTCGGAAGGGTCAGAAAAATAATCCGGCGGTTCGTCGATCAGGTCCGGCACGGTAAATTCGGGCTCAGGAACGGGTTCGGGCTCAGAAATTAGAGTTTTTTTTTCCTCGACTGGACTGGCGACAGGCGACTGACTACTGGTAGCTGGCAACGAACCCGTGCCCGCTGCTACAGGAGCCGCAAAGGCCGCAGACATCGTGGCCCCGCTCGACAAAGCGTCCAGCCGTTCGAGAATACTTTCGATCGTGGCGACCTTTCGCATTTCGATAAGCTTTACGAGGCCCATTTCCAAAGCGTAGCGCGGGTGAGCGGCTTCGCGGAGCGAGGCTTCGGTTTCCGCGAGCGAATTAAAGAATCTGAGCAGATCGGCCTCGGAAAAACCATCGGACATCGACTTCATCTGCTCGGCGTTGAAAACGGCAGAATCGAACAATTCGGTCGAACCCCCGGCGACCTTGAAAACCAACAGATCTCGAAACAGCCCGAGCACGTCGCGGCAAAAATTTCGCAGATCGTGCCCGCGAGCGATCAGGTCGTCAACGACGGCCAAGGCGGCCTTCGGGTCACGTTCCGTGATGGCGCTGACCGTCTTTGAAAGTATCTCGGTCCCGGCAAATCCGAGTGCTCCATTTACGGCCGCGGCCGTTATTTTATCGGACGAAAAGCTAATTACCTGATCAAAATTAGACTGCGCATCACGCATCGAGCCTTCGCCCGAACGTGCCAGTTCACGCAAAGCATCGTCGTCGATATTGATCTTCTCGGCGTCGGCGATCAGCTTCAGGCGATCGAATATCTTCTGCAGCGGAATGGTGCGGAACTGAAACTCCTGACAACGCGACAAGATCGTGTCCGGCACCTTGTGCAGCTCGGTGGTCGCCATGACGAAAACGACGTTATCCGGAGGCTCCTCTAGAGTTTTCAGCAGTGCGTTGAAGGCGGGCTTCGAGAGCTGGTGCACCTCGTCGATGATAAAGACCTTGTAACGGTCACGTGCGGGGTTGAAATCGATGCTGTTCAGGATCGTCTCGCGAACGTCGTCGATCCCCGTATGCGAAGCCGCGTCGATCTCAAGGACGTCGATCGAACGACTCTCCGCGATCTCCTGACACGAAGGGCAAATGTCCGGCGCATCCCATTTACAGGGCGTCACGGTGGCTTTGTCGGCCTTATGACAATTCAAAGCCTTAGCCAAAATTCGCGCCGTCGTCGTCTTGCCCACGCCTCGCGCACCCGAAAAAAGATATGCGTGATGCAAACGGTCATGCTCGATCGCATTACGCAGCGTCTGCGTAATCACCTCCTGGCCCGTAACTTCCTCAAAAGTCTGCGGCCGCCATTTTCGAGCAATGACCTGATAACTCATGTTCTACAAGAATAATTTATATTCGCCAAAAGTGGAAAGTCGTAAGGCAGACACCGTCGTTTGGGAAGCGCGATAAATCCTTGCAAACCACCAGTAATAGTAGTAAGCTCTAAATCACTCCACACTATGTATGCAACATCGTCAAGATCAACCATGTGAGGCCAGCGGCTGCAATTCGGCTGCGTCAAGGCATGTTCGATTTGGATTTCGGCTTTTCGAGCCCGAGGTGACACCTGCATTTCACGAATTCGACCTTTGCGATCTGCACATAGCCGGGATCAAGGATCATTTTCTTATTGTTAACGAAAGCGATCTTAGGATTCGCGAACGTGCTTTCAGGCGTTCCGCATAATTGAAAGGATAAAGCGGCTGCTCAAGCGGCGTTGCCCTCGGTCTTGGTGGATATCCTGAATGAGATGGCTTCAGACCTGATCGCAACACACGCTTGGACTTGCTACGGTTGCTCGATTCCTCGCCTAGCCGGGTTCACAAACAAACGTTGTGCGGGGCCTGAAGCCAAACTAAAGAATAAAGGAAGCTTGAGGAAGAGACAAGTGACGCATTACAGGTGACAGGAACTGCTCGTAGGAGATACAGAAAATTCCCGATCCGGCCGCAGCGGCCAGATCGGGAACCTTATTAAATGTGGCGGAAAGGGTGGGATTCGAACCCACGGAACCCGTTAAGGCTCACAGCATTTCCAATGCTGCCAATTCAACCACTCTTGCACCTTTCCGCGAAATTGAATTGTCAATAAAATCCTGACTACTCGTCGTCATCCTCACCGGCAGAGGCCTCTTCGTCCTCGGCCCCGTTATCAGAGGGTTCTGCATCTTCATCTGCAGCCGCCGGGGCCGGGGCTTCGTCCTCAGAGAGCCATGCGTAAACAAAACCGGCGAGCAAAGCTCCTAGGATCGGTGCGACCCAAAATAGCCAAAGCTGCGTCACCGCCCAATTTGAGCCGCCGATCGCGGCGAAGATGGCCGGGCCAGTGCTGCGAGCCGGGTTGACCGAGGTGTTTGTCACCGGGATCGACACGAGATGGATCAGCGTCAGGCAAAATCCGATAGCCATCGGGGCAAATCCTTTCGGGGCCAGCTTGTGCGTCGCACCGAGAATGACGATCAGGAAAAAGAACGTCATTGCTACCTCGGCGACAAACCCGCCAAGTGCTCCGTATTTGCCTGGCGAATTTACTCCAAATCCATTTGACGCAAAACCGCCAATAACGAAGCCAGCCCGATCGCTGGCGATCACATAAATGATACCCGCACCGGCGATCGCGCCGAGTACCTGAGCGACGATATACGGCAGGATCTCTTTCGCGTCAAAGCGTTTGCCTGCCCACAAACCGAGCGTGACCGCCGGATTAAAATGTGCACCCGAAATGTGCCCCAGAGCATACGCCCCGGTCAGTACCGTAAGGCCAAATGCAAGCGAAACGCCCGCAAACCCGATTCCCAAATTAGGGAACGAAGCAGCCAAGATCGCACTACCGCAACCGCCAAGCACGAGCCAAAGCGTGCCCAAGAATTCTGCCGACAACCTTTTATTTAAAGGCATAACGGAAACCCTCCAGAAGTTTGATTTAGTGATAACGGCGTGATGATAACCGATAAATTCTCAAAGAACAATTGAAACGACTCGGAGACGCCGAGACACGGGGACGCCGAGAAATCCCTACGTCGCTGTGTAACTGCGTCTCCGGGTCAATCCAAAGTGGCGGAGAGGGTGGGATTCGAACCCACGGTACCCGCAAAGGTACAACAATTTTCGAGACTGCCCGATTCAACCACTCTCGCACCTCTCCGCGAACCTAAGATGATAACGGTTGGAGCGAGGAAGAATCAAGTCACCGGCGTCCTTTGAAAAAATCCTGCATCAACCTACGGCATTTTCCGGCAAGGATGTCGCCGGTTACTTCCATTCTGTGGTTAAGTTGTGGGTGGTCGCAAACGCGGAAGAGCGTCTCGACGGCGCCAAATCGTTCGTCAGCAGCCCCGTAAACGATGCGTGCGACCCGGGCGTTGATAAGTGCCCCTGCGCACATCGCACATGGCTCGATGGTGGAATACATCGTTGTGCCTGTAAGGCGATAGTTGCCGACACGGATTGCGGCGGTTCGCAGGGCGAGGATCTCGGCGTGCGCGGTCGGGTCGTTGTTCTTGATCGTTCGGTTAGACGTGGCGGCCAGAATGCCGCCGTTTATATCGACCAACACGGCGCCGACGGGCACCTCGCCGAGCTTTTCGGCCTCGCGTGCGACGTGAATCGCTCGCCACATCCATTTCTCGTCTTCTTCCTCAGACATTACAAGAGAGTTTATCTAAACGGGCGATTTCTTGCATCCGGATACCTAAAATGTTAAACCTTTAGGTGCAAAACTACTTTCCCCATCGAGGTCGTAACCGCAAAAATGCTATGAACGACGAGGTTCGAACCGGAACCCAAGCTGTCGACTCGGATATTCACATTACGAGTATCCCGCAGTCGTTCCGCGCCTTTGCGGAGGAAGTTCATAAACGCCACGAAAAGCCGAAGAGCACACCGGTCACGATCGCGCAAAAACTGCTACCGGCCGAATTTAACATGGCGATGGCGCACTTTTACCGCGGTGAAATACAGCGGTCAAACGTGTGGCGGGGCCGGCTCGATGCGACGACGAATTGGGCAGTGATCACCGCGGGTGCGACGCTGTCATTCGTGTTCAGTTCGCCTGACAATCCTCATTTTGCGATACCGATCAATACTATTCTGGTCTCGATCTTCCTGTTTATGGAGGCACGGCGATACCGGTATTACGAGGTATGGGCCAATCGCGTGCGTGTGCTCGAAACCGGATATTTTGCACCGATGCTGTCGCACCGGACGATCCCGCCCGATAAAGAATGGGCCGAACATATTGCTGCCGACCTGATCTCGCCGCACTTTACGATCAGCACGTGGGAGGCGGTCGGCCGCCGGCTGCGGTCAAACTATTTGTGGATATTCATCCTGTTGACGCTCTCGTGGACATTGAAGATATACATTCATCCGGCTCCGATTCCGTTCGTTTCGGACGCTGATAAGAAGGTGTTTTGGGATATTTTCTTTCAACGTTCGACGGTCGGGCTCGCTCCGGGTTGGTTCGTCGTAATGGCCGGAGTGATATTCAATGGAGCCATCCTTTTTGTCGCGTTCAGCACATTAAAACTAAAGGACGCATCAAGTGAGGTGCTGCCACTCGAGAGTTTTGAATGGCACCCGCTCAAGCAAGTTTCGGACTGGGCCGAGAGCAGCCTGAAAAAACGCAATACTATCCGCCGATCAAAGAAAGCCCGGCAGCGGATGAGGTCGGTACATAAGACAGAAGGATGAAGATTGAAAAGTGAAAATGGGAAAAAGTGAAAAGGTCAGATCAGGACGCTACAAACTTTTTCACATTTCCCCTTTTTCACCTTTTCACCAAACCAAACAAAAGAGAGGACAGTAAACACTTTATGCCAATTGATCTGGAAGCACGCGGTGACGCGTTGGAGAACGAGTACTTTCACCGCAAGGAACAAGAACTTATCGCCAAGATGAAGGCGAAACTGGAGGAAGAGGATTCGAAGAGCCTCGAGATCGGCTGCCCGAAATGCGATGGCACGCTCGTCGAGGCCGATTTTCAAACGATCAAGATCGATGTCTGCAACAAGTGCTCCGGCGTCTGGCTCGATCCGGGCGAGTTGACGCAGGTCGTCGATCAGGAGAAGGATGGCGGTTGGTTTGCGAAGATGTTTGGATAGGAGAATTGTCCACGGATGAACACAGATAAACACCGGTATTTTCGTAGCTTAAATCTCGCGATCACGGTATTTTACCTTGGTTCGTTTTCGCTTTTTGGGCAAACGGCAGAAATCAAAAGCCTTCCGCTAACTGTAACCTCGGCCATCAAGTTCGCCGATTCTGGAGAACTTGATAGCAAATTGATGGCGCGCAAAATGCCCTATCTTGTTGTAACGCCGGGCAAATACTCTGCCAACAACGCTGATCGTTTTCCGGTAATCTACTTACTTCACGGGGGCGCTGGCAGCCACAAGAATTGGGTCGAAAATACAAAACTCGTTCAGTACGCGGCAAATTCGGGATTTATTGTCGTCACCCCCGAAGGCAATAACGGCTGGTACACGGACAGCGTTTCGGTGCCGAACGACAAATACGAGACCTACATCGTCAAAGAACTGATTCCCGAGATCGACGCGAAGTTTCGCACGATCGCAAATCGCGAGAACCGGATAGTTGCCGGACTCTCGATGGGCGGCTACGGGAGCGTTAAATTCGGATTGAAGTACCCTGACCTATTCTCGCTCGCGGGTTCGTTTAGCGGGGCAGTTGCGGCCGCGGCATTTACGGAGAAAAACGCTGCGGGCGCAGGCCGCCGGATCGACATGATCATGGGTCCCGAAGGCAGCACAGGGCGGACATCAAACGACCTTTTCAAGCTGGTTCGCGAACTCACTCCCGAAAGGCTAAAGGCTTTGCCGTTCATCTACCAATCGTGCGGCAACGAGGATTTCCTGATCCAAAGCAACCGCGATTTTATGGCACTGCTCGTTGAGAAGAAGGTGCCGCACGAATACCGGCAGCATCCGGGCGTTCACGATTGGGTATTTTGGGATGATCAGATCAGGGAATTCCTGCAGGTCGCGGATCGCCGGTTGAAGAAATAGTATGTTTAAACGAATCTTTTGTATCGCATTTTTGGTCGCTGCCGTATCGATTGGGGCATTCGCACAAAAGACCTTTGTGAACGACCGCAACGCGGCCAAAAAGCTGCTTGGCAAGCACAAGATCTCGTTGCAATGGATCAGTTGGGATTACTTTGGCGTTGCGAACGTCACGAACAAAGCAGGCGTTTATCGTCTCAAGGGCGAGCAGAAAGGGAAGGGGACGACTGACTTTGTAAAGGTCGACGGGCGAATCACGCGGATCGATGCCAGGGAGTTCAAGTTTGACGGAAAGGTCGTGACGCAGATCAGCCACATCAACAACGGGAAGCCGTGCGAGCGGACCGGCGGGATGACATTTCGCATCACGGGAACGCGCAAATACTGGCGAATGCAGCAGATCGACAATCCTTGCGACGGGGTTGCCGATTACGTCGATATTTATTTCAGATAGTTTTTTGCCCGCGAATTACGCGAATAAACGCGAATGATGATGCCTTTCTTATTCGCGTCTATTCTCGTTATTCGCGGGCTAAATCTCATATGTTGAACTTTGCAATTGAAACAGCCAGAGAAGCCGGGCAGCTTTTGCTGGAAAAATTTGACCGAGGGATAGAAGTCTCAAAGAAAGGCGATATCAATCTTGTTACCGAGGCCGACCTGGCGAGTGAGACCCTGATCATCGAGCGCATCAAATCTTATTATCCAAGACATTCTATCCTCGCCGAGGAATCGGGCGACGCCGTTGTGATCGGCGGCGAGAATGCCTGGAAATGGATCATCGATCCGCTGGACGGGACGACGAATTATGCCCACGGCTATCCGTGTTTTGCCGTGACGCTCGCGCTCGAACACGATGGCGAGATCGTCATCGGCGTGACTTTTGACCCGACCCGAAACGAGTTGTTTGCTGCCGAACGCGGAAAAGGTGCGAGCCTAAATAACAAGCCGATCCGCGTATCGGCTTGCGAGGAATTGAGCGAGGCGTTGCTTGTCACCGGATTCCCGTACGATTTCAAAAAACGTGACGATTTTGCACGGCACTTAACACAATTCTTGCTGCATTCACGCGGTGTTCGCCGCGACGGCTCGGCGGCGATCGATATGGCGTACGTTGCCTGCGGGCGATTCGACGGCATGTGGGAAGAAGGCCTTAATCCATGGGACATGGCCGCGGGCGTGCTGCTGATCGAGGAAGCAGGCGGGCAGGTCACCTACTACGACGGCTCGAAATTCAACATCTACGCCCCGCCGATGCTCGCGACAAACGGGCTGATCCATTCACAGATGGCAGATGTTCTGCGATGACCTCGCGCCTCATTACAAACATCCAACGCGTGTGATAATCTTTTAACATTACAGAAGCAGGGCGAAAGGATCGGTTTCTTGAACTGACCACCGACCACTGACAAACTGACCACTGCATTTTTATGTCATGGTTCCGCCGAGACAGGCCAAAGATCGACGCTCAGGAAGACGACGAAGAGCAAACCGTCAAGACCGAGGGCATTTTTGTAAAATGTCCTGAGTGTGACAATGCGCTGTACAAGCGCGAGCTGACCGATTCGCACGAGGTTTGTACTCATTGCGGTTATCACTTTCGCTATCCGGCCGAGGGTCGGCTCGAAGACCTTTTTGACGGCGGGCGTTACGAAAAGCTCGACGAGGAAGTGACCTCTGGCGACCCGCTTGAATTTACCGATTCCAAGCCCTACAAAGACCGCATCGAGCAGGCAAAAGAAGTTTCCGGGCTGCCCGAGGCGATCGTCTCGGGTAAAGGTATGGCCGGCGGACATCTTGTTTATGCGGCGGCGATGGACATGTCTTTTATCGGCGGCTCAATGGGCTCGGCCGTCGGCGAAAAGATCACCCGGATAATCGAATACGCCTTGCGGGATGGCGGTGCGGTCGTGATATTTGCCGCCTCGGGCGGCGCACGCATGCAGGAAGGCACCCTTAGTTTAATGCAGATGGGAAAGATCTCGGCAGCACTGTCTCGTCTGCACGAAGCACATTTGCCCTTCATTTCAGTCTTGACCGATCCGACCACCGGCGGCGTGACCGCTAGCTTCGCAATGCTTGGCGACGTTAATCTGGCCGAACCAAAAGCCCTGATCGGGTTCGCCGGGCCACGCGTGATCGAACAGACGATCCGCCAAAAGCTGCCAAAGGGCTTTCAACGAAGCGAGTTCCTACTGGAACACGGCATGATCGACCGCGTCGTCGACCGCCGCGAAATGAAAGAAACGATCGTGCGGATGCTCGATTTTATGATGAATCCGGATGTTGCCAAAGCCCGCGCGTAAGCAAGGGCGAATCATTCAAAGTTGAGAGTATCGCCCTTGTTAACGCGTGGGCTTTTGCAAAATTGATACTATGTTGACCAAAATCCTTACCGAACTCTACGAACGCGACCTAACGAAACTCAAGGCGGAGATCGAGCTTTATGCGGACGAGGCCGACCTCTGGAAAAAGCCCGGCGAGGTGCCGAATTCCGCAGGCAATCTGTGCCTGCACCTCAACGGAAATCTGCAGCATTTCTTGGGTGCAGTTCTCAGCGATTCTGGTTACATTCGCGACCGCGACGCCGAGTTTTCAACGACAGATGTTCCACGTGGGCAAATGCTTGCCGACATCGACGTGACGCTAGCCGTCGTCAGATCGACTCTTTCAAACCTCACCGAGGCCGACCTTGCCGCAACCTATCCGATCGAAGTTTTCGGCAAACCGATGACCACCGGCTGGTTCATTGCTCATCTAGCAACGCATCTGACATGGCATCTGGGGCAGATCAACTATCATCGGCGGATTGTTACCGGCCAATAGTTCAAGTCAGTTAGATATAGATTTTTTTTATAACGAGTCATATAATGACGACATGAGCACTCTTACCTTAGATTTGCCTGACCTGAAAGAAGATGAGAAGACGGAGATTCTTCGGCTTATTGCGGCTAAGTTGTATGAGCGCGGCACTCTTTCGCTAGGCCAGGCTGCAAAACTTGCCGGCATGGAGAAGTGGGATTTCCCGAAAGTGCTTGCTGACTACGGGGTTTACTACTTTAATATGTCCACGGCCGAGCTGGCGGAAGATGTGAAAAATGCCTAATGCCGTCATATCGGATGCGAGCTGCTTGATCATCCTGCACAGGATCGGTGCCCTCGAAATCCTCCGGCAAATCTACGGCGAAATTATCACTACTCCTGAAATAGAAAGTGAGGTCCGGTTCCTCTTTCCTCGGTGGGTAGTGGTCAAGAGTGCCGATCAACCCTTACAAGCGCCTGCAACTATTGACATCGGAGAGGCAAGTGCAATTGCCCTCGCACTAGAAATTCCCGATTCGATCCTTATCATTGATGACCGCGCCGCACGAAAATATGCAAAACGATTGGGTCTGCATGTCACCGGAACGCTTGGTGTTATCGTCAAGGCAAAGCTTGACGGTGTGATCCCCAGCATTCAACCATACGTTGTTGAGATAAGAAAGACTGACTTCAGATTTTCTTCTGCGATCGAGGCCGATGCATTTGAACAGGCAGGCGAGGGGCAGCAGTGAACTTCTGCGAAGCCGAAATCTATCTTCTCTCGCTCGGCAACGAAGTCGAGGCGATGAAACTTGGCCTTGAGAATATTCGAAAGCTGCTTGCCGCCCTCGGAAATCCCGAAACAAATTATTTGAAAGTACAAATCGCAGGTACGAACGGGAAAGGCTCGGTGTGTGCGTTTCTTGATTCGATCTGCCGCGAAGCCGGCATCGAGGTCGGCGTTTTCACGTCGCCACATCTTGTTTCGATAACGGAAAGAGTTCGAATTAATGGCGTCGATATTAGCGACGAGGAGTTTGCTCGAATCGCGACTGCGGTGCGAGGAACTGCTGAGAATCTTGTCGCCAACGGCGAACTCGAAACCGTTCCGACATACTTCGAGCAGGTGACAGCGATCTCACTGGTCGCTTTCGCCGAGGCGAAAGTAAGACTCGCGATCCTGGAGACAGGAATGGGCGGGCGTTATGACGCCACGACCGCAGCGAATGCCGAGATAGCTGCCATAACACGGATCGATCTGGATCATCAGGAATATTTGGGAGAGACACTGGCTGAGATCGCGGCCGAGAAGGCGGCCATAGTCAGTCCGGGTGCGATCGTAATAGTTGGCGAGCAGGTGGTGGAGGCTGGAAATGTGATCGTCGAGCGGTGCCGCCGAACCGGGGTAGCTGCGAAATATGCTGATTTCGTTGACGTGAGCAGCGACGGCGGCGAGCTGGTTTTCAAGACTGATCTCGCGGATTACCATGTGACGGAGCTAGGGCTGGCAGGTTGCCACCAGATCGAGAATGCGAAAATTACATTACTTTTGGCCGAGGAACTAGCACGTCGATTTACGGTCCTTAAGTCCGATATGACCTTAGGACTTCGGAACGCCCGTCATCCCGGCCGACTCGAATATCGGGGCCGATATCTTTTCGACGGTGCCCACAACATCAGTGGAGCGAAGGCGTTGCGCAAGTATCTCAACGAATTTGTACCTCAGCAGGCCACCATGATCTTCGGAGCGATGCGGGGTAAAGATATAAACGAGATCGCGCGTATTTTGTTTCCGAGAGCCGAAAATATCATACTCACGCGGCCCGATAATTCACGGGCAATGACCGCCGCCGAGCTTGCCGCTGCTTCAAAAGATCTGATCGATCACGACAGGTGTTTTCTTACCGAAAACGTTACTGATGCCATTGCGAAGGCTGATGATATCGCTGAGGCGGATTCCATCATTCTGATCACGGGTTCGCTCTATCTTGTCGGCGATGCAAAGAAAATAGTCGGCTAGAGTGCAAAGTTTAGTTTGTATGCCTTATATTTGAGACAAGCTAAAGCTTGCACTCTAAACTTATATGCACAAATTAGTCTTGATCCGCCACGGCGAGAGTCAGTGGAATAAGGAAAACCGTTTTACGGGCTGGAAGGATGTTGATCTGTCAGACAAAGGCCGCGAAGAGGCTAAAGCCGCGGGGCAATTGTTGAAGGCAGAGGGTTTTACGTTTGACGAAGCGTACACGTCAGTCTTAAAACGTGCGATCCGCACGCTTTGGATCATCCTCGACGAGATGGATCTGATGTGGATCCCGGAGACGAAGTCATGGCTGCTCAATGAGCGCCACTACGGAGCATTGCAGGGACTGAACAAAGCCGAAACGGCCGCACAGTATGGCGAAGAGCAAGTGCTGATCTGGCGTCGCAGCTACGACATTCCGCCGGGCGTGCTCGATGAGACCGATGAGCGGTATCTGGGCAATGATGCGCGCTATTGCGGGATCGAGAAAGGAAAGTTTCCGGGAACTGAGTGCTTGAAAGATACGGTTGCTCGAGTCGTGCCGTATTGGGAAACCGAGATCGCCCCGAAGATAAAGGTGGGCAAAAAGCTGATCATTACAGCCCACGGCAATAGCCTTCGCTCACTCGTCAAGCACCTCGACGGCATTGCCGATGACAAGATCGTCGAACTGAACATTCCGACCGGAATCCCACTCGTGTACGAACTCGACGACGATCTAAAACCAATAGAAAGCTACTACCTCGGCGACGCCGAAGCGATCAAAACCGCACAGGATGCGGTCGCGAATCAAGGGAAGTCGGTACCACCGGCGGTAGCGGGTGGTTAAAGTCGATATTCTAGACTCTGGAAGGATCTGATGTTCCTGATCCGAACGTTCAACCACCCGCTACCGCGGGGTGGTTCTGACTTATGTGGCAAAAAGCCGTTTTCTTTCTCCTTGTCGTCTTCATACTTTCGCCGTGGGGTTCGCCGGTGTATGCCCTGGCTTTGGGCCTTGCGATGGCGCTCACGATCGGCAATCCGTTCCCGTCGCTGACCGGTAAACCGGCCAAATATTTGCTTCAGATATCGGTTGCGATGCTTGGTTTTGGCATCGATCTCAGCTCGGTTTACCGCGCTGGGAAGGACGGGATAGGATTTATCGTTTTTGTCGTCGGTGGAGCTTTGCTGCTTGGCTACGTGATCGGTAGGGCCCTCAACGTTTCCCCGCGTGTGCGAACCCTCGTCTCATCCGGCACAGCCATCTGCGGCGGCAGTGCGATAGCGGCGATTGGGCCGGCGATAAAGGCCGAGAATGACGAAATGACCGTCTCGCTCGGGACTATCTTTACTCTGAACGCCATCGCACTTTTTGCCTTTCCAATTATCGGGCATTCATTGGACCTTTCCCCGCAGCAGTTCGGATTGTGGGCGGCTGTTGCAATTCAGGACACGAGCAGCGTTGTCGGAGCGGCGACTGCCTACGGAGGCGATTCGTTAGCCGTCGCCACGACAGTAAAGCTCGCGCGTACGCTATTTATCATTCCGCTCGCGATCGCACTCGCGTTTTACCATCGTGATGAGGGCGCAAAATCAAAGGTGACTCTGCCCTGGTTCATCTGCGCATTCCTCGGAGCCGCCGCCGTCAGGACATACGGTTCATCGATGATCTTCCCGAGTATTCTTGATTCTTTCGTAAATCTTGCAAAGGCCGGACTTGCCGTGACCCTGTTTCTGATCGGCCTCAGTCTTTCCCTGGCGACGCTGCGAAAGGTCGGGTGGCGGCCTTTCGCACTGGGTGCGATCCTGTGGCTTATCATCGCGTCGGCCGCACTGTTCGGAGTCCTTCGCTTTGCCTGACATCACTTGGTATAATACTCGTTTCGGACATAGGCCGGATCGGCATCTGTAATGAGTATCAAGCAGATCAGCGTGCGTGGAGCACGCCAGCACAACCTCAAAAATATCGACGTCGATATCCCTCGCGACCAGTTTGTCGTGATCACGGGACTGTCGGGCAGCGGCAAGTCTTCGCTTGCGTTTGACACGATCTATGCCGAGGGACAGCGGCGATATGTGGAATCACTGTCCGCTTATGCTCGCCAGTTTTTGGATCAACTTGAGAAGCCTGATGTCGATTCGGTCGAGGGGCTTTCGCCCGCAATTTCTATCGAGCAGAAGACGGTTTCGCGTTCGCCGCGATCGACAGTCGGAACGGTGACCGAGATCTACGACTTTTTGCGTCTCCTTTTCTCAAGCATCGGCCAGCCGCATTGTCATCAATGTGACGCTCCGATCACCCGGCAGTCGGTTGATCAGATCATTGCGGGTGTCAACGAACTGCCGGAAGGCGAGCGTGTGATGATCCTCGCTCCGCTGGTACGCGGCCGGAAAGGCGAATTTAAGAAAGAGCTTGAAAAGCTGCACAAAGACGGCTTTGTTCGTGCTCGTATCGACGGCGAGATACGGCAGCTTGACGAAGAAATTCTGCTCGACAAGCGAAAGAACCATACCATCGAGGTGGTCGTTGACCGCCTGTTGATGAAGAACGGTGTGCGAGAACGGCTTGCCGAATCGGTCAAAACCGCTCTGAAACTGACAGGCGGCGCGGTGTTGATCTCGATCATCGACGGCGAAGAAAAGCTGTATTCCGAGAAGATGGCCTGTATAAATTGCAGCATCAATATCGCGCCGCTCGAGCCGCGTTCATTCTCGTTCAATTCGAATTTTGGTGCGTGTAAGCGTTGTCAGGGCATCGGTACGGTTATGGAGATCGATGCGGCAAAGATTGTCACTGATGACACAATGCTCGCTGAAAAGATCGAATTCCTTAGCGGTGTGGACAAAGCGGGGTCTAGTTTTCTCCGTTCAGCTCTGATCGCGATCATTGAAAAGTTCACGGGCGGCGATAAGCTGGAACCGCCGAAAGACGGACTGGCGGCAATAGCGAAGAGCTGGCTCATCCCCAAAAAGCGCGGCCGAAAGAAGGCCGACCTGGTAGACGCCCAAGCCGGCGATCTGCTCAAAACTCCTTTCCGGGATCTGCCGTCAGAGATCCGCGACGCTTTTTTTCACGGCACAAAGCGTCGCATCACCTTTCGGCACGGCGATTACAAATTTGAGCGAGAGTGGCGAGGAGCGCTGCGGGCAATGCGTGAGCGGATCGAGAATCCGCCATCCGAAAAGATCAAACTGGCTCTCGAGGAATTGATCGCACCGATCCCATGTCCGGGTTGCCATGGCAACCGGCTGCAGCCTGAGAGTCTGGCGGTGAGGGTTGCGGGCCTTGGCATTGCCGACTACACAGAGATGCCGATCACTGAGTCGGCGAAAAAGTTTGCCGCGATCAAACTCTCGCCTCGTGATGAGCAGATCGCCGGACTCGTGCTGAAAGAGATAAATGGCCGTGTCGGATTTTTGGATGCAGTTGGATTGGGTTACCTGACGCTCGGCCGCTCATCGGCGTCGTTATCGGGCGGCGAAGGCCAGCGAATCCGGCTTGCAACGCAGATCGGATCGCAGCTACGCGGTGTGTTGTATGTTTTGGATGAGCCGAGCATTGGCTTGCATCCTCGTGATAACAAACGCCTTCTCGAAACCCTGCATCAGCTCCGCGATCTTGGAAACACCGTTCTAGTTGTCGAACACGATCAGGAGACGATCGAGCACGCTGATTATGTTGTCGACCTTGGCCCGTTAGCCGGAACGCACGGCGGCGAGGTCGTAGCCGTCGGCAGGCCGAAAGATATTGAGGCGAATGCCGATTCGCTGACAGGGAAATACCTCAGCGGCGATCTGAAGATCGATGTTCCCGACGTTCGGCGTCTCCCAAATGGCAGTCGGATCAGCGTGAAAGGTGCGAGAGCCTACAACCTCAAGAACATTGATGTTGAGTTTCCACTAGGGCTGCTGACGGTCGTTACCGGTGTTTCCGGTTCGGGCAAATCGACGCTCGTTGAGGAGATCCTTTATCCGGAGCTCTACCGACACGTTTACAAATCCTCAGTCACGCCACTCGAACACGACCATATCGACGGCATTGACCTTGTCGATAAGATCATTGAGATCGACCAATCGCCGATCGGCCGCACGCCGCGTTCGAATCCGGCGACTTACACAGGGTTGTTTACGCCGATCCGCGAGCTTTATGCGATGCTACCCGAGTCGCGAACACGCGGTTACAAGGCCGGAAGATTCTCATTTAACGTCAAAGGCGGCCGCTGCGAGGCGTGCGAGGGCGACGGAATGAAGCGGATCGAGATGAACTTCCTGCCGGATGTTTATGTAACATGCGACGTGTGTCGTGGGCATCGATATAACCGGGAGACGCTTGCAGTAAAATTCAAGGGCCTGTCGATAGCCGACCTACTCGATACCACGATCGAAGACGCCCTGCCGCTGCTCGAGAACATTCCCGCGATCAAGCAAAAACTCGAAACTCTGCTCGATGTCGGCCTCGGTTATATCAAGATCGGTCAATCGTCGACCACGCTCTCAGGCGGCGAGGCTCAACGTATCAAACTCGCGAAAGAATTATCCAAGCGTGCGACCGGCAAGACCATCTACATCCTCGACGAGCCGACCACCGGCCTGCATTTCGCGGACGTTCATAAGCTGCTTGACGTCCTCCAACAGCTCGTCGATACCGGCAATACGGTCATCGTCATCGAACACAATCTCGATGTCATAAAATCTGCCGACTACATCATCGACCTAGGCCCTGAGGGCGGTTCCGGCGGCGGCAAGGTCGTGGCGACCGGCACGCCCGAAGAAGTTGCAAAGGTCAAGAAGAGCTACACGGGCCAGGCCTTGAAGGTCGTACTGAATTAGCTGGCGTTTGATTCTGAGGCGATGAATGACCGTTGAATTTGTCACGGTACACTGGGTGTTACCTCGCGGTTTCTGTCCGGGAACCCGGCCAAGAACCTCATAAATCAACGACGCAGAGCTATGACTGCTTGGCATAGAGGTTGCGAATATACCTCTCGTGAAGGAGATCTCAGGCACGCCGGATCTTTCAGCGCCTAGATTCATTGGGGAATCTGAGCAGGCTTTCCCTGTCTTTCAGATCCGAAGGATCTCGAAAGTCTACCAGATGGGCGATATCGAGGTGCATGCTCTTCGGCATGTTGATTTGGATCTCTATTGCGGTGAGTTGGTGGTTTTGCTTGGTGCGTCAGGCAGCGGCAAGTCAACTTTGCTCAACATCATGGGCGGACTCGATATTCCAACCTCTGGCGAGGTCATTTATGCCGACCATGATCTGACGAAGGCAACCGACCGGCAATTGACCGTTTTTCGGCGTGATCACGTTGGTTTTGTATTCCAGTTCTACAATCTGATCCCGAGCCTTACCGCACTCGAGAACGTCCAGCTAATTACCGAGATCGCTGCCAATCCAATGAAGGCCGAAGAAGCCCTTGAGATCGTTGGACTAAAGGAAAGAATGAGCCATTTTCCGGCACAGCTGTCCGGTGGCGAGCAGCAACGGGTCGCTATTGCCCGGGCGATAGCTAAGCGTCCGGACGTTCTGCTTTGCGATGAGCCAACCGGAGCTCTCGATTATCAGACCGGAAAGATCGTTCTCGAGGCGATCGAACTCGTCAACCGCGAACTGGGAACAACCACAGCGGTCATTACCCACAACGCGGCGATCGCTCAAATGGCCGATCGGGTCATTCATATCGGTAGCGGAAAGATCCTCTCGATCGAGATAAACGAGACCAAAGCGAGGCCCGCTGACCTGACTTGGTAACGCATAAAGGAGGTGCGATATGGATTTAGTACACGTACATTTACTTCTCAATCACATTCCGGTCTTTGGACTCTTGATCGGGTTTTTGATAGTTGCCTGGGGAGTACTTCGCTCCTATGGCGAGGTTAGAGACACTGGCCTGATGGTGCTGTGCCTCACGGCGTTGGTCGCAATACCTGTCTACCTAACGGGAGAACCGGCTGAGGAGGTCGTTGAAAAGCTCCCCGGCGTTTCGGAACAGATAATTGGACTCCACGAAGATGCGGCGATCTACTCGCTGGTGTTGTGCATTGGTACTGGGATAATCGCTTTTCTGGCTCTTATCGCCCGGCGATTCCTGTCGGAAATGATTGCAACGATCGCAACATTTCTTGTCCTGATCTTGGCCGTGGTCGCAGGTGCTTCGGTTGCATATACCGCGAATCTCGGAGGCCAGGTGCGGCACAGTGAGATCCGGCAAGCTCAGACTGGCACGGCCGTTGCGGAAACGCCGGCGGAAGAGAAGAAGAAAGAGAAAGATGACGACGATGATTGATCATGAAGAGAATTCTCTTCAAAAAGCTGTTTCGTGACATTCTGCACCTTCGCGGGCAGATAATGGCTACGGCTCTGGTCGTTGCTTGCGGCGTGGCATCTTTCGTCTCGATGCGCAGCACGTATGATTCGCTCCTCGCGACTCAGCAGGACTACTACGCCGAATACCGTTTTGGCGATGTTTTTGGTCATCTGACGCGGGCGCCTGAAAACGTCAAGCCCGACCTCGAAAGAATCCCGGGCGTAGGCGGCATCCAAACGCGCGTTGTCGCCGATGCCGTTCTCAGTCTGCCCGATCTTCGCGAGCCCGCTCAGGGGAAAATTGTATCCATACCGGATCGCGATATCTCAACGTTGAACGATATTCACTTGGTGCGCGGGCGCTATGTTGCCCCGGCAAAGCCGGATGAGGTCATCGTCAGCGGAGCCTTTGCAGAAGCCAACGGCTTTGCCCCGGGCGATTCGATCGAGGTAATTATGAACGGTCGCTGGCGGCGACTGACGATCGTCGGGGTTGGCCTATCACCCGAGTATATTTACGAGATACGACCCGGCGACGTATTCCCTGACAATCGCCGATTTGGGATAATTTGGATGGACAGGCGCGCGGTTGAGGCGGCGTTTGATATGCAGGGCTCTTTCAATGATCTTTCGGCAACCCTGGCTCCCGGGGCGTATCAGGAAGGTGTTATCGAGGAGATCGACAGTGCTCTTAAGCAATATGGCGGCACGGGGGCGTACGGGAGGACCGACCAGCAATCCTACCGCTTCATATCGAACGAGTTTTCCCAACTCAGGACTTTCGGCACATTTCTGCCGCTTATCTTTCTCGGTGTCACTGCATTTCTGCTCCATTTGGTGCTTTCCCGTCTGGTCAGTACACAGCGCGAACAGATCGGGCTGCTTAAGGCATTTGGCTATTCAAACAACGAGATAGGAGCCCATTACTTGAGTCTCGCTATCGTCGCTGTAACCGGCGGGTTGCTGCTCGGCGTTCTGCTCGGTGTTTGGATGGGCAGCGGCATGACGACAATGTACGCGGACTATTTCCGCTTCCCGGTCCTTTCGTTCAGGGCGAGTCCGTTGCTGGTCCTTTACTCGATATTGATAACTTTCGGTTCCGCAACGGTCGGAGCGATTTCGGCCGTTAGAACGGCTGCAACGCTGCCTCCCGCCGAAGCTATGCGTCCTGAAGCTCCTGCGTCGTTCAAACCCGGATTGCTGGAGAGGAGCGGCCTCAAGGAATACTTAGCCCCGGAGAATCGGATCGTTGTCCGCAATNNTTTCGCGTCATCCGGTCAAGGCATTCCTTTCTGTCATCGGTATTTCATTTGCTTCTGCGCTCCTTTTCACCGGATTTTATTTTTACGACGCGATCAGCCAGATCATTGAGGTCCAATTTGTACAGGCGATACGCGAAGACGCCGTAATTACGTTCAACCACGCGCTACCGCAGCGAGCACGTCTCGAGCTCGAAGCTATGCCCGGCGTCAGCAAGGTAGAGACATTCCGTGCCGTATCGGTGCGAATTGTCGCCGGGTACCAGTCAAAGCGCTCTGCCTTGATGGGGGTTGAGAGTTCTGCTGACCTGCATCGCATCGTCGACAAGGATGGGGCAGTCCTGCATATTCCACCTGAGGGGATCGTTCTTTCGAATGCTTTGGCTGAAGCTCTCGAAACTGGGGTCGGTGGGCAAATCACCGTCGAGGTTCTCGAAGGAAAGCGCCCGGTTAGGAAATTTGAAGTCGCTGTTCTGGTCGACGAACTGATGGGTATGAACGCCTATATGGATAAGCGGGCACTTAACCGATTGATGAATGAAGATGACCTGATCTCTGGGGCATACCTGGCGGTCGATTCGTGGTCCGAAGACGCGGTGTTCGCACGCCTCAAGCGAATGCCTGCAGTCGCCGGAGTAAGTTTGCCGGGCGCGATCTTGGCGAGCTTTAACGAGACATTCGCCAAAACCATAGGGCTGTTTACCACGATATTAGTTCTCTTTTCCGGCGCGATCGTATTCGGTGTCGTATACAATGCCGCCCGTATCGGCCTTTCGGAACGAGGACGCGAACTTGCTTCTATTCGTGTTCTCGGTTTTACAAAACGCGAAATAGCCGCGATCCTTTTGGGCGAATATGCATTCCTGACCGCAATTGCGATCCCGATCGGATTTATTTTTGGGCTCGTCATGTGCTCCACTATGAACAATCTTGTGGATAATGAACTAATGCGGCTGCCGCTCGTGTTCAGCCGGCGGACATACCTCCTGACATCGATCTTTGTCATTCTAGCGGCGATCGTGTCGGGCTTGTTGGTAGTTTGGCACCTCGATAAACTGGATCTGATCGCGGTTCTGAAAACGAGGGAGTAATGGATAGGAACAAGAAAATTATCATTTTTGCGAGCGCTGCGATCCTCCTTGGACTCCTCTTGTATTGGGGGCTTTTCTGGGGGTCAGGTGTCTCAGTCGAGACGGCTGAGGTCAAGCGTGGGCCTATGACGGTTACCGTTGAAGGCGAGGGGAAAACACGTGCCCGGATAAAGACCACGATCACGGCTCCGGTTTCGGGAAAAATGTCGCGGATCCAGTTGCTCGAAGGCGATAACATCCCTCACGATTTTCCGATCACAGAGATAGATCCGAATCCGCCCGTCCAGCGCTTTCCTGATAGATTCGACGATCTTCCGAACCCCCACGCGGCAAAGGTGTTTTCTCCGATGGCTGGCCGTATTCTAAGGATCTTTCAGAAGAGCGAAGGATTTGTCTCAGCCGGCACACCCTTGATCGAAGTCGGCGACCCGGACAATATCGAGATCGTGATCGATATTCTATCGACTGAAGTAGTAAAAATTCCACCCGGTGCCCCGATCAGAATATCAGGTCAGGGATCGCCTGAGCCGGTAAAAGCCAGGGTCCAACTAATAGAGCCGCAGGCAATGACAAAGATCTCAGCTCTCGGGGTTGAGGAGCAGCGCGTTAACGTCGTCGGAGTGTTTCTTTCCACGCCCCCAAGATTTGGCGACAATTTTCGAGTTGACGTCAGCATTGTCGTCTGGGAAACGCAGGATACACTAACCGTCCCGTCGAGTGCTCTATTTCGGAGTGGTGCCGATTGGTGTGTATTTGTTGTCGAATCGCGCCGGGCCCGTCAGAGAACGATCACGGTTGGGCAGCAGAATGCTCAGGACGCTCAGGTGCTAAGCGGGCTTGCTGAGGGCGAAACCGTTGTGCTTCATCCGCCAAATCAGCTGAGCGACGGGCTCCGTGTAAAAATTCAGTAGTCCTTAGAAAATGGTCTCGATGATCGCACGCAAGCGGGAGCGACGGATCGAGATCGTTGTTCGGTAGATGAACTATGGATTGGCCTAATTCAGGCCGGTCTCGGCCAGTTGCATTTTGATGCTTATCCGCATTTCGCGGCGCGTAAAGCCGTCGATGAGCTTTATCGTACGGTCGAAATCGGCTTTAGCGAGCGACCGGATCAGGTTTGGATCGAGTTGGAAACCATACTGCCCGCCATTCGCGATGATAAATTCACCCGAGCGGACACTGAATTGCCCCTGAAAGCCCTGAACGATCGCATTTGCATCTGCCAGCTCGATCAGAATCGGGATCACCGGTTCGAAAGTGCCAAATGCATCGTCAGGATCGATCGGGGCGTAGGCGTTCGTTAACTGAATAAATTGCTGAAGTTCCGTCTGGTCGACCGGCCTATCCGGGAGCGTGCCGCGAACCTTTCGCAGGACCGATATCGAGTAGGCCTTGTTTTCATTTGCATCCTTTGCGAATGCCCTTGTCGCGAGGCTGATCAACAAGGCACGCCGGTTGTTATCAGGCATCTCGTCGATCATCCTTTCGGCCTCGGTGTATTTGCCCTGATTGATAAGAGATTCGGCGTATGCCCAATTGAGGCCGTTTATAGCGTTCTCTAGTGCTCGTCCCGAAAAATTGGCATTCAGCAATTCCATTGCCGCATTAAAATCACCGGCACGTGCCATTCTCATTGCAGCGTTCTGATAGACCGGCGTGCGAGACTCGGCGGGCAGCTTTTTTGCCTCAGCGACCAGTTGAGCAGGCGGCATCTGCGATTCCATTAGTTTTCTGGAATCAGCGTCCGGGATCATACCGGCAGTGCCCGGAGGCAGGTTAGCCTTCTCAAGTTTCTTAAGTGCGGCGACCATCGCGGGCGAGTATTTCTCAGCAAATTTGATCAAATTCGCTACGCTGATACCGCTATAACGAACATTCTGCCCGGCGGAGATCGAGTAATTGATAAGCTTGTTAGCCAGCGAACGAAGCGTAGCCTCTTCAAACTTGAGTTCTTTCGCTCCGGGTTTTCTGACCCGTAATGAATCGTTAAGGATCGTCGTGCTCAATGCGATCGATCTTTGATCGGACTGATCTGTCGAGAATGTCGAGCCCAAAAGCTTATCCAGGGTTTCGGCGGCAAGCGAATCGGCGAGTTCCGGATCTTTTTCGTAGAGCTTTTTGAGCAGCGAAAGCGTCTCATTTGAAAGGCCCTTTTTTATGGAGTCCTGAAGGAACTTTGCGGCACGCTCAGGGTTTTGCTCCGCCGCCATTCGGACCAACCGCTGCTCAAGCATCAATTCGGTATTCGCGACAAGGCTTGTATTGCCGTTTGTTTCCGCAATGCGCGTTCCGGGCGGTTCCGCCGCCTGTGCAAGCGCACGCTGGATCGAGCCGGTTCGTGTCCGATAGAGACTCTCAAGTGCAAACTCGGCGTCGAACATGCCGATCGTCGTCAATATGTTGGGCCGTATCGATTGTATGGTGCGGAGGTCGTTGCCGTTCTGGCGATTCTTTTCATCGGTCTCGGCGAGCGTCTGTACATTGAGCAGTTCGTTGATCGATCGTTGAAAAAGGTCCTTTGAGGTCTTCTGATCGCTCTTCCAGAGCAGGCCGCCGACCTTTGCATAAACGTGTGAACGATTCTCAGGGAGCTTTAGTCCGTTAATATCAACGAGGATCTGTTCGGCGATATAAACCTGCTTGGCAAGCCTTTCAGCAACTTTTTTCTCATCTACCTTCGGCGGTGCCTGGACAACCGGCAACGTCGGGCGCGGAGCTTGAGTCTGTGCGGATGAAGTGACTACGGACGAAACAAGAAGGACAAACGCGATAAACCAACGTGTCATAGGAACCTCCCGGGAGACGAGAAATATTCTACCTGACGACCATACGGTTGAGTTTGGACTTCCTGATAATACACCAAAAGGCCGGGATTGAGGGAAGAATCGTGCAAAGAATTGTAAAGCGACAAACATCACCCGATCGCGGCAATCATTTCTTTAACGGCTTGGTTTAGGCCGACAAATACCGAACGCGATATGATATTGTGGCCGATGTTAAATTCGGTGACCTCGGGTATCGCGGCAAGGGCCCCGACATTGCGATATGTAAGGCCGTGGCCGGCGGCAACGATAAGGCCGAGGCTTTTGGCGTGGACAGCCGCCCGTCGAATACGTTCGGCCTCGGTGGCCGCTTTTTGAGCACCTTCGCCGTGGGCGGCCCGTGAACTTAGCGTAAGTTCGGCGTATTCGCCGGTGCAAAGCTCTACCTGTTGGGCACCGGCACGCTTGGCATCCTCGATCTGATCGATATCGGGATCGATGAAAATACTCACAAAAATGCCCGCGGCTCTGAGTTTTTCGATCGCGGCTTTTACGTTTTCGAAATTGCGTGTCACATCGAGACCACCTTCGGTCGTGACTTCGTTCGGATTCTCCGGAACAAGCGAAACGGCGTCTGGTTTGGTACTGATCGCGATACCAACCATCTCATCGGTCGCCGCCATCTCGACGTTTAGATATGTCGTAACGACATCGCGGAGCAATTCGATATCACGATCCTGAATATGTCTCCGGTCGCCTCGCAAATGAACCGTAATCCCGTCGGCCCCCGACTGCTCGCAAATAACTGCCGCCGTGATTATGCTCGGCTCGATAGTTTTGCGGGCCTCGCGGATCGTGGCGACGTGGTCGATGTTGACGTTGAGCTTAGCTGTCATATCGGAAGTTTAGCCACGAATAACACGAATGTCACGAATTCAACAACCTAATCGATGAGATCGCTTATTTCTGGGCGATCTCATACCTGCCTTTCCGTGCGTTGCGGCGGATCTGTCGCAGTTCGTTGAACATCCGTCGCGTGTCGCGAACCGCACTTACCTTTGAGCCTTCGACGTCGTTCCAACGAACCGGGATCTCGCCGAGTTTAAGATGGTGATAGTTGGCGACAAAGAGAAATTCGACATCAAAGCCAAACCGGTCGATCTGCATGACATCGAGCAGCGGTCGGAATTTGACCATGTTAAAGGCTTTGAATCCGCACTGCGTATCGGAGAATTGTAAGCCGGACATCGTACGGATCATAAAGTTTACGACTCGTCCGCCCTGTTCCCGCGTCCACGGTTGGTGCGTGCCGATAAGGCTTCGATCAAGTGCCCGGGAGCCGAATGTCACATCAAGCTCGCCCGCCTTGATCGGATCGACGAGCTTGTACATTTCCTCGATAGGCGACGAAAGGTCGGCATCGGTAAATAGAGCAATATCGGCGTTTGCTGCCGACAATCCGGTCTTCACCGCGAAACCTTTACCACGATTTTCCTCGTATCTAACCACGCGTGACGCGACCTCAGGCCGTTCGGCGAGGATCGAGGTCGCTATTTCGGCCGTGCCGTCGCTCGATCCGTCGTCGACTAGGATGATCTCAAATGGCGAGTCCGCCGCTTCGACAAAGTCGAGCAGCGTCCTAAGCGGAGCGACGAGGCGGTCGCTTTCGTTATATGCCGGGACGATAATGGATACTTCTGGCTTCATCGGACAAAAAGCTAATGGTAAATTTTTGATCGGCAAAAGTAAATTTGAATTTCGCGGCGATCAGACGTTAGCAAACCATAAACGGGGAAATGAGCGTCTATGCTATATTGATAAAGGCTTTGGCTACCGGCTATGAACAAGAAATTTGCCATCATTGTACTTTTTACGATCGCCTTCGGAGCAGTTCTCGGCGGCCTGTTCGGCCGTCTGCCGGCACGAACATCTGCCGAGGCCGGAACCACCACCGATAAGGTGCTGGCAGATTACCGCGAGGCGCTCGATACGATCGATAAAGGCTACATCGCAGCCGTCGATCACGAAAAGATATCCGATGCCTCGATGCAGGCGATGCTGTGGACCCTCGATCCACACTCATCCTTTTTTACCCGCGAAGAATTTCGCAAGCTCGACGAGGAGCAATCGTCCCAGTTTTACGGTATCGGCGTCTCGATCCTGCGGCATCGCAACGGCGTTTATGTTCAGTCGGTGATCCCGAATACGCCGGCTGACAAGGCCGGGCTGCGTTACGGCGACCGATTTGTAAGCGTCGAAGGTAAGGACGCGAAGGATTGGTCGAGCAGCGAGGTGTCCAAGAATGTTCGTGGCGAAAAAGGCACGTCGGTCAAGATCCAGATCGAACGCGTCGCATCTGTAACACCTATCGAACTCGAGATCGTTCGCGGCGGTGTTCCGCTCCCGTCGATCCGCAATTTCTTTATGCTGCCGAATAACGTCGGCTATGTCGGACTGACCGGCGGCTTTCAGCAAACTACGTCCGAAGAACTATCGATCGCCATCGCCGACCTCAAGAAACGCGGCATGAAAAGCCTGGTTCTTGACCTTCGCGGCAATCCCGGCGGCATTCTCGAACAAGCTGTGGCCGTCGTCAGCAAGTTCGTGCCCGGCGGACAAACCGTTGTTTCCGTAAAGGGCTCGAAGGCCGCTCCACCACGCGAACTGCGGGCTACCGGCGGCAGCGTCGAAGATATGCCGCTCGTCGTAATGATCAACGGCGGCTCGGCGTCGGCGTCGGAGATCGTTGCCGGTGCGGTTCAGGACTATAATCGCGGCCTGATCGTCGGGAGCGATAGTTTTGGTAAAGGCCTTGTGCAGCGTGTTTTTCGGCTGCCGTATGGCTCGGGATTGACCTTGACGACCGCACGATATTATACGCCATTTGGCCGCTCGCTCCAGCGAGAGTATTCCGGCGGTTCGATCTACGACTATTACACACACGGCGATGACCGGCCGGAAAATGCCGACCTCGACGTCAAACCAAAACCCGCCGGCAGCCCTGTCACCACAACTAACGGACGTGTCTTGTATGGTGGCCGCGGTATCGAGCCTGATATCGTTGTTGCTCCGCAAAACGGTTCGGCGGCACGTGGCCGTGTGAATGAAGCTGCGTTTTTCTTTGTCCGGCAACTGGTCGCGGGTAAGATCAACGGATTTGGCGAGTCGAAAGTCGAAAAGCAAACATTCAAACAGACGCTTCAGCCAGGCGAATTCGATGTGAATGACCGATTGTTTGAGGCGTTTCGTCTCTACGCAGCGTCCGATCCGGACAACGGATTGACCATTGCTAACATAGACGCTCAGGCAGAATATGCTAAGCGTCGCCTCAGAGAAGAACTTGCAACGGCAAATTACTCGACCGAAGCCGGCATACAAGTCCTGCTGGAAGCCGATCCTCAAGTTCTCAAAGCCATCGAATCAATGCCACAAGCACAGGGCCTCGTTGCCCGTTCGCAGCCATTCGCAAAGTAAAGAGTTTGTTTCCAATTCTCAGGATTTTGCGGTCCTTTGCGTTCTTCGCGGACTTTGCGTGTAACCCGCCCGTTTTTTAACGCAAAGGCGCAAAGACCGCAAATAAATCGCAAAGGAGGATCACTTCCCTCAAGCCAGCTTTTTCACTCTTTCACTTTTCCCCGTTTTCACCTCGATTTCCGCCCCCCTTGTTTCATCTTGTTTCACCCTTGTTTCACACCCCTTGCAACAAGATAAACCCAAACGGTAGAATAGCTTACAGTCATTTTACCGCCCCTGTTTCACCGAAAACGAAAAAAACTTTTTCGCATACTTTTGTCCCACGCTGTCCCACAAGTGCCTGGGACAGTCGATGCAGTAAATACGGGGCTTTTAGCGTGTTTCTCACTGCTGTCCCAGGCTGTCCCAAGCCGGTGCTGGGACAAATAACTCGCTTGTTTTCAACAGTTACAGTCATTTTTTGAGCTAAAAACGGGGAAATTTAAAATAAATAATACACGTGTAATACAGGCGCACCGATCCTGAGAGGCCAAAAGCCAAAAGCCAAAAGACAAAAGCCGAAACAATCTCATTTATCAAAGATCAGGCGAAAACCAACGGGTTTCCACAATAATTCCAGTTCGACGCTAGCACAGGTCAAAACCTATTTGGAATACCAATCCGCCGATAATGTAGCAAAATGCCGATCATGCCGATTGAGCAAACAACCGAAGACCTAAAACCGAAGACCTAAGACCAAAGACCAAAGACGTCCTCCGCCGCTCGATGGACTGCCGCATCGCGGTGCCTAAATGACGGCGAGAATCGTAATATCGAAGCCCTGACCCAATTTTTCCTTAGATACGCCCAGATACGATTCTCAATCTCCGGGTCTATCCAATCGACACGGTTCTTCGTGCTAAACACGATATGGAATTAGATCTGTGTATATGTATTCGCCATCCTTCAATCGTCGCTACGCGACGTGATATTAATAACATCGATTTCCGTGGGTTTACGGCCTTAGCACTCGCGGATTTGTTACGCGAGAAACCCACGGCTACAATCAAATATCGCTACGCGATAAAACCGGAAAAATTCCGCTCCGCCCCGCTTCATCCTTTATCCTTTATTACTTATCCCTTATCCTTTCGAATGTGTACATCCGCGACAAACGATCACCCACGCCAAAGAGCGAGACGGTCTCGCGGGTGATGAGCGCCAACAAGGCAAAGAACTCCAAGCCCGAACTCCTCCTACGCAAAGCCCCCTGGCACGCCGGACTCCGCGGCTACCGCCTCCACCGAGTTGTCAGAACCGGGAGCAGTAGCGACTGGGCTCTTCGCACACTCCGCACTCCACACTCCGCACCCCGCACTCGATCCGTCCGCCCAGATATAAGCTTCGTCGGAAAGAAACTCGCCATCTTCGTCCACGGCTGCTTCTGGCACCAATGCTCGGTTATGAACTAGCGAATATGATTGCGGAATGTGCGACAGGTGATATATAAAGGATGCGTTAATCCGAAATGCCAAAGTCGAAACCAATCCTGCGACGCAACGTTCTTGTTAGCATCATGAACAACCCTCGCGACTTCGCGATTGCTAGGGATAGTCATTGGTATCGAATCCCCAAAGATAGTGTAGATAAATGGCTCGTAAAGTCTTGGCCACCAAAATGGTTAGCTTTTTACCAGACGAAGGTATTCGGTAAAGAATCGCATTCAGTAAACTATTACGCGAAGGTTTTGGACATTAAAGAAGTCCCTCGACGCGAATTATTTGCCGACCACGGTCGTGGCAAAGACCCGGAAACGATTTACGCGAAGTTACTACTTGGGCCTTTGCAGCGATTGCAGGAGCCAATATTCAGCCGACGTTTCCGGCGATTAGTCTTTATCCCAACGACATGGAAAAAGTTTTCGGAGGCCTTTGAGATAAATGACCTTTATGATGAAAGTCCCTTAGAAGACAGGTTGTGGGCGGCGTTCAAACGTCTTGAGATTTGCGCCGAACGTCAGGAGTTTTTCGAGGTTGATTCTGAATTTGTGGCGCTCGATTTCGCAATCTATTGCGTAAATGGAAAGGTGAACGTCGAAACAGATGGCGATACTTGGCACGCAAATCCCGAAAGGGCAGCCAAAGACAATCGTCGCGACAACGCGCTGGTTGTTAAGGGATGGTCCATTCTTCGATTCGGCACTTCCCAGATCATGGAGCAGCTGGACGAATATTGCCTTCCCAAAATCGTTAGCCAAGTGAACTCGTTGGGTGGACTGGATGACCATGGTTTAAGGTCGGGCCGAATCGACCTGAACGATGATGACGCAATCCAACCAAGCCTATTCTGATGGGAAGGCTAGTCAAATTTGGACTATTTACCTCCGATCGGTAACGTGCCAGTCGGAGTTAAATATGAAAATTGAAGACTACCCCGACGCCATTCGAACAATCCTCGCGCGCTCAATGAGCGGCGCAGGTGGCGGAATCCCGCTGACACGCGGCGAGGTGGCAATGCTGTTTCTTGATGGTTATGCGGGTGACTTCCCCGGTTTGCTCGATATTCGATCTCAAGGCTACGGCGACGACGACCTCTGGGACGGCCTCACAATCGAAGACGTTCTCGAAGACACCGACACCGCCTTCGTCTGGGAAAAATGGGAACCCCTCGAATTGTGGCCGGAATAATATGAGAACAATGCGAATCGGACTTAAAACGCAACCAAATTAAATCTCTGGAATTCCAATGTTCTTTAGATAGTCATACGTCTCATTATAGAACGCAGGCATTCGGGTCTTATCGTTCGGGTTTCCATCAGGCACGCAAATAACCATTCCCTGACGAGCGCGAGTCAAGAGAACTCGATAAGCATTTTTCAAAAACTGCCGTCTGTCGGACTTCATTACTCGATCCCATTTATTTCCACGGAAAGAAAACATTCCCCAGTCGTCCGATTTGAATCTGAAATCTGCATCCCACGTCACGCAGGCCCAGTCTACCTCAAGTCCCTGAACCTGGAATTCTGTTGCTGGATCCTCTAAGAAATATGACGACCGAACATCGTCCTTCCCATCAAGAAACCAGTGGACAGGATTCATCGGCGCCTTAACATGGATTCCAGTAGCCTTAAGTCGCTCTGCACTTGAGGAAGCGAGAAGACCGTATCTTTCGGTTCCACGAGCCATTTCTCGGAGCCACTCCTTCGCTCTGCCCAAATCACGAGTAAGGACAAGTGGATATTTCTTTTGTATTGATGTGAAAATTTCGGCTGCCCTTTCGCCCTCTAGATCAAGAACTGCTTTGACAAAGTCCGAGACTTTTTCGGCTCTAAACGAACGCATCGAGACCGAAAGGTGCAAGCGGTCATCAAAATGAACATGCTCTTTGTCCTTTATTAGATCGATTACATGTCCTGCGGCATACTCCGAATCATATAACCGCTCTGACAAATACATTTTCCATGATGAAAATTTTCGATTTAGCGATTCGATCCATTCGGCAATTCCAGCCTCGCCGCTATTAATCTCTTGCCCTCCGCCAACCAAACAAATAATAACTGCCCAATCCTCGTGACGGTCTAGACAAGAAATTAGAAACTCAGGTTCAGACTGACTAAAGTTGCTGATGCGTTTTCGACGCTTCATAAAATTGGCCGTCTGGGCCAGGTTCCAAGCGCGTTGAGCTTCATCAAAAATTGCGACGTGGTCAGCTGGAGCTTTTTCCGTATCCTTCAAATACTCATCTCGATAGTGATGAACATTCTGAATGAAAGCCTTTATCTCACCACGTGCCTTGCCAATCTTTCTGACCTCTCCCTTTTTCTTGGCACGTTGGACATTGTCACGAGCGAGAACTTCGGTTAGCACTGAAACCAAGGGTTGATTGCCCGACAAGAATACGCTGGGCTCATTTTTTTCGTGCCCGAGTTTACCCATTTGTCTTGTTGCAACATCCAGCCCGACAAGTGTTTTTCCTGCTCCGGGAACTCCTGTTACGAAACAAATTATCTTTTCACCATCTCTTTCAGCCTTTGCGATTATTTCGGAAATAGCTCTTCCCGTATCGCGAAGATTGCGCGCAGATGCATCAGTACGTGCTATGTTTTCAACCGAATGCTCCCTGTACAAAGCTGTAGCTGCCTCAATAATTGTAGGCGTTGGGGAATATTGGCCGTCGGCCCACTCGTCAGAATCAATGGCCTCTCGTTCTTCCAAAGCAAGTATTATTTCTATTGCATTGCGTAGATTTACAACATCGGTGCAAAGCGGCGGAGAAATCAGCCCGTCAGGATCAAATTTCCACTCATTCAATGAGATACCCAACCTTGCCTCTGTCGCAATTAGAATAGGAGCAACAACCGCGTCATGACTTGTTTTGTGAAAGTTCTTTAAATCCAGTCCATAATCCCAGACTTGCTCCTTTGAGCCTCGGTCAAATTTTGTAGCTCCGACCTTAAACTCAAGCACAAAAATGACGTGTTTGATAATGAGAACGGCGTCGATTCTGCTTCCCATTCTTGGTATCGAATATTCAAAATACAGGTTTCCTGCAAAACCCTCCAAGACGTTTCGAAGACACTCAATTTGGTATATCCAAGAGTGCTTCTGCTCCTGGACATCATCAAACTCACTATTCCTAGCCATGATGCCGAGAATCTCATCCGTTGACTGCTGAGAGAATTGGGCAAAAGTGTTTGAATAGTAAAATCGCTTCATTTGTGGCAGTTTTGTCGGGTTAGACTCTCATAATACTCAAAAAAAGTGAAATTCGATCGACCATGCCTATGTCGGTCGCGGTGGAAGGCGGTAAGTTCGGCTAGTTGCTCTTGTGAGAGGCCGCTGGCAATCGGCCTTCGGCTTTGCGGCGGCGGTAGGCGGCGAAAATAAAAGTGAAAAGGCAAAAGTAAAAAGAAAAAAGTGAAAAGGCAAAAGTGAAAAGTGATAGCACCGGCATTCGGCACTCGGCAGTGCTACCAAATTGCATCGACGTTGGTCAGGTCACGGATCTTTGAGTCGCGAGTAACCAGAGGGACGTTTAGGCTGTATGCTGTGGCGGCGATCAGGCGATCCGGCATATCGGGAACGATCGATCGAGCGATATGCTCGAGATCTTCGGATATTTGCTGGTCCAACGGGACGAAGGTCAAAGCCGATGTTGGATCATTGAGTTTGGCAATAACCGTTCCGAAATCTGCTTCGGTTATGTCGCGGCCCCGTTCGACCAAATACCGCAGCTCGATCAGGATGATTGCCGGAACATAGATAGGCTGCCCGTCGCGCTCGGCTTCGTCAAATACCGCAGCCGCTTTCGTCGAGAGTTTGGCGGAATCGCTAAGATACCAGAGAAGCGCGTGCGTGTCCGTGACAACGGCGCTCATTTACTGTCCTCGGCGGGAAATTTGTGCCACATTTCTTCGCGAACCGCCGCGAGATCTGATTCGAGATTCGGCAGGTCGTGAGTCAATATACCACGTACAGTTTTGAACGGCTTACCGTTCGTCTTCACACGGCTTTGCTTGTCTGTAACGAAGTCGACAAAATCTAAGATCTCGTGCTGCAGCTGGGGCGGCAGTGATGCCGATTTTGCGGTTATTTCTTTGACCAGATCCATCGTTCTGAAATTATACATTGCAATCGGTCATAAACTGAATTATTTTTTAGCTCCTAGGCAGTAGGCGGCGAAAATAAAAGTAAAAGGGCAAAAGTAAAAAGGCAAAAGAACCGGGGCAGGGGCAAGCCCCTTCTCATATCCGAGTGCGTGAAGTAAAATATACTTTTATTTCGCGCACTTGTTTTTTTTATGTACAAGCAGATCGGGATATTGACCGGCGGTGGCGATGCACCGGGGTTGAATGCGGCAATTAGGGCGGTTGTTAGAACGGCGATAGGCGAGTTCGGCATGAGCTGCATAGGCATCGAGGACAGCTTTGAGGGCATTCTTGGTGAGACTCACACGGTAAAGCTCAATACCAAGTCGGTAAGCGGCATATTGCCGCGCGGCGGAACAATTCTGGGTACGCGAAATCGCGGCAGCTTTGTCAAAATGGTCGATGGAAAGCCCAGCTTCCCTGCGATGCCGATCGGCGAGGCAATTGCTAACCTGGACATTCTCGGTATCGAGGCTCTGGTCGCGATCGGCGGCGAAGGCACTCTGGCTATCGCCGAGCAGTTTCACAAACGCGGGTTTCCGGTGATCGGCGTTCCGAAGACGATCGACAACGATCTTGCTGCGACCGAGCTGACCTTCGGATTTATGACCGCGATCGACATCGCGACCGAGGCTCTGGATCGCCTTCACACGACCGCGGCTTCGCATGATCGGGTGATGATCCTCGAGGTGATGGGCCGCAATACGGGCTGGATCGCACTTCACGCGGGCCTTGCGGGTAGCGCTGATCTGATACTGATTCCCGAGATACCGTATTCGTTCGACTCGATCGTGAGAAAAGTGCAGGCGCGTGAGAATAGCGGCTCGCGCTTCACGAATATCGTTGTTGCCGAGGGAGCAAAGGAAACCGGCCGGTCCGAGATCTATCAGGACAATGAAGCGATGCGGCTCGGAGGTGTCGGCGTGTATGTCGCCCGAGAGGTCGAGAAACTGACGGGCAAAGAGACCAGATGCGTTGTGCTCGGCCATTTGCAGCGCGGCGGCAGTCCGAATGCGTTTGACCGGATGCTCGGAACTAATTTTGGAGCGTGCGCCGTTCGTGCTCTTGCGAGTGGCGAAACCGGGAAGATGGTTGCGCTGCAGGCCGGAACGATCGTGACCGTGCCGCTCTCGGAGGCTTGCGCAAACATCAAAACCGTTCCGACCGACGGCCAGCTTGTGCGTACGGCACGCGATATCGGCATTTCCTTTGCCGCTCCGCGAGAATCTAAGATGGGCGAGGAAGCGATGTTTGAGGTCCGCACCAGCGGCTCGTAAGAATATGGGAATGGAAGAACTAAAGAAAAAGCTGCAGGTGCAGCTGGACGAACTCGAACACGAATTGCACTTTAAGCTGCCTAAAGCGATCCAGCATGCACGCGAATTTGGCGATCTTAGCGAGAATGCTGAATACAAGGCGGCAAAAGAGCGCCAGTCGATGGTGCAGGCTCGTATCAGCCTGCTGCACCAGCGAATAATGGAGGTTGATTCGATCGATCTGACCAAGATCCCGCACGACACGGCCGCCTATGGATCTGTTGTGATCCTTTACGATGTTGAGAAGGACGAAAAGGTCAGATACAGGCTCGTAACCTCCGAGGAAAGTGACCCTGAAAATGGCATGATCTCGACGGTCTCGCCGATCGGCCAGGCGTTAATGGGCAAAGAAGAAGGTGACGAGGTGAAGGTAAAGACGCCCACCGGTTGGCGTAATTTTGAGATCAGCTCATTGAGGACGATACACGAGCAGGAGTGAAACGACGGTAGGCAGTTGGCAGTTTGCGGTTGGCAGTCGACCATGCTCGATACCGCCAACCGCATCCTGCCAACTGCCAAGTGAAATGCTAGGTGCAGGAATAGGACGAGGAGCGATGAGCATCATCAATGCGATGGTGCGAGGGCTAGCGTCTGCCGGAATTCCTCCAAATGTGCTGACCACGATCGGCGTAACTATCAATCTCGGCTGCGGTGTGCTGTTTGGATTTGGTGAATTTTTTTGGGCCGGGATCGTGCTGATCATTGCCAATCTCTTTGACATGCTTGACGGAGGAGTCGCCCGCCTCACCGGACGTGTAACCCGCTACGGCAGCTTTCTGGACTCGACGCTCGACCGCCTGTCGGATATGGGCTCGTTCCTGGGCATCATAATCTTTTATGCGAGGATCACGGATCAGCATTCGACTCTGAATGTATTTCTGGCCGGTGTCGGAATGGTCGCGTCGGTTCTGGTCAGCTACACGACCGCCCGCAGCGAAGGCCTCGGCGTAAAGGCGAATATTGGTTTTCTACAGCGGCCTGAGCGGATGGTATTGCTTATCATCGGTGCTTTGTCGACCTGGGATTGGAATTCGACGAGTTTTTGGCACAATCGGATGCCGCAAGTCTTGTGGGTGCTTGCCATCGGATCGATGTGGACGTTGATACAGAGGATGATCTACATTCGCCGCGAATTGCGGGCGATGGATAACGTTAGCGAAGGCGAATGATCGAACGATTGACGAATTTTTGGCAATCGCTAACGTGGGGCAGTATCGGCCTTGGCGTAGGTCTTTTCCTTGGCTCGCTAAGTATCAGTTTTCTCGCGATCGGGATCGTGATGGTCAAGATCCCGGCAAATTATTTTAGCTCGCATTATAAGCAGGATTTTTTGCCGGGTAGCCATTGGTCGGTTCGTTGGGGAGCCGTTATCGTAAAGAACATTCTTGGACTTTTCCTGATCCTACTCGGTATATTGTTGTCGCTCCCGGGCATTCCTGGGCAGGGAATACTGACCATTCTGCTCGGCCTGATAATGATCGACATACCGGGCAAACGCCCGCTCGAGGCACGAATCATAAAACGCCCAACGGTGCTGGCGGCTGTAAATAAGCTTCGCGAGAAATATGGCAAGCCGCCGCTCGAACTCGACTAAATGGGGTTATTAGACAAAATCCTGGGCCGTAAGCCGGCCGATCCGAATGAGCGCCGCCGGGTTTTGCTTGAGAACGGCCGCATTACGGACGGAACCATCATCGACACCAAGATCGACAGTGACGGGCGTGAGCTAATTGTTTTTGTCTATACACTAAACGGCGTGGACTTCGAATCGGCCGATACGCTTACCGATGAGCAGAAGGAAAAAGCCGGTGACTATGTGCCCGGAGCAAAGGTCGGTGTGCGATTCGATCAGAAAAATCAGTACAATTCGATCGTAGAATAGAGTAATCAGCATGATCGACAGGATCTGGATACTTCTCTTATCTTGCTCATCCTGTATATCCTGTTAAATATGTTTTCAAAGATCTTAATAGCCAACCGTGGAGAGATCGCCTGTCGCGTGATCCGTGCGTGCCGTGAAATGAAGATCGGAACGGTCGCGGTCTATTCCGACGCCGACAAGGACGCCCTGCACGTCAGAATGGCGGATGAGGCCTATCATATCGGCCCGCCGCCATCGAATGAGAGTTATCTCGTCTGGTCGAAGATAATCGAGGTCGCGAAAACCTCTGGAGCCGAGGCGATACATCCGGGTTACGGATTCTTATCTGAAAATGCCGAATTTGTTCGTGAAGTAACGAAAGCCGGGATCACATTCATCGGCCCGCCGCCCGAAGCGATGGAAGGTATGGGCGGAAAGATGTCGGCCCGCAAGATCGCGATCGAGGCTGGAGTTCCGGTCGTCCCTGGAACCACGGAGGCATTACGTTCTTACGATGACGCCCGCGAGACTGCAGCCTCGATCGGCTATCCGGTAATGTTAAAAGCATCAGCCGGAGGTGGCGGCAAGGGAATGCGGCTCGTAATGGACGAGAGCGAATTGAAATCCGCTCTCGAAAATTCGCAGTCCGAGGCACTGGCCAGCTTTGGCGACGATGCCGTCTATGTCGAAAAGGGGATCGTGCGTCCGCGTCATGTCGAGATACAGATCTTCTCAGACAAACACGGAAATCACGTCCATTTGGGCGAGCGCGAATGCTCGATACAGCGTCGCCACCAGAAGGTGATCGAAGAAGCTCCGTCACCGATAAATTCGGCCGAGCTGCGTGCCGAGATGGGAGCGTGTGCCGTCAAGGTTGCGAAAGCAGTCAATTACGTCGGTGCCGGTACGGTCGAATTTCTCGTTTCCGATCTCGACAAGTCGTTTTACTTCCTCGAGATGAATACGCGTCTACAGGTCGAGCATCCGGTCACCGAGCTTGTCACCGGCATCGACCTAGTTCGCGAGCAGATAGATGTCGCATGGGGCAGCGAGCTTTCGTTTACCCAGAGCGACGTCACGCTGACCGGCCATGCGATCGAGTGCCGCGTCTATGCGGAAGATCCGGACAACAACTTTCTTCCGAGCCCCGGCAAGATAACTCGGCTTCGGCTGCCTCAAGGGCCGGGAGTTCGCGATGATGGCGGCGTTTATGAGGGCGGCGAGGTGACTATTTTTTACGATCCGATGATCTCGAAATTTGCGGTTTACGGAAAAGACCGGGCCCAGGCGATCGACCGGATGCGGCGGGCCTTGATGGAATACGAGGTCGGCGGTATCAAGACTACGCTGCCGTTCTTTCGAGAGGTAATGGATGACGAGGTATTTATCTCGGGCGACCTCGACACTGGTTTCATCGAGAAATTCAACGAGCGAAAGAGTGCGAAGAGCTCCGATGAGACAACCCGCGACATGGCCGTCATCGCCGCCGCATTGGCATATTCACAGAAGAAAACGGCATCATCAGCGACGGTAGGCAATAATTCAGGGCCGAGCAAATGGGTGACGTCCGGCCGCTCGGCGCAGATGAACGGGCGTATTTGATATAATCGATTTATGGAAGAGTTATTAAAACAGCTTCGCGGCAAAAAGATCGACGTGACATGCGGGACGAATGCTATGTTTACGGGCGATGTGATCGATGTAAAAAGCGGGGTGCTATACCTGCGTGACGAGGCCGACAAGGTTGCGTATGTTGCGATCGACAAGATCGCAGTGATCTACGAGATCAAGGATCAGCACCTACGGCCGGGATTTATTGTATAAGGTCGCGAGACACATTTAATAGCAAAAGCCCGATGTCATTTGACACCGGGCTTTTTCAATATTAAACCTTAGATTACTTCGCTTCTTGGGCCGGGCCTTCTGGATTCAGCTTGCGGAAGCCGACGATGCGGGTGGACCAGTAGCCTTTGAAGGGCGAGTAGGTGATGCCTTTGCTGGATGAGGCGTGGTAAAAGCCATTTTCGTCGGCGACGATTCCCATGTGGCCGAGGCCGTTTAAGAAGACGAGGGTGCCAAATTTGAATCGGTCATCACCCGAGACGGGTTCCGATTGCGACCAAAGGCTGCGTGCGCTTGAACGTGTGAACGGAATGCCTGCCTGCTGAAATGCTGCCCAGACAAAACCTGAACAGTCGTAGCGAGTTGGGCCTGTCGATCCGTAGCGATATGGAATGCCATACAGCGACTTGATCGCGTTATCCAGACGGCTGCTCGTACCTGCACCGTAAGCGGTCTTGCCGGCGGCGATCATGGCTCCGACACCTGTCGCCGAGGTTGAAGCGGTCTTTTCGACCAGCGGCTCCCAAGCGGGGTCGGCACTCTTAACTACATTGATCTCATTGGTAAGTACGGGGCGAGATGAACTGGTCGATTGAACTCTCTCTACAGGCTGCGTGGAGGGCGGCAGGTTGGTCGGCTGGCTGCCGGTCGACTTAACGACCCGATCGCGGCCTTGTGCCGATGCTGAATCCGCAAAACAAACGGCAGCAAACGCAACGCATACCGATAGAACTAGAATCTTTTTAAAATCTGTCAAACTAAAAGGGCTCCAAAAGAGTTTTTTTGAAAGGGAACTGAGGAGATAGGTGAGTGGGCACCTATTAAAATAAAATCAATAACACACAAGTAATTCCTGAAAAATTCAAGAATTCAGCAAAACTACCAGCTCAAACTGTATCCCTTATTTAAGTATTTAAGTTACGTGAAACTAACCTAAAGACATTATGACCCATAAGCGGCCTGAATGCAAACCGTGGTTTTTTGTTATGCCTCGAAATTGACCGGAGCCTCTTCTATCTCTCGATAGAAAAGGCCCCGCCGCCTTTCTTCTCCACCTTGCCGAGCCCTTCAGTTGTCGTTGTGATGTAACAAGACAGACGCAATGGCGCGCGGCTTCCAGAGAAAATGCAGAAGCCCGTACGAAGTAAGGGCACCTTCATCGGTGATATACGCCCTTACTTCGTGCGGGCTTCTGCAACAGAGAGAAAAATTAAGCCGAGAATGATGTGCCACAACCGCAGCCGCCGGTCGCATTTGGATTCTCAAACGTGAAGCCCGAGCCCATCATGTTCGTCGTGTGATCGATCGTGATGCCGTTAAGGTACTGCGCCGAAAACATATCGACGAAGAGGCGAATGCCTGATTTGTCCATGACAAAATCGCCAGGCTTATTTTCTTCCTCGATGTTGAGGCTATACTGAAAACCCGAGCACCCGCCCGGCACGACACGCACGCGAAGACCCGCCGTTTCCGGCAGATCGTCTTCGCTGGCGAGAAACTTTTTGATCTCTTCGACCGCCGGATCGGTCACCGTTAATTCTACGTTCGGTGCTGCAACTGCTGACATAAATTAAGTATCTCCTGTTAGAGTATCGGACTCGCTGCCGAATCCTTACATAAAAATAAATATTACTGAGATTTGGTTAAAATTACAAGCCCTTGCCGAGGCCCGCGCGTAAGCAAGGGCGATCGGCTCAAGTTTGACGTCACGCGCTTACTCAGGCGCGGGCTTCGGCAACGCGATCACCGCCGCACGGCTATTCCTTTGGAGTGCCGCCGACACGCTGCCGATATTGTTCCTTTTCCTTATCGCGTTGAAGAAATGGAATGCCCTTCTGCATCCAGTCCGGAGCCGGGGCACCTTTTAGAAAGTGATCGAAGAATTCCTTCATCCGCCTGGCATAGTCCTTCTGATTCTGGCGTTTGCGAATGCCGTGCGGTTCGCCGTTGTAATTGAAGAAATAGACTTCTTTGTTCAAACGTCTGAGCGAAAGATAAAACTCGATTCCCTGATACCATGGCACAGCGTCGTCAGCGTCGTTGTGGAGCATTAGGACCGGCGTTTGTACGCGATCTATGTAAAAAAGTGGCGAATTCTCCGTAAAGAGCTTGGTCGACCCCCACGGAGTGTCGCCGATGCGGCTCTGTGTCCGCTCGTACTGAAATTGACGGGCGATGCCCGGCCCCCAGCGAATGCCGTTGTACGCGCTGAACATATTCGCGACCAGCGCGCCGGGAGCAGCCGCACGGAATTTATTCGTCTGAGTGATCATATATGCGATCTGATAGCCGCCCCAACTGTGGCCCTGAATGCCGATCGCTTTTTCATCGACAAAGCCCATTTTGACGATCGACTCGACGCCGGGGATTACGCAGTTCAGAGCACTCTTTCCGGGATAGCCGACCTTGTAGACGATATCGGGCACGAAGATCACATAGTCGTTGCTGGCGTAGTAGCTGTAATTTATGTTCTGCCCGGGTCCGGGCGTCGGAAAATTGTGAACCGTATCTGACAGCTTCTCATAGAGATACACAAGCATCGGATACTTCTTCTTAGGATCGAAGTTAGCCGGTTTGATCAGAACGCCTTGCAGCGGAACGCCATCGGCATTTTTGAAACGAACGAGTTCGGAGGTACCCCAGTTGAACGGGGCCCGCTGAGCGTCTCCGTCGCTCAACTTCTTGAGGTCCTTAAAGCTGCCGTTCGTCGTCCAGATATCGGGATACATGTCAAAACGCGAAGCCGTTAGGAACATCGTGTCCGCATCTTTGGCTTTGGTCGGATTACCAAAGTTTTTCGCATCCATCGCCAGTTTTTCCGGCGTGCTGTCGAGCTTTACGCGGTAGAAACCGGATTCGCGAGTTTCCTCATTCTCAGCTCGTAGGAGCATTTCCTGGCCCGGCTCGATGAATCTTTCATCCGGATCGAGCCGCACATAACGAAGTTCTGTCTTCTCGCGACGGCCGATGCCGCCGGTCAGCATCTTGGCCCCGGTTCCGTCCGCGGCAACCTGCCAGATGTCGAAATGGTCGTAGATCAGGACGTGCTTATCGTCTTTTGACCAAGCTGCGATGCCGTAAGAAGGAGCCGCACTCGGGCTGTCGTGATCTTCGCGGGTGAATTTCACCTTAAGTTTTGCGGTTAGATTTGTGACCTTGAGATCGGGTATCGTCATCGAATTCCAATCTCTGCCATCAAAAAATACGATATACTTCGCTCCCGGTGACCAACTCATGCCGAATTGCTGTGCCTGTCGCAGCATCTTTCGCGATCCATCGCTGGTGTTGACGAGGTAGTAATCGGTAAATCCCGGATCGTAGGCATTTCTGAGCCGATATGAGCGGTCGTCCGTACCGATCGCATAGAGCCCGTTCGAGCTGGGATTGACGTTCTCCATCGTCGTGTCGGCGAGCTGGACGAATTTCTTCTCGGCAATATGCCACACGGCCCGATACGAACGGTCGCGGTCGGCGATCGCCCGCACCTTTTGCTGCGGCTGGATATAATCGTCCTTCCAGTGCCACAGATCCACATTGACCTTTTCTTCGTCAGGCACAGTATTATTCGGATCGGGTTCAGGTTCTGGCGGCGGCGAACTGCTGATAAACAGTCGTGAGCCGTCGAACGAGAACGCAAGGGATCCCTTTTCACTGACAACGAATTCTGGCCGGAAGCCAGCGGTCTTGACCGAGACGACCTCGGTCGCCGGCGAAGCGGTGCGTCCCCAATAATAGACCTTGAATTTTGGCTGTTTCGCGGCCGCATCATCGTTGTCGCTGATGAACGCAAGCTGCGTCTGCTTTTCGTCCCAAGTAAACTTCAGATATTTTCCGGCACCGGCGAGCAGTGCCATGGGTGCGTCGGGCGACTGAGGCGTCGCAGCAAATGCTCCGTTCGTCTCCTCTTTTCGCGACGAAACGGCGTACGCGAGAGTCTTCGAGTCTTTGCTGAATGTGTATTCGAGTACGTCGGCGAATGTGCGGTCTTTGCCGGTCGAGAGGTCGCGAAGAATGAGCGTGCTGCCGTATTCCTTTCGTCTCACGGACGCGGGCGAAGGCGACGGACGCGGAGCCGCGTTCGAATTTGCGGCAACCGTGTTCGTATTTGCTGCGGTGTTAGCATTCGCTCCGCCTGTCGTCGGCCTTTCCGGAACGGGTTCCTTCAGAATCGCGACAAAACCCGCGCCGTCCTCGGGCACTTGATACGATTTCACGTCATCGACACGCGTGACCTCGCCGGTCGCGAGGTTCATGATGCCAAGGGCGTTTTTGGGCATTTCTGCCGGCGGTTTCTTGTCGCGGCGTGCCTTTAAGATATCGGCCTTATTTGGTTCGAGGTTGAAAAACAGAAACTTCGCATCTGCCGAAAACGTCGGCCGCAATAGCCGTCCCATCGCAGCAAACGCAGCCGTCGCGGCCGGATCAGCCGGATCGGGCGGCGGAGTCGGCGGCCGATAACCACGCGGGACGCGCCACTCGGCACTGGTCGCCGTGCTCTTAACAAACAATTCGCCATCCCCATCCTGCGGCTGCATCACAAACGCGATCCACTTACCATCACGCGAGATGGTCGAGCCTTGCAGCATTCGCCACGAATCGAAATCAGCCGGCGAAAGCGGGCGTTTAGACGCCTGGCCGAAAGCCTGCGGAACGCAAAGGGCGATCAACAAAGCCGAGAAGATCGACTTTTGAAAAAACAGAAATGGAGCGGAACGTCGAGAAGTTCGAGGCATAGTTCTCCTAAAAGCGTTGAATTTATTTAAGAGAACTATTCCACAAACACGGGTCGAAAGGCAATTCGACGGATCGAACTAAGAATTTGCGCGTGTCAATATCGTCAAATCCGGCTTCATCGCCTCGATCGAGACCTGGCGGGCGACTTCTTCGGCGACCCTGTCGATGGCTTTGGATTGCGGTGAATCGGGGAACGCGACCACGACCGGCACCCCACTGTCACCGCCTTCGCGGACTTCCATTCCTAATGGGATCTGGCCGAGGAAATTTAGTGCGTATTCATCGCAGAGGCTCTGGCCGCCGCCGGTGCCAAATATCTCGTATTTATTTCCGGTGTCGGGGGCGATGAAGTAGGACATATTCTCGATCACACCGAGCACGGGCACGTTGACCTGCTCGAACATTTTTACGGCCCGCCGAACGTCGGATAGCGAAACTTCCTGCGGAGTCGTCACCAGAACTGCACCCTGCACCGGTACAAGCTGCGCGAGCGAAAGCTGCACGTCGCCTGTTCCCGGCGGCATGTCGACGATGAGGTAGTCGAGCTCGCCCCAATCTACGTCCGACAGAAACTGCCGCACAACGCCATGCAGCATCGGGCCGCGCAGAATCATCGGCTTGTCGGGCGGCACGAGCACAGCCATCGAGATCATCTTAATGCCGTGCGCCTCGATCGGCACCAGCTTGCCCTCGAAAACTTCGGGCTGGTCATAACCGGTTCCGAGCATCATCGGCACATTTGGCCCGTAAACGTCGGCGTCCATGATGCCGACCTTTGCCCCGTCCTTTGCGAGCGAAACAGCGAGATTGACCGCGACCGTCGATTTGCCGACGCCGCCTTTGCCTGACGAAACCGCGATAATGTTCTTAACGCCGGGAATGGCGATATTATTCTTGATCCCGCGTCCCTGCGGCACCTCGGCGTCCATCGTGACTTTGACCGACGTTACACCTTCGAGCGCGCGAACGATCTCGGTGGCCTGCTCCTCCATCTGCTCCTTCACCGGACAGGCCGGCGTCGTAAGCATGATCGTAAAGCGTACATCACCGCCTGCGACCTCAAGATCATGAATAAACCCGAGTGTGACGATGTCCTTACGCAGATCAGGGTCGATGATCGCTTTTAGCGCTTCTAATACAACTGCTTCGGTTAATTGACTCATTGTGTAATTGCGTTTCGAAGTAATAAAGTAAATAGGTATTGTAACAAATACGGTTGCTAAAGAATGAACACCGAACTTCGAAAAACATACGACCACATTCGCTCGGGCGGAGCAGGATATTACGAGCAGAAACGCGGCCTGATAGCTGTTTGGGGCAAAGAAGCGGTCCAATTCCTCGATGGCCTGATCTCAAATGACATGAAAACGCTCGAAGACGGAGCCCAGATGGCTGCTGCGTTTCCAAATGCCCAAGGGCGTCTGCTCGCGGTCGTACGCGTGCTCAGGCAGGGCGATAGATTTCTGTTCGAAACCGAAGAAGTTACGAGGGAAAAGGTTTTTCAGAATCTGTTTCGATTTACGTTTGCGGGTGATTTTTTTGTCGAGGATCTATCAGATCGGTATCAGTTTTTTCGGCTTTATGGAGAGTACGATCTTTTGTCGATCTTCGTTTTGGGCATGTCTACGGATGAGCCAATCGTATTCGAGGGACGGACGATCGACATCTTCGTACCATCCGCGACGGCGGATGTATTTCGGAATAGTCTCGTTGAACTTGACGCTTTATTGATAAACAAAGAACTCGGGGAATCGCTCCGCATTGAAGACGGACAACCTGTGTACGGCAGCGACATGGACGAGACTACCATCGTCCCCGAACTCGGGATCGACGGCCTGATCTCATACAACAAAGGCTGCTACATCGGCCAGGAGATCATCGCCAGAATTCACTTCCGCGGGCATGTGGCAAAACGGCTGACGGGCCTAATGTCAGAACCGGGAGCGGTAGCGACTGGGTTCTTACCGGGAGCAGAGTTAACAACCGAAGACGGCAAAAACGCCGGACGCATCACATCTGTAACTTGTTCGCCGAAACTAGGAAAGCAAATCGCTCTCGCATATGTTCGCTACGACTATCTCGTAGCCGGTACCGACCTCAAAGCAGGTGAAATCACAGTAACCGTGACCGATCTCCCGTTCATTAGCTAGAATGACTAACTATGGAAGAACTCGACCTCGATCTACCCAACGCCAAACTCGCGTACACCATCATTCAATCGCTCCTCGACGGTAACGAAGCCCTGGGCGACTTACTCGTGTTAATGGCTCACGTACTCGACGAAGACACGTTGAAAGCATTGACAAACACCGGCGAATGGCAGAAGTATCTTGAATCGAAGCGCGAACTCGAGAACACGCGTTTGCAGATCGAGAAGCTGACCGAGACTCTGAAGGCAATGGAAGAAACTAGCAACTAACAACTATCAACTATTAACTGTTAGGCAAGAGGATCTTCTCTAATAGTTACTAGGTCGATAGTTGTTAGGCTTTAGTTAAGGAAAAATGTTCGACTTAATCATAGTTGGAGCCGGGCCGGCGGGGATTTCGGCTGCTTATCACGCTAAGCAGGCCGGGCTTGAGTATCTTGTCATCGAGAAAGGGCTGATCGGGAATACGATCTACAACTATCCCGTCGGACTGACGGTTTTTTCAACAACGAACGAGCTGGAATTCAATGAAGGTGATCTTAAACCTGCTAGAGAAAAGCCGACGCGGGAGGAATTACTTTCTTACTATGTGCGCTTTGTTTTGGACAATGAGTTGAATGTACAGACGGAAGAGATCGTGACCGATGTCCGTTGCACAAGCCCGCGCGTAAGCAAGAGCGATACAGCCGACGTGAATGTTTCGCCCTTGCTCACACGTGGGCTTCCGCATTCGGAGCGAACGTTCGAGGTCGTATCAAACAAAGGAAAATACCGGGCCAAGAACATTCTCCTTGCGGTTGGGGCGATGGACTATCCTCGCAAACTCAACGTGCCGGGCGAGGATCTGCCGCATGTTTATGATCATTTTCGCGAGACGTATCCGTGGGTCAAGAAGAAAGCGTTGATCGTGGGTGGCGGGAATTCGGCGGGCGAGGCAGCCTTGTTCTTGGCTCAGGAAGGTGCGGACACGACGCTTGCGATCTTTCGTGACGATTGGGAAAGCACCGATCCGAAGCAGGGCTGTATCAAATATTGGGTCAAGCAGCCGCTTGAAGCGGAGCTAAACGAACATTGTCTGAACCTGTTCTTTCTGGGAAAGGTCATCGAGATACGCGAAGGCGAGGTCGAGCTTGAGAGCGAAAAGGGTGATCGAGTCGTTCTGCCGAATGATGTTGTCTTTGTGCTGATCGGCTCGGATGCGGATCTGTCGATGATGAAGGGGCTTGGCGTAGAGACTGAGGATGGCAAGAACGGCGAGGTGCCGGTTTATGATCCTGAAACGTTTGAGACGAATGTTGCGGGTGTTTACGTTGCGGGGCATTTTACAAATCAACGCCACATCAAAGGTGCGATCGACGCGGGGAAGGTGGTAATAAGAAATTTGCCCGCGAAACACCCGAAAGGACGCTAATAGGAGGAAAGGCAGGAACGAATCCTTCTCGTCCTGCCTTTCGTTCTTTTCGCGTATTTCGCGGGCAACAATCTTATTTGCTGTCCGGCTTTGTGGTTCTCACCATTACCTTTTGGTTCTGAAATTTTTCCCCGATATTGGCGGGATTAATTTCATAGCTGGTCACATCAAACGTTTCGTCGGCCTGTGTCCATTTAAATGGAAGCTGAACACCGTTGACCGCACGATAATCAGAGAATTTGACCTGAATATCCGCGAAGTCGCCAGGGCCGGCCGCACTCTTGTAGAAGACAACATCCTTAGCTCCATCTGCAGGGGCCGGGACATCCTTGGTGAACGTCATTACCCTTGGCATCGACATCCCCTTATAGCTGATCGCGACCGGCAGATTGGACGTCGCGTCGAGGAAAAGCTTGAACGACTGGCCGCCGAAAGATGCGACGACGATGTTGCAGGCTCGGCCATCAACGTTGCCCTCGCCGCCAAATGTGTAATCGACATCCATTCCCTTTGGCGAGCTGAGAAGCAGACTGAGCGTGGTGCGGAGCAGCTCATTGTTCTTCATCCCATTGTGATGTGCCGCCATATCGCCGCCGTGCGCCATCATGACGCCGTGGCTTTCGACATTAAAGGTCTTACCGTCTTTTGAGGTAAAGGTCGCAGTGCCAGTGCCGCTGCCGACGCCTTCAGCTTTGCGGACAAATATTTTTTCGCCTTCTCCGGTAGGGATATTCTTGCCGTCCAGAATAACGGTTTGGTCATCCTTTGTTATGAAGGTAGCCGTGTTGCCGCCATTGCCATCCACCTTGCGGGTGATGACTTTTACGTCCGGAACGCCCGGATGCTCGGCGATCCATTTGTCCGCGTCCGCCCCGGTTAGTTCGAGAACAGTGCCGTCGTCTTTTTTGACGACGATCTTTTTCGAAACGGTGCCGTTTGCATTACCGTCAAGCGTGATCTTCATTTTGTCCTTTGCGTCACCGGCAACCACAACGTCGAATGTCTTGCTCATAACGCGATGAGCTTCGCCGTTGCCGTCATCCTTGCCGATCTTGACCATTCTCGACATCTTGTCGGGCAACTGGAGAGCGATCTCGGTCTCGCCGTCCTGCATGCTTTCGACCCCGTTGATCTTGATTTTTTGGGTCGTCCGGCCGACGATCAGCATGCTTTGAATATTAGTTATCGCTGCATCGCCACCGATAGCGACGCGGGCCTTGCGAACAAGATCGAGAGCACGCTCGTCAGATTTGATCTTTGCTCCGGTGCTTTCCACGAGTGCTCCGACACCCAGGAAGAAGACCGAAACCACCATTACCGAAAAAATAAACCGTTTCATAACATTTACCTCCGTTGTTTCTAACATTATTGCTGTAAATCTTTCAACCGTCATTTAGCTAGTGCTGTAACGGTCACCTTTTGTAATTCTACAATTCGGATTATTGCCGAGCTTTGACCGCAAGTGGTTAAGACGACGCAAAGAAATTGTTAAAAATGTAAAATCTCGTAAAAAACAGTAGACAGTGGGCAGTGGACAGTGGAGAATGAGGACAATGAAGCGGTCGTGGCTTACATATCTGATAATTGCGGGCGTCGCGGGACTAATTGTGCTGCTCGGCTTTCTGCAGTACCGTTGGTTAAGCCAGATCAGTGAGTCTGACGGCGACAAGGCGCGGTCGCGTGTAAAAGAGCAGGCAGAACGGTTTGCGATGGATTTTAACCGTGAGATCCAAAACTCGTACTTCAATTTTCAGACCGATGCCGAGACGTGGAAGGCCAGAGATTGGAGCGAATTTGGCAAGCGGTATGAGTATTGGAAAAAGAATTCTCAGTATCCTGACCTCGTAACCGATTTCTACTTTTTCGGGGCGAAAGCAGGCTCGCGGCCTTTGCATTACGACGTTGCAGCTCAGGCGTTTGTCGAAGTCGCCGAAACGCCGGAACTCACGGCCCTGCGAGCGAGATCTGCGGACCTGAATACCTTTAAGCCGGTCGATGCTGAGTCAATGACGTTGCTGCTGCCGATCCATGAAGGTTCGAAAAAGATCGAACACATCCGGATGAGGATGCCGTCAACAGAAAAGGCTCCTGTATTTACTGTGCCAGACAGATACGGCTGTTTGGCGATCAAGCTCGATCCGGCAATTCTCAAAGAGAGATTGCTCGGCGATCTTACGACGAAGTATTTTGGCGACAATGAATTTAATGTTGCGGTGTCGGATAAGGGCGGCAACGCCGTGTTTCGGAGGCTCGCAGGTGAAAACACGGACGCGACCGCGCCATTGCTTGAGTTGATACCGGACAATTTTGTTTTCTATTCGAACAAAGACACGATGTCAGCCATCGGTGGAGTCAAAAAACGCGATTCGATGGTCCTCAGCTCACACGTTGAAAGCCAGACGTTTAACCGTGTCGATTCGACGAGTGAGTCAAATTCGACCCTCAAGGTCGAGGTCAAACGTGACTTCCTGCCGCGAACGTCGGTATTTACAGCGACGACGACTCTAAACGGTGACCACTCAAATCCATGGACACTCTTGGTGCAGCATTCTTCGGGCTCGCTGGATGGGTACATTGCCTCAACACTTAGGCGGAACCTTGCTATCGGCTTTGGAATTTTGTTTTTGCTGGCGGCAGCGGTCGGGGCAATCGTGGTCTCTTCGATGCGTGCAAAGGCGCTTGCACAGCGGCAGATCGATTTTGTTTCGAGTGTGTCACATGAGTTTCGTACACCGCTTGCGGTGATCTATTCGGCCGGCGAAAATCTCGCCGACGGAGTTGCTAAGGAAACCGGGCAGGTCTCGCGTTATGGCGATCTGATCAAGGGCGAGGGCCGCAAGCTGTCGTCTATGGTCGAACAGATACTGGATTTTGCAGGTGCAAATGCGGGGCGTCGAAGATTCAATTTTGCACCGGCATCGGTCGAAGATGTGGTCAATTCTGCGGTCGCGGAAAGCCGCTCGCTGGTCGGTGATCGCGGATTTGCGATCGAGACCGAGATCGCAGATGATTTGCCGGCCATCCGTGCCGACAAGGCCGCTCTCAGCCAGGCGGTCGAAAATCTAGTCGCCAATTCGATCAAATATTGCAACGGCGACGCGTGGCTCCGCGTGTCGGCATCAAATGGTGACGGCAATGTGAAGATAACGGTCGAGGATCGCGGCATTGGTATCTCAAAGAGCGACCTGCGGCAAATATTCGAGCCGTTCTATCGTTCAAAAGAGGTTGTCGATGCCCAGATCCACGGCAACGGCCTCGGCCTGTCGCTCGTAAAACAGATCGTCGACGCCCACGGCGGGCGCGTCTCGGCGACAAGTGAATTGGGAAAGGGAAGCAAGTTTACGATCGAGATTCCAAGTTGAAAAGTGAAAATGTGAAAAAGGGAAAAAGTCGTTCCGCGTGACCCAAAACCTTTTCACTCTTTCACTCCTTCACTTTTTCACTTATGAAGATCCTACTCGTCGAAGATGAAAAAGGCCTGATCGTTACGTTGACCGACCGGTTGACGAGCGAGGGTTTTGAGGTGACTTCGGCGTCGGACGGGAAGAACGGGTTTGACATGGCTTCTAGTGAGCAATTCGACCTGATCTTGCTCGATGTAATGCTCCCGAAGAAAAACGGCTACGATATTGCACGCGACCTCAGGCAAAAGGGAATTCAAACGCCGATCCTGATGCTTACAGCCAAAGGTGAGACGATCGATAAGGTCTTGGGATTGAAGCTCGGTGCAGACGATTATCTGACCAAACCATTCGAAGTAATCGAATTGCTTGCGCGTATCGAGGCGTTGCTGAGGCGTTCGCCAAATCAGACCGAGGCGGCTCCTAATGGAGCTTTCCGCTTTGGCAATATTGGCGTCGACTTCAAACGGGCGGAGGTCACCAAAGGTAATGCGCCGGTTGAGCTTTCGGCGATGGAATTCAGGCTGCTGCAGTATTTTATCGAGAATCGCGGCACTGTTCATTCACGAGATGATCTGCTCGATGCCGTTTGGGGCTACGATGCGATGCCGACGACGCGAACCGTCGATGTCCACATCGCGTGGCTGCGGCAGAAACTCGAAGAGAATCCACGACATCCGCAATACATTCAGACCGTGCACGGAATGGGCTATAAATTCACTCTCTAGGACTGTTGGATCGCTTCTGCGGAGCAACGGCGACGAGATCGACGCCTGGGCTCTATGAACCGGCCCATAGCGTGGCTCTTCAAAAAATCCTCCATTGCATCTGTTGTGAGCGGCCTCGAAAAATGAAAACCCTGACCGACGCGGCAACCGAGTTTTAGTAGTTCGGACTGTTGTTCGAATGTCTCGACCCCTTCCGCGATCGTGGTCATGTGCAGGCTTTCGCTGATCGTTATGATCGCCCGTGCGACCGCAGATCCCTCATCGGGTTGAGTAATGGTATCGATGAATAGCCTATCGATCTTTAGGACGTCTATCGGGAACTGCTGCAGATAGCTAAGGGACGAATAACCGGTTCCAAAATCGTCAATAGCAAGTCTTACTCCAAGTAATTTCAATTCGCGAAGCGTGTCCAGCGTCTTTTCGGTGTTCTTGAGCAACGCCGTTTCGGTGATCTCGATTATCAGGGAATCAGGCGGTAGATCCGTGCGTGCCAGTACATCCTGGATCATCAATACGAGGTCATCGTCGCGGAACTGACGACTTGAGAGGTTGACCGTAACACTCATATTCTCAGCACCTTCCACACATAACTGCCATGCCCTGGTTTGAGCACAAGCGGCTTCGAGGATCCATTTCCCAAGGTCAAGAATGATCTGTGTATCCTCGGCAACCGAGATAAATTCGCTCGGCCCGATCAGTCCTCGCTTTGGATGATTCCAACGGGCGAGGGCTTCCATGCCGAGGATCCGTTCGGTTGCAAGATCGACAATCGGCTGATAGTGAACCTGGAACTCGTTATTCTCGAGTGCTGCCCGCATATCAGACTCGAGTTGAACTCGTCTGACGATCTCATCGTGCATTTCGGATTGGAAAACGACGTATTGGTTCTTTCCGGAGGTTTTTGCCGTGTACATTGCGACGTCAGCATTTCTGAGGATCTCGTCGGGTGTTTCCTTTCCGGTGGAGGTGACCGTAACCCCGATACTTGTTCCGACGTAGGCCTCATTTCCGTTCAGGTAAAAAGGGGCGAGTATCTCGTCGTGTATTCGCTCAGCTACCAATATCGCTCCGGCCAAACCATTCGAATCATCGACCAGCACGGCAAATTCGTCTCCGCCTAGCCTCGCGGCGGTGTCGCCATCCCGCAGGCAGCCTTTTATTCGCTCGGCGACACCGATCAGCAATTCGTCGCCTGCCGCATGGCCAAGCGTGTCGTTAACATTCTTGAAATTATCGAGGTCAATGAACAATACTCCGACCGTTCCCTTGTTTCGACGGCATTTCTTGATGGCCTGCCCGAGGCGATCCCCGAATAGCACGCGATTGGCCAGATCGGTCAGCGGATCGTGTAGCGTCTGATAGGTCAGGCGGTCTTCGAGTGACTTTCGTTGAGTAATATCACGAACGATCGCACTATACAGCGTTCCGTCACCGGACTGCCACGACGAAACTGTGATCTCGAGCGGAAACTCAGCTCCGTCGCCCTTCTTGCCGGTCATGGCCGTCCCGCGGCACCCGGGCAAAAGCAGTCCTGATATGTCAAGCGGATCACAGTCCGCGGCTGCCGCTATCTGTTCGCGGTATGAATCCGGAAAAAGGTGCATGAGCTGCTTCCCGCGAATCTCATCCTCGGTGTATCCGAAGATCGTTTGCGCCGCCATGTTCCACGAGAGGATCTCGCCCTTTTGGTTCAGCATTATTATCCCGTCGTTTGCCGTTTCGACGACCGAACGAAAGGACTCTTCCGTTTCGCGGAGTTCGCTGATATCCATCATTATTCCGGTCAGCTTTTCAGGTGCGCCGTTTTCGTCGAGTGTGACGCTGCCGTCTGAGAATATTGTTCGCTGCGTTCCGTCGGGGCGCAATATCCGGTATTCAAGACTTTCCCAGTGCTTTGTCTGAAGCATTGTTTTCGCTTGATCCTCGATCTTTTCGCGGTCATCTGGATGAACGCGGTCAAAGAAACTGGCCCTCGTCGCACGGGCGCCTGTCGATTCGATGCCGAGCATTCTGAAGATCTCATCGGACCAATAAAGCTCGTCCGCCTTGATATCCCACTCCCAGTTACCAAGGTGGGCGATCTGTTGGGCTTTGGCGAGCGTGGCCTCGCTTTTACGCAGTTCCTCCTCGGCAGCACGGTTGGCGGTCACATCCTGTTTGATCGCGATATAATGGCCGACCTTGCCATTCGTGTCCCGAACGGGCGTAATTGTCATTTCTTCGTAGTAATATCTGCCGTCCTTGCGCCTGTTTATCAGGTCGCCGTGCCAGACCTCGCCCTTTGAGATCGTTCCCCACAGATCGAGGTAAAACGATTCCGGATTTTTACCCGACTTTAGCACGCGCGGATTTTGGCCGATCACCTCGTCAGCCGAGTAACCGGTCAGCTTTGTAAAAGCGGGATTGATCCACTCGATCGTGCCTCTCGTATCGGTGATGGCTACGCCGTTCGCGGCCGATTCAAGGGCCGCAGTCTGTAAGAGCATACGTTCATTGCGTTCAAGCAGGTCCATCTCGGCGAGTTTTCGTTCAGTCACGTCGCGGAAGATGCCTAGGGTGTGAACAGGTTTTCCAACGGCAAATTTGCACGTAACGTTGCCCTCGACATATATCTTCCGCTTGTCCTTTGATACAAAGACCGCCTCAGCAGCCGTAACCTTTTGGCCGCTCATCGCCCGCTCCATTTCCTTGAGACAGTGCTCAAGGTACTGCTCGTCAACGATGTCCTGCAGGGACAGAGCCGCGACCTCGTCCTCGCTATAACCAAGGGCATTAAGCCACGCAGGATTCACAAATGCGATCCGGCCGTCGGGTGTTATGGCCTGGATCAGGTCGGACGCATTTTCGAAGAGGTCCTGATAGTTTGACTCGATCTCCCGCATCGCCGCTTCGCTTTCGTGCCGTTCTGTAACATCGATCCAGACTCCGACGATCCTTGAATTCTTGTTAGCTCCATCACTAAGGACGCGCCTGTTGTCTTCGATCCAACGATATTCTCCATTTTTATGGCGAACCCGATATTCACTATTGCTGAAGCCGGCAGAAAACATTTCGGCGACCCCAGCAACTGCACGTTCGCGATCATCCGGGTGCAAAGCATCTAGCCACCATTCATAACTGAGTACTTCCGTGACCTGATAACCGAGGATCTCGGTAAAATTTGCACTTACCGATACAGGAACGATCGTCTCGCCGTCTATCCTATGGGCGTAGATCATGGCCGGGCTGTGGGCGAGCATTTGTTCGATCTGAGCATGTGCGACCTTTAACTCTTCTACCGATTTTTTTGACTCGGTCACATCGCGGATCATGCCGATCGCGTACCATTTGTCCCCTAGCCGGACGCTTGAAAGCGAAATGTCCACGGCGATCTCACGGCCGGTCTTATTGATGGCTTCTAGCTCGATGGTCCTACCAATAGCGTTTCCGCACCCCGTTTTTTTGAATGCCGGAATAGCCTTCCGGTGAGCTGCATGGTAGCGAGCAGGGACGATTAGGTCATGCAGGTCGCGGCCCATCGCCTCGTCGGACGTGTACCCAAATATTCGCTCGGCCGCCGGATTCCAATAAGCGATCAGCCCTTCAGGGTCCATCATCAGGACGGCGTCCTGCGCGGCATCCGTGATAGCCCGCACTCTTGCTTCGCTTTCCCGCAGTATTTGCTCGGTCCTTTGCCGCTCGGCCCGCTCGACCGCAAGCGAAACAGAGTTTGCGACAGCCACCGCGAACGTCTGTTCATCGGTCGTCCAATGACGAGCCTGGCCTATGTGTTCATGGCAAAGAACACCGTATAGAACCCCGCCGACGCGAATGGGGACGTCGAGCATCGATGTTATCCCGAGTGGAGCAAGATAACCCTCGGTGAACTCAGCCGTATTCGGATGATTCTGAGCGTCATCCGCTGCGATGTATTTCAAGAGTGACATCGCATCAAAATACTTTGGATAGTCGGCCGCCGCCAGGTTCATGCCGGATTGATGCTTGTTTTTCTCAAGTTCGTAGAGATCCTCACATTCGATGGCGGTATGCCCTGGATCAAATCGCCAAACGCTCACCCGAGCGACTCCAAGAGTGACGGCAGCTACGTACGTGAGATACTCGAGGGTCTTGGGCAGATCTTTGGTTTCGTGCTCAGCGATCGAGATCAGTGCGTTACGCTGGCGCAGATATCGTTCCTGTTCCAGTCGAACGTTTTCGGCCGTGGCGGTCCGGTCCAGGATCTCGGCCTCAAGCTCGGCGTTAGCGGCAGCCAGTTTTTCTGTATGCTCGTCGATACGCTTGGCCATCTGCTCAAACTCGCGGGCCAACGCCTCGACTTCGCTGCCGTTTTTCTTTGAAGACGGTTCGACCTCGTCCCCTTTTGAGAATTCCTTAACTTTGTCCTGCAAGGTCCGGATCGGCCGGGTAATCGAACGCGCCAGAAAATATGAGAGGAAACCAGCGGCGAAAAGCGTGCCCAGACTAAACAGGAATACCGCCGTACCAAAATCCTGCACGGGGGCGAGTGCCTCAGTTTGATCGATCTTAACGACCAGGCCGAACTTGTATTTCGGGTTCCATCGAAATGCGGCAAGTGATCTGACCCCTCGATAATCCTTGGCGGTGATCACACCGCTTTTACCGGTAACCAGCTGGCGCACCACTTCTGTCTCAATTCTATAGCCGGGAATATTAGATGGCTGAAGAAAACGGGGTTGAGTAATCGGCATTGCGTCAGCATTGACCAAGAAAGCATCTGTCGATTGGTGGTCACCGACATGCCTCTTAACTACTCCATCGAGCCTGGCAAGATTCAGCTGTACGCCCAATACTCCGATCAGACTTCCGTCCGCCGTCCGCATTGGCGAGGCCACAGTTAATGCCGGTGCTCCAAGTTCGGCCGAATAGTACGGTGTCGGCACAAAGAGACCTTTTTTCCCGCTTTCAAATAGCGGGTCACGGGCCATTTGTCTACCTACATCGGAGGGCGATGTCGAAGCTGCTACTACGCCCGACTGGGGATCAATTATGAACAGTTCGAGGAAAGTCGAGTCCGCGCCGGACACGCGGTTAGCAAGCACACTTTGCAGATAAAAACGAGAGTTTTGCTCCTTTTGCGATCCGGGCGCAGAGCCGGTCAAAGCACCAGTTGATCGGAGAATAAGTTCGTCTTTCGCGATTTCGACGACATCAGCACCCCTTTCGTCAAGCCAAGTTTCGAGTTCAGCATCCTTTTCGAGGGCGGTGGCTTGCATTTGCGAGATCGCTGCTTCGGATAAGCTATCGCTGCCGTACCAGAACGAAAGCGAACCGACAACGCCAAGCACCAGGATCACAAAAAATATTAAGACCAGAACCAGTTTAGTCGAGAATCGGAGATTCATATCGCAGCTCCCCAGGGACTTTTAGTATATTGACCGGATGCGGGAATCCGTCGGTGGGAAGGCTTCAGAGGTCGAACGATCCGCAAAGTGCGGAGTCTACAAGAGAGTTAGCAAATCAGGTGCCATAGGCTTGTTAATAGGGCATTAGGGGCTTTTGTAGGCAATTATTCGGCCAAACGGCCACAAAAGGCACGTTTATGCCCTCTTTGCGAGAAAAGGTAGGGGCATATTAGGCCAGTCAAGGGAATTCTAGTGGTGCAGCAATACCCAGTTGGAGGCTCGGTCTGGGTTATGAATTCGTTGTATAGGGAATAACGTAGCCCGCGATGGCAATAAAGTGGAAGACGCTGCCCATCAGTACAAAAATGTGCCAGATGGCGTGGTGGTGCTTGATGCTTTTCCACCCGAAAAAGATGATTCCGAGCGAATAACTCATCCCGCCAGCGACCGCCAAGATCATCGGCACAATGCCGACGGCGTTGTACAGAGGCTCGACAGCAATGATACCGACCCAACCCATTACGAGATAGATTATCGCCGAAATAAATCCAGACCTGATCTCAAAAACAACTTTGGTAACGATCCCGATCGCTGCAAATATCCACGCAAATGCCAAAAGCCCAAACCCGATCCCATCACGCAAAACTATCAGTGCAAACGGTGTATAGCTGCCGGCGATCAACAAATAGATGCAGCAATGATCAACAAGCTGCAAAATGCTCTTACTGCGAGGCGTAACCGCGGAGTGGTAAAAAGTCGATGCTCCATAAAGGATCACAAGGGACGAACCGTAAACCACTGCACTAGCGATGTGCCAGCCACCGCCATTTATCACGGCGAGTGTGACGAGCACAACGAAGCCAACAAGACTCAACATCAACCCAAAGCCATGCGTTAGCGAATTCGCGGCTTCCTCGATGCTGAGTTCTTTTAGGCGTCGTCTTACCATCTAGATCATTGATGCTTCAAAATGTGATTCGGCTGTCGCTCTTTCCCGACGGGCGACGCCGGAGAGATATGCAGCTTCCTCGACCCGTGCGGCGACGGCCTCGCCGACACGGCGGTCGAAGACCGACGGGATAATGTAATCGGGATGGAGCTCTTCGTCCAGGATCGTGTCGGCGATCGCGTTTGCCGCGGCGAGTTTCATCGGGCCGTTGATCTGCGATGCACGACAATTCAACGCTCCGCGGAATATACCCGGGAAGCATAGCACGTTATTTATCTGATTTGGATAGTCGCTGCGGCCGGTTGCCATTACGGCAACGAGCCCGGCGGCGTCCTCGGGCATGATCTCCGGGGTTGGATTTGCCATCGCAAAAATGATCGGGTCCTTGGCCATTGCTCGGAGGTCATTTTCGTCGATCACACCGGGTGCGGAAAGGCCAAAGAACACGTCGGCTCCCTTGATCACGTCGTGGATCGTGCCTTCTTCGTTATCCGGATTGGTGTTGCGGGCGTACCAATCTTTGACCCAGTTCATATTCTCTTTGCGGCCCTCGTGGATCGAACCGGTCGTGTCGCAGCCGATGATATTTTTGACACCGGCGGCCATCACGATCTTAGAACACGCAACGCCGGCGGCACCGATGCCGTTGACGACGAGCTTGATGTCCTCCATCTTTTTGCCAGTGATCTTTAAGGCGTTAATTAGAGCGGCGAGGACGACTACGGCGGTGCCGTGCTGGTCGTCGTGAAATACCGGAATATCAAGCTCTTCCTTAAGCCGTTCCTCTATCTCAAAGCATCGCGGAGCAGAAATGTCCTCGAGATTGATCCCGCCGAATACGGTCGAGATGTGCTTGATCGTTTGGACGATCTCGTGCGGGTCTTTTGTGTCGAGACAGATCGGGAATGCATCGACACCGCCAAATTCCTTGAATAATTGGCACTTGCCCTCCATCACGGGCATCGCCGCCGCCGGCCCGATGTCGCCGAGGCCGAGTACAGCCGTGCCGTCAGTTACTACCGCGACCATGTTCTTCTTGATCGTCAGGTTAAAGACCTTTTCCGGGTCTTTTGCGATCGCCTCGCAGACGCGTGCGACGCCCGGCGTATATGCCATCGATAGGTCCGAACGCGTCTTAAGCTGCATCTTTGACGCGACCTCGATCTTGCCTCCTAGATGCATCAGGAATGTGCGGTCGCTGATATTTACGACTTCGACGCCGTCGATATCCTGTACAGATGCGACGATCTCTTTGTCATGCGACTCGGATGCTGCGTTTACCGTAATGTCGCGGATCAAAAAATCCTTGCCGACGCTGACAATATCAATGCCCTCGATATCGCCTCCGGCCTTGCCGATCGCTGTCGTGATCTCGCCAAGTTTTCCCGGCTTATTATGAATGCGAACGCGAAGTGTGAGGCTATAACTGGCGTTCGGTGTTGGTTGATTGGTCATAAAGCTATAAAAAGTATGACGAAAAAGCGGTGCGAGGGCAAATTTGCTTGCTTATCGGAAATTATGCGAAATGACTTCTGTCCGCAGTTCGCTCACCGGTTCGAAATGTATAGCTTTTAGCATCCCGCGTTCTTCGAAGATGCCGCGGATGAGTAAGAAATCGCTGGTGTTGATCACCGTGCGGTACTTTTCAAAAGTGTCGGGCATGACGACGAAATTTGAGTGGCCGGTCTCGTCTTCGAGCGTGATAAAGACCACGTTTTTGGCTGTCATCGGCCGTTGGCGAATGATGACGGCACCGGCGACGGAGACGACCTGGCCTTTCTTGAGATAGCGGGATTCGTGCGAGGAAAGCACGCCTTTTTGCTTCAGATCTTCGCGGATAAACGCAATAGGATGCTTGCCGATCGAGATGCCGGTCTTGCGAAGATCGGCGTCGATCAGCTCAAGGCCTTCCATTCTTTGAAGAAATGCGGAATGCGGAATGCGGAATGCGGAATCTTGCGGCTCTGCCGCTCTATTTGCGGAGAAGCTATGCTTCTCCGATGCGGTCAATAATGGATCTGCAGCTATGCCGCCGTTTTCAAACTCAAAAAGCGAACCTTTCGGCCGGATCGCTAATTCCGATTCCCACAGGGCCTGGCGGCGGTGAACTGTGTTGTCAAAATTCAACGCCCCGGCAATCGACAGTGCGCGGATCTCTTTCTTATTGATCTCAGGCACGCGGTCGATGAGGTCGGCGATACTGGTGTAGGGAAGGCTTCGTATCTCTTGCGGCTCTGCCGCTCTATTTGCGGAGAAGCTATGCTTCTCCGATGCGGCTAATAATGGATTTGCGGCTATGCCGCCGCTTTCGGTTACAGAAAATGGCGGCATAGCCGCAGGAATAGTATAAGCGTCTCCGGTGAAGCAAGCTTCACCGCAAATAGAGCGGCTGAGCCGCGAAGAATGTTCTCTCTCTTCAACTATCTTTCTCCCGACCTCTTCCCTCAACCCGCGAACGTACTTCAGTCCGACACGCACCTCGCCTTCTTCGATCGTGAAATCATAATCGGACCTATTAATGTCCAACGCCCGAAAATGCAGCCCGTGCCGCTGGGCGTCTTTGACCAAAGTCGCGGCTGAGTAGAATCCGAGCGGGTAGTTATTGAACATAGCGGTCATGAATTCTGCCCGGTAATGCACGATGAAATAGGCCGATGCATATGCCAGAAGAGCAAAGCTAAAAGCGTGAGATTCGGGAAAGCCGTAGTTGGCAAAAGCCTTGGTGTAGGCAACGATCTGTTCCTGGACATCGGGCGGAATGTCATTGCGGGTCATGCCGTCGCGGAGGTTTTGACCGATCTTTTCCATCTTAATATCCGGCCGTTTGAAGCCCATCGCACGCCTCAGTTCCTCGGCCTCGGAGCCTGTGAAACCGGCGATGTCCATTGCCATTTTTAGTAATTGCTCCTGAAACAGCGGTACGCCCATTGTGCGTTTTAGGATCGGTTCGAGCGACGGATGCGGATACGTGACCGGCTCGATGCCCTGGCGTCTTTTTATATACGCATGGAGCATGTTGCCGACGATCGGGCCCGGACGAATGATGGCGACCTGGACAACGATGTCGTAAAAGTTTGCCGGTTTCGATTTGGGCAGAAAGGCGATCTGTGCACGGCTTTCGACCTGAAACATCCCGACCGTATCGGCCGTTTGCAGTGCCTCGTAAACCTTTTCATCATCATGCGGTATCTTGTAAAGCCCCATTTCGACACCGTGATTTTCCTTTATAAGCGTGATCGTGTCGCGGAGCACAGCCATCATTCCCAGTCCCAAAAGGTCGATCTTTACTATCTTTAACGCCGCGCAATCGTCCTTGTCCCATTGGACGATCGAGCGGTCGGGCATCGATGCCGGTTCGAGCGGGACCATGCCGTCGAGTTGGCCTAAGCTGATGACCATGCCGCCGGAATGCTGGCCGAGATGCCGCGGGAAGTCGAGAATACGCTGATACAGATCGGCGAAATGCTGCAAACGCTTATTCTCGGCCGGGTCAAATCCGGCTTCTTTTAACCTCTTGTTTAGCTCGTCGCCCTTGAATATCTCGTAGTGCGAATTTATTTTGGATAGCTTGCCCAGCACATCCGCGTCAAAGCCGAATGTCTTGCCGACCTCGCGAATGGCCGATTTGCCGCGATAGCAGATCACGTTGGCGGTCATCCCTGAACTTCGTCTGCCCCACGTGTTATAAACGTGCTGAATGACGCGTTCGCGGTCGTCGCCGGACGGCAGATCGATGTCGATGTCGGGGTATTGCTCGTACTTTTCGGAGAGAAAACGCTCGAACAGCAGTTTGTGTTGTATCGGATCTACTGCTGTGATGCCGAGTGCGTAGCAGACGACCGAGTTTGCCGCCGAGCCGCGGCCTTGCGAGAGAATTTTGTTCGTCTTACAAAAATCCGAAATGTCGCAGACCTGCAGGAAATAGCCCGCGAGCTTTTTCATCTCGATGATGCGAAATTCTTTCTCCAGACGCGGCATGACCTGCGAGCGGATCGGCCACGCCTTATCACGATAACGCTCGTGCGAACGCTCGATCGCCTTTGCTCTCAATACAGAATTTACCGTCTCACCCGGCGGCACTTTGTAGTCGGGAAACTTGTACGAAAGCTCGTCCATCGAAAAATCGACGCGTGCGGCGATGTCATTTGTAATGTCGATCGCCTCGGGCATGTCTTCGAAAAGCTGCCGCATTAGCTGCTCGTTTTTCAGATAACGCTCGCTGTTCTCACTGAGCAACTTCCCGGCGTCGTAGATCGTCGTGTGATTCTTTATACAGGTGAAAACATCGAAGAGTTCGCGGTCGTGATGATCGGCGTAATACACACCGCCCGCGGCGAAATATGGAAGCCGTAATTTATGCGCGTAACCGAGCAGCGTCTGATTTATCGCCTCTTCGTGCCGTAGGTGATGGCGTTGCAGCTCGACGTAAAGGCGTTTTTCAAAGACGTAATTGAGCCATGCAAGATCTGCGATCCCGTTACCATTTTTAATGCTCATGTGGAGAAATCCGTCGGCTCCGCCGGTGAAGCAGAGTAGGCCGGATGAGTGTTCCTCGATGTCCTTGCGAGTGGCGAAATGCTCGCCTTTTTTGTCGCGAAGTTTGATCGTCGTGATGAGCTTGCTCAGGTTCTGGTAGCCCGCGAGAGTTATCGGAACAAGCGGCAAAAGACTGCCGTCTTCCATCGTGATCTCCGAGCCAATGATCGGCTTTATTCCGAGTTCCCTTGCCTCAAAATGAAACCGCACGGCTCCCGCGACCGTGTCGCGATCTAGCAAAGCAACGGTTGAAACACCCAATTCCGCCGCGCGCTCCGCCAACCTCTGCGGCTGCGAGCCGGAAGAGAGAAAGCTAAACGCGGAGCGTGTGTGAAGTTCGCAAAACATAGCCTGCAGTCCGACGCTAGTCATATTCCCCCGATAAAAACCACTCGTCTTTTGCTTTACACAGCCGGTAAATACCTGCGTTTTCTACCTCGATGTCCCACTCCTGTGTTTTCCACGACCTGTCCCACCAACGCGAGTTTCCTTTCCAGACACCGCTGTATTCAGTGACGTGACCGGCAAATCGACGCGTGCGGACAAAGATCAAACGAGCGTCACGGACCAGCACCTCGGCCGCGAGCGGTGGACGGAAATAGGTGAAGGCGATGGTGCCGCTTGGCAGCTTTATTGATCTCAGCGGCTTTGCCGCTCTATTTGCGGAAAGGCTTTGCCTTTCCGTTGCAGGCAATAAAGGATTTGCGGCTATGCCGCTGCTGACGTATGCGGAAGACGGCGGCATAGCCGCAAGATCAAAGGGTGGAGTATCGGTGAGGCGAGCCTCACCGCAAATAGGGCGGCGGAGCCGCGAGGAAACCACATTCTTGTCCGTACTGACATCCGGCATCGCATCGGGATCGAGCTTAAATGCTTCCGCCAGACGTTGATCGAGCATCACGGGCAGGCCGACGTTATCTCCGCCGACGAGTTTTTTGAGCTTATTGACCGTCAGAAGCAAACTCTCCGGCTCAGGCCGTGAGGCAACGTAGAGGCCGCGTTGAGTGGGACGCGGGCGTGTGAAATGCGCGGTCACATCGACACCAAGGATCGACGCCTCAGGCGGGTCGAGTGAACCTTTGAGATTGATGAACTTGAGCCAAAACGCACGATCTAGCGTGGGGAAGGAGGTCTTTATTTCGTATGTTTTTGTTTCGGTGTATGCCCTTACTCCGTGCGGGCTTCTGCATAGTTTGAGTTTGATATCAAGATGCTCGGTGCTGAACCCGGCGTATTTGACTTCGGTAAACAGCCGTTCGAGCCCGTGATTTAAAAGAAATATCAACTGCTCAAAATCCTCGACCGGGTTGTCCAGTTCAAAGCTCCACGCCGCTCGATTTTCCTTAACATTTGGCGTGACAAATGAGCGTCCGCGCTGTTCAAGTACGTCGATCACGTCGGTAAATTCGCGGCCGTAACGGCTCACAAGATCGTCGTGCGGCACGGCGAGCAGATCGCGAACGCGGTGTAAACCTAACTCCCTGAATACGTTAAGCGTATCGTTTTCGATCTCGAGTTGGTGAAGCGGCAGTTGCTCGAACATATCGGGCGTGTTCAGAGTGCAGGCTTTAGCCTGTTCCCTGGTGGTGGACAAGCTAAAGCTTGCATTCTGAACATGTTGCCTCGCCAACAGCATCGCCGTATCGACCGTCTCTGCGACTGCGACGTTGCCTGCGACACGTTGTTTCTGCATCTCTGCGAGGATCTTTTTAGCGATGCTCTCAGATCTGCCCATCAGCCGCTCAAGCCCGCTGACATCGAACAAAATACCGTCATCTACAAGCTCGATCGCATGCGCAAATTGCTGCGCCACGGCGACAAGCTCATTCTTGTCACGAGTAACGTCAGGTGAGATCACGCATGCATAGAGTTTAGACATCTGTGTAATCCATCTCGATCCGCGTCCTAAATGCATCGCCGTAAAACCCTTTTCGCGAGAGCATTTTTAGTTCTAATTCGCGGAGCAGTTTGAACCGTCCGCTGCCGGACCAAACCGTCTTATCGCGCGAAAAGATGTAGGCATTTTGCGATGCCGAGCCGGTTACGGATTCGTCTGCGGTGACGATCAGCATGGTCGGCGTTTCTTTAATTCTGGTGCGGTATCGGTACCAATAAGTTTTTGGCACCATTTGTAATTTACTCTGCGGCAGACCGCTCAGATCGAGCCAAATGCAGCCAAAACCCTTTGCCTGCACCAGATAGTCAGCCGACATAAATGACCTCTCAACATCGCCGCCGCATCGCACCCACAACAGATCTTTTAATTCGACCCCGGCCAAAACCGCCGAACGCGGATCAAAACCTCCGGTCGAATCGACCACCGCGCATATCTCTCCCGCGGCGGTTAATTGAGCCAGCAGCGACAACGCAAGGCTCGTTTTGCCCGTGCTCGGCCCGCCCGCGATCTCGATCAAACTCCCGCGTGTAAACGCCAGTCCAAAGGCATCGAGCAATACCGCTTCGGTATGTTTTTGCTCTTCCTGTAGATGAGAAAGACTTTTTACAAGACTGAGATGTGCCATTTTAGCGTCGTCAAAAAAGCGTGCCAATGTCGCACGACGTGTTATCTATGAAACGATAAGAATAGAATAATTCAGGTCGGCAGGAAATGCAAGGTCTGATAATATGGACGGCAATGGAAAAGTCGATGAAAAAGGTTACGTTGGCGCCATTAAAGGTTGAGCCAACCGAAAAAGAAAAGCATCTTTGGGAAAAGACGCTGATCGCTGGCGTGATAGCCCAAAAGCTGATCGTCGGCAGCGTCGCGGTCGGCGGAACTGCTGCGACCGTTTACGCCGGACATCGCCTCTCATTTGACACCGACCATTTGCTGATGGATCTAAAAGGACACTTTGATGAAGTATTAAGCAAACTTAGTGAATCTCCTGAATGGAAGACCGCGCGGCTAAATCGGCCGGTCCTGATCCTCGGAAGCATCAACGATAGCGAGGTCGGATTTCGCCAATCGCGCCGGTCGACGCCGATCGAGAGCGTTTCGGCTTCGACACCGTACGGAGACTTGGTCATTCCGACACTCGACGAAATGATCGGAATGAAGGCCGTTCTTGCCTACCAGCGAAATACAGTGCGGGACTTTCTTGATTTCGCCGCTTTAACCACTTGTGCCACTGAAAGCGAAGTGATCGCGTCCCTAACCAAGATCGACCAGCGTTATGGTGACTTACAAGAACACTCAATCGAGCTCGAAGTGGCACGAACTCTATCCGATCCGAAACCGACCGATCTGACTGGCTCAGACATTTCGACCTACAGGGCACTTGCTCCAGAATGGTATGATTGGGAGCGCACCAAGGCGATCTGTAAGAGATACGGATCGCTTCTCGGTCAAAGAATTGTTGAGGTTTAAAGATGCGACATCGGCATATTAACGATACCGCCTGGACACGGGCGGCGATCGATTCGGTACTCGAACGCGGCGATCTCGATGACTGGAAAGAGCTTTTTCAGGCTGCAAAGGCCAACCGGGAATTGGCCAAGGATATATTGGCGATGGCCGTCACTCACAAAGAGGACGGCACAGCCGAACTGGTCGCCGGTATCTTAAGAGAGACCCATCCCGAGCTCTTTGCGTTAGAACCCTAGCTCAAACTCGTTTATCTAAACATACTACGGTTTTGGCCGCGTGCCCCAGGTTGGTGCGGGCGGCTCTTTGTCCAAGCGGACTACCGGCTTTTCGCGGAGCAATCGCATTGCTTCGGCGACGGCGCGTTCGAGCTGCGGGTCGCGGCCGGCAATTACTTCCTTGGGCCAGTTTTCGACGTCGATGTCGGGTGATTCGCCAGTATTCTCCATCGCCCATTTGCCTTCGCGGGTGAAGAAGCCGCCGCGTGGGGCGATCATCGTTCCGCCATCAACCAGCGGAGGTGAGTCGGCCGTATGGACGAGCCCGCCCCATGTGCGTTTGCCCACGAGCGGGCCGATCTTGCGGTATTTGAACATATACGGCATCAGATCACCGCCGGAGCCGGCCATTTCGTTGATGATCATTACCTTTGGCCCCCAAATTCCCGCGGCGGGCGACGTGAACGGATAACGGTCGCCCGCCACGTTGTTGAAATAGCCGTCAAAATCTCGTTGGAGCACGTCAATGATATAGTCGGCCGCCGAGCCGCCACCGTTAAACCGTTCGTCGATGATCGCTCCTTTTTTGTCCTGCTGGGCAAAGTAGTAACGATTAAAACTCGCATAGCCGCCCTGGCCTGTGTTGGGCACGTGGACGTATGCGAGTTGGCCATTGGAGAGCTGCTCTACGAGCCGACGGTTGTGTTCGACCCAGGCACGCGTGCGCAAGGCCGCTTCACTGGCTACGGGAACGACCGTTACGTTTCGAGCACCGTCGAGCGAAGGGTTGGCATTGAGACTGACCGAGGTCTGCCTGCTTGCTGTGCCGTCGAGCAGACGAAAGATATTGTCCGGAGCCTTTAGCTCGATGCCGTTGATCGCGACGACGTAATCGCCGACGTTCGCGTTAATGCCAGGGACGGCCAGCGGCGATCGCAGGTCGGGGTTCCAGTTCTCGTTGTCGTAGATCCGGGTGATGCGATAGCGGCCGTTCTCGATCTTAAAATCGGCTCCGAGCAGGCCGCCAATGGAATTTGGCACGTCCGGCAGATCGCCACCGCGGACATACGAATGGCCGATGGCCGTCTCGGCGCCCATCATATCCATTAGGTACAAGAGATCCGCGCGGTGATTGACGTACGGGAGCAGCGCTCCGTACATCTCCTTCATTTTGGGCCAGTCGGTGCCATGCAGATTTGGCACGTAGAAATAGTCGCGTTGATTACGCCAGCCCTCATTAAACATTTGCCGGTACTCGGCCTTGGGGTCGAGATACATTCGCAAGGAATAATTGAGGCGGCCGGTATTCGGTGTCGGTGCCGTCGGACGGTCGGCATCGACGAGGAAAAGCGCAGGAGCAGTCGGAGTTCCGCCCTGGCCAGTACCTTGCCCACCACCGCCGCCACCGCCTGCGCGATATACCAATTTCTTGCCATCGGCGCTGACAGTGAATGCCGCGACGCCGCTAGCGAATGGAATTGCACGTCGGTCGCTCAATCGATAACGACTAATAGCCGAGCCACCGCCGCCCGGGCCAACCGGGGCTTCGAGGTAGAATACCGTACCGTCGGCCCCGGCAGTCAGCGATGAGTATTGGCGCTCGGGTACTCCCGGCACAGATATTACGCGTTTGGCAAGGCCGTCAAAATCGATCTGAACATTTGCTGGCCCCCGTGGACGACGTGCCGCGTCACCAGCCGACGGATCGGTTGGTGTATCAGCCGCCGCTGGCGAGCCAACCGGCCGAGCACCCGGCGTCGGAATGCCGCGATCCTCGTCGCTCTCAGGCAACAGCGGCGTCGACTCGTTTTTGTTAAGAACCGCGAGGTACAAGCCGTAATTTGTCTCGCGGTCATACGAAGTCATGTCGAGCCATTGCGACCGCAGGCCGTAATCGGTCGAGGCGAGGAACCAAAGATATTTGCCGTTCGCGTCCCAGACAGGCCAGGTCGCGTCCGAAAGACCGTCGGTTATTTGTTTCGATTCGCCGGTTTCGGCGTTGCTGACAAATATCGCGTGATAGAGAGAGCGCAGGCGGGCCGAGTAGGCGACCCATTTCGAGTCCGGGCTCCATGTAGGATTGAGCGTGCGAGCCGGCACCATCCATGGCTCCTGACCGACGATCTTTGCCTGTCCCGTTGCTACGTCGAGCACCCACACCTTGACGTTCGTGTCCGTGTACATAAGCTTCTTCGAGTCCGGCGACCACGAGACCGTGTAATAGTGCGTCGGCTTGTCAAGGGCGATTTCGCGCGGAGGTTTGAGGCCGTCCTGCTCCTGGACATATAGGCGGTATTCGCCCGCACGATCGCTAAAGTATGATATGTATTTTCCGTCAGGCGACCATGCCGGATCGCGTTCAGCTGAGGCGCTCGAATTCGTCAGGTTGCGCACGTCACCCTTTTCCGCCGGGATCGTGAATATCTCACCGCGTGCCTCGACCAGCACGCGCTTGCCGGTCGGCGAGAGCTCCATGTTGGTCATCCGGCTCGAAACGTCTTCCCAACGCGGCATCATCCACGGGAAATCGCCGGTGACGGTGATGTTGACGCGTTGATGGCGGCCGGTACGCGGGTCGAGTTCGTGAATGTAACCTGCCTGCTCAAAAACAACTGTGCCGCCGCCCGAGCCCATCGTCTTGACATCAAAATCTGTGAACTTTGTAACCTGCGTCAGCTTTTTCGTTCCCAGCTGATAAGACCATACGTTCTGCACGTTGTCGCGGTCGGAGATGAAATAAACCGTGTCGCCCGACCAGACGGGGTCGATATCCTTGGAGTCGGTCCACGGAGGCGAGACGAGATCGAAGGTTTTGAGATCGACGATCCAGATCGGTCGGTTCTGGCCGCCGCGATAGTTCCTTCGCTCGTCATCCCACGACGTGTTCATCCGATAAGCGATGTGCGCTCCGTCGGGTGAGATCTTTCCCTGGAATCCGCGTGGCAGAGGCATCGGTTCCTCGACGCCGCCCTCAGCCGGTACGGTCCAGAATCTCGCCGTTCCGCCCGGAGCCCACGATGCGCGGCCAGAGGCGAACATTATCGACTTGCCATCCGCGCTCCAGCCCTGGACTGAGTCGCCGCCGGAATGCCAGGTCAGCCGTTTCGGCTCTCCGCCCTCGGCGGCCACGACATAAACGTCCTGGTTACCCGCGTATTCGCCGCTGAAGGCGATCCATTTTCCGTTAGGCGAAAACTGCGGATTAAATGTCTGTCCCTGAAAACTCGTCACACGACGCGCAACGCCCCCGGCGCGCGGCACGACCCATATGTTTTGGGCGTACGCAAATGCGATCTGCGTCGAACTGACCGTCGGCATACGCAGCAGGCGAGTGCCCGGCGCCGGTTGAGCATAGAAGCCAACCGAAACAAGGCTAACAGCCGATAAAACAAAAAACAGACGGCAGAATACCGTTTTCAAGACACGATGCGACATCGATTTTCCTCCAATTTGAAACGCCAAAGGGTTTGTGCTGAGGATTTTAGCACGAAGTATTCCAGCAAAACAAAGATCGGTCGGTCGCGATAGGGACAAATTCTGCTTTACCTTTTTTCATTTTCAACATACAATTCTCGCAAGTCTAAAAAAGGGCCAAATATTGGTTCCACGTTCGGGCAACTCTTTATCGGAGGTCACACATCATAGCCAGCGAAGAAGTTTTACAATCCGGCAGAGATATTTTGGGAGTGACCATGGATCCACACTCGGCGGTTATCGAGCAGGACATCGCTTTTGGGTTTGAAGCTGCGGCTGAAGTCGCGGCTTTTGTTGCGCCTGTTGTCGAAGAGACCTTTGATCCGGCGGCGCCAGACATTGAGCTTTGTCGTCTTGCAGCAGGCGGAAATCTAGCGGCATTCGAACTGATATACGAGCGGTATCACCGCCGTACATACAGCCTGTGCCTGCGGATGACGTCGAGCCAGACCGAGGCCGAAGACCTCACACAGGAAGTTTTCATCCAGCTATTTCGCAAGATCGGCAGTTTTCGCGGCGATTCGGCTTTTTCGACTTGGTTGCATCGCTTGACGGTCAATCAGGTGCTGATGCATTTCCGCCGTCGGAGCGTTAAGAATGAACGCACAAGCGAGGATGGCGAGATGCCGGAGCAGACGGTTCATGGCACGGCAAATCCGAATAAAATGCAGGTCGTCGACCGCATTGCTTTGAAAAATGCCATCGCTCAACTGCCGAATGGCTACAGGAACGTTTTTGTTTTACACGACGTCGAGGGCTTTGAACACGAAGAGGTCGCCCGCCTGATGGGCATCTCGGTCGGGACGTCGAAATCTCAGCTTCACAAGGCTAGATTGAAACTGCGCGGGCTTTTGATCAAAAAGCAGGACTAGGGGAAAAATAAGATCCGAGGACACGAACACCGTAAAGCGCTGTTCGTGTTTTTTGTGCCGATTTTTATTGAGAAAACCGCAAAAATCTCGGCCGCTCAAGGCAACGATTATGCTCTGAGGTTAATCTATCAATGTGGAGCGAGAGTTAAGGTTTTCAGATGCGAGCCGGGTTCTGCATTCACAGTATGAATTGCGACGAGTGTAAAGATCTAATAGGAGCCTTTATGGACAGCGAGCTTGAGGAAACTCAGGCCTCTTCGGTCCGTATGCACCTAGCCGTTTGTGCCGAGTGTGCACACGTCTGTGAGGATCTTGCGTCGATACTCGATGTTTGCATTACGGAAACGCCGTCGGAGATCGTACCGCCCAATTCTCAGGCCATGTGGTGCCGCATCAATAACATTATCGAAAGCGAGATCAAGCCAGTGCCGCCGCCTGTTGAGCCGCCGCGTGGGCGATTTTGGCATCTTTCGTTTGGCCAGCTTGCGGCCGCCCTTGGATGTATTGCGGTGGTCAGTTCGCTTGCGACGTTTGTCGCGATCAAAGGTTACATGGAACCGCCGGCGAGCGATTTTACGACGCGTTCGGCCGCGACGCAGACAACGTTTGAAAAAGTTTTGAGCAAGGTCGGCCTGATGGAAACGCCTCAGCAGGCTCGTGAACGCCGCCTCAAAGAGCAACATACCGCGATCGAATATTGGAACGCCCGCGTGCAAAATCGCCGTATGCAGTGGGATCGGGCAACGCGTGACGCGTTTGACCGTAACCTTCAGGTCATCGACGAGTCGCTCAGCGAGTACACTATGATCCTCAGTCAGGATCCCGACGACGAACTCTCCGGCGAGATGCTCGATACTGTCTTGAATGAGAAGATGAATCTGCTGAGAGATTTCTCGGACCTTTAGTTTTTTGTAATGATCTGTCGATCTAACAATTTGTTTGGCCTCGTGCCAGCCGCAAAAACTACGATGCTATTAAGCGTAGTTTTTTTCTTTGCGGCATTTGCAGGCGAGGTTTCGGCGCAGAAGCGGTTTTCGCGAACCTATCCGGCGGGCCAGAATGTTCGCCTCACCCTGATGAATCGAAGCGGTACCGTGACAGTCGAGGGCTGGAATCGCCAGGAGATCAACATTACCGCATCTATGGAGGCGCCGGCGGCAAATATCGCTCCGCAAAGCCTGAGCGGAACAATATTCATCAACGTACTTCGCGATAATCAGGGAAGGGACATCGGCATCGTGAACTTCACGATCCGCGTGCCCTATAATGCGATGGTCGATATCGAAACGCGTATCGGAAATCTAAATGTCAGCAGCGTCCGTAGCGGCCTGGTACGAGCCCATATCTCAAGCGAGGGCGACATTACGCTGACGAATATTGCCGCCACCAACGTGTCGGCGGAGAACGGCCTCGGCGATATCTTCTTTGACGGTGAGATCCATGCGAATGGAAATTATCGATTTACATCGATGAAAGGAACGATAAATCTGCGAATTCCGTTCAACGCATCCTTCAGGCTTGTCGCGACAGCACCATCAACGCGCAACATTACGCTTGGTTCTTTGGCGAATGGCAATCTAAATTTCATCAGAGATGGCCGCCGGGTCGTCGGGCAGGTCGGTGATGGCAGCGCGACCTTGACTGTCACTAACCAAAAAGGTGGCATCGGTTTTTCCCCAAGATAGAATTTCATTGACCGCTATCCACCCGGCGGCCGTTTCTCGACAACAAAAAATCTATTGATAGTGCTAGCATAAAATGCTAGCATTACTATGTGAATCGTAAGCAACGAAGAGTATTCGACTCGATATTTAAGAAACCGACGTTGGCCACGATTAAGTTTTCCGATATTGAAAAGCTGCTTGTTTCATTGGGTGCACGGGTTATTGAAGGCCGGGGATCACGAGTGGCGTTGGTTTTCCAAATGGCTTGAAGTGGGAAGAGCACCGACCGCATTCCAACAAAGAAGCGAAAAAATACCAAGTAGAGTCGGCACGCGATTTCCTGCAAAAACTGGGGATACAGAAATGAATAATATTTTGGAGCATAAGGGATTCAAAGCGAAAATTGAATATTCGGCCGATGACAATGTCTTTTTCGGTCGTCTGATCGGTATTGACGATATTGTCTCGTTTCACGGTGAAACTGTTAAGGAACTGAAGAAAGCATTTAAGGAATCTGTTGATTTTCATATTGAGGTATGTGAAAAAATAGGACAGAGGACTAAAAGGCAATACTCCGGTAAAGTAATGCTGCGTCTGCCGAATCATCTGCACGAAAAGATCGCCGAGGCTGCGGCAGCAGCCGGTAAAAGCATAAACGAATGGGGAAAAGACGTGCTGGAAACTGCTCTTAAATCATAGGTCGGTTTAGAAAGGAATTTACATGGAAACCAATAAACACGCCGGGATGGCTGTCGTGGGAATTTTAATTCTTACAGCCGCGTCTGTCGCCTTTAGTCAGTCAATGACACAAACGCGCACGATAACAAAGACCGACAGATTCGATTTTGGCTCGGGTGGTACGGTCACGATCACCGGAGCACCGAATGGCTCGGTTCGCGTCGTCGGAACGTCCAAAAATGAGATCGAGATCACCGCTACGGTCGAGATCATGGCTGGCAGCGATGCCGATCATGCGAAGCTTGCTGCGGTCACGGGCTTTGTGACGGTCGAGAGCACGAGCCGCACGGGGATATTGAGCATCGGTTCGCACAACAAGTTCGGGCTTAAGAAATTGCCCAAGGATTTCCCAAAAAATCTACTTGCCGTCCCTTTTCGAGTTGATTACGTTATCAGCGTACCGCGCTACACCGATCTCGAGATCGACGGCGGTAAAGGCGATCTTTCGATCACTGGCGTCGAGGGCTCGATGCGTGTAAATTACTTAGAAACAAAGGGTTATGTCGAGGTGATTGGTGGCACGACGGTATTCACGATCGGCAGCGGATCGCTCGATATGGCGTTTGGTGTGCGTGGATGGCGAGGGCGTTCGGCAACGGTAGGCCTCGGCAAAGGTGATCTCTCAGTGCGGCTACCATCTAATATGAGCGCGGAGATCGACGCAAGCATCCTCAAAACAGGAGCGATCGAAAACACGATCCCAGATCTGAAGCCGCGCGACCGAAAGGTCGCATTCACCGAAAAGTCGATCATAGCCAAAGCCGGTGTCGGCGGTTCGCCCCTCAAATTTACGGTTGGCGATGGAACAATGAAACTCGATCGATTGGTATCGCCGCCCTAGTCAGAACCGCCTGCGGACGGCTTTAGCACTGGCGGTTTTGTAACGCCTGAACCGGGCGGCAGGCACATTATAAAAGTCCACGCACGTCGAATCTTCATTCTCGCAGGATTAGGTTTATAATGGTCGTTCCACTCGCTCACGCGTGGTTCTGACTTTATGACAATCAAATCAGATATTTGGCTGCGAAAGATGGCCGAGGAACACGGTATGATAACGCCGTTTCTCGCGGGGCTTGTTCGCGAGGTTGACGGCAAACGTATCATTTCGGCGGGCTGCTCGAGCTATGGTTACGACATGCGCCTCGCTGATGACGGCTTTCGTATTTTCTCGTCGGTCAATGGCGACGAGATCGACCCGAAGCGGTTTGACGAAGGTAAATCGCTGATCGAACCGCCGGTTCGATCGGCTGATGACGGTGCGAAATATTATCTTCTGCCGCCACATCACTACGGCCTTGGAGTAACAGTCGAGACATTTAAGATGCCCCGAAACGTCACTGGCGTCGCGCTCGGCAAATCGACCTACGCCCGAGCCGGACTGCTCGTAAATACAACGCCACTCGAAGCCGGCTGGACCGGCCGCCTCGTCGTCGAGATCGCAAACCTCGCCAATCTGCCGCTCCGCGTTTACATCAATGAAGGCATTGGGCAGATCCTGTTTTTCGAATCCGACGAGGACTGCGGCGTCAGCTATGATGACCGTGGCGGGAAATATCAGGGACAAACCGGACTGACTTTTGCGAAGGTCTGAGTCAGAACCGCCTGCGTGAGCGGGCGGCGTGAACCTCAAAATTATGCAACGCTGGTTCAAATTGATCGTCGGCATTGGTTTCGCAACGTTCCTGACCTATGTCGGCATGGCTCAGGAAAAACGTCCGCGTGCCCGTGACATCGGCATCAAGATCGGTGTTCTCCCGACCGGCCAAGTAAATTCGATAACCGATGTTTCCGGCGTGACCGTTGGGCAAACGACGCTCGTTCGCGGCAATAATATTCGAACCGGGGTTACGGCGATCGTTCCGCATGGTGGCAATCTCTTCGCTGAAAAAGTGCCGGGAGCCGTCTTTGTCGGTAACGGGTTTGGTAAGCTTGCAGGCTCGACTCAAGTTAACGAACTCGGTGAGATCGAGACGCCGATACTCCTCACATCTACGCTGGCTGTTCCAAAGACCGCCGATTTTTTGATCGACTACATGCTCGCGTTGCCGGGCAATGAGAACGTGCGTTCGATAAACCCGCTTGTTGCTGAAACGAATGATGGCGGGCTGAATGATATTCGCGGTCGGCACATTGCTCGCGAAGAGGTTTTCAACGCGTTGAAAAATGCTAAAACGGGAGCGGTCGATGAAGGTTCGGTCGGTGCCGGCACGGGCACGGTTGCCTTCGGCTGGAAAGGCGGCATTGGTAGTTCGTCGCGTAAGTTGTCTGACGCTCTCGGCGGCTATACGCTTGGCGTGCTTGTGCAGACAAACTTTGGCGGCGTGCTGTCGATCGACGGTGTGCCGGTCGGCGTCGAACTCGGCAAATATTATCTTAGCGGCTCGAATAGATCCGAGGACAGGGATCTGGCAGACGGCTCGATCATCATCGTCATCGCCACCGACGCACCACTCGATCACCGGCAGCTCAAACGCCTCGCTTCGCGTGCAATGTCCGGCCTTGCGAGAACTGGTTCCTCGATGACAAACGGCAGCGGCGATTATGCAATCGCGTTCTCGACTCAAAACCGCATCAAGGCGTCCGAAGCCAAGCGGAATATTTCCGTCGTAGGTAACGACGCAATGTCGCCGCTTTTTCAAGCCGTGATCGAGGCGACGGAAGAAGCGATACTGAATTCGCTTTTCAAAGCGACGACCGTAACCGGAAACGGCAGGACGGTCGAGGCTCTGTCGATCGATAAGGTGCGTGAGATATTAAAGAAGTACGGGAAACTCAAATGAGATCGCGTCAACTGGGAACTGAAAACTGACAACTGGTGACTGTGGAAAAATAACCAGTTCTCAGTTGGCAGTTTCCAGTTGAGTTCGAAGATAATGCAAACCATCGACAACTACATCGGCGGCGAACTCGTCCAGCCCGCGTCGGGCGAGTATCTCGATAATTTTGATCCGTCAACGGGCGAGGTCTATTCGCTGATCGCTGATTCGGATGACCGCGACGTGCATCTTGCAGTCGAGGCCGCAAAGGCGGCGTTTCCGGCGTGGTCGAATACCTCGGCGGAGGCAAGGCACGATATTTTGATGCGATTGGTCACGTTGATCGAGCGGGATCTTGAATCGCTAGCTTTGGCTGAAAGCGTGGATCAAGGAAAACCGGTTTCGCTTGCTCGATCGGTCGACATTCCGCGTGCGGTCGCGAATTTCAAATTCTACGCAACTGCCGCGATGCACGCCGCGAACGAATCGTACGACAGCGTTGGCCAGAATGCGATCAACTACACTCTACGACAACCACTCGGTGTCGTCGGCTGTATAAGCCCGTGGAACCTGCCTCTTTATCTTTTTACCTGGAAGATCGCACCAGCGATTGCAGCCGGATGTACGGTCGTTGCAAAGCCGAGCGAAATCACGCCGATGACAGCGTATTTGCTGTCGAAGCTTTGTATTGAGGCAGGCCTGCCAGCGGGTGTCTTAAATATCGTCCACGGCCTGGGTGCCAAGGTCGGCTCGGCCATCGTCGCACATAAAGATGTCAAAGCGATCTCATTCACCGGTGGTACCAAGACCGGCGACGAGATCGCACGCGTCGCGGCACCGATGTTCAAAAAGCTCTCCCTGGAACTCGGCGGTAAAAACCCAAACATCATCTTCGCCGACTGCAACTACGAAGAAATGCTGGCAACCACCGTCCGTTCTTCGTTCTCAAACCAAGGTGAGATATGTCTGTGCGGTTCGCGAATATTTGTCGAACGGCCCTTGTACGACAGGTTCAAAGCAGATTTCGTCGCCCGCGTCGGTGCGTTGAAGGTCGGTGACCCGCTCGACGCCGACACAGATGTCGGTGCGATCGTCTCGAAGGCGCATTTTGACAAGATAATGTCGTACATCGACCTTGCGAAGGCCGAGGGCGGAACGATATTGACGGGTGGACGTATGTCAGAACCCCCTGCGTCAGCGGGGGGCAGAGCCTTCGTGGGTGATGGCTCGGATATTCCCGCGACCGCCGTGCCGCCCGCTGACGCAGGCGGTTCCGACAGGCTTGGCGGATATTTCATTCAACCAACGGTGATTGAAGGCCTTCCTCACGACTGCCGCACAAATCAGGAAGAGATCTTCGGCCCGGTCGTGACGATCATGCCATTCGACACCGAGGACGAGGTTTTAGCTTACGCAAATTCGGTTCGCTACGGCCTCTCCGCAACAGTCTGGACCGAAAACCTTTCTCGTGCCCATCGCGTAGCATCCAAACTCGAGTCGGGCATCGTTTGGGTCAACTGTTGGCTTCTAAGAGACTTGAGAACTCCATTCGGCGGCACCAAGGACAGCGGAGTCGGACGAGAGGGTGGATTTGAGGCTTTGAGATTTTTTACCGAAGAGAAGAATGTATGTATAAAGTTATGAAGTTTTATTCGTTGATCCTTATTGTTGCGATGACGGCCGCGCCTTCATTTGCTCAGCAAGAGGCTCCAACAGAATCCGCTATGTCCCGTTTCCTCCGGTACGTCAAGATCGACACGCAGTCGGCTGAGGACGCGGGGAAGTTTCCGAGCACGGATAAGCAGCTTGTGCTGGTGAGATTGCTCGAAAAGGAGCTGAAAGACCTCGGGGCGAGCGACGTGCGGATCAGTAAGGAAGGCATTGTCTATGCGATGGTGCGGGGCAATTTGCCCGATAACAGCAAGGTCCCGACAATCGGGTTTATCGCGCATATGGACACGTCGCCGGCGGTGTCGGGGGCGAATGTTAACGCCATTATTCACAAGAATTATCAGGGCGGCGATATTGTCTTGCCAAACGACAAGACGCAGGTGATCACCGTCGCCCAGAACCCCGATCTCAAAAATCTTATCGGCGACGACATCATCACCGCCGACGGCACGACGCTGCTCGGGTCGGACGACAAATCGGGCTGTGCCGAGATCATGACGATGATCGACATCCTCAAACGGAATCCGCAGATCAAACACGGGAACATTGCTGTCGCGTTTACGCCTGACGAAGAGGTCGGCGGGCCGATGGACGATTTTGATATTCAGGGTTGGGGAGCGAAATTCGCGTACACGGTGGATGGCGAACAGCTTGGCGA
>CXWL01001026.1_pt1 | contig 75344 bp, 63 predicted proteins | sample 590931 | NCBI WGS metagenome assembly CXWL01 (sample SAMEA3498368, study PRJEB10139) | groundwater metagenome | biome: water well; material: biofilm material | place: Germany | collected 2015-04-27
GCCCATGGCCGTCGCCGGTCGCATGCTCGCCGAGCTCGCCGTGGCCGCCGAGATCGCCGCCCACCAGGGCCACGGGGGTGCCACCGAGTTGACGCCCTGGGAGGGCGTCGAGGAACTGGCGCCGGTGGCCTTCACCCGGCCCGCGGGCGCCGGGTTCTAGCAACAATCAGGGAATTTTTCCCTGATCGTGCCCTTCGCCAGGCGCCCCATGGGCCTGGAGCCTTCATCTGCAACTGTCTGCAAACAATGGCTTTGCCTTCGCTCTTGTCGGATCTGGCACGGGCTCTGCTCTTTGTCGCCGCACGAGGCCGGATCCCTCCGGCTCACGAATCGTGAAAGGAGAACGACATGAACAGGAACTACAGCAAGGCCCTGTTGGCCCTGGCGCTCCTGGTCCTGGCAGTCCCCGTCACCTGGGCGGTGGTCAGTGTCCCCGTCGATGAGCGCGCGGCGGAGTCGGCCCAGCAGCCTGCCGCGGCCAACGCCAAGAGCCTGATCGGCGAGCTGGCGGAGCGTGATCTCACCGCGAAGACCTTCGCCGTCAAGTCCGAAGAGACGGTCCAGCGCTTCATCCTGGCCACCGACGCCAAGGTCATGGCCCAGGGGCGGATCGTGCAGCTCGCCGACCTCAAGGTGGGGGCCAAGCTCGAAGTCACCTACACCGGCAGTGGCGCCACCCTCACCGCCACCCGCATCGAAGTGCTGGGGTAACACCATCGACCAAACCTCCCCGGGGAATCCCGGAGCACACCGGCCACGCGCGGGGCGCTTGCGAGCGCCCCGCGCGTTTATAGGTGGAGATCGAAGGGCGAGGGAGTCAGGGGGGCGCGGTGACGGTCCTCGCGTACGCCACCCAGAATCCGGCCAGCGCCAGGCCGAGGATTCCGAGGATGAAGAGCGCCAGGAAGGGCGCGACCCGGCGGTCGCCGTCCGGGATCTCGACGGGTGGAGCAGCGCGCAGGAACACGAAGGCGGCCCCGAGCGCCAGGAGGACGCCTCCGAGCACGTCGAGCACATAGTGCTGCTTGGTGAACAGGGTTGAAATGCCGACGAGCGAGGCGCAGACCATCGCCGAGAGGGCCACCCCGCGGTGCACTCGAAAGCACGCCAGTGCCGACACGAAGGAATGGGCCACGTGCAGGGAGGGAAAGCAGTTGTAGGGCGGGTCGGCCGAGTAGAGCAAATGCAGGCCCCAGGCGGCGAAGCCCTCGCCGAGCACTTGCGCCGGCCGCGGCGCCACGGTCGGATAGAGCAGGAAGCAGACATAGGCGAACCCCCAGATCGTCAGGTACGCCCGCACGGTACGGCGAATCAGCTCCTCCTGGCGGACGACCAACACCGGCAGCAGGATCAGGAACAGATAGAGCGCGCCATAGACCAGCGCCCAAGCAGGCTGCAAGGGCACGAGCCGATCCCAGGCCAGTTCGGGAGTGTGGGGCGCCCGGCCCCGCGTCAGCTCGGGAAGGAAGACGTAGAAGGGAACCAGCGAGACGAGGACGACCATCGGGACGGTCACCCGGTAAGGCCGCTTCAGGGACTGGACGACAAGAGTCCAGGGGGAGGGGAGTTCCTCGGGAGGTGGCATCGAGGAATCGTCGGTCAGGTTCGGCAGCGGGTCTTCAGGCCTTCTCAACGCTGACGTCGAGTGCGTATTGAGCAAGTGCGCCGAGGTCGCCAGGATCCGAAGTGAGGACGGTTCCGCCTGGCTCGGCCAGGGCGACGACGAGCGCGTCGACTGCGGATCCTCGCTGGGCAAGTCTCCTCAGAAGGGCAGCTCGTCTCGCAAGTGGCTCATCGATTTCCTCCACGCAGTCGCACATCTTGAGAAAGCGGTTCGGGAGTGCGTCGCGACCCGGATGGCCCTGCAAGCACTCGACAAGCACGATCGTGGGAACCTGGGGCGGCCACAAACCCTCTTCCCGGAACGCCAGGATCAGGGCCGCCGTCTCACGAGACCGCTCGGCCAAACGGCTGACTCCGCCCGAATCGAGAACCAGCACGACAGTCAGCCCGCGCGACGTTTGGGCTGTTGTGCAAGGCGCTGCGCGACGACGCTGGCGTGTGCGCGCTGAGCTTCGGAGGGCGCCCCGACTTCGGCGACCAGATCAGCAAGGTAACGATCGGTCTCGGTGAGCAGGTCCAGCCGTCGCAGTTCCGCACGGACGGCTTTCTGAAGCAGCTCAGACGCAGGGAGGTCACGGGCCTTCACAAGTTCGTACAAGTCGTCGGGGAGGTCAACCTGCATGCGAGCCATACGACGAAGTGTACATCCTCGCCGGTGGTCTTCAAGCGGGCTCCGGCCGAGGAAACCAACCGTGAACTTGGAGCCGGACTCCCGATTTTGCCCGTGATACTGTCCCGGCCCGTGATTTCCCCGCCTTCCGAGACGGCGCGCGAGCTGCTCGCGGCCGCCGAGGCCATCCTGCCTTGGATGGTCGAGATCCGGCGCGATCTCCACCAGCACCCCGAGCTCGGGCTCGAAGAGTTCCGCACCGCCGCCAGGGTGGCCGAGCGGCTCGACGAGCTGGGCATCGAGCATGTCGATGGAATCGGCGGAACGGGTGTACTGGGGCTGATTCCCGGTCGCCCCGGCGGCCCCGTCGTGGCCCTGCGTGCCGACCTCGACGCGCTGCCGCTCGAGGACGCCAAGGACGTGCCCTACCGTTCGACCGTGCCGGGGCGCATGCACGCCTGCGGGCACGACGCCCACACCACCATCCTGCTCGGCGCTGCGCGCATTCTCATGGAGCGCCGCGGGCGGGTGGGGGACCTCGGCGGCCCGGTCAAGCTGCTGTTCCAGCCGGCGGAGGAGACGGTCGGCGGGGCGCGGCTCCTGATCGCGGCAGGGGTTCTCGAAAACCCGGCGGTGGACATGATTTTCGGCCTTCACGTCGACCCCGGCGTGCCCGTGGGCCAGATCGGTGTCCGCTACGGTCAGCGCAACGCCTCCTCGGACAACCTCTCGATCGTCGTTCACGGCCGCTCGGCCCACGGTGCCTATCCCTCGCCCGGAGTCGACGCCATCGTGACCGCGGCCCAGGTCGTTTCCGCGCTCCAGACCGTCGTTTCGCGCAACGTCGATGGCCGGGACGCCGCGGTGGTGACGATCGGCACCATCCACGGCGGCACCCAGGGCAACATCGTGGCCAATCGGGTCGAGCTGGTGGGCACCGTGCGCTGTCTCGATCCCAAGATCCGCGAGCTCGTGCTGCGCCGTGTCCGCGAGGTGGCCGAGGGGGTCGCCGGGGGCTTCGGCGCTCGCGCGGAAGTCTCGATCGAGCCGTCCTACGATCCTCTGGTCAACCACGATGCGGCGGTGGAGGTGGTGCGCGCCGCGGCCGGGGATCTGCTCGGTCCCGCGGCCGTCCAGGTGGTGCCGCGGGCCAACATGGGCGTCGAGGACTTCGCCTTCTACCTCACCCACGTGCCCGGGGCGTTTTCGTCCCTCGGTGTGCGCAACGAGGAGCGCGGTATCGTCCACCCGGTCCACCACGAGCGGTTCGACATCGACGAGCGGGCGCTCGCCATCGGGGCCGCGCTCCAGGCCCGCTGCGCCCTCGAGGTCCTGGGCGGAGCCTAGGGCGCCATGCTCAACAAGATCTGGGCGAGCTTCTTCTTCCTCGCCTTCGCGACCGCCCTGTGGAAGTGGCTCGCGTTGGGCGACTGGGGCATCTGGGCGGTCCTCGTCACCGGTGCCTTCGACGCCGCCAAGACCGGCTTCGAAATCTCCCTCGGCCTGACCGGCGTCATGTGCCTGTGGCTCGGCGTGATGCGCTTGGGGGAGAAGGGTGGCGCGGTCGAGATCCTGGCTCGCGGGGTTTCTCCCCTGTTCAGCCGGCTCTTCCCTGGCGTACCCGCGGGCCACCCGGCCCTGGGGGCCATGGTGATGAACCTCGCCGCCAACATGCTCGGGCTCGACAACGCCGCCACACCGCTGGGCCTGAAGGCGATGAAAGACCTCCAGTCCCTGAATCCGGAGCCCGAGCGGGCCACCGACGCCCAGATCCTGTTCCTGGTGATCAACACCTCGGGGGTGACGATCATCCCGGTCACGATCTTCGTCTACCGCGCCCAGATGGGCGCCGCGGACCCCACCGACATCTTCGTGCCCATCCTGATCGCCACCTTCTGCTCGACCCTGGTGGGTCTGCTGGTGACCGGCCTCGTCCAGGGCCTGAAGTTGTGGGACCGTGTGGTGCTCGCCTACCTGGGCGGGCTCACGGCCCTGGTCGGAGGCATGGCCTGGTACTTTTCGCGGCTCGACCGAGCGACCATGGAGAGCCAGTCCTCGCTGGTGTCGAATTTCGTCATCTTCGGCGTGATCATTGCCTTCTTGACCCTCGCCCTCGCGCGCCGGCAGCCGGTCTACGAAACCTTCGTCGAAGGCGCCAAGGACGGCTTTCAGGTCGCCATCGGCATCATCCCCTTCCTGATCGGCATGCTGGTGGGCATCGGGGTGCTGCGGGCCTCCGGGGCTCTTGAGCTGGGGCTCGGCGCGGTCCGCGATACGGTGGCCGCCCTCGGGTTCGACACCCGCTGGGTCGACGGCCTGCCCACGGCCCTGATGCGTCCGCTTTCCGGCAGCGGCGCCCGCGGCCTGCTGCTCGAGACCATGAAGACCCACGGCGCCGACTCCTTCGCCGGTCGCCTGGTCTCGGTCATCCAAGGCAGTACGGAGACGACCTTCTACACGCTCGCGGTCTACTTCGGCAGCGTCGGCATCAAGAACGGCCGCCACGCCCTCTCTTGCGGCCTCACCGCCGACGTGGCCGGCCTCACGGCGGCGTTTCTGCTGACCTACCTGTTCTTCGGGTAAGTCGACCCTCAGGCGGGCGCCGTGGCGCGATTTCGCGGCGGGCTCGGTCTGGTCCGCCGGCCGGCGGCCATCTCCTCGCGCACCGCTTGGCGGACGACGTCGAGCACCGAGCCTTGCTCGATGTGGGACGCCAGCGCGTCGTTGATCAGGGTCTGGTAGTTGCCACTTCCGGTGCGCTCGACGAGGGCGCGAAAGTGGTCCAGTATGCGGTTGTCCAGCCGGATCGAGATCTTCGTCTTTCCTGGGTCTCTAGGCAGGACCGGCCCCCGACGAGCTTGGGAAAAATCGATGTCCCGGTAGGGTTCAGCGACGGTTTTCTTCATACTGCGTCCTTTGGCGGCGATTGGCGGACCAGGCCGAGATCAGCCGGATCGTCTCGGCTCGCAGGGTGTACACGACGACCAATAGCTGGCCGCTCGAGCTCGCTCCGAGGGTGACGAGTCGTTGTTCCCCTTCGGCCAGCGGATCCTCCCGGGTCAACGCATGCTCATCGTCGAGAACCGTGGCGGCCTCGGCGAATCGAACGCCATGAGCGTGGAGATTCGCCTCGGCTTTGCCTGGGTCCCAGGTCACCCGCACGGCGACAGTGTATGGACGATCGTCCTCCAAGGCAACTGCCGATTCGGTACCAGGCCCCTCTCGACCATGAGAACCCGGATCTCCGCATCCCGTCACCAACGCCTCACTCTCCGAACTTCACCTTCGGCAGCTCGTCGGCGATCTTCCAGGTGCCCTTTTCCTTGTCCATCAGTACCTGGACGTCGAGGCCCATGACCGGCGTCTTGCCCTTGACCACCAACAGAGCGTGGTCTCCGTCGACCCAGGCCTTGACGATCCGGTAGCTTTCGGTCGGGTGGTCGTTGCGCCAGGCCTCCAGGCCCTGGTCCTTGTTCTCGGCGAAGCGCTCGGCATTGGAAGAGTTGAGGAAGCCCATGACCGCATCGGCTTTTCCGTCGACCACGGCCTGGTGGTAGGCGGCGTACACCTGACCGGGCTCGCCGCCGTCGGCCGGGAGTTCCTTGCCGTGGTCGGCCGGGGCGATGGGGACGTCGAGCTCGAAGTCCCAATGGGCGTCGTCGTCCTTGGGCGGCAGGCTCAAATGGCCCTTGATGCGGCCCCCTTCGATTTTGACCGTCGAAGTGGTGGCGCCGTTGAAGCAGAAACCGCAGCCGTCGCCGGACTCGAAGTAGTAGGACATGCCTTTGTAGGCGCCCTTGCGGTCGAAGTCGAAGGTGACGACGAAGTCCTCCTCGTCGCGGAAGCGCTCGTCGATCCAATGCTCTCGGTCGAAGTAGCGATCGACCCACTCGGCGTTGAAGCCGCGATTGGAGACCGCTACCTTGATGCCGGGCTCGTCGTCGAAGCCCACTTCATCGACGGGAAAAGCATAGGCACCAACCAGCTCGAGCTTCCAGACCCGGCTCTCGAAGGTTCCCTTCGCTTGCTGGGGGGCCGCGTCCGGTGCCTCCTCAGCGGCCGCCACGGAGGCGAGGGCAGTAAGGGTGACCAGGGCTATGATCCAGGACTTGCGCATTCGTGGGCTCCTTCGAGGGTGGTCTCATGCTCCTTCACGCGCTCGAGCCGTCCGCGGGGACACGCCGGCAGCAGGGTGACCAGCACGGCGACGGGTACCCAGTCGAAGAGCACGGCGAAACGATCGTAGTCGGCCAGGTACCAGCCGTGAACCACGGCGGTCGCGAGCTGTCCAACGAAGAGCACCGTGGCGACCCGTTCGGCCGGGTCGAGGGGCCGCCTTCGGCTCAGCCGGCGAATTCCGAGGGCCAGCGCGAGGCAGAGCACCAGGGGCCGGCCGAGCCGCAGCGTGAGTTCGCCTAGGGTGGCCCAGAGGTCGTTCCCGAAGTTGGCGTGACGGGGTTGGAGCCGGTCCGTCAGCAGATACCGCGGGAGGCGCAGGGCGCGCCGGAGCACGGTGATTTCCCCGGGACGACGGACGAAACGGTCCAACCAGAAGAGCAGACCGTGGCGGCCGGCGGCCGGTGGGTCGTAGTCGGGGATGCCCGCGAAGGTGGCGGCGGCGCGCAGACGGGCGCGCCAGACCAGGAGGAGGCGCCCCTGGAGCTGGCGAGCGACGACTTCCCGAGCCCGCGCCTCGGCCTCCTCCGGCCCGTCGCCGAGGATCCGGACCAGGTCGTAGACGAAGTCGTTCCGACCCGACCGCCAGATCGCGACCGCATCGGGACACGCCCGCTTGGCATCGAACAGCGCGTGCTCGGCCAGGTAAATCAACCGGCTCCGCTCGAGGTTCACGGTCAGGCTGGCCTGACCGAAGAGAAGCTGCTGGCGCACCAACCAGGGACCCAGGAGGATCGCGAACCCGAGGCCGGCGGCTGCGGCCCAGCGCCACCGGAAGCGCACGCTCGTTGCTACGAGGCCGGCCAGCAGAGCTCCACCAAAGGGCAGGAGGTTCGGCCGGGTGAGCGCCGCCGCGGCGAGCGCGAACCCGGCAGCGAAGCCGAGCCGATCCGAGTCGCGCTCCGCCGCGCCGACCGCCAGAGCGGTTCCGGTGACGAGCAGGGCCAGCCCTAGGGCCTCCGGGTGGATGGTGTGCTCGAACAACAGATAGGCGGGATGGAGGGCGAAGAACAGTGCCAGGGCGAGGGCGCCGATGCGGCCGCCGAGCCGACCTCCAAGCCACCAGCCCGCGGCGACGGTGACCAGGCCGCACAGCGCCTGGCCCACCATCAGAGCCGTCGCGTTCGCTCCGAGAGCGCGGCGGAGGCCGGCCAGGAAGACCACGTAGCCGGGAGCTCGCCACTCGCCGACCCGGAGCGTGTCGAGACCGCCGCCCGTGGCCAGTTGGTGGGCGGCGACCAGGTAGTCGGGGGAATCCTGGGTGGCGAGGTCGGGAAACACGGCCAGGCCCCCGAGGCGCACCGCCGCGGCGGCCAGGAGAACGAGCGGCAAACCGGACCATCGAGGGCGCAAGCGGGCGCCATCATCTCCCGAAACGGCGGCCCCGGGCCGACCGCCAGCGGGCCAGCCAGTGTCCGCCGTAGCCCGCGAGCCAAAGTGCGCTCGCCACCAGGTGCAGGATCATCCAGATCCGTCGCCAGGACGGTTCGCTGGCGGTCTGAAGCAGGTAGCCCGAGGCGATCATGGGCGCCAGGGTCGCGAGCATGGCGAGACCGCTCGAACGCCGCTCGCGGGCTCCGAGTCGGAATCCGCGCCAGACGTGCTCCCGGAAGATCAAGCCGCTGGCGAACACGAACAGCGGAGCGGCCAGCACATGGCCGTGCTGCGCCGCGCCCTGGAGCGGGTGGTGGAGAACCGAGTACGGGTCCACCGGTTCCAGTCCGTACAGCATGAAGGCGTAGACGAGCCCGGTGCCGCCCACGAGGAGAGTTCCGAGATGCACCAACCAGCGTTCGAAGGGCCTCACGGCGAGCTCTTCCGCTCGGTGAGCACCCGGTGCAGGGCCAGGACCCGGCGCACGGCGGCGGTGGTCGCCCGGGCGGTCAGGGTGGCACCCGTCACCGGGCGAATGGCCGCTTTCAGGCGGAGCTCGTCGTCCAGCGGCCGGCCGTCGAACTGGTGGTACCAGGCGTCTCGAGGCAGGTAGTCGGGCGGCTCGTCGAAGGACAGCACCTCGATCCGCGCGACCTGACCGGCCAGGTCGACCACCACCATGACCGTTTCGGGCAGGGTGCGTACCCGGTGGCTGTCGAAGTAGGCCGTGCCGCCGACCTTGCCGTCGCAGGTGGCGCGGTAGGGGAAGACGACGCCCCCGGCAGGTTCCTCCCCCGCCAGCTCGCCCGCCCGCGCCGTTTCCGCCGCCGTCAGGTAGACCGTCGTGCGCTCGACCCGGCAATTCGGAAACGCGAGCGCCAGGGCCTCCTCCTGGGTCAGGAGGACCCGCGCCGGGGCCGAGCCCGCCGCCAGGACGGCGACGAGCCCGAGTACCCCCGCCCGCCGGGGGGCGCGGTCAGAACACGTAGCCGATCGAGACATTGAATTGGTCGACCCCGGTGCCCGCGGCGTTGTCGTAGTCCTGGAAATCGGCTTTGAGGACGAACTGCTCGAAGGGCTTCCAGGCGAGGCCCACGGTCAGGCTCTCGACGTCGTTGGCGCCGTTCCGGGCGAAGCCCGTGGGCACCTCATCCTGGGTGTCGTAGCGCTCGATGCGGACGTAGGGCACGAGCTGGTGATCGCCGCGCCCGGCGAGCACGTCGTAACCGACCTGGAGGTAGGAGCCGGCGAGCCGCTCGCCGATCGAGGCGGTGCCGGTCAAGCCCAGCTTGCCGTTCAGGCGTGCCACGTCGTCAAGCTCGGCCCGGGTCAGGAGAGCGCGCAGCTCGAGGCCGCGCCAGCGCCACTCGCCGTGGCCCTCGAAGATCGTCACCCCGGCGCCGATCTCCCCCGCGGCGTCGCGCACGCCCTGGCCAGAGTCGCCGACGTAGCCGGAGGCCCCGAAGGTGAGGCCGGGTACGGGAGCGTAGTCCACCCGGGCGACCAGAGCCCAGTCCTCGGCCAGGGCGCGGGCGCCCTTCTGCCGGCCGCCGCGCAGCCCGCCCGCGGTGAACCCTTCGCCCTTGAAACCGGTGATGGCGTAAGCCTTGTACGACAGCTTGCCGGCGTCGCCGAACAGGCCGAAACCGTTCTCGCGCCAGGTCGAGGGCAAAATCACCCGTTCGACGTCGGGGCGCTTGGCGCCCAGGTAGACCGTGGGCTCGTGGAGCTCGTTGAGGAAGCCCATGGGCACGAGCACGAGGCCGGCGCGGAGGTTGAGCTCGGGCCGCGCCAGGTAGTCCACGTGAGCGAATTCGACCGAGGCCTCGCCGGTGCCACCGCCGGTCGTGGCGTGCTCGAACTCGATCTCGGAGTTGAACAGGAACCGGTCGTTCCACTTGTAGCCGAAGTAGACGACCGCGCGCAGAAAGTCGATCTCGGCGCGACGACCGGACGCCGTGCCGTTGTCGCGGGTGTCGTCGGGCTGCTCGAGGAGCATCTCGCCGTAGCCGCCGATCGACAGACCCTGGGCCTTGCGGTAGATCTTGGACGCGGCAGGGCCATAGCCGTGGACGCTTTCTTGGGCGACGATGGCGGCTTCGCCGACCTTCAGGCGCTCGATCTCGGCGGCCAGCAGATCGAGCCGGCGTTCGAGCTCGGCGGTGTCGGCAGTGGGCGATGGGGCGGCGCGCAGGGCCGCGATTTCGGCCCGCAGCTCGGCGATCTGGCGCTCGAGCTCGGCGGTGCGGGCCTCCTGGTCGGTGTCGGTGGCCGGTGCGGCCACCACGGCGGGGCCGAAGGCCAGCCCCAAGGCGATGATCAGGCCGCAACGGCCGATCCAAGACGAGAATCTCATTCCTCTATACTCCGCGGGGAATCGAGCGACGCACGTGCTTCACCACGGTCGTCACGGTTCAGGGGAGGAGTCGGGGCCAATCGCTTCCGGCGCTGGAGCCCCGGCTCCTCCTTCGTTTCTGGCGACCGGACGTTCCGGCGCCTTCCAGATCGCAAATTCGAGGTCGTCGTCGAGGGGGCGGACACGTCCCGCGAGGCCGGCACTCGCCCGCGCCCTGCGGCGGCCCCCTTCGGCCATCTCGACGACCACGACCTCGACTTCCGGGTGAGCCGCCGCGAAGGCGAGGGCGCCGTCGGGACCGAGCACCGCGAGACCGGTCGACAGGCAGTCGGCGACGAGGCCCGTCTCGGCCCACACGGTGACGCTGCCGAAATCCGCCGCCGGCCGGCCGGACCGGGGGTCGAGAAGATGTCCCACCAGGCGGCCCCCGACGAGGAGCCCCCGCTCGCCATTGCCCGAGGTCGAGACGGACCCGCCGCGGACCTCGATCTCGAGGAGCTGGCGCTGGCGGTCGCGGGGGTCGGCGAGGGCCACGGTGGTGGCGAGCCCGGGCGAGAAGATCAGCTGGCCACCGAGGTCGAGGAAGGCGGAGACCTCGGGTCCGACGGCCGCGAGGGCGCGATCGAGGGCCGCGCCCTTTCCCCAGGCCCCCTCCTCGAGGGTGCGGTCGCTTCGGCGCACGGCGGTCTGGTTCTTCGGATCGAGCTCGAGCCCCGGCCGCCGGGCGTCGTCCACGAGCCGGGAGATCTCGGCCGGGGAGGGCCACCGTCCCCCGTCGCGCAGACCCCAGGCGGCGACCAGACGGCCGACTTCCGGGTCGAAGGCGCCTCCCGTCCTTGCGCGGCAAACGAAGGCGGCGGCGAGCTCGGCGCTCAGCTCCGGCGATAGGACGACGGTACGGTCGAGTGCCGCCGCATTGAGCCGGGCCAGCTCACTCTCCTGCGTCCAGGTGGAAAGGCGCCGTTCCGCGGCCAGCAACGCGCGGACGACCCGTTCGCTGGCGGCCAGGGCCTCGGACCGGGACGGCCCGAGGAGCTGGAGCCGGGCCTCGGTGCCCATGAGGGTCAGCCTGCGCTCGACGGTACCGGCACCGGGAGCGGGTGCAGCCAGGAGAAGCGCGAAGAAGAGAGCGGACATCATGGCGGGGAGCCGGAGGCCTGTGGCGAGCAGGCCATGCAGCGGGTAGTAACCTGGAGCTGATGGCCTTCCCGGTCGAAACCGTGGGCGCGGCAGATCTCGGCCAGGAGGGCGCCGATCCCGGGGCTGACGAACTCGACCACCCGGCCGCAGGCGGTGCAGACCAGGTGGTGGTGGCGCTGGCCGGGGTGGACATGCTCGTAGAGGAAGCGGTTGCGGTCGAGCCGCTGGCGGGTGACGAGCCCGCATTCGACGAGCAGGTCGAGGTTGCGGTAGACCGTGGCGCGGGAGATCTTGCGCCCCGCCGCCTGGAGGCTCCGGAGGAGCTCCTCGGCGTCGATGTGCTCGTGGTGGCGGTAGATCTCGTCCAGCAGGACGAGCCGTTCGCCGGTCACGCGATGGCCGCGGGAACGGAGGAAACGGAGGAAGAGATCTCGTTCGGCAGTGGTCGACATGATTTATTGAGATTATGTCTCAAGAGACTGGATTATTCTGGACGGATCTGGTACGGATTGTCAAGACGTACCCGATTGACCCCGGGACGAGGCTTGGGAGACGATTCGCGCCATGCCCAAATCCATGGCTCGTCACCGACTCGAACCGGGTCGCAAGATCGACCTGCGCGAGATCCCCACGACCGCCCCATCTGCCGAGGACAAGGACGCCGCGGTGCGCGAGCTGGCTGGCCTCAAGGTGCGCCTCGCCGAGCTGCAGGAGCGGTTCTACGCCGAGGGAAAACGCAAGCTGTTGGTGGTCTTCCAGGGCCTCGACGGCTCGGGCAAGAACTCGACCACCAACCACGTTTTCTCGGGCGTCAACCCCGAGGGCGTCCACGTGACCTCTTTCAAGGTGCCCTCGGTCGACGAGCTGGCCCACGACTACCTCTGGCGCATCCACGGCGCGGTGCCGCCGAAGGGCGTGATCGGCGTCTTCAACCGCTCCCACTATGAAGACGTGCTGGTGGTGCGGGTCGACGGGATCGTGCCGGAAGAGGTCTGGCGACCTCGCTACGACCAGATCAACCAGTTCGAGAGGCTCCTGGCCGACACCGGCACCACGATCCTCAAGTTCCACCTTCACCTGTCGAAGAACGAGCAGAAGAAGCGCTTCGAAAGCCGCCTCGCCAACCCCGAAAAGCGGTGGAAATTCTCCTTCGACGACCTCCGGAAGCGTACCCAGTGGGACGACTACCGCGCCGCCTACGACGACCTGCTCGAGCGCTGCACGACCCCCTGGTCTCCCTGGTTCGTGATTCCCGCCGACGACAAGTGGTACCGCAACCTGGCCGTGGCCCGGCTGGTGGTCGCGACTCTCGAAGAGCTGAACCCGAGGGTGCCCGAACCGGCGGAGCCGCCGGGAGGCTGGGGGAGAGTACGGGTGGAGTAGGGGTAGGATCGACCGATCATGCCCGACTCTCCTCGCCTTTCGGCGATGCGCCGCGCCCGCGGTCTGCTCTACGAGCTCGCAACGCCGCCCCAAGACATCCGCCTCTCGAACGCCGACCTCGCTCCCACGCGGGTAGCCGAGCGCACCTGGACGACCTACCACGTGGCCTCGCTGTGGGTGGGCCTGGCGGTCTGCATCCCCACCTACATGCTGGCGGCCGGTCTGGTGGAAGGAGGCATGAACTGGTGGCAGGCCCTCGTCACCATTCTGCTCGGCAACCTGATCGTACTGGTGCCGATGGTGCTCATCGCCCACGCCGGCACCCGGTTCGGCATTCCGTTTCCGGTGCTTGCCCGGGCGTCCTTCGGCACCCGCGGCGCCCACCTGCCGGCGCTCCTCCGCGGGCTCGTGGCCTGCGGCTGGTTCGGCATTCAGACCTGGATCGGCGGCCAGGCCATCCACACCCTTCTGGTCACCCTGTGGCCCACCTGGGCCGAGGTCACCCTCGCGCCCTGGCTCGCCTTCGGCGCGTTCTGGCTGGCCAACCTGTGGATCGTGGTCAAGGGCAGCGGGGCGATCAAGAAGCTCGAGGCCTGGGCGGCGCCGTTCCTGCTCGTAGCGGGCCTCGCGCTCCTGGCCTGGGCGGTGACTCGGGCCGGCGGCTTCGGCCCGGTCCTGTCGCGGCCGAGCTCGTTTGCGACCACGGGCGACTTCCTGCGTTTCTTCGTGCCGTCCTTGACCGCCATGGTCGGCTTCTGGGCCACCCTCGCCCTCAACATTCCGGATCTCTCGCGCTACGCGCGGGACCAGCGGGCCCAGATCCGCGGCCAGCTCTACGGCCTGCCGACCACGATGACGCTTTTCGCGTTCATCGGGGTGGCGGTGACCTCCGCGTCGGTGGTCATTTTCGGCCAGCCGATCTGGGATCCGGTGGTGCTGCTGTCGAAGCTCGGCAACCCCGTGGTGCTCGTGATCTCGCTGTTCGCCCTGGTGATCGCCACCTTGACCACCAATGTCGCCGCCAACGTGGTGGCCCCGGCCAACGGCTTCGCCAACCTGTGGCCGTCGCGGATCACGTTCGCCATCGGCGGGCTGATCACCGGGGTGATCGGCATCGTGATCCAGCCCTGGCGGCTGCTGGCGGACTACGGCACCTACATCTTCGGATGGCTGGTGGGCTACTCGGGCCTGCTCGGCCCCATCGCCGGGATCTTCATCGCCGACTACTGGCTGGTGCGCAAGGGCCGGCTTTCCCTGGCCGATCTCTACGCCGACGACGGCCTTTACGGTCGCTGGAACCCACCCGCTCTGATCGCCCTCGCGGCGGGCGTGGGGGCGGCCCTGGTGGGCCTGATCTGGCCGCCCCTGCGCTGGCTCTTCGACTACTCCTGGTTCGTCGGCTTCGCCGTCGCCTTCGCGCTCTATGCCTTCCTCATGCGCGGCACGCCGGTGCTCGACCTTACGGGGGTCGAGGAGACTACGCTCGCAGCAGATCCTCGAGATCGAGCGGCTCGGTGACCATGGCGAGGTTCCCCGCACCGTCCCGCGGCCACTCGGCCTCGGGGCGATCCCAGTAGAGCTCCACGCCGTTCTCGTCCGGGTCCCGCAGGTAGAGGGCCTGGCTGACGCCGTGGTCCGAGGCGCCGTCCAGGGTAATGCCGGCAGCGATCAAGCGGCGCAGGGCATCGGCCAGGTCGGCGCGGGTGGGGTAGAGGATTGCCAGGTGATAAAGACCCGTGGTGCCGCGGGCCGGGGGGCCTCCCCGCCGGCTTTCCCAGGTGTTCAAACCGATGTGGTGGTGGTAACCGCCGGCCGACACGAACCCGGCGCCCGGGCCGTAGCGCTGGGTGAGCTCGAATCCGAGCACACCACAGTAGAAGCCGAGGGCACGGTCGAGATCCGCGACTTTCAAGTGCACGTGGCCGACGCGGGTGCCGGCAGCGATGGGGGGATTCGGGTTCAGGGTCGATCTCCTTCTTGCAACGACGATTTTCCTCACAACGAGCTGATCATCTTTGGTACGCTGTGACGCCATACAGTAGTCGGGAGTACGGGAGCCTATTTCCCTGGAGGTGGAGCATGGCGAGCCGAGTGACTTTGGGGATCGTTCTATGGTTCGTGACCCTGGCGATGACGTGTCCCGTGGGCGCGCAGCCCCTGGTCGAGGCCGTGGCCAAGCGGTTCGACGCTTCCTCGACGCCCTCGGGAGTGACCCACCCCGTGGCGTTGACCCCCGATGGCCGTTTCCTGCTCTTCAACAGCTCGGCTTCCGACGTGGCGAGCGACCAGAAGGACTCGAACGGAGTGTACGACGCCTTCGTTGTGGAGCGGATCGGCATCTCGCTCCCGCCGATGCTTCCGGCTGCGGCGGAGGTCGTGTTGCCGGTACCCGGCGAATCTGGACGCACCGGCAATTTCGGGTCCGAGGGAATGGCGATCTCGGACGACGGCCGGTTCGTGCTCGTGCGAACGTCCTCCACCAACTTGCTTCCGCCAGGACACGACGGGACCGACCTGCCCGATCTCTACCTCGTCGACCGCCAGCGCGAAGAGAGGGTGCTCGTGACCCGCAGCGCTTCCGACCCCACCCGGACGGCGGACTCCGGGGGTGGCTTCAATGGCGCGACCGTATCCCCCGACGCTCGCTGGGTGGCCTTCGACAGCGACTCCGACGACCTGCTGACCGGTTTCACGGACCACAGCGTCGGCCCGGACGCCTTCCTCTTCGACCGCACCACCGGTGTCATGGAGCTCGTGTCGCGGGCCTCGGGGCAGCCGACGACCGGCGCCGGTCCGGGAGGAAGTGTGCCCCGTGCCGTCTCTGCCGATGGCCGCTACGTGCTCTTCGAAAGCGTCGCGACCAACCTCGTGCCAGGTTTCGTTCCGGGCAGTGCCCTTCAGGTGTATCGCTTCGACCGGGTCACCGGCACTTCGCGGCTGGTGTCGGTGGTCCACGGCACGACGACCAGCGCGGCCAACGGGGATTCGAAAGCATTCGGCCTCTCTTCGGATGGTCGTTTCGCCCTGTTCATGAGTACGGCCACCAATCTCGTCCCGGGGAGCGACAGCAATGGGCTCTTCGATAGTTTTCTCGCGGACCTGACTCTGGGAACCATGGCCCTCGTTTCCCATTCCGCCGTCGGGCCGAACATGGCGGCCAACCGGGAGTCCAACCCCAAGCAAATGTCGTCCGACGGCCGTTTCGTCCTGTTCCAGAGCCGCGCGAGCGACCTGATCGTGGGGGGCTCGGATACGAACGGGCAGGACGACGTATTCCTCTTCGATCGCACCGACGGCACCGTGCGGCTGGTTTCGCGATCGCCGGCTTCGCCCCTCATCGCCGCGACGGGTAGCTCGCGGCCCGGCACGGTGGCCGAAGATGGTAGCAGTGTGACTTTCTGGACGTCGGCGCCGGATTTGGCCGGTGTCGACACCAACTCGAGCTTCGACGTGTTTCGCTGGGACCGGGTCGCCGGCACGCTGACCCTGCTGTCGTCGACCGTCGGAGATCGCGAGGTGACAGCCGGCGGCACCTCCTGTTGCACCGTGGCCTCCGGGGACGCCAACCACATCGTTTTCGTCTCCCTCGCTCCCGAGCTCGCCCCACCGGACGTGAACGGGCAAGCTGACCTGTTCAGCCCCGGTCCGCAACTGGAGGTGGGGCGGGGCGCCGTGGTGGAGACGACGAGGCCGGGCGGCAGCGACCTTCGGGCGATGAGCCCGGACGGGCGTTTCGTGCTGGTGGGCGCCCGGGCGAGCAGCCTGATGGACGGCTTGACCGGAAGCAATATCTTTTCGCGGGATGCGCTCGTCTACGATCGCCAAAAGCGCACCTGGGATCTGGTGGCCCATGCCCACGGGTCCCCGACGGAGCTGCCGGACGCGCGCGTGGAGGCTCTGGCGATCAGTGCCAACGGGCGCTATGTGGTGTTCGAAACGCGGGCCACCAACATCGTCGCGGGTTACGTGCCCAATGGTTCCAATGCCACCAGTGTCTATTGGTACGACCGGGTGACCCGCCAAGCCCTCCTCGTCTCCCATGCCCTGGGGCAGGTCACGCAGCAGGCCGACGGCCCCTCGGGCGGCGGTCTGATCAGTGACGACGGCCGGATCGTGGTTTTCGCCAGTCTTGGCCGGAACCTGATTCCGAATCCCCAGGGCCTGGGGCAGAACAACCTGTTCGTCTACGACACCACTACTCGGCAAGCCCAACTCGTCAATCACACGTTAGGACTGCCCACCGCGTGGACCTCGGGCTCGGCGAGATGGTGGACCCTCAGCTCCGACGGCCGCTTCCTGCTCTTCGAGAGCCGGTCGACGAGCCTGGTGCCGATCGACACCAACGGCGAATTGGACCTCTTCGTGTTCGATCGTCTGACGGGAATCAATGACCTCATCACGCGCAGCCAGGCGGATCCCCCAGCGACATCGGCGGGCCTCGTCGAGGGCGGTGCCATGACGCCTGACGGCCGTTTCGTCGTCTTCGCCAGCAACGCGACGGACCTGGTGGCCGGGGTGAACGACATCAACCTCGGGGCCGATGTCTTCCAACGGGATCGAGTCCTCGGCGTCACCCGCCTGATCTCCCATGCGGTAGGCCAGCCGCTGGTCGCCGGTCCCGCCGCGACGAACGTCCATTCCCAGAGCACCGACGGCCGGTTCGTCAGCCTCCGGCACAGGCTTGTGAACGTGGCGTCCTTCATTCAGACGTCGATCTACGATCGCGAGACCAGCCTTGCGACCTTGCTGAGCCACGCCGCGGGAACACCCACCCTTCCGGGCAACGGCCACTCGCAGCCCGTCGGTCTGAGTAGCACCGGACGCTGGGTCGCCTTCACCTCGACCGCAACGGACCTCCTGCCGGGCGGCCTGGCCCCAGGCCCACCGAACCTGTACCTGTCGGACCGGGTAAGCGGCGAGGTCCGGATCGTGACGCCGGCCGAAGGCGTACCGGGGCGCGGCGTGAACAGCGGCGTGACCCAGATTCAGAGCCTGTCCCAGGACGGCAACACGCTGGCGTTCTCGAGCGACGCCAGCAACCTCGTCGTCGGCGACAGCAACGACTTCGGCGACGGCTTCGTCTACTCGACGGCGATCTTCACCGACTGCTTCGAGAGCGGCGACACCTCGTCCTGGTCGTCCGCCTCGCCGCCGCTGCCGTGAGTCCGGATCAGGGGGTCGCGGCGCCCTAGGGCGAGAGTCACCAGGCGTCGTGCTGGAAGGTCTCGTAGTGGAAGGTGACGTTGCCGGCGTCCGAGATCACCCCCAGCTTCACCAGGTAGTCGGAGCCCGGACGAAGCCAGCCGGCGGCGATCGTGAACTGAGTGGTCTCGGCCGGGACGCGGACCCGGAGCTCGTTGCCGGTGGCCTTCTCGAAGACCTGTAGCTCGTAGCCCACGGCTCCGACCACGGGTTCCCAGGCGATCTGGCGATCGGGAGAGGGAACCGGCACCCCAGGAAGCTCCGCCGGAGGAATCATCTTCGGTGGCGGCAGGCAGAGATGACGGAGCTCGAACGTCGACTCGAGCCTCTGGCCCTCGAACGTCATACCGACGAACTTGTAGAGACCTTCGGGGAACGAGATCAGAAGGTCCGCGAAGTAGGGCTCGGGAGTTTCCAGGCGCAGCATACGGCCGCCGAGATTGCGCTTGTTCCTGGACTCGAAGGCGACGACCTGGCGGCCGCCGGGAGCATAGACATCGAGACGGGTCAGGCCGGCGCCGAAGGTCTCCGCGACGATGACGGCCAGACCGTCTCCCTGTTCGGCGTGGTCTTCGAGTTGGATCTTGACGGTTTGGAAGGGAACGCCCGCCCAGGCGGTGCCCGCGGAAAGCAGGACGACGAGAGCGATCAGAATGAGCAAGCCCTTGCGAGTCATGGCTTCTTCTCCTCTCTTTGGGAGTGCGCGATGCCGATCGCGCGAAGGGAGGGGCTTCGTGCCCCCCCACAGATCTCGAGGCCTGCAGTCTGTCTCTAACTTAGAAAGCGAGAAACACGCCGCAGGGTGGGCGGTCGAGACGCCATGGGGTAGGGCTGCTCCCGAGGGAAGGCCTCGACAGCGAGCGGCTCGGTCGCCGCCGCTACCCTGAAGGTGAGCTTTCGGGCGGAGCCCCGTCCTCGGCTTCGCCCCGGAGCACGTTCAACACCAGGTTGAAGCCGATGGCCAGAAGCATCGCCAGCACTACCGTGTTGGTGAGCAGCAGTTGCGCCAGGGGCGGCCGGCTGCCGAGCCAGTCGGGGAGGGCGGTGCGGACGTAGACCGGCACGGTGAGCGCCGGGATCAGGCTGGCGCCGATGACGGCCGAGTTTTCGAGAGTGTCGCGGGCGGTCGCCAGGAGGCGCAGGCCGGAGACGGCGATCATGCCGCAGACGAGGAGAAAGACGCCGCCGAGCACTGCTCGCGGCATGGCGACGAGCAGGGCGCCGAACTTCGGACACAGGCCGTAGAGGATCAAGATCCCCGCGGCGATGCGCACGACGAAGCGGCTGGCCACGCCGGTGGCGGCGATAACGCCGATGTTCTGGGTGTAGCTCGTGACCGGCAGCCCGCCGAGGACGAGAGCCACGACGCAACCCAGGCCCTCGGCGAAGATGCCGCGGTTCATGTGCTTTACCTCGTAGGTTTCGCCGGCCACGGCGCAGGTGGCCGCGTAGTCGCCGATCGACTCGACCACCGAGCCCAGGTAGCCGATTCCGACGCCTAGGATCGCTGCCGGCACGAGCTCCCAGCCGAAGCCCGGGGCGCCCCAGGGAAAGAAAGACGGCAGCCCGAACCAGGGCTTGGCGGCGACGAGTCCCCAATCCACTGCCCCGAACATCGAGCCCAGGCCGAGGCCCACGGTCCAGATCGAAACGAAAATGGCGCCGCGGGCGAGGAGCCCGCCGAGCACGCGCCGGCCGGCCACCTGGAGGGTCAGGATCAGCCCGATGGCGGCACCCGCGAACGCGAAGTTTCGCCCGGCGCCATCGCCGATCGTGAGCCGGGCGGCGAACTGACCCAAGGACACCGCGATCGCCACGATCACCACCCCCGACACCGCGGGCGGGAAGAAGCGTCGCAGCGAGCCCACGAGTCGCGACGCCCCGAGGGCCGCCTCCGCCACCGCTCCCACCATCGCCGCCCCCCACATCGCGGCGCCGCCACTCGTCCCGGCCACCGACACCAGCGCCCCCGTCACCGTGGCCGACGGCCCCTGGATGATCGGCAACCGGTTGCCCAGAGTGGTCTGGATCAGCGTCGCCACCCCCATCGCCAGGAGGCCCGCGTTGATCAGCCGCACCGTGTCTCCGGCCCCGAACCCGAGCGCCGTCGCGACGGCCAAGGGCAGCACGAAGGGCGAGATGTCGACCAGCGTGTGTTGCCAGCCGTAGACGAGGGCTTCCCAGAAACGAGCCGGCCGCTCGTCGATGCCCAGAACCAGACGCCGGGTCGTCATGGAGGAACCGTCCTTTCGCGTCGGAGCTCCCGGGATTGTAGTTCGGGGGCTCGGGCTGGACCGCCGAGCTCATTGACGGCAGCTCGGTTGCCCTTGGATGCTCCGGCAGCATCTTGCGGCGGTGAAGGAGAGCGGGTCGGAGTGAGGGCCGGTCTTCGGGTGGCTTCAAGCCCGCAGGAGATCTTCGAGGTCGAGCGGCCCGGTGACCATGGCGAGGTTTCCTCCCGGGTCCCGTGGCCACTCGGACTCGGGGCGGTCCCAGTAGAGCTCGACGCCGTTCTGGTCGGGATCGCGCAGGTAGAGCGCCTGGCTGACTCCGTGGTCGGAGGCGCCGTCCAAGGGAATGCCGGCGGCGTTCAAGCGGCGCAGGGCGTCGGCCAGATCGGCACGGGTGGGGTAGAGGATCGCCAGGTGGTAGAGGCCGGTCGTTCCGCGGGTCGGCGGCGCGCCGCGCCGACTCTCCCAGGTGTTCAAGCCGATGTGGTGGTGGTAGCCGCCGGCCGACACGAACGCGGCGCCGGGGCCGTAACGCTGGGTCAGCTCGAAGCCGAGCACCCCGCAATAGAAGCCGAGCGCGCGGTCGAGGTCGGCGACTTTCAAGTGCACGTGGCCGATGCGGGTGCCGGCGGGTATGGGGGGATTCGGGTTCATGGCAATCTCCTTGTTGCAACGACTATTTTTCCCGCAACGAGCTGATCATCTCTAGAATTCCGTTACGCCATAGACTTGTTGCGACTTCGGCGACGGCTTCGAGAGCGGCGACACCTCGTCCTAGTCGTCCGCCTCGCTGCTGCCGTAGGTCTGTAGGACTTTTCTCAGCGCGCCTGATCATCTCGCGGGCCGCGCGGCGCCCTTATTAGGGTGGCTCAAAGGAACAACTTCGGAGGCCCGGATGTCGATGCTCAAGCGCAAGCAAGTTTTTCTCCCGGTCGTCGTCGTGCTCCTTCTCGCGCCAGTGCCCCTCGGCGCGCAGACGGAGGCGGTGGTCCGCCGGCCCTTGAACGGCGTCACCCCATCAGGAACGACCATCGCTTACGCGTTGACTCCAGACGGGCGTTTCCTCCTCGTCCAGTCGACGGCCCCCGACATCGTGCCCGGCCAAGCCGACGGCAACGGTGCCGTCGATGTCTTCCTGCGCGACCGCCAAGCCAGCGGGCCGGCAGCGACGAGGCTCGTCTCCTCGCTGCCGGGTACGCCCACGCGTTCGGCCGGTGGGGCCTCCTACCCGCTGGGGATGTCGGACGACGGGCGCTTCGTGCTCTTTCAGAGTTACGCCCCGAATCTGGCCGGACCGGGCCACGATGGCAACCACGCCTCGGACCTCTATCTGCGCGACCTGCAGCTCGACGAGCTCCATCTCGTCACGCGCCGAGCCGATGATGCCGGCCAGACCGCGGCGGCGGGCGGCGGCGAAGAAGGGGGTGCGCTGTCGGCGGATGGCCGGTACGTGGCCTTCGGCAGCGATTCGGATGATCTCGTCACGGGCTTTGTGGACCCCAGCCCGGGGTACGACGCTTTTCTGTTCGATCGCCTGACCGGCACGGTGAGTCTGATCTCGCGGTCCGTGGCCTCGGCGACCACGGCGGCCGGTCCGGGGGAAAGTCTGCCCAAGGCGATCTCCGCCGACGGCCGTTATGTGCTCTTCGACAGCGGCGCCACCGACGTGGTGGCCGGCTACGTCGATGCGCCGGTCTCGATTCAGGTCTACCGGTTCGACCGCACCACGGGACTGTCGCAGCTGGTGTCCCGTTCGACCCTGGGGGCGACGACCGGCTCGCACGGGTTGGCGCGGGCTCTCGCGCTCAGTCCCGACGGCAAGTGGGCGCTCTTCGAGAGCGATGCGACGGATCTCGTGGTGGGCTCGGACTCTAGCTCGTTCGCCGATGTCTTTTTGGCCGACCTCGACACGGGGGTGGTGACGCTCGTTTCCCACGCATCCACGGCGCCGACCGACCCGGGAAATCACCAATCGCTCGCCCGCTCGGTGTCGCCGGACGGGCGCTTCGTCCTCTTTGAGAGCTTCGCGACCAATCTCATCGCGGGAGGAACGGACGGGAACGGCCAACGCGACGTCTTCTTCTTCGACCGCCAGGACGGCAACGTGCGCCTGGTTTCCCGCGCGGCGACTGCACCGACCACGACGGCTGCCGGGGCCTCGGGGTTGTCCGTCGTTTCCGCCGATGGTGAGGTCGTGAGCTTCGTCTCGGACGCCTCCGATCTCGCCGGAACCGATACCAACGGGACCAACGACGTGTTCCGATGGAACCGGACGAGCGGCGCCGTGACGCTGGTTTCGACGACCCGCGGCTCGACGACGCAAGCGGCCAGCCGATCGTCCTGCTGCGGGCTCGTCTCCGCGGATGGCACCGAAGTGCTGTTCGGCTCGACGGCACCCGAGCTCGATCCGGCCGATTCCAACGGGACCACGGATGTCTTCGAGGCCACCGGCGTCCCCGGGTTCGTCCAGGCCGTGATTCGGCGCGGCGAAACGGTTCCGACGACGTTGCCGTTCGGTTCGGCGTCTCTGCGCATGACCCCCGACGGCAACTACTTCCTGGTCCAGGTCCTCGGCCAGGATCTCTTCCTGGGGAGCGTGACGGGCAGCGGCGCCGTCGCCGTCGTGTACGACCGGGCGGGTCGTTGGGACCTGGTATCCCACGCCCACGGGTCACCGACGACGTTGCCGAATACCCCGGTGACGCCGAGAGACCTTTCGGACAACGGCCGATTCGTCGTCTTCGACAGCGAAGCCACCGACCTGATTCCGGCCTTCGTGCCGCCAGGCTCCGGCACGAGCGTGTACCGCTACGACCGGGTGACCCGCGAGGCGCTTCTGGTGTCCCACGCGGCCGGTTTGCCGAGCCAAGGCACCACGGCCCGCTCCGAGGGGATCGCGGTCTCGACCGACGGTCGCTGGGTGCTCTTCCGAAGCGCCGGGACCAACCTCGTGCCCGGCCAGGCCGGCCCGGCCGTCACGCAACTGTTCCTGTACGATGCCGTCACGCGAGTCAGTCAGCTGGTCAGTCACGTGCTCGGTTCGGCGACCACGGCCTCGTCACTAGGGCCCCTCGCGACGGCCCTGACTCCGGAGGGTCGCTTCGTGCTCTTCTCTTCGTCGGCGGCCGACCTCGTGGCCGGAGACGCAAATGGCCACTCCGACGTTTTCGTCTACGACCGGGCGACGGCCCAGAACCAGGCGATTTCGGTCCAGGCGGCCAATCCGGGTGTGACCGGAAACTCCTTCTCGCAGGCCCGGGCCATCTCGCCGGATGGCCGGTGGATCGCCTTCTCGAGCGCAGCGTCCAACCTGGTGACCGGCTTCGCCGACCCCGGAGGCATCGACGCCTTCCTACGCGACCGCGTCACGGGCACCACGGTGCTGCTGTCGCAAGATCCCTCCCATACCTCGGCCGGCGACGACACCTCGGTCCCCAAGGCCGTGAGTGACGACGGCCGGTTCGTGCTGGTCGAGAGCCTGGCCACGAACCTACTGCCGTCCGCGGCCGGTGCGCAGGCGGCCGGCGTCAGCTCCAACGTGTTCTTGTTCGATCGCCAGGCGAACAGCCTGACGTTGGTCTCTCACTTGCCCGGGCAACCGACGGTTCCCGCGGGGGCTTTCTCCTACGCCGTGAGCCTGAGCGCCGGGGGCCGCTACGCCTTGATGACCTCGAGCGCGCCGCTCGATCCCGCGGTGCCGGCTGTTTCTTCGCCCCACGTTTTCCTCAAGGATTTCGTCGCGGGTACGGCCCGGCTCCTGTCGGTCGCCGAGGCCGATCCCACTTACCCGGTCGCCGCTTCTGCCTTGCGCCTGAGCCGCGACGGCAACACCGTGTTCTTCGCGAGTGAAAGCGGAGAGCTGGTCCAGGGCGACACCAACTACATGTCCGATGCCTTCGTCTACTCGAATGCCCTCTTTTCCGACGGCTTCGAGACCGGTAACACCGTGCGTTGGTCACTTACGACGCCGCCTCTGCCGTAGGCCTCCGCAGGCCGTTCAGGAGCAGGTTCAACGAGATCGCCAGCAGCAGGGCGAGCACCGCCGGGTCGGGCACCGCGGCGAGCAGGTGCAGGCCGGCCACGGCGATCATGCCGCAGACGAGGAGAAAGAAGCCGCCGAGCACTGCTCGCGGCATGGCGAGAGCAGGGCGTAGCTCGTGACCGGCAGCCCGCCGAGGACGAGGGCCACGACGCAGCCCAGGCCCTCGGCGAAGATGCCGCGGTGCATGTGCGAGACGGCGTACATCTCGCCCGCAACCTCGCAGGTGGCAGCGTAGGACCGCCGACTTCCATTGACGGCCGCTCGGTCGCTCCGGTATGCTTCATCAGCATTTCCCGTGACAGGAGACCGTACCGATGAAGTCGATCTTCGCCGCTCTGCTCCTCGCCTGCCTCTCGCTTCCGTCCGAGGCCGCCACGTTCACGGTAACTTCGACCGACTATGGGGGGCCGGGGTCACTGCACCAAGCCATTGTGGATGCTGCGAATGCGGGCGGTGGCCACCGGATCGAATTCGCGATCCCCGGTCCCGGTCCGCATGTAATAAACACATTAACATACTATCTATATCAAGAAATTGAAATTGATGGCTACAGCCAGCCCGGCTCACGGCCGAATTCTTCATCGGAAGGATGGAACGCCGATTTGCGAATTGTGCTCGACGGGTCGTTCCCCCTTCCTCCTTTGAGGGATTGTTTCCAAGTAAACAACGTCTTTACAATTAAAGGCATAGCGTTCCGCAACTGCGGATATGCCATTGTCGCCAATGAGGCCCAGGCGACGATCACCGGCTGCGAATTCACCCACAGTGCCGTTGGAGTTGCGCTATTCGGTGGGGAAGGTTCACGAATTGGCGGGCCGACGCCGGCCGAGCGAAACTGGTTCAGCTCCATGGGAGATGAGGCTGTGAACCTCGGGTCTGCGACTTCGCCGATCGTCGAGGGCAACTTGATCGGTTCCGACGCCTCGGGTCTTGCAGCGGCAGGAAGCCCCCGAGGCATCTTGGCTCAGGGCGGTCGGTCGATCGTCGTGCGCGACAACGTTCTTTCGGGTAACAACACGGGCCCATTTCTCCCCGACGGTCAAGGGATCAAGTTCAGGGGCGTCGGGATCGACGACCCCAACGCCCCCCCGTCGATCATCGAGGGCAATCGGATCGGCGTCGGTGCCGATGGTTTGACGCCGGTACCGAACGCCAGCGACGGCATCTACTTGGACGGCAGCGAGAACGTCGAGGTTCGCGGCAACGTGATCCGCTACAACGGCGCGAACGGGATTCGGGTGACCGGGGACTTGCCTCCGGGCCGCCGCGGCATCTCGATCGTCGGCAACTCCATCGCGGACAACTTTGGGCTCGGGATCGATCTCGAGGGCACCTTGGGCGTCGACGCCAACGACGACGGGGATCTGGACTCCGGACCCAACGATCTCCAGAACTTCCCCGTGTTGCTCGGCCGCAGCTTGAGCCCGACAGGGGGGAGCGTCCGCGGCAGCATCCGCGGCTTGCCGGGCGTCCCCCTGCAAATCGAGTTCTTCGCTTCGGACGCGTGCAGCCTGGCCGGCCACGGCGAGGGGCAAGAGTGGATCGCGGCGACCACGGTGACGACCGGCGCCGAGGGCCTCGCCGAGTTTGACCTCCCGGTCTCGGGGGACCACCGGGGCCGTTTCTTGACCGCCACGGCCACCTCGGAACGCGGCACCTCCGAATTCTCGGCCTGCCTGGGCTCGAACGGTCCACTCGAAGTCCCCACCACGTCGACCTGGGGCCTGGCTCTGCTGGCGACCCTCCTGGTGGCCGTGGGCCTCGGGAGACTGCGGGGCCTCTGAGCGCGGCTCTCGCCTCGTCGCCTTCCCAGGGGCTCGGGCGGGACCGCCGAGTCTGGCGATGCTTCGCCGGGCCTTTGCTCCTTGTGACGTCCTTCACAAACCGACCCGCAGGGATTAGAGTTCGGAAGCGGCGTCCCCGTGGGGCGCCTCCCACGGAAACACGGCCCACCCGCGAAGCTCGCAGGCCCACATCGAAGGGGATTGCATGACCTCCTCCGGCTCGGCGCTGAAATCCGCCCTCTTTCTGAAGATCGTGATGGCGGTGACCGGCTTGGTGCTGTTCGGCTTCGTGCTCTCGCACATGGCCGGGAATCTCAAGCTCTACCTGCCCGTCTACGCCGATGGGCCCCACGCCGGCCAGCACCCGATCGACGTCTACGGCCATTGGCTGCGCGAGATCGGTACTCCGGCGCTGCCCCACGGCGCGGCGTTGTGGATCGCCCGCATCGGCCTGTTGGTGGCGGCCGTTCTGCACATCGGATCGGCCCTGGCGGTCTCCCGGCGAAGCGCCCTGGCGCGGCCCGAGGGGTATCAGGTCAAGAAGACGATCCAGGCGGATTACGCCGCACGCACCATGCGCTGGGGCGGATTCATCATCCTGTTCTACGTCGTCTACCATCTGGCCCACCTGACCTGGGGGGGCGCGCACTCGAGCTTCCAGCCCGGCGAGGTGCATCACAATCTGGTCGCGGGCTTCTCGCTCTGGTGGGTGTCGGCGATCTACCTGGTGGCCAATCTGACCCTGGGCTTCCACCTCTACCACGGCCTGTGGAGCTTCTTTCAAACTCTCGGTTGGGCGCACCCCAACTTCAATCCTGCTCGCCGGGTCTTCGCGGCCGTGTTCGCGACCGTGGTCACCCTCGGCAACGTCTCGTTCCCCCTGGCGGTGCTCGCCGGCTGGGTGAAGTAGAAGGGGATCCCCATGACGCTCGACGCCAAGATTCCCGCCGGTCCGATCGCCGACAAGTGGGACAACCACCGCTTCAAGCTGAAGCTGGTCAACCCGTCCAACAAGCGCAAGTTCGACATTCTGGTCGTGGGCACTGGCCTGGCCGGCGCCTCGGCCTCGGCCACGCTCGCCGAGCTGGGCTACCGCGTTCACACCTTCTGCTTCCAGGACAGCCCGCGCCGCGCCCACTCGATCGCCGCCCAGGGCGGCATCAACGCGGCCAAGAACTACCGCAACGACGGCGATTCGGTGCACCGGCTGTTCTACGACACGATCAAGGGCGGCGACTACCGAGCGCGCGAGGCCAACGTCCACCGGCTGGCCGAAGTCTCGGTCGACATCATCGATCAGGCGGTCGCCCAGGGCGTGCCCTTTGCGCGCGAATACTCGGGCCTGCTCGACAACCGCAGCTTCGGCGGTGCCCAGGTCTCCCGCACCTTCTACGCCCGCGGCCAGACCGGCCAGCAGCTGCTGTTGGGTGCCTACCAGGCCCTCGCGCGGCAGATTGAGGCCGGTCAGGTCACCATGCACCCGAAGACCGAGCTGCTCGACCTCGTGGTGGTCGACGGTCACGCCCGCGGCATCGTCACGCGGGATTTGAAGACCGGGGCCATCGAGCGCTGGTCCGGCGACGCGGTGGTGCTCGCCACCGGCGGCTACGCCCGGGTGTTCAATCTGTCCACCAACGCCATGGGCTGCAACGCCACGGCGATCTGGCGCGCCCACCGGCGCGGCGCGTTCTTCGCCAACCCCTGCTACACGCAGATCCACCCGACGGCCATTCCGCCCGCCGGCGAACACCAGTCGAAACTGACCCTGATGTCCGAGTCGCTGCGCAACGACGGTCGCATCTGGGTGCCCAAGAAGGCCGGAGACCCGCGGGCGCCGAGCCAGATCCCCGAGGCCGAGCGGGACTACTACCTCGAACGGCGCTACCCGAGCTACGGCAACCTGGTCCCCCGTGACGTCGCCTCCCGGGCCGCCAAGTCCATGGTCGACCAGGGTCTCGGCGTGGGACCCACGGGCATCGGCGTGTACCTCGATTTCGCTCAGGCCATCGAGCGGGTCGGGCAGGACGCCATCGCCGGCCGCTACGGCAACCTGTTCGAGATGTACGAGCGGATCACCGGCGAGAGCCCCTACCAAACGCCCATGCGGATCTACCCGGCGCCCCACTACACCATGGGCGGCCTGTGGGTCGACTACAACCTGATGTCGACCCTGCCGGGGCTGTTCGTGATCGGGGAGGCCAACTTTTCGGACCACGGCGCCAATCGCCTGGGGGCCTCGGCCCTCATGCAGGGCCTGGCCGACGGGTACTTCGTGTTGCCGGCCACGATCGGCGACTACCTGGCCCCGAACATGGGTCAGAAGATCGCCACCGACCACCCCGCCTTCGCCCAGGTGGAGGACGAGGTCCGAGGGCGCATCGCGAAACTGCTGTCGATCGGCGGCGATCGGAGCCCGGACTCGTTCCATCGCGAGCTCGGCCAGATCACCTGGGAGCACTGCGGCATGGGCCGGAACGCCGAGGGTCTCGGCCAGGCTCTCGCGGCGATCCCGAAGCTGCGCGAGGAGTTCTGGTCCAACCTGCGGGTCACCGGGGACGGCGAGAGCCTCAATCAGACCCTGGAGAAGGCCGGCCGGGTGGCCGACTTCCTGGACCTGGGCGAGCTCATGTGCCGCGATGCCCTGGAGCGCAACGAGTCCTGCGGGGGCCACTTCCGCGAGGAATACCAAACGCCGGACGGCGAAGCGCTGCGCAACGACGACGACTACGCCTACGTGGCGGCCTGGGAGTTCGCCGGGGAAGGCCAGCCGGCGCGGCTGCACAAGGAGCCCCTGACCTTCGATTCGGTGCCCCTGACGCAAAGGAGCTACAAGTGAAACTCACCCTTCACGTCTGGCGGCAGGATGGCCCGGACCGACCGGGCAAGCTGGTCGAGTACGTTGAGGACCACGCCAGCCCGGACATGTCCTTCCTCGAGCTTCTCGACGTCGTCAACGAGGGCCTCATCGCTCGCGGTGAGCGGCCCATCGAGTTCGAGCACGACTGCCGCGAGGGCATCTGCGGCTCCTGTGGGGTGATGATCGACGGCGAGGCCCACGGCCCCCAGAAATTGACGGCAACCTGTCAGCTCCACCTGCGCCAGTTCAAGGACGGCGATTCGATCACCCTCGAGCCCTGGCGCTCGAAGGCCTTCCCGGTGGTGCGCGATCTAGTCGTCGACCGCTCCGCCTTCGACCGCATCATCGAAGCCGGCGGCTACGTTTCGGTGTCCACGGGTTCGGCCCCCGAGGCCAATCTGACCCCGGTCCCCAAGGATGCCGCGGACGCCGCCATGGACGCCGCCGCCTGCATCGGCTGCGGCGCCTGCGTGGCCCAGTGCCCGAACGGCGCCGCCCAGCTCTTCGTGGCCGCCAAGGTTGCCCACCTGGGTCTGTTGCCCCAGGGCCAGCCAGAGCGCTTCGAGCGCGTGCTGAAGATGGTCGAGACGATGGAGGAGCAAGGCTTCGGAGCCTGCTCGAACTTCCGTGAGTGCGAGGCCGTGTGCCCCAAGGGCATCTCGATCGACTGGATCGCGCGGCTGAACGCCGACTACCGGAAGGCCCTGGTCAAGGGCCGAAGGCAAGCCGCGGCGGGCGGGTTCGGGGGGTAGGAGGCGGTCAGAGGCCGCCGGATTCGCGCCGCCGCCGCTTCCAAAGCGCCGGGTGACGCGCGGGCTCGACCGCGGGTCGCAGAACCAGCTTCATCACCGGGCGAGCAAGCGCTGCTTGACCTCGGGCCAGGGGAGGCCGGCTTCGGGATTCGCCAGAGCGTCGGCTCTACGCTCGTCGAGCAGGTCGAGAAGTTCCGAAGAGAGCGGCGAGTCGCTGGGCGGAGAGGTGCGATCCCACAGGAGCTGAGCCAGGTCGAGCTGGTCTTCGACCGGGAGCTCGAGAGCGGCTTGGGCGATGGCGGCTTTGGTCATGGTTGAATTGTACGCTGGGCGTCACGCCCCAATCATCAGGACGGAGTTCGACCCATGATGAAGAAAGCTCTTGCGAGCCTCGCGCTTTCCGGCTCCCTGCTCGCCTCCCCCCTCGCCGCAGATGTCGAGGACACCTTGAACGCTCGTTACCGGGGCGCCTTCGTCGTCGTGGCGGTGCCTTTGGCCTCGGACTGTGGCGGCTTCTACACGGACAACGAGCTGACCCTCGGGAACAAGACGACGGGTTCCGGCGGTCACCGGTTCGCGGCCGGGGAGCTGGCACGGGTGGAGCGGGTGGACGTCAAGCGCAACCGGATCGACGTCTTCCTGGACCTCCCCGAGCCGATCCTGGTCGAGCGGAGGGACGGGCCATTCACGCTCTACGACGAGCTGTTCTGCAAGGCGCAGCTGAAGGTGCCGACCCAGGGCGACGCGGGGCGGGAGAGGGCGCTCGACGGACTCGTCGAGGTCTTCGAAGGCGAGCGCTCGGCGCGGTCGTCGCGGAGCTGGAACGGACGGGTCCGCCGCGACTACCCGAAGGACTACGACCAGACCCTCGCCGAGTATCAGGTGTGGAAGGCGGCCCAGTTCAACGTTGCCGTACAGGAGCGGCTGGACCGGGCGATCGAAGAGGCGGCGCGGTTCCAAGATCTGATGCGGTCGAATCCCGACTATCTTGCGGGCTTCGCGGCCGGCATGGAGCGGGTGCGGAGCCGCTCCTACCCGAGCTGCGAGGGCCTGGTCGGCGACAGCTTCTACCCCGACTCGAAGAGCGGCGAGAGCGGCGACTATCGCCGCGGCTACGAAGATGGCCAACGCCTGGGTTACAACCTGGGTCTGCTGCGCCGCTTGCGGGCGTGCTTCGTTCCCGTTCCGGTGGGGTGAGGCATCGGACGGCCCGGCCGAACGATCTCGCGGACCTAGAACGACACCAACCGCGCCAGGCAATCCGGACACTCGGCCGTGCCCGGCCGGAACTCACTTTCGCAGAACGGGCAGAAGTGGCTGGCTGCCGGGTCTTCTCGCTCGGGGGGGACCTGGGCCTCCTCGCGGCTCGTGCCGAGGCGCCCGAGAAACCCATCCAGGGCGCCGCGGCGGATCTCCCAGGCGGCGCGCCAGTCGGCATCGCCATCGGGGTCCCCAAGGGCCTGCTCGATTCCGAAGAGCTCGGCCCGCAGGGGCGCCGCCAGCTCCTCGCGCTCGCCTTCCGCGGCCAGGAGCGCGAGGGGATCGAGGCCAGCGGCAAGCTCCTTGGCGACGGTCGTGGCGGCGCGCAGGGTGGCCGGCGGGTACAGGCAGATTCCCAGCAGGGTGCCCCGGGCCACGGTGAGGCCGTTTTTCCGGAGGCTCCGGGCGGTCAGAACGGCGGCCGTGGCGGTGGCGGCGTGGAGGGCCAGGAACCCGGCGGCCAGCGGCCAGGCCAGGGTAACCGGTGCGTCGGGTTTGTAGACCACCACCGGCACCAGCAGCAGGGTCCAAGTGAAAGCGGTCGCGGCGAGGGTCCGGAGCACCGGCCAACGGTGGCCGAGACCGGCGCGGCGGCGTTCGATCTCGGCTTCGTCCAGCTGGTCGCGGGCGGCCTCCGCGAGGGCCTTCCGACGCTTCGCCGGGGCCAGGGCGGCCAACCGCGCGATCCGCTCGACCAGCGCCCGCCCGTGGGCCGCCGAAGGGAGGGCCAGGGCAGCGCCGTCGGGCAGCGTGAGGTGCTCAGCCGTCGTGTCGAGCTCGCGACCGAGCTCCTCGAGGTCGCCGTAGGAGAAGGCGTGGTGATGATCGGGACGGAAGCGCCGCGCCCCGCCCAGCTCCCGCGCAACCAGGAAGTGGACTCGCTCGGGGCCCAGGACTGCGAGCTCCGGGTGGATCGCGTAGGCCCGGTCGAGGGGCCCGAGGGCCGCCCAACGCAGGCCCGGCCCCCGCAGTCGCAGAGGACTTCCCACGAGCGCCGTGGCCAGCCGGCTCCTGCGACCCACCAGGGTGGCGCCCTCGATCGCCGTCAAGCCGGCCAGGACGGGCCACAGGTCGCCGAGAGCGCCCGCGACGGCTCCGGCCCCCCAACCCACGGTCGCGCCCTCAGCGCGCCGACGCCATGGGCGGCGGGGGCGGCTGGAAGTCGCTCGAGCGACGGCTGAAGAGCTTCTTGACGGCCGTCCCGAGGGCGACCACGCCGAGGGCGATCAGCTTCCAGCCCGCGACGAGGAACTTGCCGAGCTTGCCGAACAAACCGAGCTTCGCCGCGGCCACGCCGGCGCCACCGGCGACGAGCGCGGTCAGGCCGTAGCCCGCCAGTTTGTCGCCGGAGCGGAAGTCGGCGTAGCGCTTGCCATCGAGGTACTCGAAGCCGCCCAGGAGGCGCTCGACCTCGGGTTTGAGGGCGGCGAAGTCCTCCGGGTCGGCCACCAGGGTGACCGAGGTCACACCCTCCCGACCCAGCACTCGCACGTTGTAGTTGACCACCTTGTCGCCGCCTTCGTCCTGGGCCTCGAGGGCCCAGACGAGGTTGTTGGAGCTCGGGTCGTAGTGCGGCGACTCGGTCCAGCCGGTCAAGTGGAGCTGGGCGAAGCCTTGCTCCTGGCGGATCTTATTGGCCTCCTCGGTGCCCTCGGAGATCTGCCGGAACAACGCTTCGGCGTCGATCTCGGCGCGATCCTCATCGTCGACGTGGCCGGTGGCCTCGTACTCGAAGACCAGGAACCAGGTGGCGTCCTCGGCGGCGGGGGAGACCAGGCCGAGCTCATCGCCCGACGGAATGTTGCCGCCCGCGGAGAGCAGCCGGCGAGTGTCCTCGGCGCCCGCGAAGAGGTAGCCTTCGGCGACTTCGACCTGGGCTTGGTCCGCGAGCCGCGCCGTGATCGGGCCGTTCTGCCATTGAATCTGGGGCCCCTGGATCTGGGGCTCTGGGGCCGTCTCGGTGTCTTGAGCCTGTGCGGGACCGGGGACGGCCCCGATCGCGAGGGCGAGGAGTGCGGCGGGCCCGAAGGCGCCTCGGATCTGCATCATGGAGTCTCCCTCCCGGTATCGCCGAACGGTAGCTCGGCCGGGTTGTCGGGTGTCGTTCTCGGTTTCGGCCGGGGCCGAAAGGTACCACGGTTCCGAATACCCCGGAGCGCCCTCCCGGGGGTGAGAAGGGCACTTGCTGTGTTACGCTCCCTGGCAATTCAACAGGCCGAAAATCGGTCGAATCGGGCAAGGCGTGTTCTTGGCTCCGGCTCCATGGGAGGGTTTCGCGGTCGTCGTATCCGGCGGCGCGTTCGCGGCGGTCGGATGGGTCGTGGCTGGGCTGGCCACCGCTCTCGCGATCGTGACTGCACTGCGCTCGAGGCGGTGGGCGGCCGAAGAACGTCGTCTGCGCGAACGGGCCGCCCAGCTCGAGGCGGCCTTGCGGGAAGCCGACGCCGCCCATTCCGAGGCGACCGAGGGCCGCACCCGCGCCGAGCTGGCCAGCCGCCGTAAGAGCGAATTCCTGGCCATGATGAGCCACGACCTGCGTACCCCGGTCTCGGCCATGATCGGTTCGGCCGAACTGCTGCTGCGCAGCGATCCCACGGCGGACCAACGCGAGATGCTCGAGACCCTTCGGGCCGGCGGAACTTCCCTTCTTCAGATTCTCGACGACAGTCTCGACCTCTCGCGGGTGGAAGCGGGTCGCCTCGAGCTCGAGATCGGCCCGGCGCGACTGCGCGAGAGCCTCGAGGACGCCCTCGATCTGTGCGCCGTGGGGGCCACGGCAAAGTCCCTGGACCTCGTCTACTGGCTCGGTCCCAAGGTGCCCGCGACCATCCGTTGCGACTCGGCGCGACTGCGTCAGATCTTGGTCAATCTGGTGGGTAACGCGGTGAAGTTCACCTCCGCCGGGGAGGTGGTGGTGAGCGTCGAGGCCCACGGCGGCGAGGAGCTCGAGTTCGCCGTCCGCGACACCGGTCTCGGCATCGCCCAGGACCGCATCGGCCGGATCTTCGACGCTTACTCCCAGGCCGACGTGACCACCAGCCGCCGATTCGGCGGTACCGGACTGGGTCTCGCCATCTGCCGCCAGCTGGTGGACCTCATGGGCGGTCGGATCTGGGTCGAGAGTGCGGTGGGGCAGGGCAGCGTATTCCGCTTCACGCTGCCGGTCGGGGACGACACCGACGACACCCGGCCGCCGCCGGATCCGCCCTCGGAGGTCCTCGCCGGTCGCCGCCTGCTGGTCATTGCCGCCTCGGGCACCCTACGCCGTTGCCTGGTCGCCCAGGGCGAAGCCCTCGGTCTCACCGCGGTGGCCGGCGAACCCGACGCCCTCGGTGCCGAGGGCGGCCGCTGGGACCTGGTCATTCTCGAGACCCGCATCGCGGCGGCCCAGCGGGTGATCGCCGATCTGGCGGGCCGGCCCGCCGCGGAGCGGCCCTCGCTGGTGCTACTGAACCCCGGGGGGGGCGGTGGGCGCACCCTCCGGCCGGCGCCGGGCTCGTTGACCTTCAAGCTGCCGATCCGCCTCGCTCGCCTGCGCGGCCTGCTCGAGGCCGCGCTCACCCGGACCCGGCCGGGCAGCGGACGCCGAGCGGGGCTGCCCATGCCGGTCGCCGGCCCGGGGCGCAAGCTCCGGGTGCTGCTGGCCGAGGACGACGTGCTCAATCGCACCGTGGCCCTGCGGATGCTCTCGCTCCTCGGCTGCGCCACGGATCTGGCGGCCGACGGTGCTGAAGCTCTGGGCGCGGCGCGGCGGGAAGCCTACGATCTGGTGCTGCTCGATCTTCAGCTCCCCGAGATCGATGGGCTAGAGGTGGCCCGGGGCATCGTCGCCTCGTTGCCGGCCTCGCGCCGGCCCCAGATCGTGGCCCTGACCGCCAGTACCCAGCCGGCAGACCGCGAGGCCTGCCGCCGGGCCGGGATGGACGGCTTCCTGGCCAAACCCCTGCGCTTCGAGGCCCTGCAGAGCGTGATCGCCGACTGCCGCTCACCGGAAGCCACACGCCGGGCGACCGAGAGCGAATCGGTCGCGGAGGTGGCCGCGGACGTGGCTCTGGACTCGCAGCGGCTCGATCACCTGCGGATCCTTGGGGACCGCTCCAAGGTCGACCTCGTGGCCAGTCTGGTGGGCCGGTTCCTGGACGAAGTGGCGGACCGGGTGGGAGTCGTCCGCCAGCGCCTCGCCGACGGAGACGCCGACGGCCTGGTGTTCGCGGCCCATTCGCTCAAGGGGTCGAGCGCTCAGCTCGGAGCGGTCCGGTTCGCGGCGGTGTGCGGGCAGATCGAACGGGCCGCCCGAGAGGGCCGGCACCGGGAAGAAGGGCCGGCGCTGCTCGGCGAGCTGGAGGTGGAACTGGAACGGGTTCGCCCCCTGCTCTCCGCCCAGATCGCCACCCCAAGGCGGGGTGACGAGCCGGCGGAGGCAACTCAATAGTCGTCGTCCGTGGGCTCGTCGATGCTCAGCTCGTAGATCGCATCGAATTCGTCGCCGAGCAGGGTGAACAGGGCCAGGAGGTCCGGATCGAAGTGCTCCGGCCGAGTGCGGTCGTCGCCGCGGGTGATCACCAGGACGGTTTCCGCGTGGGTCTTGGGGTCCTTGTAGGAGCGGTGCGAGCGCAGGGCGTCGTACTGGTCCGCCAACATCACGACCCGACCCTCGACGGGAATCTGCTCGCCCGCGAGGCCGAGGGGATAGCCGGAGCCGTCCCAGCGCTCGTGATGAGTGCGGGCGATGGACTCGGCGATCTGGAGGATCGGCGACGGTGAGCCCGACAACAATCGGGCACCGATCACCGTGTGGCGCTTCATGAGCGCCCACTCGCTGGGATCGAGGGCGCCATGCTTGCGAAGAATCTGGTCGGGGATGGCGATCTTGCCGATGTCGTGAAGCGAAGCCGCCAGGGAGGTTCGGTGGATCTTCTGGGCGCTCCAGGCGAGGTGGGAGCCGAGCATGGCCACGTAGCGCTGCATCCGCGCGAGGTGGGCGCCGGTCTCCGAGTCGCGGGCCTGGGAGGCCTCGACCAGCCGCCGCACGGTTTCGAAGTAGGCCGCCTCGAGCTCGGTCGATCGACGCTTGGCGTCCTGGAAGGCGGTCTTCAAGTCGCGGGCGTAGAGCTGAAGCTGGCGGTGGGCGAGGTCCCCGTGCATCGTCGGGCTGGCGCCCAGATCGAGGATCGCCGGCCGCGAATCGCTCACGATAGGACCTCTTCCACGGTCTGGAGCAGCTCGAGGGGGCTGAAGGGCTTGATCAGGTAGGAGCGGACCCCGGCTTGGCGCCCGCGATCGATGTCGCTCTGCTCGTCGCGGGAGGTGAGCATGATGATCGGGATCCCCGCGGTCTGGGGATCCTGACGCAGGGCCTCGGCGACTTCGATGCCAGTGCGCGAGGGCAGCATCCAATCGAGCAGGATCAGGTCCGGCTTCGCCGCGCGGGCGACCGCCAGGCATGCCTCACCGTCCGCGGATTCGATCACCCGGCAATCGAGGCTGCCGAGGGTGATGCGTACGATCTCGCGCAGGATGCCGTCGTCGTCGACCAGGAGAACCGTCTTCGCTCGAGTTCCCCGCTGGCGATCGTCGGGCTCCGGGGCGAGACCGTGACGAATCACCGGCGGCGCTCCAGCGGCCCAGGAAAAGGGCAGCCAGTGGTCTCCGACAAAGAACATGGGGGCGCTGGCGGTTCGAATCACGAGCGGTTCTCCGCGAAAACAATGAAATCACAGGTCGAGGCGAATGAGGCCACGATCACGGGAAATCAGTCGAAGGCCAAGGACGATCCAGGGCGCGTGGCACCTCCCGCGAGTCTCTCGTCTCCCGCGGGAGGATGGGGAAAGCTCTCCCGAGGTCCGGCTTTCGGGTGGAACCCTGTTTGCCCCTAGACGAAGAAGATCGAGGAAGTGGGTACGTGGAACGGAGTCGTCGTCGCCCGGCGGCATGATTTCATCGCGTCCTTACGTCTGAGCTTACGGGGCACCGGAAGTCGAGACCGCTGGCCGATGTACACTCCCCCTCCCATGGGCGCGACGCGGAGCGGGAGGCAGGGCAGGCTGCGGAAGATCCTCCTCGTCGAGGACGACGCCGACATTCGCCTCATCGCCCAAACCGCGCTCGAAGGCATCGGCGGGTTCGAGGTCGCCTTGGCCGGGTCGGGCGCCGAGGCCCTCGTCGTGGCTTCGTCCTTCGGACCGGACCTGATCCTGCTCGACATCATGCTGCCGGAAATGGACGGCCCCACCACCCTGCGAGCCCTGCGCGAGCGGCCGGAGCTGTGCGAGACCCCGGTGGTGTTCCTGACGGCCCGGGTCCTGGACTCGGACCTCGAGCAGTACAAGCCACTGGGTGCCCTGGCGGTGATCCGAAAGCCGTTCGATCCGCTGACTCTGGCGGAAGAGGTGGAGCGGTTGTGGTCGGGTTAAGTCCTCTTCTCCCCGCCCGCCAACGGCAGCTGCACCCTGAACGTCGTCCCTCGCCCCACCTCGGAATCCACCTCGATCTGACCGAGTAGACCCTCGACCAAGGTCTTGACGATCGACAGGCCTAGGCCGGTGCCGCCGGCGGCGCGGGTGGCGGAGCTGTCGGCCTGGGCGAACTTCTCGAACAGGCGCTTGCGGAACTCCAGCGGAATCCCAGGGCCGCGGTCGGTCACCGAGAAGGACACTTGCTCCTCGAGCCGGCCGACCGCCAGGGTCACGCGACCGCCCGCGGGGGAGAACTTGATCGCGTTCGACAGCAGGTTGGACAGCACCTGGACCGCGCGCAACCGGTCGGTCAGGACCCGTCGCTCTGGGCCCACGTCACAGTCGAGCTCGAGCTGGACACCCAGGCTCTCGGCCAGGCCGCCCATGGCCTCTAGAGCCTCCGCCGCGAGGGGCTGGATCTCGACCGGTGCGAGGTGCAGCGAAAGGTCCCCGGCGGCCATCTTCTGCAGGTCGAGCAGGTCGTTGATCAGCTTGAGCAGGCGCTCGCCATTGCGGTGGGCGACCTCGATCAGCTCCGCGGCCCGCTCCGGTTGGCTGGCCAGCCGCCCGCTCTTGAGCAGGCCCAAAGAGCCGATCACCGAGGTCAGGGGTGTGCGCAATTCGTGGCTCACCGTGGCCACGAACTCCTGCTTCATTTGATCGACCACCCGGCGCTCGCTGACGTCGCGGAAAATGCCCAGGGTGGCGCGGGGCAGGCCGTCCTCGCCGAGCAGGACACTGACGTTGCCCTCGACCGCGATCTCGCGGCCGTTCTTGGTCAGGAACACCACCTCGACCCGCTCGGTCTCGCCGCTCGCGAACAGCCGCTCCATGACGGCGGCGCAGTGCGGCCATTCGAGGGGCCGGATGACCTTCTCGACCGGCAGGCCGCGGGTTTCTTCGAGGGAGTAGCCCAGGGTCTCGAGCCAGGCCCGATTGACGAACAGGATGGTGCCCGATTCGTCGACGCTTTGAATCAGGTCGCTGGCGGCCTCGATCAGGTGGCGGTACTGGGTCTCGCTCTGAGTCAGGGCTTCCTGGGCCTCGCTCTGGCTGACCGCCGCGCCGACGGTGGAGGCGGCGGTACGCAGGGCCTCGAGCTCGATCGAAGTCCAGGTGCGGTCCGGGCGCACCGTCTCGAGGCTCAAGAAGCCGCGCAGGGACTGCTGGACCTGGATCGGCACCACTGCCAAGGAGCCGATGTGGTGCGGCCACAGGACTTGCTGCTCGTCCTCGGGCAGACTTTGAAAGCTGCCTGCCACGGTCTCGCCGCGGGCGAGTGCCAGGCGCCAGCGCTCGGGGAGCCGGAAGGTCTCGGGCAGGCCGTGGATGGTCGGCTCGAGGCGTGCGGACCAGCGGTGGTGGGTGAGCGTATCGGTCGAGTGGCGGCCGAAGATCGACAGGCTCACGCGGTCGACATCGGTGGCCAGGCCGATGCCGCCCAGCACTTCCTTCAAGTCCGGGTCCCAGGCCAGGGGCGTCAGCAGGAACCGCTCGGCCGCCAGGGCCACCGCCTCGAGGATCCGCTCGCGCCGCTCGACCGCCTCGGTGGCCTGGCGACGTTCGGTAATGTCCTCGGAGATGGAGACCATGGCGAGCGGTTGGCCGACCTCGTCGCGCACCACGTCCGACACCAGGCGCACGGGGAACACGCGGCCGTCCTTGGCGCGGTTGTAGCGCTCGCGGCTCCAGACGCCGAGGGTCGAGGGCGCCCGCTCCGCCGCCTCGAGATCGACCGCGAACACGCTCGCCGGCTGGCCCACCAGCTCGTTGACGGTATAGGCATGCATGGCGGCGTCGGCCGGGTTGACGTAGACGATGAGGCCCTCGGAGTCGGTGATGGTGAGCCCCAGGCTCATGGTCTCGACCGCCTTCTCGAGCATCCGTACCCGATCCTCGGCCTTGCGCTTCTCCCGCTCCCGCTCGGTCAGGGCGAGGTCGATGCGCTGCACCTCGAGGGTCTTGTCCCACAGGGCCTCGTTGACCCGTCGAGCTTCCTGGAGGGCGAGGCCCGAGAGGTCGAGGGTCAGGCGCAGGTCGAGCAGCAGGCCCACCACCAGGATCAGGTGTCCCGCGAGCGGCAGCAGTTGGGCGGCCAGGGCGTGGTGATCCTGAGCCGCCGGGTGAATCAGGGCGGCCTGCCACTGGCCCACCGCGAAGGCCCACAGAGAGACGCCGATGGCACGCACCAGGACGGTCGGATGGCGCCGCTCGAGCCGGGGCAGCAGGAACACCGCGGACAAGGCCAGCAGCACCCCGGGAACGAGCTCGAACGGCCGGACCAACACCGCGGTCGGGCTGCCGAACAGGAAGCTCGGTGCGCCAGAGAAGTGCCACCACAGGCCCAGGGCGAAGCCCAGGCCGGCGGCGCAGGTGGCGATCAGGAAGGGCCGCCGGGTCAGATCCCGGCCGTCGGCCAGGGCCGACCAGCAGCCGGCGAGCAGGCCGAGGGCGAGGGCGAGGGCGGTGGCCAGGGAAACGGCCGCGAATTGGGCCGAGGTGGCGCCGGTCGCGCTCAGGCGGAGCTGCAGGCCGAGGCCCGCCGCGACCCAGGGCAACACCGCGGTTAGGATCAGCGTGTCGGCCCGGCGGCCGGCGCGTTGCTTGACCCAGGCGAAAAGGACCAGCCACAGGCTGGCGATCAGCTCGATGCCGAGGGCGGTATGGGCGAGGCTGTCGAGCTGAACCGGCTCGGAGAGCGGGCCGGGGCCGTGCGGTGCGCCGGTCAGCCAAGGCCAGACCGCGAGGGCCAGCACGACGCTCGTCCCGAGCAGGGTGATCAGGAACGGCGCGCGCGAGGCGGCCACCCGCTCCGACCAGAAGGTCGACCACTCGAGGGTCGGCGGTTTGGTGGCGGGTTCGCTCATGGGCTTGGTCTCGAAGTCTTCCCGCACATCCCGGGTCGGCTATACTCGACGGGTTCCGAAACCCCATTTCGTCCGCGGTCAACGAGCCCGTCACCATGGCCAACCCGATGCAGCGCATCCTCGCCGTCGACGACGATCCCGATGTCCAGCGGCTCGTCCGCCTGACCCTCGAGCCCGAGGGCTTCGAAGTCGCCACTGCCGGATCGGGTCCCGAGGCCCTCGCCTGGGTCGAGCGAAACGGGCTGCCCCACCTGGCCGTGATCGACATCCTGATGCCGGGCATGGACGGGCTGGCGCTGGCGCGGGAGATCCAATCCCGCTGCGACCTGCCGATCGTCCTGCTGACGGCGGTGGACGATCAGAAGACCGTCATCCAGGCGATCGAGGAAGTGGCGGAGGACTACGTGACGAAGCCGTTCCACCCCCTGGAGCTGGCGGCGCGGGTCAAGCGGGTGATGCGCCGGGTGGGTGATTTCTCCTTCGCCCTCGCGCCGTTGACCGTGATCGACGCACGGCTGGCGATCGACTTCTTCCACCAGGAGGCCCGGGTCGAAGCCCGCCCGGTGGCGCTCACGCCGATCGAGACCAAACTGCTCCACATCCTGATCCGAAGCGCTCGGCGCACGGTGACCAACGAATACCTTCTGCGCCGCATCTGGCCCAACGACGAGGTGTTCGAGGACACCCTGCGGGTCCATGTCCACCGCCTGCGCAAGAAGATCGAGCCGGACGCCACCCAGCCGGCGTACCTGATCACGCAGCGCGGTCTGGGCTACAGCTTCCTGCCCGCCGCGGGATGAGAGCCCAGTCGGGTCGGCCGGCCCGTCCGAAGACCGGCCGGTGGCGCCCTCGCGTTCAGTTTCGGGCTTCGGCCAGCTCATAGAGCAGCTCTTCCAGGGATTCCGGCGCGCTCGGCAGGGCGGACCACCGCGGGCTTCGGGCGAGGGCGCCGAGGGCGCCCACCACCAGCAGTCGGCTCTCCACCGGGGCGGCGGTTTCGAGATCGTTCAGCAGGCGTTCCAAGCCTTCGTAGGCGAGGTCTTCGCTGACCCATAGAACGACCGATGAGGCGTTGGCCAGCCCATCGCTGGTGATCACGCCTCCGGGGTCGTCGAGGGTGTCGAGGATCAGGCGTAGTCGGAATTCGTCCTGGTGCAGCTGCAGCTTGCCGCTTCGTTGGCGACAGACACTGGAGCGCTGCTCGAGGCCATCGGCGTCGAGCAGGGACTCGGGCAGATTCGCGAGCAGGGGGGCCACCGCATCCCAGGCCGGCGCGAGGACGACCAGGGCGATTTCCACCGGCTCATTCGGGTGGAGCGGACGCCAAGCGCGGAGGAAGCGGTCGAAGCTGCGACCGGCCATCGGGCGGCTCCGCGCAGCGCCGACGCCGCCGAGGACACCGATCTGGATCAACCAGGTCACGGTCAGGCGGAGGGTCGCCGGGGGAAAGCGCCGGTCTTCGAGCAGGGTCGCCAACGTCGCTCCGGCGTTCGCGTCGAGGGCCGCCATCGTTTCCTGGATCGGCAGCCCCTTCAGCCCCTCGGGCACGGTCGGTACGGCTCTGCTCGGGAAGAGCGTCTGGTCGAGGGGTGGAACCAGGTCGCGGCGGGCCGCCAGTTCGTCCTCGACCCATGCCGCCTCGATCAGAAGCGCCGAGGGCTCGAGACGCAGCCGGCCGGCCTCGACCGGACCGGCCAGGAACCGAAAGTGGCCCCTGGTCACCTCGAGCAGGGCGAGCACGGCGGCGCGGTCCTGGTAGCCATCGAACTCGGCCGAGGCGATCTTGCCGGCGGCGAACAGGATCGTGCCCTGCCGGGCGCCGGCGACGATCTCGAGCGAGCCGGTCTTGCCGTTCTGCTCGAGGCTCTGGATCACCTCGCTCAAGGGGTGGCTCTCGAGGCCGCCCTGGAGCCCGGCGGTCGGCGTGGCGCCGCGGGCGATCAGGCTCTCGAGCCGAACGAGCAACTCCTCGGGATCGAAGGGCTTGGCTAGAAAGTCGTCGGCGCCGAGGCGGATGCCGCGGGTGCGGTTGCCCGAGTCGCCGATGGCGGAGAGGAAAACGATGGGGAGGCGCTCGTGGCCCGGCTCGCGCCGGATCACCTCCAACAACTCCCAGCCGGAAAGCCCCGGCATCATGATGTCGAGGACCGCGGCGTCGATCGGCTCGGTGCGGACGATGGCGAGGGCACCGAGCGGATCCGCCACGCCGATCACCCGGTGACCTGCGCTCTCCAGAGTGGCGCTGACCAGGTGAAGCGTGTCGGGGGAGTCGTCGACGACGAGGATCCTGGCCATCTCGGTGAATTGTCCTCGTCTGTCTCCCATTCGGACGCCCGGCCCATTTCGGTCGTCATCTTAGGATTGCGCGGGGTTGCGCGCGGGATGCCAAGGAACGCTATGTGTCGAACATTACTAGCCGTCTTACGGGAAGAGGCCCGGCCCCGACTCCTGCTCATTGACAACGATTATTCAATGTCAAAGATTGAATACTTCGCGGGCCACCAGCCGATGAGCGTTTGTGTGCTACCCTCCCTCGGTCAAGTTTGTGAGTGTTGCCGGAGCCCGATTCCGTCGGTCCGCAAGGGTGGAGCGGCGTACTTTTCGCCCAAGGCTGTAGTTCGGGATCGGGTCCCTACGCCCGAAGTTTCGCTCGAGGAGTGCACCGATGAGGATGAGTCGGCGATCGAACCCAAATCTCGCCTCGTGGGCGTGGAATCTTGCCCTCCTGCTGGCCGCGGGTCAGGGGCTGGCCCACCCTGCCGGGGCGGAGACGGTCCCCCTCAACAACTTCTCGGTGCCTCCCGGCGCCACCGTCACCATCACTTTCGATGTCGACGTCAAGAACCCGCTCGCCGTCTGCGCCACCTCGGTCGCGAATCAGGGTTCGTTCTCGGGCTCGAACCTCACCCCGGCGGTTGCGACCGATGACCCGGACGTCGGGGGCACGGCCAATCCGACGACAACCGGTCTCGACGCGGTGGATCTGTCCATCACCAAGACGGACGGCGCCGCCACGGAGGTTCCGGGCACCCCCGTGACGTACACGATCACGGTCACGAACGCCGGCCCGTCGGCGGCCGTCGGAGCGTCGGTCACCGACACCTTCCCGGCATCTCTCTCGGGCGTCACCTGGACTTGCGTCGGCGGGGGCGGAGCCACCTGCACCGCGGCCGGATCCGGCAACCTCTCCGACACCGTCAACGTGCCGGTGGGCGGCACTGTCACCTACACGGTCAACGCCACGATCTCCGCCGACGCGAGCGGCACCCTGGCCAACACCGCCACCGTGACGGCCATGGGCCAGCTCGAGTGCGACACGGCGAACAACAGCGCCACCGATACCGACACTCTGACGCCGCAGGTCGATCTCGCGATCACCAAGACCGACGGCGTAACGAGTGTCGATGCGGGCGGCAGCACGACTTACACCCTCGCGGTCTCCAACTCCGGACCGAGCGACGCGATCGGCGCCACCGTGGCCGACACCTTCCCGGCGGCGATCGCCAGCACGAGCTGGACCTGCGTCGCCTCGGCCCTGTCGAGCTGCACGGCCGGACCCGCGGCGGGCAACATTAACGATGTCGTCACCGTCCGCGCCGGCGGCACCCTGACCTACACCGTCATCGCCAACGTCAGCGGCGCCGCCTCGGGCTCGCTGATCAACACCGCCACGGTCACGGCGCCCGGCGGCACCACCGACACCAACGCCGGCAACAACTCGGCGACCGACACCGACACCATCAACCCGGTGGCGGATCTTTCGATCACCAAGACCGACGGCGTCACGACTGGCGTGCCCGGGATGTCCGTGACCTACACGATCGTCGCCTCGAACGCCGGCCCGGCCACCGCCACCGGCGCCTCGGTAAGCGACACCTTCCCGGCGACCCTGACCTGTAACTGGACCTGCGTCGGGGCCGGCGGCGGCACCTGCACGGCGGGCCCCGTGGCGGGCAACATCGCGGACTCGGTCAACCTGCCGGCGGGCGGCTCCGCCACCTACACGGCGGTCTGCACCATCGCGGATGCCGCCACCGGCTCGGTGGTCAACACCGCCACCATCAGCGGCGGCGGGGTCACGGACACCGCGCCGGGCAACAACTCGGCCACCGACACCGATACCCTGCTGACCCTAGACTTCGGCGATGCCCCGGACGGCTCCCTGGCCGCTCCTTCCGGCTATCCGACGCTCCTGGCCGACAACGGCGCCCGCCACGGCGTGACCGTCCTCAAGATGGGGCCGGCGATCGACAGCGAGACGAACGGCCAGCCGACGGTCGGCGCCGACGGCGACGACCTGAACGGCGCGACCCCGGACGACGAGGACGGCGTCAGCCTGCCGGCCTTCGTGATCACCTGCGAAACCACCAGCGTGACGGTCAACGCCTCGGCGGTCGCTAGGCTCGACGCCTGGATCGACTGGAACGCCAACGGCAGCTGGGCCGACGCGGGCGACAAGATCTTCGACAACCAGGCCCTGGTGGCGGGTGCGAACGTCCTGCCCGTGGTCGTCCCCTGCACCGCGACGCCCAGCGCCAAGACCTTCGCCCGCTTCCGCCTGTCGACCGCCGGCGGCCTCGCCATGACCGGCGTGGCGGCGGACGGTGAGGTCGAGGACTACACCCTGGCCATCCGCGGCGTCGACTTCGGCGACGCGCCGGACCCGACCTTCCCGACGCTCTTCGCCTCGAACGGCGCCCGCCACGTCGTCGATCCGAGCTCGCCGGGACCGTTCCTGGGCGCCCTGCGCGACACCGAGGCCAACGGCCAACCCAACGCCGGGTCCACCGGCGACGACCTCGCGGGCGTCGACGACGAGGACGGTGTGCTGTTCACGACGGCCCTGATTCCGGGCCAATCGGCCTCGGTGACGGTCACCGCGACGGCGCCGGGCAACCTGCGCGCCTGGGTCGACTGGGACGGCGACGGCAGCTGGGCCACGGTGGGCGACGAGCTCGTCCTCAGCCCCGGCGCCACCCTGGTCGCCGGCCCCAACGCCCTGACCTTCACGGTGCCGGCGACGGCCAACTCGAACCTCACGACCTTCGCCCGCTTCCGCTTCGCCTCGGTCGCCGTCGCCGGCTTCACGGGCCTCGAAAACGACGGCGAGGTCGAGGACCACCAAGTTCAGACGGTACCGGTGGCGGACGTCTCGATCACCAAGACCGATGGCCTCACGACCGAGACCCCGGGCACGCCGGTGACCTACACGATCACGGCCTCGAACGCCGGTCCCGATGGCGTCACCGGCGCCACCGTGACCGACACCTTCCCGGCGGTGATCAGCGGCGTCACGTGGACCTGCGTCGGCGCGGGCGGGGGGACCTGCACCGCGGCCGGCGCCGGCAACCTCAACGAAAGCGTCAATCTGCCCTCGGGCGGGAGCGTCACCTTCACCGTCACCGGCACGATCGACGCCGCGGCCTCGGGCACGCTGGTCAACACCGCGAACGTCGCCGTGCCGCCGCCGGTGTTCGATCCGAACGGGGCCAACAACAGTGCCACCGACACCGACACCTTGGCCGCCCAAGCCGATCTGGCGGTGACCAAGACCGATGGCGCGGCGAGTGAGATCCCGGGTACGCCGGTGACCTACACGATCGTGGCTTCGAACGCCGGACCGTCGGTGGCGACGAGCGTTTCCGTCGCCGACACCTTCCCGGCCTCCCTATCGGGTTGCTCGTGGACGAGCGTCGCCGCGGGCGGAGCGACCGGCAACACCGCCGGGCCGGTCGCCGGCAACATCGCCGAGAGCGGGCTCACCTTGCCGCCGGCTTCGTCGGTGACCTACACCGCGACTTGCAGCATCGATCCGCTGGCCCGGGGGTCCGTGGCCAACACCGCCACCGTGTCGTCTGTCGTCACCGATCCGGTGCCGGCCAACAACAGTGCCACGGACACCGACACCCTGACCCCGGAGGTCGACCTGGCGGTGGTCAAGGTCGAGTCCGCCGATCCGGTCACCGCCGGCTCCGGGGCGAACAACCTGACCCACACGGTGACGGTCACCAACAACGGCCCCTCGACGGCCACGACGGTCACCCTTTCCGACGTGATCACCGTGCCCGCGGGCACCACGGTCGTCTCGGCGACGCCGAGTCAGGGCACGTTCACGAGCCCGAATTGGACGCTCGGAACGCTCGCCCCGGCCGGCTCGGCGACGCTGACGGTCGTTTACACCGTTGGGGCCTCGACGGCCACCGGCACCGACACCGTCTGCGACACCGCCACCGTTACCGGCGCTGCCGAAACTCTGATTTCGACCGGCAATGACGCCGACACCGAGTGCACCTCGGTCCAGCGCCGGGTGGACCTCGTGGTCTCGAAGACCGAGTCGATCGATCCGGTGGTCGCGGGCTCCGGCGCCGGCAACCTGACCTACATGGTGACCGTCGCCAACAATGGTCCTTCGGACGCCTCCGGGATCGCCCTGTCCGAAGTGCTGACCCTGCCGGCCGGCGTCACCGTGGACTCGGCGACGCCGAGCCAAGGCAGCTTCGTAAGCCCGACCTGGACCGTGGGCAACCTCGCGAGCGGCGGCAGCGCGACCCTCACCGTGGTGCTCACCGCCAGCTCGGCCACCGTGCCGGGTACCGACGTGATCTGCGACACCGCAACCCTGACCGCGGTCAACGAAACCCAGGTGGGAACCGGCAACGAGAGCGATACGGAGTGCACTTCGGTGATCACTTCGGCGGACCTGTCGATCACCAAGGTCGACGACGCCGATCCGCCGCCCGCGGCGTCGAACTTGACCTACACGATTACGGTCACCAACAACGGTCCGTCGAACGCCACGGGCGTGGTCGTCACCGACCCGCTGCCGGCCGCCGTCACCTACGTGTCCGACACTTGCGGAGCCTCGAACGTGCCGCCGTGGACGTGGAACATCGGCAACCTGGCCGACGGCGATTCGGTGAGCTGCGATGTCGTGGTGTCGATCAACCCGACGCCACCGGCCTCGATCAGCAACACGGCCACGGTGACGGCCACCACCAACGATGGGGTGGGCTCGAACAACAGCGACACCGAGGACACCACCCTCGACGCAGTGCCGCCCCAGGTGGCCAATCTGACCACCTTCGCCGATACGGCCGACGGCTCGTTGACCGAGTGCGAGACGGTGAACGACCGCAAGGTCAACGGCTTCCTGGTGGCCTTCGACGAAGCCATGGTGGAGACCGGTGCCGGCTCGGTGACCGATCCGGCCAACTACCGGCTCTTCCAGCCGGGTCCCAACCAGCTGTTCGACTCGACCGGCTGCACCCTCGCCGGCGACGACCTCGAGGTGACCCTGGCGGGCGTCTCCTACGACGGCGGAACGACGACGGCCACGGTCTCGACAGCGGCGGCGCTCGGAGATTCCCCCTACCGGTTCGTGGCCTGCGACACCCTGACCGATGCGGCGGGCAACGCCCTCGACGGGGATGGCAACGGCTCGCCGGGACCGGGGCTCGTGCGGGGCTTCCGCAACGATCCGCTGAACCTGTTCGGCAACGGCCACTTCGACTGCGACTTGACCGGTTGGACCGTCACCGCGGCTACCGCCGGGGAGATCACCCACGGAACGGCGGACGTGGACGGCGCGCCGCTGTCGGGCTCGGCACGGGCGACCAATCTGGCGCCAGGAACCGACACCACGTTCACGCTCGACCAGTGCGTGCCGGTCGTGGGCGGCGTCAACGCCACCCTCTCTTCGCGGGCGCGGCTCGCCGCGGCGGCGACGGTCTCGATCAACCTGATCCGGGAGTGCGAGTTCTACAGCGGCGTGTGCACCGGCAGCGTCGGCACGGTATCGGACGTGGTGGCTTTGTTGGATACCGGCGGAACCTGGTTGCCGCGGGTGACGGTGGTGCCCATTCCACCGGCGGCGCTCACGGCGTCGTGCCGGTTCCGGTTCGAAACGCCGACCGCGCAGACCTTCACCGGCGAGCTCGACCGGCTGCTTTTCCGCCTCGACGGCGCGATCTTCGCGGACGGATTCGAGAGCGGAGACACCGCTGGCTGGTCGCTGTGCAGTGGAACGGGGTGCGCGCCGTGAACGGGGTCCAGCTGCAGACGAAGTCGAGCGGAAGAAGTCAGGAGACGGACAGCATGAACCAGTCGAAGCAGTCCTCGTCGAGCTCGGTCCCGCGGCGCCTCCGCGGGCTCGGCCTCGCGTCGATGGTCACCCTCTCGTTGGTCGCCGCGCCGGGCGGGACGGCCCACGGTGCAGCGAGGACCGAACTGCCGCTCCACTTCTCGCCGACGCCGGCCGCCGTGGCGGCCGTTCCGCCGTTGCCATCGCCCGCCACGTTCCCGGTCCAGCTGGTCGTCGATGACGATGCGGCCGAGGGCACGGTCGGCGTGGCCGGCGCCACCGCACGGCAGTTCCTGTGGTTCAACCGGTTCACGCCCGGTGGCTCCTTCGACCTCGAAGAGACCTGGGTGCTGTTCCCGGCGGGGGACAACATGGCGGCCGGCGCCGCCGTCCAACTCGCGATCTACCAGGACGCGGACGGCAATCCGGCCAACGGTGCCACCTTGCTCGCCACCTTCGACGAGGTCATCCAAGCAGTCGATGGCAACACCTTCTCGATCTATTCGACCCCGGTGTCCTTCGACGGCCTGGGCGACCTCCTGATCGGCGTGGTGCCGCGGTTCATCGTCTCTGGCGTCACCACCGCCACCGGCCCGGCGGCGATCGATACGGGTGCCAGCCAGGGACGGTCCTGGCTGGCGATCTGGTCCACCGATCCGCCCAACCCGCCGTCCCTGACGCCCCCGCCGGACGTCTCCATCGCCACCGTTGACGGCTTTCTGCCCGGCAACTGGATGATTCGAGGCTTCGGAACGCCGCCGCCCGCGGTCACCGTGCCGACGCTGGGGGAGTACGGGCTGATCCTGTTGGCTCTCGCCCTCGCCTTGGCCGCGACACTCGTGCTGCGCCGCCGCGGCCGCGTGGCTGCCGCGGCCGTCCTGCTCGCCCTGGCTTTTGCCGGCGCGGCCGAGGCTCAGGTGACGATCGACACTTTCACCACCAACCAGGCGACCCTCAATGATCCACCGGGCGGCTCGTCGAGCGCACTGGGGGGAGCGGACATCATCGGCACCCGCCGGGGACTCGTAGTCGACAACCTGTTGGGCGCCGGGCCGACCTCGACGGCCGTCGCCGGGGGAAATCTCTCCTTGACGGTGAGCGCCACCACCCCCGACTCCCGGGGCGAGGCGCAGCTCACTTGGGACGGCGACGCGAATCCGCTCGTCCTGACGCCGACCGGGCTCGGCGGTGTCGACCTGACCGCCACCAACGCGAGCGGCTTTCGCCTGCGTTTCGTCTCGTCGACGGTGCTGGCCGAAGTCGAGCTCACGGTCTATGGCAACGGCACCGACTTCTCCCGGGCCGCCCGGCGAGTGCCCGCCTCGGGCTCGGCGCAGGACGTGATCGTGCCCTTCTCGGAGTTCCGGATCGCCGGCGGCACCGGGGCCGACTTCTCGAGCGTCGGAGCCGTGACGATGACTTTGCGGTCGGGCGAAGGCAACGTCGTAATCAGCGAGATTACGACCACGGTCCCCACCGTGGCGGCCACCAAGGTCGACGCTCAGATCAACGATCTGGACCTCGACACCCGGGTCGACCCGGGCGACCGCCTCCGTTACACGATCACTGTCACCAATACCGGCAACGAGGCCCTGAACGTCGCACTGGCCGACACCATCGACAACAACACGATGCTGGTGGCCGGCTCGGTGAGCTCCACGCCGATCGCGCGCAACGACCAATACCTCGCGGTCGGCAACGTCACCCTGAACGTCGATGGCACGCCGCCGGGGCTGCTCGCCAACGACTCGGACCCGGACGGCGATACCGTCACGGTGCAGGCGGTGGTCTCGCCGACGGCCCAGGGCGGCACGGTGACCCTGGTCAGCGCCGCCACCGGCACGTTCACCTACGCGCCGCCAGTGGGCTTCAAGGGCGTCGACTCGTTCACCTACACGATCGTCGACGACAACGCGAACCTCTCGACCGCCACGGCCACGATCGCTCTGGGCCAGATCGTCTGGTTCATCGACGACTCGAACACGACTCCGCCGCACCTCGGCACCCTGGCGGATCCCTTCCAAGTCCTCGCAAGCGTGAGCGGCGCGGGTGGTGCGGGAGACGCGGACCTCGCCGGCGACATCCTCTTCGTCTTCGACGACGACGGCACGCCCTACGCGGGCGGCATCGAGCTCGAGGCCGACCAGACACTGCTGGGCGAGGGCGAGGGATTGATCCTGAACGGCGACACGATCGTCGCGGCGGGAAATCCTCCGCAAATCACCAACGCCGCGGGCGTCGGGGTCCTGCTCTCGACCAACAACACCCTGCGCGGCTTCGACGTACAGGCGACGGCGGGCGTGGGCATCGCGGGCGCCACTTTCGGCACCTTGACGACCTCGAACTTGAACGTGTTCAGTTCCGGCGGCGCAACGCTCGATCTCAACAACGGCAACCTCTCCGCAGCGTTCGCCACGCTGTCGTCGACGGGCGGCAGCCAGCGCGGCCTGCTCCTCGACACCGTCACCGGCAGTCTGAATGTCATCACGGCGACGAGCCTGACCAACCCCTTGACCCACGGCATCCGGGTGGTCAACTCGCCCGCCTTCACGGCCGACTTCGGCAACACCACGATCACGGACAACGCGATCGGCGTGGCCCCCTCTGCCACGGGCATCGACATCGCCTCGAGCGCGGGCGCGAGCTTCACCTTCGATTCGTTGGCCCTGACGACCGATGGCGCGGGTCTGGTCGCCGCTTCGAGCGGCACGATCAACATCGCGGGTGTGGGCAACACGATCACGGCCACCAACGGTGCGGCGGTCGATCTCACCTCGATGAGCCTCGGCAGTGGCGCCACCTTCACGACCTTGAGCTCGTCGAACAGCACCGGCAAGGGCGCCAATCTCGACACCGTCACCGGCAGCTTCGTCGCCAACGGCGGAGTGATCACGGGCGCCGCGGGCATCGGCTTCGATCTGAACGCGGGGAGCTCGACGGTGACCTATGCCGGGTCGATCACCAACACGGCGAATGCCCTGCTGATCGACGTCACCGGCCGCACCGGCGGTACTACGACCTTCTCCGGCACGCTGTCGAGCACCAGCAGCGGCAACGGCGTCAACGTGGCCTCGAACACCGGCGGCACGATCGTCTTCTCGGGCGGCACCAAGACGCTGAACACCGGCGCCGACGCGGCGGTGACCCTCGCCACCAACACCGGCGCCACGATCAACTTCACCGGCGGCGGACTCGATATCGACACCACCTCCGGCACCGGCTTCAACGCCACCGGTGGGGCCACGGCGATCACGGTCCAGGGGACCGGCAACTCGATCACCTCGACCACGGGAACGGCGCTCAACGTGGCGAGCACCACGATCGGTGCCGCCGACCTCACCTTCCAGAGCATCAGCTCGAACGGCGGAACCAACGGCATCGTGCTCAACACCACGGGGTCGACGGGGAATCTGGTGGTGACCGGGACCGGCAGCGCCGGCACCGGTGGGACGATTCAGAACAAGGCGACCGGAATCAGCCTGACCAGCACCAACACGCCGTCGTTCTCGTGGATGCAGCTCAACGACTTCGGTGACTTCGCGATTCGGGGTTCGTCGGTGGTGGGCTTCAACCTCGACAACTCGGTCATCAGCGGCGTGAACGGCAACAACGCGGCGGCCGATGACAGCAGCGTCCGCTTCACCGAGCTCACGGGTTCGGCGACGGTGACCAACTGCAACATCAGCGGTGGCTTCGAAGACAACTTCAAGGTGGTCAACTCCACCGGTACCCTGAATCGCATCACCTTCAGCGGCGTTACGATCGGGGCCAACAGCACCACCGACGGCAACGACGGCATCGCCTTCGAGTCGACCGGTTCCGCGACCGTCCTGAACGCGACGATTCAGAACAGCTTCTTCACCTCGTCGCGGGGCGATCTGTTCCAGATGAATGTGATCGGCAACAGCACGGCGGACCTCATCTTCACCGGCAACGCACTGTCGAACAATCACCCCGGCATCGCAACCGGTGGTGGCGGCGTCACGATCTCCGGCGGCGACAACACCGGCACCGGGGCCAACTTCACCATGAACATGGCCAACAACACCTTCCGGGACTCGGACGGCCACGCCATCTTGTTCGTGAAGTCCACCGATCCGGGGACTTTCCGCGCGACGTTCAACAACAACCAGATCGGCGTGGCGGCCACTGCCGACTCCGGCTCGCGCGCGGGCTCCGGCATCAAGATTCAGAACGCCGGTCTGGGCACCGTGACGGTCGCTGTGACCAACAATACGATCCGCCAGTACAACAACTTCGGAATCGAAGTGACGACCGGCGGTGGGGCATCGGCGCTCTCCGGAGCCATGAACGCCACGATCACCGGTAACACGGTCGCTAACCCCGGCACGGGTGGCCTGCCGATGAACGGCGTGCACTTGAACGGCGGAACGGTGCCCGGCGACACCTATCAGATCTGCATGGACATAGGCGGTGCCGGCGGGCTCGCCAATGCCCTCGTCGGCTCGGGCGCCAATGCGGGGACCGACTTCCGACTCCGCCAGCGTCAGGCGACCACCGTCCGCCTACCCGGGTATGCCGGCGCGAACAACAACGATGCCGCGGTGGTGACCTTCATTCAAGGAAGAAACACCGGCGGGCCCTCGGGCCTCGCCTCTAACACTGTGCCCACCGGAGGCGGTTTCGTCGGGGGTGCAGCCTGTCCCTTGCCGTAAGACTCGAGCTAGATCGGAGAGAGGAGAGGATGAATGGCTGAACCGTTCTTGAGCGAAATTCGGATCATGAGCTTCGGCTTCCCGCCGAGGGGGTGGGCGCTGTGTGATGGGCAGCTCCTACCGATCAACCAGAACCAGGCGTTGTTCTCGTTGCTCGGAACGACCTTCGGGGGCGACGGGCGGGTCAATTTCGCCCTGCCTGACCTACGCGGCAGAGTGCCGATTCACGTCGGGAGCGCTCACACCTTGGGGGAACGAGGCGGGGAACAGGCACACACCGTTTCGATCGCCGAGTTGCCCACGCACACCCACTCGTTGTCCGTGTCCACCTCGGCCACCGGAGGCAATGCCAACCCCACGGGGCGCCTGTTGGGCGGCGGCAACAACGTCTACCACTCTCCTGCCTCGCTCACTGCCATGCACGCGGGAACGGTCGCCAACACCGGTGGCAGCCAGGCGCACCTCAACATGGAGCCGTTCCTCACCCTCAATTTCTCCATCGCCCTCCAGGGCATTTTCCCGTCGCCCACCTAGGAGGACACCATGGCGCAACCCTACGTTGGCGAAATTCGGATGTTCGCGGGCAACTTCGCCCCCGCGGGATGGATGTTCTGCGAAGGGCAGCTGTTGCCGATTTCCGAGAATGAAACGCTGTTCCAGTTGATCGGGACGACCTACGGCGGGGATGGTGAGAGCACCTTCGCCTTACCGGACCTGAGAGGCCGTTTGCCCCTCCACATGGGCAACGGCTTCATCCTGGCGGAGACCGGCGGCGCAGAAGAGATCACCTTGACGGTGAACCAGATTCCGGCCCACACCCATCCGTTCCTTGCGGCCGGGGTGACCGGCGATCAGGTCAGCCCAGCCAACAACCTACCGGCGAACTCCTTCAACATCACGACTTACATCAACGAGGCTCCGAACGGAAACATGAGTCCGAGCGCGATCAGTGCCACGGGCGGCAGTCAGCCCCATACGAACTTCCAACCGTATCTCTGCGTCAACTTCATCATCTCGTTGTTCGGGATCTTCCCGAGCCCCACCTGAGGAGAAAGCGGATATGGCCGATCCTTTCGTCGCTGAAATCCGGATCTTTCCGTTCAACTTCGCTCCCAGGGGCTGGGCTTGGTGTGACGGTCAGTTGCTGCCGCTTTCCCAGAACACGGCTCTGTTCTCGCTGCTTGGCACGACCTACGGCGGGAACGGCAAGTCGAACTTCGCCCTGCCCGACCTTCAGGGTCGCGCCCCGATGCATCCTGGCCAGGGGCCAGGGCTTTCGCTTCACGACCTGGGGGAACAGGGAGGAAGCGAAACGGTGTCGCTGCTCGAGTCCGAGATCCCGAGCCACTCGCACCAACTGCGGGCGGATGTCCTCGATCTCGGGGACACCAACGTCTTGAGCTCGAACGCCAGCTTCGCACTCTCGTCCGGCGGCACGCTCTACCAAAGCTCGAGCAATGCCGTCGGCTCTGACAACGCCTTGCCGCCCGCGGGCGGCGACGCTCCCCACAACAACATGCAGCCCTACCTGACCTTCTACTTCAACATCGCGCTCCAGGGGGTTTTCCCGCCGCGTACTTGAAGCAACAACGGCAGGATCTTCCGAGCGGGGTCGCGTGGGCGGCCCCGCGTTCGCGTTAGGATGGGGCATCCAAACGGAGACCTGGCATGGCGACGCAGGAAGTAGAACAGCTCCTCGAGCAATTCGCACTGGCGACGCGGCAGAGCATTGCTGATCTCGCGGCGGAGATGCGCCGGGAAGCCGTGGAGACCCGGCGGCACGTCGACGAGACAGCCGTGGAGACCCGGCGCTATGTCGACGAGTCGGCCGCGGAGACCCGGCGGCACGTTGACGAGACAGCCGTGGAGACCCGGCGCTATGTCGATGAGTCGGCCGTGGAGACCCGGCGGCACGTCGACGAGACGGTCGTGGAGACCCGGCGCTATGTCGACGAGTCGGCCGTGGAGACCCGGCGCTATGTCGACGAGTCCTCCACCGAGACACGGCGCCACTTCGATGTCGTTGCCGAAGGCCTCCGCAAGGATGTCCGACTGGTCGCAGAGCAAGTGCTGGCCGTCGACGAGAAGCTCGATCGCAGTGCCTCCGAAATTCGCCGCGAAATGGCCGAGGGTTTCACCGAGGTCAAGTCCATGATCCGGCTGTCCTATTCCGAGCTCGATCGCCGACTTCGCAGCTTGGAAGATGTGGTTCTTGCGCTCCAAGCCCGGGTGGAGCGCTTGGAAGCCGCGTGATTTCCGGGGCTCCTTCTTCCGCTTCCCTGCATACCTGGTAAGCGCTTGATTCTAAAAACATTGGTCCTTTCTCGCGTGGTACCATCGGAGTCGTTCCCTTGACTTTGAGGAGGCACCCCGTGGACTCGACTCGCCGGAACCATGTGGAGGGCTCGGCCCTCGCGATTGATCGACGGAGCTTCCTCGGCCTCACCGCAGCTGGTTTGGCCGCCGCGACCTGGCCGAGCGTCGCCTTCGGCCAGCAGCTTCGTGGCGATGTCCCTCTTTCTCTCGGGTATCTCGCGGGCAGCGATGACCTCACGGACCTCCGCCGAGCCGTCTGGCGGCGGAAGTCGCCCCAGCCGGGCCAGCCGGCGCCGACCGTGCCGATGCCCGAGGTGGTGCCCGCCACGAGCCTGATCCTGGGGGATCAGCAGCTCGCCGGGGAGAGCGTCCGAGTGCGCATCGCGGGCATGTACCCGCGCCCTCCGCGGATGCGCGACGGACTGTTGTCGCACGCCGATTTGACCGTCGACTTCACCGGGCTCGATCCCTCGGACCTCGAGCCGAGGCCGTTTTTTCCCTGGAGCCTGAATCTCGGCCCCGCCGGCCGGAGCACCGTCAGCCCGCCCATCCGCTTCGCCGTGCCCCTCGGGGTGGACGGCGGCCTGCGGATGTTCCTGCGGGTGACCCCGGCCCGGGGCCTGGGGCTCAAGGCCGACGGTGGCTACACCGCGGCCACGGAGTTCACCGTCGATGCCCAGCCTGGATTGCCGCGGCTTCAGCGCGGCCATTACTTGCTCGGAATATTGCCGGGAGTCTGGGATCGCCCGCGGCGGCTGCCGGCGATCGACGCGAAGGAAGCGATCGAGCTGACATCCTTGGTGATCTCCGTCGATCCGATTCCGAAGACCTGACGAATGCGACCGCCCGGCGCCACCCTTCGGCCGATTACCGGGGACGACGACGCCTTCCTCTTCGCGCTCTACGCCTCGACGCGGGAAGTGGAGCTCGCCCCGGTTCCTTGGCCCGAGGAGCAGAAGATCGCCTTCCTGCGCTACCAGTTCGATCTCCAGCATCAGCACTACACGACCAACTACCCGGGGGCGACGCTCGACCTGATCGAGGTCGACGGCGAGCCCGCGGGCCGCCTCTACGTTTGCCCACGGGCGGCGGAGATCCGCATCATGGACATCGCCTTCCTGCCGGCCTTCCGGGGTCGAGGCCTCGGCACGGCCCTCCTGGCCGAGCTCCAGGAGCGTGGTCGCGCCAGCGGTCGCACCGTGACCATCCACGTCGAACGCGACAACCCGGCCCTCCGGCTCTATCAGCGGTTGGGTTTCGAAATCGCGGGGGACGTGGGAGTGTACTGGCTGCTGGAGTGGCAGCCGGGCGAAGCACATGGATTTTAAAGGTCCCTGCGCCAGTGTTCTAGCCCATGGACCAGGACCTCTTCCAACCAGCCTTCGAAGCGTTCCTGGGTGCTCGTAGGGTCTTCGGCATAGTTCATCTGGAAGACATCTGAGACGAGCGCATGGACTTTGCCAATCGACTCCGAATCTTCGGAGGGTGCCCGCTGAAAGTAGCAGGCCGAAGCGGCAACTACGCCGGTGTACTCTCGTCCGAGAGTGTGCCATGAAACGAGGACCGTGGACTGGGCGCTGTTCTTGAGGACGAGTCGAAGCCAACGGTGGTAGTCGCGCGTGTTTGCAAAGTAGCCGAGGACTCGGGCTACTTCTATCACTTGATGCTGGAACCAGTGCGAGCGCGAGCCTTGAGGCGGACAATCCTCGATGAAAAAGACCAATTCTGGATCGAGTGTTGCGAAGCTTCGTTCTAAGTCGGATCGAACTTCTTCGAACCGGTGATGTGCCGACTTCGCTACTACCTCGACAGTCTCTCGTAGGGACTCCCAACGCTTTCGAATCGCCACGTTTCTTGTTTCCACATCTCGACGGGCCGCACCGATAACCTGGGCGACACGGGCTTCGCGCTCGACCTGACGCGAGAGGCTTAGGGCCTGGATGAAGGCTCGCTTCTGAGTGGACGCGGAAAAATGCACCAAGGGACCCAGGTCGCCCGCATCTGCGGCCTCGAGCGCTCTGATGTAGATGTCGCGGTCGTCGTCGTTGCGGACGACGAATGGAAACCATTTGTCTCGCAAGAAGACCAGGCTGGCCAGGCAGCGGGCGACGCGCCCATTGCCGTCTTGAAATGGGTGAATCTGGGTGAAGCGATGGTGGAGCCAAGCTGCGGCGATCTCGCTTGGTACCGAGGACTCCATGTGTCTTTGATGAAGCTCGACGAGACGGTCCATCTCCGAAGCCACCTGGGTTGGTGGGCAGTACTCGTGAACGCAGCCGTCGTCCCTCGTAGGGTTGTTTGGCAATTTCTTCCATTCACCATGCAGAAGCTCAACCTCTATCATGTGGCCTAGCGAGTCAATGGCTTCGACGGTTGCCTGATGTCGGGTTAATAGTGCGTGAAGCTCTTTGATGTAGCCGACGGTGAGCTTGCGACCCTGATTTACGAAGTCGAACAGCTGTTGGAGGGCCTCGTGCTGATCTCGAAGGAGTGCCGTCACGAGCTGCGGACTCTTGTTGGTAGCTCGATGAGGAATGAGGGCCGCGTCGAAGCCTCTTTCGATCAAGAGCTGGGTGATCCCGCGATCCAGGGTATACAGGCGCTCGAGAAGTCCAGTTTCGATGGCGAATTCCCGCGCCAGGCGTTCGTTGAACGCTCGTAGGACACCATGTCGCTCTAGGGTCGCTTTCTGATCAGACCAGACCTCGGAGAGGCTTGCGAGCTCGTCGTGGCGAAGTAGGCTCCACATCGAGGGAAGATCGTCGATCGGTTGCCATTCGAGGAGTCGTCGGATTTGGTTTGCCATGGAAGAAGACTCTATTGGATTTGGTGTCAGCGCGACATGAATCCCAACTACGTGAACACCGCCTCGTAGCGCGTGCCCTCCTGGTCCGGTCCGAGGGGCACCAGGAAGATCTCGAGGTCACCCAGGCTCTCGTTCTCCAGCCGGTAGATGCCCTGGGGCAGGTTGCGGCGCTCGCCGGGGTGACGGAAGACCAGGGAGAAGGGCTGGCGATCCCAGCCGTCGCCGGGCTTGCCGAGGCGGTTGACCTCGGCGAGGACCAGGGGCAAGGGCTCGCCGCCCGGCCAGTGCAGCCGGAAGGTTTGGTCGCGGCACCCTTCGAAGGTCTCGAGGCGGAGGCTTTCGAGCATGGCGTCTCCTGGAGTCAGGTCTGGTGAGCGGAGCGCAGCAGGTCGAACACGGTCTTGACCGGTGCGAAGGTGGACTCAGGAATCTCCACGAAGGCCGTGTTCCATCCCGCCATCGCGCCGTTCCACAGGCCCGGGTGCTCGAGCGCTCGGAGCGGCCGCCCCTGGTGGGTCTTCTCGGCGATGAACACGGCCTGCTCATCGACGAGCGCCCGTGGGTCGTGGGTCCGCCCGGTGGGATCGCAGAAAGCGAGCACCAAGTCCACCGGATTGAAGTGGGTCGAGTGGGTGAACACCTCCTGGGCCGCGGGGTTCGTGCCGGCCTCGGCCCGCTCGACGATCTGGCCGCTCGTTCCGCCGCTTTTTCCCGCGACCCAGAACGGGCCGCCCCCGGGCTCGCCGCGCTGGACCACCATGCCCGCCACGCGCAGGGGGCGGGCCAACCGGTCGAGCAGGGTCGCGCGGTCCCCGGTCGGCTCGAGGGCGAAGGCGGTCGAGAGAAAGTCGAGGGCCGCCCCGCGGGTCGCCTCGTCGTCGGACTCGACGAGCGCCCGGTAGTGCTCTCCGGCCCGCTCCCGCAGTCGGAGCAGGTGCCCGGCGAGGACCGCGGACCAGTACTGGGTCGTACCCTGGGACCGCTCGGGCTGGATGTTGTCGATGTTCTTCACGAAGACGAGGTCCGCGCCCGTGGCGGCGATCTCCGCGAGATTCCGCACCAACGCTCCGTGGCCTCCAGGACGCAAGAGAAGGCGGCCATCGTCGGTCCGGAAGGGCTCGCCCTCGGGAGTGGCCGCCAAGGTGTCCGTGGCCGGGTACTGGATCGAGAAGGCCAGATCGAACGTGACCCCGAGCCGGGCGCCGATCTCCCGCGCTGCATCCTCGGCGTGGCCGACGAAGCAATCTCGGCTCGCCGTGGGCACCGTGAAGTGCAGCCGCACCCGGCCGGCGGCGTCGGCCAACAGGCCCGCCGACTCCACCAAATGCTCCGCGAGCGCCGTGCGGTCGCCCTCGCGGTAGTGATGGAAGGGGATCAAAGCCTTCGGCCGGTCGAGGTAACCGAGCTCCCCGGGATCGAGCAGCACGTGCAGGATCGTTCCCGCGTCGCCTTTGGCCCGTAGATCCTCGAGGGAACCGCCGCCGCGCTTCGCCAAGGCCGTCGCCAGCTCCTCGGCGAAGGCGAAGCGGGGCAGCTCCGAGAGAAAACGAATGGCGTCGCCGGCGGTGGGATCCCCCGCGATCGCCCGCCGGCTCATCTCCCGTGACGCGGCCACCGGATTGCCGGCGTAGCCGGTCCAGCCGGCGAGGCTCTGGAACATCCGGGTGGCGGCCCCCGAGGCGGGGACGAAGCGCAGCACCCCGTGAGCCCCCCGGTGGGCGTCGTAGGTGGCCACGCAGTCCTGCTGGATCGAGTCGTCGAGCCGTGCGATGCCATCGCCCACGGTGCAGGGCCGGAGCAGCCTCGGTGGCGGTGGGGGAGCCGCCAGCAGGGCCAGCTGCCGCTCCGCCTCGGCGGGCGAAATCCCGACCGCCGCGAGCTGCGCGAGGTCGCTGGCGGTCAAGCTCGCGCGGGCGCTTTCCCTCAACTCTTCAGTCCTCCGTGGCGGCGTTCGGGAAGGCGGGCAGGCGCGCCGAAAGCTGGCTCAAAGTCTCGCCGTTCCGATCCTTGTTCGACAGGATCGGACTCGCTCCGCCGAGCGGCCAGTCGATACCGATCTCCGGGTCGTTCCACAGCACCGAAATCTCGTCCTCGGCGTCGTAGAGCGCGGTGCACTTGTACTCGACCTGGGCCGGAGCCTCGACGACCAGAAAGCCGTGAGCGAAGCCCGGCGGCACCCAGAGCTGGTGGAGGTTTTCGGCCGAAAGTTCCATGGCGGTCCAGCGGCCGAAGTGCGGCGAGCCCCGGCGGATGTCCACCGCCACGTCGAAGATCCGCCCCTCGACGCAGCGGACCAGCTTGCCCTGGGGCTGGCGGCGTTGGGCGTGGAGGCCGCGAAGCACGGCGCGCTCGACCGAGCGCGAGTGGTTGTCCTGGACGAAAGGGCCGGGGATGCCCTGGGCGCAGTAGCGGGCCTGGTGGTGGACTTCGACGAAGAACCCCCGCTCGTCCCGGTGGACCTTGGGCTCGACGAGGAGCACGCCCGGGAGGGGAGTCGCGGTGACCTTCACGCCGGCGCTCCCGTGCCCAGACGCTCACGCTGGTAGCCGCGGGCTTGGACGGCGGCGCACCAGTCGAGGTGGTCGAGGTACCACCGGACCGTGGCGGCGAGGCCGGTGTCGAGCGTGTAGCGGGGGGACCAGCCGAGCTCGCGCTCGATCTTCGAGTCGTCGATGGCGTAGCGCCGATCGTGGCCCGGGCGATCGGGGACGAAGGTCTTCAGGTCCCGATAGGAAGGGCGGCCGGCGAGGGCCGGGTTCCGTGCCGCGGGCCGGTGGCGCTCGATCGCGTCGCACAGGTAGTCCACGATCTCGAGATTGGTGCGCTCGCTGCGCCCGCCCAGGTTGTATTTCTCCCCCGGCACACCCTGCTCGAGCACCGCCAGCAGGCCGCGACAATGGTCCTCCACGTGGAGCCAGTCGCGAACGTTGCCGCCGTCGCCGTAGATCGGCAGCGGGCGGCCCTCGAGGGCGTTCAGGATCATCAACGGAATGAGCTTCTCGGGGAACTGGTAGGGACCGTAGTTATTGGAGCAGTTGGTGAGCAAGACCGGCAACCCGTAGGTGTGGGCGTAGGCCCGAACCAGGTGATCCGCGCCCGCCTTGGTGGCGGAGTAGGGCGAGTTGGGAGCGTAGGGCGTTTCTTCCGAGAACAGGCCGGAGTTCCCCAGGGAGCCGTAGACCTCGTCGGTCGAAACATGGAGGAACCGGAACGCGGCCGCGTCGTCGGGCGCCAAGGCGGCCCGGAAGGCCCGCGCACCGTCGAGCATCTCGAAGGCGCCCACCACGTTGGTCTGGACGAAGGCCCGAGGCCCATCGATCGAGCGATCCACGTGGCTTTCGGCCGCGAAATTGACCACGAAGCGGGGTCGGTGCTCGGCGTAGACTCGATCCACCGCCGGTCTGTCCGCGATGTCGGCCTGGACGAAGGCGACCTGGGGACCCGCGAGCAGGTCCGCGAGATTGTCGCGGTTGCCCGCGTAGGTCAGCTTGTCGAGGACGACGATCCGCGCCTCGGGGCGCTCGGTGGCGAGAAGACGGACGAAGTTGCTGCCGATGAAGCCGGCGCCGCCGGTGACGAGAAAGGTCGACACGAAGTTCTCCGGGAGTGATCCAAGGGGTCGCAGGGACCCGGCGACGAAGGGGCAGTATATCGCGCACCCCGGCCCGGCCCGGCCCGCTTGCGAACCCGTCCGCGTGTCACTTCGTTCGATTTCGTATAACCTGTCAAGTCGAGCGGCCGAAAGCCCTGCCGGCCCGACGCAACTTTCGAAAAAACGGAGAACCACCGTCGTGAAAACGATCCGACTGATTCTGGGATGTCTTTTGGTACTCGTGGCCCACTCGAGCCTGGCGGACGACACGTTCCTCAAGAGCGACGACTACAAGGAGGGCGACGAGGTCATCGGCAAGCACCTGACCGATGACGACTATCGTCTGATGATCGAGGAAGTTGAGCGCAACGACGCCGAGTGGGACTGGGCGTGGGTGAAGACCGCCGGCAAGCTCTCGAAGCCCAAGGTCCTGGGGTTCGATCCCGGTGCCTACAAGACCGTGACCCTTCCCGAGGTCAAGAACTTCGCCGGCCTGACCGCCAAGGACGTTCCCGCGCTGGTGTCCGAGGCCTTCGGCCTGGCGGCCCAGGACCTCGGTTGGAAAGTTGCCGACGGCGGGGATCTCGAGCTGGCGATCGCGCTGGTCGACATCAAGCGGGATTCCACCTTCGTCGTCTTCGCCAACGTCAAGCCGTTCCTCGAGCTCGAGATCCGGCTCAAGGACCGGAAGACCGGCGAGAACCTCCTGCTCGTGCGCCACCAGGCCCATGGCGATTCGGTGGACGACGTTCCGCTGCTGGTCGCCGATCAGTTCGCGAAGTTCCTGAAGTAGAGGCCTTTCCCGTCGAACCCTGCGGGGCGGTGGGGTGCCGTGGCACACTACCGCCCCATGACCTATTTCCAGGCCGTCGTCCTCGCCGTGGTCCAGGCGGTGACCGAATTCCTTCCCATCAGCTCGTCGGGGCACCTGATTCTGGTGCCGCGGTGGCTCGGCTGGCCCGACCAGGGTCTGGTCTTCGACATCGCCACCAACACCGGCACCCTGCTGGCCGTATTGGCCTACTTCCGGCGCGATGTGCTGGGAATCACCCGCGCCACCCTCGGCGCGGCTCTCCGCCGGGAGCCCCTGACCGGCGACGCGCGTCTCGGGTGGTCCCTGGCGTTGGGGACCCTGCCGGTGCTGCTCGTGGGTGCCCTGGCCTATGACTGGATCGCGACCGAGGCTCGACAACCGGCCCTGGTCGCGGTCGAGATGATCGTCTTCGCCTTGGTGCTCTTGGGGGCCGACCGCGTGGGCCGGCGCAGCCGCGGGCTGGAACGGATCGGCCTCGGGGACACCGTGGCGATCGGCTGCGCCCAGGCCCTGGCCTTGTTGCCCGGAACGTCGCGGTCGGGGATCACCATGACCGCGGGGCTGTTTCGTGGCCTCACGCGGGAGGCGGCTGCCCGGTACTCGTTTCTTCTCTCGGTGCCCGTCGGGCTCGTGGCCGGTGCCAAGGACACGTGGGAGCTGTGGCAGGGGGGCGGCCCGGTCCACACCCCCCTGGGCCCCACCCTGGTGGCCATCGCGGTGTCGGCGGTGGCCGGCTACGGGGTCATCGACTGGCTGCTCGGCTGGGTCCGGCGCCAGAGCTTTCTGCCGTTCGTCGTCTACCGCCTGCTCGTTGGAGTGGCGGTGTTGCTGTGGTGGGCCTGATCAGCCGCCCAGCAGGCTCTGTTTGAAGGCCTCGCCGGGGCCGGGCTTGGGGCCGATCCAGGACGCCCACAGGGCATCGGCGAACTCCTTGCCCGCGAACGTCGCCTTGGACGCGCCCTTGACCATCACGTCGGTGCCCTTGCCCGGCTCGTAGACGAACGCGATCTGGTCGCCCACGGCGACATCTTCCATGGCGGCGCAGAGCTTCGCGAAGTCCGCCTTGAGCGCGCTCGAGGCGTTCGGGGTGTTGTTGGCGAGGCTCTCGTTCCAGCCCTCGCAGAGTTTGTCCTTGCCGACCTCGTGGACGAAGTGCATGACGGTCTTGCGAGCGCCGTCGGCGGCCAGGATGGCCTGGGCGTCGCTCGACTTCGCGGGCAGGTAGAGCCCGGCGACGTAGACATCGACGAAGAACTTCTCGCGCAAGCCCATGCCGTTCAGGACGAGAGTCTGGGAACCGACCTGGGTCGAGTCCGGCATCGTGACGCCGGCGTGTTCTCCCGCGAAGGCCGGAACGGTCGAGAGGGCGAGAATGGCGAGGTAGGGGGCGAGTCGACGCATGGTGGTTTCCTCCGACGGGATGGCGGTGCGGGAAGTTGCTTGGACGATTCCTTTCCTTGGAGTCTAATCGCTCTTCCGGCGTGCGGAAACATGAAGAGTGACGCGGATTTGGTGGTGGAAGCCCTGGCCGGACTGGAGTCCGGCTATCGGGAGTTGCTCGTCCGCTACGAGCGGCCGGTGTTCACCCTCGTGCTGCGCATGGTGCGGGACCGCAGCGACGCCGAGGACCTGGCCCAGGAGTCCTTCGTCAAGGCGTTCGAGAAGCTCGCCACCTTCGACCTCGAGCGCAAGTTCTCGAGCTGGCTGTTCAAGATCGCCCACAACACCACGATCGACCATCTGCGTCGGCGGGGACTCGACACCGTGTCCCTCGACGCCCCCGTCGGCGACGACGACGCTCCGCGGGAGGTGGCGGACGTCGACGCCGAGGTGCCCTCCGCGCGCATCGAGCGCGCCAGCCTCAATCGCGCCCTGTCGAACGCCATCGGTCGTCTCCGGCCGGAGTACCGCCAGGTGATGCTGCTGCGCTTCCAGGCAGGGCTCGAGTACGCCGAGATCTCCTCCGAGACCGGCCTGCCCCTGGGCACGGTCAAGACCTATCTGCACCGGGCCCGGAAGGAACTCTCGGCGCTGCTCGCGGCAGCGGGTTACGGAGACGTGACATGATCGCGACCTCCATAGAACCCATGACGACCCGCGACTCTGGCCCGGCGAAACCCGACGCGGAGGGCCTGCGTAGGGCTCCTCGAAGACGGGCGAGCCGCGGCGAACTGCCGCCGGACGGGCCCGCGGGAAGGGCACAATGAACGATCGGCAGCTCGAGGATTTGTTCCGCGATTGGCAGCGGGCCGAACGGGTCGACGACCCGGCGGCCGAGGCTGCCTTCTCGGCACTCTTCGCCGGCTTGCCGCTCGAGTCCCCACGGGCCGGTTTCGCCGCACGGGTGATCGCCCGGGCTGAGCTCGTCCAGCCGCTTCCCTTGCCCGTGCCGAGCTCGACGGCGGGTCGGTGGACGGCCGTCTTCTTGGCCTTCGCGAGCTTCGCGAGCCTGCTTCTGGCGCGTTGGCTGCTGGCCCAATGGCCGGCCGGTGGCGCCTCCAGTGGGGTCAACACCGCGGTCCGCGGCGGGACCGACCTCATGGCCGAGCTCGGCACCTGGCTCGCGGGAGGGCTGGCTTTCTGGCAGCGGCTCGCGGACTTCGGTTCGTGGGTCTCGCGCATCATCCAAACCCCCGAGGTCGCGATCTCCCTGCTCGCTTCCACTCTGGTCGCCGCCGCGGCGTTTCGGGGTCTCCAACAACTGCTCGCTCACGAGAGGTGGGCTCATGTCGAACATTGAAATTCTCCTGGCAAGGCGCCGCCGCTCGAGGCTTTGGTGGACCGGGTTGACGCTCGGCCTGGCCGCGATCCTGGCCCTGACGGCCGCGGCGACGGACCTTTCCGAGTTGCGAGCTCGGGTCGAGAAGGACTTCGAGCTCCTGCCGGTGCAGAACGGGCTGGTACTCACTCCCCGCGAGCCGTTTCGGGGCATCCGATCGATCGAGATCGAACGAGACGAGATCGCGGTCAACGGACAAACCGTCTCTCGCCGCGAGCTCGAGGACTGGCTCGGCGAACGCGCCGCGGCGGTCATCGCGTTGGCCGAGATCGGGGGAGAGGAGCAGGCCCGGCTGGTCGGTCGGCAAGCGGCTCCACCGCCCCCCGTCGCCGCGGAGGCGCCGATCGATGCTCCGGCGGCGCCGCCGCTTCCGGAGCCGCCGCCGATCGCAGTCGAGGGCACCGGAGACGACCAGGGCTCGAAATCGGAAAGTGGTCGGGCCGGCGGTTCCGTCCACGTACGCGCCGATGAGACGGTGGAGCAGGTGTTCGTGGTCGGCGGCAATGCCACCATCGACGGCACGGTGAAAGAAGACGTCACGGTCTTCGGCGGCGCCATCCACGTCAACGGCCGGGTCCGCAAGGACGTCGTGGCCTTCGGCGGCAATGTCCACCTCGGTCCCGAATCGAAAGTCGGCGGCGACGTTACCTCGGTGGCGGGTCGGGTGATCCGCGCGGAGGGCTCCGAGGTCGAAGGCCGCATCCAGGAGGTCAAGGGGGGCTGGAAGTACCCGCTGGGCCGGAACGACGACGAGGATGACGACGACTTCCGCTGGGGCTGGTCGTCGCCGTGGCGTGGCCTGGTGGGCTTCGGGGTGACCTTGGCGTCCCTGGTGGCGTTCGTCTTGTTGATCCTGCTCGTCGTGGCGGCGGCGCCTCGGCAGATCGAACGGGTAGGGGCGCGGATCGCGGAAGATCCGGTCCGGTCCGGGCTGGTGGGCTTGCTGGTCCTGGTCCTGTTCTTCCCGCTCCTGATCATGACCACGGTGCTGCTCGCGGTGACCTTCATCGGGATCCCGATTGCGTTCTTCCTGTGGCTGACGGTGATCTTCCTGGGTGGCCCGGCGCTCTTGATCGCCTTTCTGCTGGGCTATGCCTCGGTGGCGGTGCGCGTGGGCCGCTGGCTCGAGCGGCGGTTCGACTGGCAGCTCGGACCGACGGCCTACGCCGCGGCCCTGGTGGGCGTCCTCGCGCTGTCGGCCCTGTGGCTCCTCGGCGACTTCGCCAACGCCTTCGGCGGGCTGTTCTTCTTCGGGGTGCTGTTCAGTACCCTGGGCGCGATCCTGGCGATCTCGGCCCTCCTGATCGGCTTCGGCGGAGTCTTCCAGGTGTTTGTCGCTGGTCGCACTGTGTATCGCTGGAAGGTGCCGGGCCGGCCGGCGGGGGAGCCGCCGGTGACGACGGAGTAGGGGCCACCGGCCCGAGCAGGAAACGGCGGGACGACCCGGACGAAAGCCGTCCGGGTCGTCCCGTTTTTCGTCTCTACCGTCCCTCCCGCACCCTGCTAGACTCGGCCCTCATGCGCGAGATCACGGCCAGCGACTTGATGAATCCCGAGGTGCTCACGGTTCCGGACACCCTCACGGTGCGGGAGCTGGCGCGCTTCCTGGTCGACAACGACATCACGGGCGCTCCGGTGATCGATCGCGAAGGGCGGATGATCGGGGTGGTTTCGGTGGTCGATGTGGCCGAGGCGGTGGCCGGCGGCGAGTCGGCCTTCGGAGTGGACCGCGCCGACGACGTGCGCGTGGCCGACCTTCTTCACCCCGGCGTCTACACCGTGGCCGAGGAAGCCGGCGTGGCCGAGATCGCCAAGCTCCTACTCGAAAAGCACATTCACCGGCTGGTCGTGATCCGCGACGAACGTCCGGTGGGGGTGGTCTCGACCTCGGACCTGCTCGGTCTGTTGTTCGAGGATTGACCTTCAGCCTACTCTGCGCACCCCTGCTTCCGCGGCTCGTCGTAGCGGCAGCGCCCGACGTGCTGGCGGAGGCCGTCGAGAACCCAGGGCAGGGATTCCCGGGTGCCCCGCTCTTGAAGACCCAGGGGAACCGGCGGGCCGGCGTCGTTCCGCATCCTCAGCGTGACCAACGTGCGGCCCGGGGTGAAGGCCGCGAGCGTCCAATCACCGCCGTTCTCGACCACATCTCCGCTGCCCGGCACCAACCGCCAGGAGGAACGCCACAGGGGCTCTCCGCGGGGACCGGCGCCGATCGAGTCAGTGACGGTGATGCGAAACCGCTCGTCCGGGCTCGGCCAGGGCAGGTCGAGGGACAGCTCCCACTCGCCGGGGCGCCCGGTGGCCCGAGAGGCGGTCACGAAAGGCATGAACTCGGCGTAGTGGGCAGGGTCCCGGACGGCGCGGAAGACCCGCTCGGGAGGAGCGTCGAGCACCCTCCGGACAACACCTTCTCGGAGATCTGAGCCCGGAATCTCCACCATTTCGACGAGGACCTCGCCGGCCTCGAGCTGGTGGCGCTGCCAGGTCGTCAGCCGATCGTCCGCGCTCGCCACAGGGGCGAACACCAGGGACGCGACCAGGCCGAGTACCGAGCTGAGGCGCCGCGCTCCAAGGAGTTTGCCTGCCCGGGCGGGAGGTGCGGCGGCGATGTCGGGGCGAGGAGCGCAGACGTCCGGACGTTCGTTCGAGCACCGCAGGCACGAGATCCTCGCGGCACCGGGCGGGGAAGCTGCGGAGTCGAACATCCCACCATTCTACCGGCGGCCGGCTTCTTGCCCACGGTGGTATTCTGGCGTTCCATGAACGCACCGTCGACCCTGGCCCAGGGCCTGCTCGGGCGCTTTCTCGGGCGGCTCCGGTTTCCCCAGCTGTTCCTGCTCACGGCAGGGCTGTTCGTCTTCGATTTCTTCATCCCAGATCTCATTCCCTTCCTGGACGAGTTGCTGCTGGGCCTGCTGGCGGCCATGTTCGCGTTGATCAAACAGAAGCGGGGCGCCTCGGGGCCGAGCCCGGCCCCCGGTCCACCCGCGCCGGAAAAGGACGTCACGCCGCGCTGAGCGCGGCCGAGGAGACCCCGAATCATGGGCAAGCGAATCCTGCTCTTCGTCGTCACCAACCTTGCGATCGTGCTCGTCGTCTCGACGATCCTCTCTCTGCTGGGGATCGGCCGCTACATCGGACCGGACGGTCAGCTTCAGTACTTCTCTCTCGCCGTCTTCTGCCTGGTCTGGGGCATGGTCGGAGCGTTCATCTCCTTGGCGATGTCGCGCTGGATCGCCAAGCGGGCCTTGGGTGTCCAGCTGGTAAACGGGAACACCGGCCATTCCGAGCTCGATTGGCTCCACGCCACCGTCGCCCACCAGGCTCAGGCCGCGGGGCTGCCGATGCCCGAGGTCGGCTACTACGAGGCCGCCGAGATCAACGCCTTCGCCACTGGCCCGAGCCAGAAGCGTAGCTTGGTGGCGGTTTCCACGGGCCTCCTGCGCGCCATGCCGCGGCCCGAGATCGAAGCCGTCCTGGGGCACGAGCTTGGCCACATCAAGAATGGCGACATGGTCACCATGACCCTGATCCAGGGGGTCGTCAACGCCTTCGTGATGTTCTTGTCGCGGATCGCCGCCTTCGCCGTATCGCGAGTCGTCGACAGCAAGATCGCGGGACTCGTTCACTTCGTCGTGCTCATCGTGCTCCGGATCGGTCTGGGCATCCTCGGGTCGCTGGTGACCGCGTGGTTCTCTCGCCACCGCGAGTTTCACGCCGACGCGGCCGGGGCGCAGCTGGCGGGACGCGAGAACATGATCTCGGCTCTGCGTCGGCTGGGCGCGACCGAATCGCTGGTCGACACCGAGCACGAGGCTCTGGCGACCTTCAAGATTTCCGGTCGTCCGAAGCGCATGCTGGCGGCGTTCTCGACCCATCCGCCCATCCCCGTGCGCATTGCGGCACTCGAGGGCCGGTCGATTCACTGAGTGGGATCGTCAACGGTCGGTGCCGGGCCCCGGCGGCCCGAGCGAGAACAACTGGATCGAACGCAGGTAGGCGTTGCGGTCCTCGAAGGAGCCGTCGGGCCGGCGCTCGGCCCGGTCGTTGACCAGGGAGACCTCGAGCGGGGCCTCGGTGTCCTCGGCTAGCTCGAAATCGAGGATCTCTTCGCGCAGATGAAGCCTCGTTTGGGTGGTGCCGAGCACCCGGCCGCCGAAAGTGAAGCGCAATCGGGCGGTCTTGCCACGGACTTCGGTGCCGCGAGCGAGGGCCACCAGCCGCCAGCGGCCGGCCGCCAGCTCGATCGGAGTCGAACGGGCCGCCTCGGCCCCGAAGACGGCCAGGTCGCCCTCGGCGAGTTGGGCGCCCCCGTCCGATGCGGTGAAGCTCTCGAGGGGCACCGCCCGGGGGTGGGCGATGCCGGCTCGCTCGTCGGCGGAGAGGTCGAGCCGGCCGACCACGAATTGTGGCGAGCCGGCGAGCACGTGGTGGAACACCACCGAGACCGGTCCGTCGCCGAACTCCGCGAGCGGCCTCAGCCGGTTGCGCAGCCGGTTCAGCTCTTCCGCCAGCGGACGGTTGACGGCCCGGACGGCCTCGTCCCAGTGGCCGGCACCGAACACCGGGTAGAGCACCACGACACCCTCACCGGCGTCGGCCAGCCGGGACAGCAGCGAGCTCGGGGTTTCGTCCCGGAACTTCAAGCGTCGGATCTTGTGGCCGGCCTTGGCCAGGGGGCGCAGATCGATCGACAGCTCCTCTGCCGAGAGCAGGGTCGAGCGGGGTGGCAGGTGGTCGAGCATCCAGGAGACCGCCACCTTGCGCGAGTCGAGGGTGACCGACCAGGCGGCCAGGGGACGAGTCACCGGTAAGGTCACCAAGGCCGCCAGGGTCACCACCGCGACGGGCGCGAAGCGGAGCCAAGGGCCCGTGAGCGGGCGAGCGGCGAGCCAGTGACCGAGAGCCCGGTAGGCCACGATCAGGCCGGTCGCCACGAGCAGTGCGTAAAGCGGGAAGAGCGACAGCAGGTTGCGCACGAAATGCGCTTTCTGGAGGCTCATGTGGGCGAGCAGCGCGAGGGGAAAGACCGTCACCAACGCGGTCCGCCGCGGCTGGCGGCGGATCAGGCTCCACAGGCCGGCGAAGGCGAAGGGGAGTGTCAGCCAGCCCTGGTCCACCACCAGCTTGCGTAGGTTGAGCAGCAGGTGGGGCAGCCCCGGCTCGGCTTCGTTGTTGACGAAGCCGTCCTGGTAGATGCCCATGATCTTGCCGAGGTCGGTGAGGAAAGCCGGAGTGTCGAGCACGGCATAGGGGACCGCGGCGACGAAGGTCGCCGCGGCCACGGCAACCAGCACGAGGGCCTTCGACCACCGGGCCGAGCCGCCCCTAAAGGCCAACGCCAGGAGGGCCGGTAGGGCGATCGAGGCGAAGTTGTACTTGGTCGCGGTGGTGGCGCCGAGGAGCAGACCGGGCACGATCGACTTGGCGTACCAACTCGGATCGTCGAGCCGGGCGAGCACGAAGGCCAGGGTGCCCCACACCAGGGCGTCGCCCATCACGTTGACGTTCAGGTAGGACCAGGCCATGGTGTGGTGGGCGCTCGAGAGGGCCAGAATCGCGGGCACCAGGGCCAGAAGCGCGGGTTCCCCGGTCAGCCGGTAGGCCACCCAGGCGGCGCAGGCGGCGGCGGTCAGGGAGAACAGGACGAACAGGATCTTGGCCGGCCACACCACTCGCGGCTGGCGATAGTACGGATAACCAACCCGGCCAATGTCCCGGGTCGACTGGACCTCGCCGTGGGACGCGGCGGAAAGGTAACCCGCGCCGAACGCTCCCGCGGTGACGTAGACCGGCAGCGACGGATACATGAAGAAGTGGGGGTTCCAGTCGCCGTCGGTGAGCACCCGACCAGCCGGCTCGGTGAGGAGCGGCTCGTCAATGTGGATCGGGTAGGGCATGGCCGCGGCGATGGCGTGGAGCCGCAGGACCAGCACCAGGCAGAGGATCAGCACCTCGAGGGCCACGGCGACGGCCATGGGCCGGCGGAGGAGCTCAGTCAGGCGCGCGCGAAGGGCGGCGAACCGGCTCAAGCGCTCGCGCCTCCGAGCCGTCGGCAGGCATAGAGGTGATGCGGATAGGGCAGGACGTCGACCAGCGCGTGGGAGAACACCTCGTAGCCGAGCTCGCGCAGGAGGGCCTCGAGCTCGCGCCGGTGCCAGTAGTCGACCGGGGCCTTGGGGTCCATGGCCTTGTCGAGCCACCAGGTGAACCAACGCTTGTAGGCCGGCCGGGCGTCCACGTCCTTGATCACCAGCCGAGCCCCGGGTTTGAGGCTCCGATGGAGCCGCGTGAGCAGCGGCGGAACCGCCTCCCGCGGAATGTGGTGGACGATATCCATCATGTAGGCGCCGTCGAGACTCGCGTCCGGCACCAAGGTGCGGGCGTCCCCCACTTCGTAGCGCACGTTCGCGACTCCGAGCCGCGCGGCCGCCTCGCGGGCCAAGTCGATGCGCCGCGCGTTCAGGTCGACCCCGAGAATCTCCACGTCGGGATGCGCCAGAGCGTAGTAGAGCGAGAACAGCCCGAAGCCGCAGCCGATGTCGAGCACCCGTCCGCGGGCCGGGAGGTACTGGCCGATTTCGTCCAGGAAGCGCCCGCGCAAGATGAGGAAACGCCCGTGGCAGTAGGCGCGGACGACCGGGTGCCGGTACGCCGAGACGACTCGGCGGATGGTCCCGGAGCCGTTGGTGCGAGGAGAGTCAGGCATGGCGGCGTCTCGGCCCGAAGCCGATGGCGCGGCAGTATAACGCGGACCGTCAGATCGCCCGGCGGCCCAGTCGTAGCGCCGCCGCGGCCGCGAGGGCCGCGCCCAGGGCGAGCAGGCCCCAGCCGCCCAGGGTCGGAACCACCGGGGGATCTTGGCCGCCGAGGCCGTTGATCGTGACGATGGCCTCGGCGTCCTCGGGGGTGGGGTCTTCCAGGCAGTTGGTGGAGGCCGCGAAGGCGCTGTTGACGATTTCCCCGGAGGGCACGTCGAGGGTCGCCCGGGCCACGAGCGTCACTGTGAACTGCTGGGGCGCCGGCAATGCCGAGCATTGATTCGGCGCGCCCACCGTGTCGAGCGTGCAGGTGACCAGGCCGAAGGACTCTGCGCAGGTGCCGCTCGGGGCCACGGTCGCGCTCTCGAAGACGAGGCCGGTGGGCAGCACGTCGGTCAGGAGCACCCCCGACGCGTTCGACGGCCCGAGGTTGTCGACCACGATCGTGAAGGCCACGGGCGCGCCCGGGGCCACTTCGAGGACATCCGCGGTCTGAGTCACCACCAGGTCGGACAGGGCCTCGATCGGCGTGGTGACGCTGGCGCTGCCGTTGGCACCGGCCGGATCGGGCGTCGCCGAGCTGGCCGCCACGGAGTTGGCCACCGAGCTACCGCAGAGGAGCTCCGGACACACCGCGACCGCGAGATCGAACTTGCGCACCGCCGAGATCGCCGTGGTGCCGTTCCAGGTGCAGCCCACGTTGCCGCCAGAGCCCACCGCCGGGGTCACGCACTGCCCCTCGGCCGACGGACTGACGGAAAGAAACCGAGTACTCGCGGGCAGGTTGTCGGCGAGCTGGAGGTCGGTGGCCGCCGAGGGGCCGCGGTTGGTGGCGGTCACGGTGTACTCGAGCGGTGTTCCGGCCACAACCGTCGACAGATCGTCGGTCACCGAGGCCGCGAGGTCCGCGCTGGCGCAGGAACAGGTCACCACCTCGACCGAGAAGCCGGTGATCGACCCGCCGTCACCGGAGAGGTCGTCGGACACGGTCAAGGTCCAGGTGCCGTTGGGGTTCTCGCCCAGGAAGGCGCCCAGGGCCTCCTCCGGCACCAGCGGCGTGGCGGTCGCCTGACTCGTGTAGACGTGATCGGTGGCGAGGCCCGGATTGGTGACGTAGGGCACCTGTCCGCCGGGATTGGCGTCGTCGTCCCAACGGGTGCCGTCGAAAACGTGGTCGTTGCCGGCCCCGTTGTCGGAGGTCAGGGTGACGACCGTGCCCTCGGGCGACCGCAGCGTGATGTCGAGGTCCGCGGGAAAGGTGTGCCGGATTTGGGTGACCACATCGACATCGCAGATCGTCGAGCCGGTGCCGACCAGATTCACCGTCGAGGTCACCACTGCCGGGCCCGACGGGATGGTCACCGCCCCCGCGCTCGCGGCCACCGAGGGGGCCGAGGAGGGTGGAACGGTGGGAAAGGTGGTCAGGGCGAGCGACCAGCGGGCGAGTGAGCCGCCGTCTCCCGCGAGGTCGTCGGAGAGGGTCAAGAGCCAGGTGCCGTTGGGGTTCTCCCCCACGAAGGCGGCCAGGGCCTCCTCGGGCACCAGCGGCGTGGCCACCGTGGTGTCCTGGTAGGAGTGGTCGGTGGCGAGACCGTTGTTGACGGTGTAGCGCACCTGGCCGGCGGGGTTGGCTTCGTCGTCCCAGAGCGTGCCGTTCCAGACGTTGTCATTGCCGGCGCCGTTGTCCGTGGTCAGGGTCACGATCGTGCCCGCCGGCGACTGGAGGGTGATGTCGAGGTCCGCGGCGAAGCGATGGGTGATCCATGTCGTCAGGTCGAGGTCCCACAGGAAGCTGCCGGCGCCGCTGACCTCGATCGTCGAGGTGACCACACCGGGCCCGGACGGAATCGACTTCGCGGTGCCGTTCGCGAACGTGGCTGCCGTCGGCACACAACCGTTCGGGGCTTCGGGGGCGAGGGCTCCTGCCAGCGCCGGACCGACCAGCCACCAAACGGCGAGAGCCCGCCTCAGCCGGCGGCGTGGCGACGAAGCGGACCGGGCGAATGGGGACATCGAGACAACCCTCCAGGGGGCCAGCGAAAAAATCGATCGGGCCGGGCCAGAGTAGCGGCCCGGCCCCACGACGTCAAGGCGCCGGCGCCTTGGCCGGCAGGGCGGCGAGGGCTTCGAGCAAGGCTTCCTGGGTGAGCAGCTCGCTGAACACCTTGGGCGCCTGGCCGGGGCGATACAGCAGGTAGAACGGGATGCCGAAGCGACCGTGGTCCTCGAGGAACCGGGCGATGGCGGCGTCGCGGCTGGTCCAGTCCGCGCGCATGGGCACGATCCCATGGCGGGAGAACGCGGTGGCCACCGTCTCCGTTTCGAGCACCCGGCTCTCGATCACTTTGCAGGTGAAACACCAGTCCGCGGTCACGTCGACGAAAACCGCCTGGCCGGCGCCCGCGAGGGACTCGGCGCGGGTGCGGTCGAAGGGCACCCAGGGAATGAGCCGCGGCGTCGTGCGAGTGGCGAGGTCCGAGGCGTGGCCAGCGGCCGGAGCGGTGGCGAGACCCAGGGCGACGCCGATGGCGGCCAGCACGCCCACCCAGGCGAAACCGCGGCCGATCCTGCCGCGCAGCCGCGGCTGCAGCCAGATGAACAGAGCCAGGGCCAGCACCGTCAGTTGGATGCCGGCCAACCGCACGCGCGACAGCTGGCCCCCGAGGACGAACAGCAGCCACACCGCCGTGGCGGCCAGCAGAAAGCCCAGGAACCCGCGCAGGGTGAGCATCCACACGCCGGGACGCGGCAGCACCCGCTCGAACCCAGGGATCAGAAGGAGCAGCAGGTAAGGTGCGGCAAGGCCGGCGGCCACCGCCGTGAACACGGCCAGGATCGTGCCCGGGGGCCGCGACAGGGCGAACCCCAGGGCGGTGCCGAGAAACGGTGCCGAGCACGGGGTGGCCAGGAGCGTCGCGAACAAGCCCGAGGCGAAATGGCCGCCGAGCCCCTCGTTCGAGCCGCTGCCGACCCGGGAGAGCACCCGCGGCAGGGGGATCTCGAACAGACCCCACAGGTTGAGGCTGAACAGGACGACCACGACGAGCAATCCGGTGACGAAGAGCGGATTCTGGAACTGGACCCCCCAGCCCACCGCCGAACCGGCCGACTTGGCCACGATGGCGGCCAGGGCGAGCGCCCAGAACGACACGAAAATGCCCGCCGTGGTGGCGAGGGAGCCGAGCACCGTGCCCCGCCGCCCGTGGCTGGCGCCTTCGACCAGCGACAGCACTTTGAGCGACAAGACCGGCAGCACGCAGGGCATGGCGTTCAGGATCACCCCGCCCAGGAAAGCCAGGAACAGAATCGACAGCAGTCCACGCTCCGGTGCCGCGGGGGGTGTGGGGGTGGGTTCGACGGGGGGGGGCGAGGTCCCGGCGAGGGCCGGGCCATCGGCACCGATGACCA
>CXWL01001992.1_pt1 | contig 75289 bp, 75 predicted proteins | sample 590931 | NCBI WGS metagenome assembly CXWL01 (sample SAMEA3498368, study PRJEB10139) | groundwater metagenome | biome: water well; material: biofilm material | place: Germany | collected 2015-04-27
GCCGGCGCGGGTGCAAGCCGGCGGGACGCCGGCGGTCCATATTAGGAGCTGTCGGCGAACGAGGTGCGTGCTTGCGGCAGCAGAGGTGAAGGCTTCAGCGAACGGCGTGGCAGCGAAAGTCCGGGGCCCAAGAGCGCGAACGCTTGATCGGCTTGGTGTTTATGGATCCCGGATTGCGCTGACGCGCATCCGGGAAACGGAGTGAATTGCGGGGATAGAGGGGGTGTCTATCCAACGGAATCTCTGAGGACCGCCGGCTTCTAGCCGGCATGGATCGGATTGAAGAAAGATGCCGGCTGGAAGCCGGCGGTCCTCGGAGCGCTACGCCATTTCATCGAACAAGCTTGGCTCGTTGGCTTTCCAGCCTTCGATCTCCAGCATCTTCAGCTTGGTGATCACGCCGCCATTGGCGCTGAAGCCGACGAGTTTGCCGTCGACGCCGATGACGCGGTGGCACGGCACGACGATGGGGAAGGGGTTGCGGCCGAGGGCTTGGCCGACGGCGCGGGCGGCGTCTGGCTTGCCGACGGCGCGGGCGATCTCGCCATAGGTGCGCGTCGTGCCCGGCGGGATGGCGCGGGTGGTTTCATAGACGCGCGCGTTGAAGGCGGCGACGTAGCCCATGTCGAGCCGCACCGCGCGCAGACTTTTCTTTTCGCCGGCGAGTAGCGCTTTGATGTCTGTGATGGCGCGTTCGATTTCGCGCGGGGGCGTTTCTTCGTCGGCTTCCGGGCAATGGCGCAACAACCGCAACCGCGTTTGCGCGATTGTTTTTTCCGGCAATTGAACGCCGATGATCCCGTCTTCCGTCCAGGCGAGGCCGCAGCGGCCCAAGGGGGTGTCGAAGAGGGAATAGGCGCTCATGGGGGCCATGCCTTTCTGGTTCGACGTAGGCCCCCCGGCCACGTCCTGAATGTAGCGCCGAGCCTTGCCGGCGAGGAATCGTTCATGTAGAACATATAGGGAACATGACCGATCGTCTACACGCTTCCGTATCCGAAACGATACCGACCGGCTTCGCCGGCTACCGCCAGCAGATGGCGAAGGCGGCTTTGCATGAAATTTGTCCCGCTGGCCCGGGGGCGGAGGCAGCTGCTTTGGGGTTCTGTCTCAGTCTCGCCGCCAGCTGGGCGGGATCGGCTGGACTGATCTGGGCGGGCGAAGAAGGGCTCTTTGCCGAAGATGGCGCGCCGTACCCGATTGGCCTCGCGCAGTTCGGGATCGATGCAGCCAAGCTCATCGTCATTCGGGCGAGCAAGCGCGACGAAGCGTTGTGGGCGGCTGAACAGGGCTTGGCCGCATCCGGTGCGGTGGTGGTTTGCGCGCTCTCCGATCGCGGCAAGCCGCTCGATCTCAAAGCCACGCGGCGTCTGCTGCTGTTTGCGGAACGCAATCGCTCGCGCTGCCTGCTGCTGCGTCCGCTGACGGATGTGAGCGCGGCGTGGACGCGCTGGGCGGTGTCGCCGGCCTCAAGCGAGGCGCCGCCGCGCGAACTGGGAGCGCCCGCTTTCCAAATCGAGCTCACACGCAACCGCGCCGGACCCGCCGGCGCACGCTTCAGTGTTGAATGGAACGCCCATGAGCACGCTTTCACCGAGCGCTTCCAGGAAAAGTGGGAACCGGTTTTCCGTCGGGAAGCGCGACAAAAATGAACGACCAGCGCTGGCTCGCGATCTATCTGCCGCGCCTCAAAACCGATCGGCTGATCCGATCCGGGCGCGCGGCTGACGATCGCCCGCTCGCGACGTACGCAAAAGAAGCTGGCGCCTTTCTGCTGACGGGCGTGGACGCGCGCGCCTCCGCGCTGGGTTTGCGCTTCGCCATGTCGCTCGCCGATGCGCGCGCGATCCGCCCCGATCTCAACGCGATGGAAGGTGAGCCGGACGAGGACGCACGCGCGCTGGATAACATCGCCGCTTGGTGTGAGCGTTTCACGCCTATCGTCGTCGTCGATCCGCCGGAGGGTTTGTTTCTCGACATCACCGGCTGTGCGCATTTGTTCGGCGGCGAGCTCGCGCTGCAAGGCCAGATCGTCACGCGTCTGCACGCGCAAGGCTTCGCCGCGCGCGCGGCCATTGCGCCGACGCCGGGGGCGGCATGGGCGTTTGCTCGCTATGGGCAAAAGAGCGACGATCTATTCACGGCGCTGGCGCCGCTGCCGGTGGAGGCGCTGCGGTTGAGCGAGCCGGCCGCCGCTTTGCTGCACCGCTTGGGACTTCGAACCGTCGCCCAGCTTTTCAACGCGCCGCGATCGAGCTTCACCGCCCGCGCTGGCGAGCACGCAATGTTGCTGCTCGATCACGCGCTGGGGCGCACGCCAGAAGCGCTGACGCCGCGCCGGCCAGCGCCGCCGGTTTATGCGCTGCGGCGCTTCTTGGAGCCGCTGTTCAGTACTGAAGCCATTCTCGAAGCAACGCGCACGCTGTGTACCGATGCGCTTGAAATGCTCGATGTCCGCGGCGCCGGCGTCCGGCGTGCAGACTTGCACCTGTTCGGCGTCGATGGCCGCGATTGTGTGATCGGCATCGCCGCCAGCCGGCCCGAGCGCGATTTGAAAATCCTGCTGCGTCTGTTCCGTGAAAAGCTTGAGCGCGCCGCAGAGAATCTCAACGCCGAGTTCGGCATCGAAGCCGCGCGGCTCGATGTGGTGCAGATGGAGCGCGTCGAGGGGGCGGCGCGCACGCTCGTGACGATGGAGGAGGCGCAAGCCAGCGCTGAGAACATCGACGCCATCGTCGATGTGCTGAGCGCGCGGCTTGGCCAACAGCGCGTATTGCGCCCGCACTTGCATGAGCTGCATGCGCCAGAACGGGCGGGCGGCTGGCGCGCTGCGCTTAAAGGACCGCCGGCTTCCAGCCCGCACATCGCGCCGCCGAAGGACAATATCCCGCGCCGCCCGCTCACGTTGTTCGCGCGTCCGCAAACGATCGACGCCCTCGCCACCGTGCCGGACGGCCCGCCGATCCGCTTCCGCTGGCGGCGCGTGTTGCGCGAAGTTGTGCGCGCGGAAGGACCAGAGCGCATCAGCGGCGATTGGCTCGGCGGGAAGCCGACGCGCGACTATTATCGCGTGGAGGACAAGGACGGGCGCAGGTACTGGCTCTATCGCGAGGGTTTGTACGGCGAGAGCGAAGAGGCGCCGCGCTGGTTCGTGCACGGGTTGTTCGCATGAGCTTCGCCGAACTTTGCGTCACCACCAATTTTTCCTTCCTCCGCAGCGGGTCTCATCCCGAGGAGATGGTGGAGCAGGCTAAGGCGATTGGTCTGGCCGGCATCGGCGTCGCCGATCGCAACACGCTGGCGGGCGTTGTGCGTGCGCATGTGGTTGCGAAAGAGAAGAAGCTGCGGCTGATCGTTGGGTCGCGGCTGGTGTTTCGCGACGGCGCGCCTGACTTGATTGTCTATCCCAAGGATCGCACCGCTTACGCCAATCTCACGCGGCTGCTCACGCTCGGCAATCGCCGGGCGCCGAAGGGCGAATGCCATCTCGATTTTGCGGATTATCTGGCGCACGCGGAAGGGCTGCAAACGATCCTCGTGCCGGTTTTTGCTCCCGGTGAAACGCCAGACACGTTTGCTTCCTATCTGCAGCGGATCAAGCAAGCGGCGGGTGCGGCGTGGTTGGCGGCGCCGTTCCGATTTGATGGCGAGGAGCGCCGCAATTTCCGTCAGCTGAACCAGCTGGCCAGGCAAACAGGGGCCCGGCTTTTGGCGACGACCGAGCCATTGATGCACCATGGCGATCGGCGCGCGTTGCTCGATATCGTCACCTGCATCCGCGAGAAGAAGAAGCTCGACGAGGCCGGCGCACTACTCGTAGTGAACGCCGAGCGCCATTTGAAGCCGCCGCAAGAAATTGCGCGCCTCTACGCCAGCGCGCCGGAAGCTGTTGCGGAGAGTTTGCGCTTCATCGAAGGCGTCAGCTTTTCGATGGATCAATTGCGTTACGAATATCCCGAGGAAACCTCCGAAGGTTTCTCCAATCCGCAGGACGCGCTTGAGGCGCGCGCGTGGGCTGGCGCGGCGAAACGTTACCCGAATGGCGTGCCGCAAAAAGTCCGCGACACGCTCACGCGCGAACTCGGCATTGTGAGCCGTATGCGTTATGCGCCGTATTTCCTGACCGTCGCCGACATTGTCGATTTTGCGCGGTCCGGCTTCGACAAAGACGGAAAGCCCGTGCAGCCCATTCTTTGCCAAGGGCGCGGGTCAGCTGCGAATTCCTCGATCTGTTATTGCCTTGGCGTGACCTCCGTCGATCCAGACAAGAACACGTTGTTGTTCGATCGCTTCGTCTCCGAAGAGCGCGGCGAGCCGCCTGATATCGATGTCGATTTCGAACACGAGCGGCGCGAGGAGGTGATTCAGTACGTCTATCAAAAGTACGGCCGCGACCGCGCCGGGCTTGCGGCGACTTTAATTTGTTACCGTGGCCGCAGCGCCATCCGCGAGGTCGCCAAGGCGTTCGGCTATTCAGAGGATCGCGTGAGCAGCTTGGCGAAGATGCTGCACTGGTGGTCGCATGGGGTGTCGGAGCGCGATCTGAAGGAAAACGGACTGGATGTGAGCGATGAAAAGCTCATGGCGTGCGTGCGCCTCGCCAACGAGCTGCAAGGCTTTCCGCGTCACCTGTCTCAGCATGTCGGCGGGTTTGTCATTACGCGCGAGAAGCTTCACGACGTCGTGCCGGTGCAAAATGCGGCGATGGACGATCGCACCGTCGTTGAGTGGAACAAGGACGATTTGGAAGATCTCGGCATTCTCAAGGTCGATCTGCTGGGCCTCGGCATGCTCACGTGCTTGCAGAAAGCGTTCGATCTGCACGCCAAGCATTATCCGGATGAAGAGTGCCTCAACCTCACGTCTCCGACAGACGATGCACGCGTTTACAAAATGCTGCACCGCGCGGACTCGATCGGCGTGTTTCAGGTTGAGAGCCGGGCGCAGATGTCGATGCTGCCGCGGCTGAAGCCGGTGGAGTTTTATGATCTGGTGATCGAGGTGGCGATCGTTCGCCCTGGTCCGATCCAAGGCGGCATGGTGCATCCCTATCTGAGGCGCCGGCAAGGGTTGGAAAAAGCCGTAGCCCCGAAGCCTGAGCTTTGGGAGGTGCTGAAGCGCACCTTGGGCGTTCCGCTGTTTCAAGAGCAAGCGATGCAAATCGCCATCGTCGCGGCGGGCTTTTCGCCCCCGGAAGCCGACAAACTTCGCCGCGCCATGGCGACATTCAAGCGCGTCGGCACGATCGGCTTGCTCAAGGCGAAATTCATCGACGGTATGATCGCCAACGGTTACGAGCGCGCGTTCGCTGAAGCCTCGTTCGCGCAGATTGAAGGCTTCGGCGAGTACGGCTTTCCAGAAAGCCATGCGGCGAGCTTTGCGATCCTGGTTTACGTCTCGTCATGGCTGAAATGCTATTATCCTGACGTGTTCGCCGCAGCTTTGCTGAATGCCCAGCCGATGGGTTTTTATGCGCCGGCGCAGATTGTGCGCGACGCAGCCGATCATGGCGTCGAAGTCCGCGCCATCGACGTGAATTGCTCCGATTGGGACAACACGCTGGAAGACGGGCAGGTCGCTTCCACGCGTCTGCACCGGCGCCATATGGAGATGCGTGACGATGTCCGCAGCACACACGCGATCCGGTTAGGCTTTCGCCAAGCCAAAGGCTTGAAGGAAGACGAGCTCAGCCAACTCGTCGCCCGCCGCGGCGCGGGCTACGATTCGGTGCGTGATGTGTGGCTGCGCGGCGGCCTCAAGCCTTCCACTATTGAGCGCCTTGCAGATATCGACGCGTTTCGCTCCATTGGCCTCGATCGGCGCGATGCGCTGTGGGCGGCGCGCGGCTTGAACCGTGTCGGCGGGCAGGAGGATCTGCCTCTGTTTTCGGCGAACACGGCGCTTGATCCAACGCGGGAGCCCGATTTCGATCTGCCCTCGATGCATATGGGCGAGCATGTGGTGGAAGATTATCGCACCATTGGCTTGTCGCTCAAAACCCATCCCACAGCGTTGCTGCGCGACGCGCTGACAGAAAGGCGCGTGATAAAATCAGAGCAACTGGCGCGGCTACCGAACGGACAGCGCACGCGTGTTGCCGGCCTCGTCTTGGTGCGTCAGCGTCCTGGAACGGCGTCCGGTGTGATCTTCATGACGCTGGAAGATGAAACCGGCATCGCCAACATCGTCGTCTGGCCGAAATTGTTCGAACAATTCCGCGCCGAAGTGATTGGCGGGCGTCTGGTTGCTGTTGATGGACAAGTCCAAAGCGAAAGCGGCGTCATCCATGTGATTGCCGAGCGCGTGTACGATTACACGCCGTTGCTGGCTCAGCTTTCGGTCGCCGGCCCGGCGATCGACGCAGCCGGCCCAACCGACGAGCCGCGTCGCGGTGGGCAAGGCGACGCGCGCATGCAGCACCCGCGCAATGTTCGCATCGATTTGAAAGTCGAGCCTGCGGCCGCCGAAGTCATGCCCAAAGGGCGTAACTTTCACTAGCTGCGCCAGCGCGCGAAGATGGCGGTTGGCAGAACGCGCTCGTCGTCGGCATGCGGAAGCGCCATTTCGCCGAACTCCCAAGCGCCGCCTTTGAACGCAGCCGCGTCCTGCGCCGCTTGCGCCAGCGCCAGAAACGAGAGCCGCACGGCATAGACGGTGAGGATCATGAACGCGCCGGGGCGGGCCTCGCCGATCAACGCCGCGCAATCGCGCACCAGCTCAGAGAGCGTGTCTTCGAGTTTCCAGGTTTCGCCGTTGGGCCCACGCCCATATTTGGGCGGATCGAGTATGATGCCGTCGTAGCGTTTGCTGCGCCGCAATTCGCGCTTCACGAAGCCATGCGCATCGTCGCAAATCCAGCGGATCGGCGCGTCGTTCAAACCCGCCGCACTTTGGTTTTCGCGCGCAAAGCCAATCGCCTTTTTGGACGCATCGACATGCGTGACTTTGGCGCCGGCGCGCGCGGCCGCCAACGAAGCAAGGCCGGTGTAGCCGAACAGGTTCAACACCTCCGCCGGTTGCTCGCGCTTCACATGCGTAATTGCGTCGGCGGCGTAGCGCCAATGCACAGAATGCTCGGGGAAGAACGCCAAATGCCGAAACGGCGTTGGCCGAGACAGAAACTTCAATCCGTCCCAAGAAATCGGCCACGTTTGCGGCAGCTCGCGATTGAAACGCCAGCGGCCAGCTTCGCTTTCTTCATCGCCACTCGCGGCGAAGATCGCATCGGCTTTCGCCCATTCGTTCGCGCGGCGCGGCGTCCACAGCGCTTGTGGTTCAGGGCGGTCGAAGCGGTAGGGGCCGACTTGCTCAAGCTTCCGGCCATTGCCGGAATCGAGCACGCGGTAATCGCGCCAATCGTCGGCGACGAGAATGTTAGGGACGGGCGCCGTCATAACCACGCCTCCGCCACAAATCGTAAAGTGTCACTGCTGTCGCGATCGCCAGGTTCAAGCTGTCGGCGCGCCCGCGCATGGGCAGCTTCACCAGCATGTCGCAGGCCGCTTCCATGTCGGCGCTGAGCCCCGATTGCTCGTTGCCCATGAACACGATCACGCGTCCGCCGACATTCTCACCGTCCCCGAGTGCTGCGCCTTTCAAGGACGTGCCGATCAATCGCGCGCCGCGCGCGCGCTTGAAGCGCTGTAAGTCTTCGAATGAGGCGCGCGCTACTTTCACTGCGAAGATCGACCCCATCGTCGCGCGCACCGCTTCCACCGAGAACGGGTCGCAGCTTTCGCCGACCAGAATGACACCGCCCACGCCCACGGAATCGCAGGTGCGCAGGATGGTGCCGAGATTGCCCGGATCGCGGACGCCGTCGAGCGCCACGATCACCTCGCCGTCGAGCTGATCGAGTGGCGCCAGCCGCTGCTTGTAGGCGCCAATGACCGTTTGCGCGTTTTCGCGTTTCCCGATCTGGGCGAGAATGCTCTCGGTGGTTTCGACCACCCGCACCCGCCGCGCCTCGGCCCGATTGATCAAGTCGCGCACCTGCGGGCGCTCAAGCGCTGCCTCCGACACGACCAAGATCTCCGGCCAAACGCCAAGTTCAGCGGCTTCCAGCGCCAAACGCGCGCCTTCGGCGAGGAAGAGCCCGGTTTCGGCGCGTCCTTTCTTCGCGTGCAGCGACTTCAGAGTTTTGATGAGCGGATTGGCGGCGCTCGAAATCTTGTGCGGCATGGGTCCGTGACGCGCTCAACCGCGGGGGTTTTCCGGTTCTCGCTTATTTTGATTGGGGTTAGAAGGGCCGGTGGGGCGAAAACGCACACGCGGCGCGGGAAAAATGATCGGCCTGTTCTTCTCTGAGTTGGTTCTGTTCGCCGTGGCGGTGCTGGCGGGCTTTGCGGTCGGCTGGCGCGTGCACGCGATGGCCGCCGCCGCGCGTCGGCGCGACGCGGACCGTGAGCTTGATCAATTGCGCGTGGCTTTAAGCGACGCCCAAGTGCGGCGTGCGCGAATTTCATGATGCGCCCGCAATTCGACCCCGAAGACAAAATGCGCGCGACCTTCTGGATCGGCGTGATCGGCGCGGCGATTGGGACGATCGCTGGCGTGCTGGGCGCACACAACGGATCGGTCTGGCGTCTACCGCAAGCGCTCGACGCGCGTGTGGAGGCAGCGCTTCAGGGCGCGGGTCTCGCGGGGCTGGACGTGCGCATGCAAGGGCAACGCGCTGTGTTGAGCGGCATTGTCGAATCTGAAGAAGATATCGAGGCTGCGCGCCGTGTTGCTTTGAGCGCGGCCGGCGCGGGCGGCGCGTGGGCGGGGGGCGTCACCAGCGTCAACGCCGACGGCGTTGCTGTCGGCCCGTTTGAGCGTCCGTTTGCATGGAGCGTGCGCCGCGATGGCAATTTGATCTTGCTCGCGGGCGCGGTTCCCAGCGAAGCCTCTCGAACAACCTTGCTCAACGCAGCGCGGATCGCCTTCGAGAATGGCGAAGCAATCGATCAGATGCGCGTCGCGGGCGGCGCGCCTGCGGCATCGTTTACCGACGTCGCACGGCAAGCCATCACCGAACTCGCAACGTTGCGGACCGGTGAGGTGCGCATCGTCGACAACCAGATCGCCATTATCGGCGACGGCTCCGGCGCCGTCGTCGATGCGCTCGAGGCGCGCTATGCCAGTCCGCCCGCGCCGTTTCGCGCGCGGCTCGCGGTGACGATCGACGGCCTCGATGTCGCCCATCCCGAATTGCAGGGGCTCAATCTGGCGAACGGGCAGGCGGAAACCTGTTCGCGCGCGTTCAGCCGTTTGCTTGACCGCAACGTGATCAATTTTTCTCCCGGTTCCGCAGCGATCGATCCTTCAAGCCGACGTTTGCTTGGGGCTTTGGCGTCGGTGGCGCTGCGGTGCGACCGCTTCACCATCGAAGTGTCGGGGCACACCGACAACGTCGGCGCGCGTGATCTCAACATGCGGCTCTCGAATGCACGCGCGGAGGCGGTTGCGGCCTATCTCGCCAGTCAGGGCGTCGAACGTGCGCGTCTGCGGTCGCAAGGCTTCGGCCCGGATCGCCCGCGTGCGGGCAACGAGACGCCTGCGGGACAAGCACAGAACCGGCGCATCGAATTCAGTGTCAGCAGCTAGGCGCGGATCATGATTTATTTGATCACACAATTGGCAGGCTGGTTGCTTCTCGCGGCGGCGTTCGCTGCGATTGCGGGTTGGGTGTACGCCGCGGTGCGCGCGCGCCCGGCCGAAAACGCGCAACGGCGTGAACGCGAAAAGCTGGTGCGTGACCTGGGAGCGTTGGCTGCGGGCGACGCGGCTCCGCCGGCCGACACAAGCGAACTGGACTCCCTGCGCAGCCGGGTGAACGTCGAAGCGGCGCGCGCGGCGGCGGCCGAGCGCGCCCTAGAAGCCGCGCGCTCGCGCGCGGAAGAGGCGACAGGCCAGCTTGCGGCCTTGCAGAGGGCTGTTGACGAGCGCGACGACGCGGCCGAGGCCGCGCCGCAGCGCGCGCTCGAGGTTGTCGCCACGCCGGTTGTTGAGGAAGCGCCGGCGTTGCAATCGTGGCGGCTGCGCTATTTCGAACAGCGTGTCCGCTATTTGGAATCGGTCGAGCCGGCGGCGGCGCCTGAGATCCCTGAGGCCGCGCAAGAGGCTTCTTTGGAATGGCGCGCGCGCGTGGCGGAAGCACGCGCCGAGCATCTTGAGCAGGAATTGCGCGAGGCCGAGCGCGCGCCGCAACCGCTTGCGCTTGCGGAGCCAGGACCAACGCCCCTCCAGGAAGTGGCCGCCTTCGCGTCGAACGCGGATGCCGACGCGCTGCTGCGGTGGCGCATGCTGTATCTCGAACGGCGCGTCGCGCACCTGCAGGCGCAGGGCGCCGAGCCGGCGCAGCCGATCGCGCAAGCCGAGGGCCCCGATCCCGAATTGTGGAAATGGCGTGCGCGTTATCTCGAGGCGCGCTTGCGCCACCTCGAAACGGCCGCGCCCGCGCCGGTCGCGCCGACACCGATGGCGGTGGCGGACATTGCGCAAGCCGCTGCGCCGTCTCAGCCGGCCGCGCCGGCCATTGCGACGGAGCGCCCCGACACGCTTGCCGGCGCGCGTGGCGGCGGACCGGACGACCTCACTCTGATCGAAAGCGTCAGCTTACTGCAGCAAACCACATTCTATTCGCTCGGCGTGTTCCACTTCGACCAAATCGCCGCGTGGTCGCCCGCGAACGTCGCGTGGGTGGATCAATATTTCCGTCTGCGCGGGCGCATCGTCGATGAAGAATGGGTGGAGCAGGCCGCCGAACTCGCACGCGACGGCGTTTCCGCCGCGCGCCGCGTGCTCGAAGACGAAGACGCCTAGCCCTTGAAATAGGCGGCGAACTTGTTGCCTTCCGGATCGCGCACGTAAGCGCCGTAGAACGGCGGATCGGTTTCACCGCGAACGCCAGGCGCGCCCTCATCGCTGCCGCCGCTCGCAAGCGCCGCCGCATGGAATGCTTCCACCGCCGCGCGCGAGGGCGCACGAAACGCCAACATCGAGCCATTGCCGATGGATGCCGGTTTGCCGTTCTCAGGCGTGGCCAAATAAATCTCGAAGCCTTCCTTCTTGCCGCCAGGCCCGTATCCGGCCCAGCCGCCGCCTTCGAAGGTTCGCGCATAGCCAAGCGGCTCAAGCGCGGCGTCGAAAAACGCGCATGAGCGCGCAATGTCGTTCGTGCCGATCGTTACGTAGCCAATCATCGAAGCCTCCCTCGCGGAGAACCTAGCGAGCGCGCAATCGGCGTCAAGAACAAAAAGAGAACTAGGCGATTTTCGCGGCTGCCGCGAGTACAGCCTCTCCGTGACGCGCGAGCTTTGCTTCGCCAATGCCGGACACGCGACCAAGTGCGGCCAACGAGTTGGGCTTCGCCACGACGATCGCGGCCAAGGTCGCGTCGTGAAAGATCACGTAGGGCGGCACACCCATCGCCGCCGCCGTTTCGCGCCGCCAGGCGCGGAGCGCGTCGAACAATTTCGCATCGTCGCCGCTAAAGCCGGCTTGCGCGCCTTTCTTCGCATCGCGTGCTGCGCGGCGCTCTTGTTTCGAGCGTCGGGCGTTGCGGGTTTCTTCGCGAATGCGCACCGCGCGTTCTTTGCGGAAGATGGCGCGCGCAGCGTCATCATCGGCGACGGCGAGCGTCGGGCGTTCGGTTTCGTCTTCGGTGAGGATGCCCTCGAACAGCAAATGCTCGATCACGCGCCGCCACAGCGCCTCGCTCTGATCGGCGCCGATGCCGTATGTGGTGCGCTGGACATATTGCTCGTCCAAGCTGTCACGCGGCGCGCCGCCCAGCAAATGGTGGATCACGCGGCCGCGTCCGAACCGTTGATCCATGCGGATCACGGCAGAGATCGCTTTCGCCGCGAACTCGGTCGCGTCGATGGAGGCGGGCGGATCGGCGCACACATCGCAGACGCCGCAAGGCTCGACATCCTCTTCGCCGAAATAGCGCCGTACGCCGGCGCGCCGGCAGGTGAGGCCGTCGAAGAAATTGTAGAGCTGACGCGCCTTCTTCACTTGAACCGCTTTGACCTGTTCGGCCGCGTTCGATTGGTTGGCGAACATCAAAGCGCGTCGTAGGTCGCCGGCGCCGTAAAGCGCAATGCCCTCTGCCTGCTCGCCGTCGCGTCCGCCACGGCCCACCTCTTGCCAATAAGCCTCGATCGATTTGGGCGGATCGGCGTGGATCACGTAGCGCACGTCAGGTTTGTCGACGCCCATGCCGAAGGCGACGGTGGCCACCATCACGACGTCGTCGGCTTCCTGAAAATGGTGCTGGCGTTCTGCGCGGACGCTGGCCTCCAGGCCGGCATGGTAGGCCAACGCATCGATGTTGGCGGCCCGCAAATTGGCGGCGAGTGTATCGACGTTGTCGCGCGTCGCTGCATAGACGATGCCGGACACGCCCTTGCGCGCGGCTACGAGCTGCAACACGCGTTCGCCCGGCTTTGTGCTCTTGCGTTCGGCGCTAAGCACGAGATTTGGCCGATCGAACGAAGCGATGAAGGCGCGCGCATCTTCGAGGCGCAATTGAGTGCGAATGTCGGCCTGTGTTTTGAGATCGGCGGTGGCGGTGACGGCGATGCGCGGGACGTTGGGAAAAATCTCCGCGAGCTTGCCCAGCGCGCGGTAGTCGGGCCGGAAGTCGTGCCCCCATTGGCTCACGCAGTGCGCTTCGTCGATGGCGATCAGCGAGAGCGGGCATTGCTGCAGGAAGCTGAGGAAGTTCGGCGCGAACAGGCCTTCGGGCGAGACATACAAAAGATCGAGCTGCCCCTCGCGCGCCGCCGAAAGCCAGTGGTGCCGTGCCTCGCGATCAAGCGTTGAATCGAGCCGCGCCGCCGCGACGCCCGCTGCGCGCAATGCCGCAACTTGATCGGCCATCAGCGCGATCAACGGCGAGACCACAAGGCCGACACCCGGGCGCAGCATCGCGGGGATTTGGTAGCAATAGCTCTTGCCGCCGCCGGTCGGCAGCACCGCCATCACGTCGCGCCCCGCCAACGCTTCGGCGATCACGTCCGCCTGCAGACCGCGAAAATCGGCATGGCCGAAGACGCGGTGCAGCGTTTCGCGGGCGGAGGTGAGATCGGGCATGGCGTTACATGCACACGAACGCGGCTGCCAACAACACCTCTGTCATTCCGGACGCGCGGCACGCGCGATCCGGAACCCAGGGGCCACGAACGCCGCGTTTGCTCTGGGTTCCGGGTTCAATGCTGCGCATTGCCCCGGAATGACGAATTATTTCGATGGCGACTTATGCAATCCCAGCGCACCAACGCAGATCGCCGCTTGGCCGGCCCAATAGATCATCTAGCCCGCGAAGCTGCGCCAGTATGCGAGCATTGGGTCGGGGTCGGTGTGGAACATGTTCCAAACGACGAACCCGTCAGAGATGAAGAAGAGCACCGCGCCTGCCATGGCGAGCCAACGCGCGGTGGGCAGTGTGAATGAGATGATTGCCATCAGTGTCAGCACGCCGGTGTAGACGCTGAGCGGTACGAACATCGCGTTGTCTCGCGGGACGAGCAGCGTCGTCATGCCGATAGCGGCGGCGAGCAGCGCAAGCGCGGCGAGCGCGCGGGGCGGTTGCTTGAGCGCGCTGAGGCCGATGCCTGCGCGCAGGAAGAGCGCGATGTAAAACAGATGGCCGACCAGGAACGCGAGCGCGCCGAAGAGAAACGTCTCCGGCCGCCAAGCCAGCAGCGCATCGCCGAGCGCGCCAAAGAGAAGCCCCGCCGCGAGCAGCCGTGAGCGCGCGAAGAGCGCGATGAGGCCGAGGATGATGATGCTCGACGCTTTGAAGATCGTGCCAACGACGTAGGGCGGCGCGCCGTCGTAGAGGCTCGAGCCATACGCGCCGTAGGCGATGGCGAAGATTGCGGAAAGGGCGAGCGCGAGTTGCTGCGCGATTGAGAGGGGCACTAGTCGGCTTTCCGCGCCGGCTGCGCATATCCGAGCTTCTGGTTCAGCGCGCCCAGCAAATCTTGCGCGATATCGGCGATCACGCCGCCGGGCGGATAGACAGCTGCCGCGCCCATGTCTTTGAGCGTCGGCACGTCTTCCGGCGGGATGACGCCGCCGATGACGATCATGATGTCGCCGCGCCCGCGCTCCACCAACGCCGTGCGCAAGGCGGGTGTCAGTGTTAAGTGCCCCGCAGCGAGCGATGAGACGCCGACGATGTGGACGCCTTTCTCGATCGCTTGATCGGCGACCTCCTCAGGCGTGGCGAACAACGGGCCAATTTCCACGTCGAAGCCAAGATCGCTAAACGCGGAGGCGACGACTTTCTGCCCGCGATCGTGCCCGTCTTGCCCCATCTTGGCGACGAGGATGCGCGGACGCTTTCCTTCCGCTTCCTGGAACGCGGCCACGCTTTGTCGCGCGCGCTCCACCGCGCCGTCATTCGCAGCTTCGCGCGCGTAAACGCCGGTGACCAGGCGGATCGGTGGTTGATGGCGGTTGAACGCGCGTTCGAGCGCGAGCGACATTTCACCGACCGTGGCTTTCGCGCGGCCAGCGTTCACCGCCAGCTCAAGCAGATTGCCGTTGCCGATGGCGCCATTCTGCAACGCGTCGAGCGTCGCTTGAACGGCCGCTTCGTCGCGTTCGCCGCGCAGGCGCTTCAGCTTGTCGAGCTGCATCATCCGCACTTTGGCGTTGTCGACCTTCAGCACCGGCACGTGCTCTTCGACGTCGAGCTTGTATTTGTTGATGCCGACGATGGTTTGATGGCCGGTGTCGATCCGCGCTTGCGTGCGGGCGGCGGCCTCCTCGATGCGCGCTTTCGGCAAGCCTTGGTCGATGGCTTGCGCCATGCCGCCGAGTTTTTCGACTTCCTCGATGTGCGCCCAGCCTTTCGCCGCGAGATCAGCGGTTAGGCGCTCGACGTAGTAGGAGCCGCCCCACGGATCGGCCGGGCGCGTGACGCCAGCTTCGCTCTGCAACAGGATTTGCGTGTTGCGCGCGATGCGTGCGGAGAAATCCGTCGGCAGCGCCAAAGCTTCGTCGAGCGAATTGGTGTGCAGCGATTGTGTGCCGCCATACGCCGCCGCCATGGCTTCGACGCAGGTGCGCACGGCATTGTTGTAAACATCTTGCGCAGTGAGCGACCACCCGCTCGTCTGGCAGTGCGTGCGCAACGCACGCGATTTGTCGTCTTTCGGATTGAATTGCGCCGTCAGTTTCGACCACAAAAGCCGCGCCGCGCGCAGTTTTGCGATCTCCATGAACGGGTTCATGCCGATCGCCCAGAAGAACGACAGCCGCGGTGCGAACTTGTCGATGGCCAAGCCGCCTGCGACGCCCGCGCGAATGTATTCGACGCCGTCGGCGAGCGTGTAAGCGAGTTCCAGGTCCGCCGTCGCGCCGGCTTCCTGCATGTGATAGCCGCTGATCGAGATTGAGTTGAACTTCGGCATCTCGTTCGCGGTGTAGGCGAAGATATCAGACACGATCCGCATCGACGGCTTGGGCGGATAGATGAACGTATTCCGCACCATGAATTCTTTGAGGATGTCGTTCTGGATCGTGCCGGCAAGCTTGGCGTGGCTCACGTTCTGCTCTTCGCCGGCGACGATATAGAGCGCCATGATCGGCAGCACCGCGCCGTTCATGGTCATCGATACGCTCATCTGATCGAGCGGAATGCCGCTGAACAGGGTGCGCATATCGTAGATGCTATCGATCGCCACCCCCGCCATGCCCACGTCGCCGACGACGCGCGGATGGTCGGAATCGTAGCCACGGTGCGTCGCGAGATCGAACGCGACGGAGAGGCCCTTTTGGCCCGCCGCCAAATTGCGGCGGTAGAACGCGTTCGAATCTTCCGCCGTCGAGAAACCCGCATATTGGCGGATCGTCCACGGCTGCTGCACGTACATCGTCGGGTAGGGCCCGCGTCCGAACGGCGCGAGGCCGGGATAGCCATCGACAAATCCAAGCCCGGCGCGATCGTTCGCGTCGTACGCGGTCTTCACCGGAATGCTCTCCGGCGTCAGCCATGGTTCGCCGGCAGACGGCGCGGCTTGCGCGATGCCTTCGTTCAGCGCGAGCTTAGAAAAGTCGGGAAGGGACATTGGCGGGCTCAGTGTTGGGTTCGAAGTAGCGGATAAGTGCGCGAATGCGGTCATGTTCATCAAGTACGGGGTAGCGGTGTTCAAGCGCCAAACTGATGGCGGCCGAGATCAGCAACGCGACCGCGACGTAATTCTGCAGCGGCAAAATAAGGTGAAGAAGCGCGCCAGCGCCTCCGAGAAGACCAGCGGCGGCCACGCGCATTCGCGGCAACGGCGCTAGAGCGGTTGCTATGCTGGATACGCCAGCAGTGGAAAGGAGACCGATCGCGTAAGGCGTGAGGCGTGACCACTCGAAGATGAAGAACGCGACGACAGCGATCGTTGGTCCCGCAGCGCGGCAAATGCGCTCCAACCTTGTTGCCGACATGAGCGCCGCGCGCAGCTTCTCGAGCGGGGCGCGCCACTTCGGCGGCGGGTCATCAAGCGTCAAGGGATCAAGCGCATCAATCAGGCGCGTGACCTCCGCTTCGGACAACGTGGGGAGGTGTGCTTTAACCAGCATAGACTCCCGCGAAATTCGCCAACGCCGCCGCATCACCGCGAAACGCGTTCAGATCAATTGGTTCACTCACCTTTACCGGAATGCTCTCCGGCGTCAGCGACGGTTCGCCGAGGCGCCGGGGAGTATTGGCGACATCGGTGTCGAGAGAGAGCCTGGAGAAATCGGGAAGGTTCATCGGGGCGTCTCTCGCATGGCAGGGACCGCGTGACGCCAGCGGTCGATGGCAGTTTCGATCCTCGCGCCGATTGACGGGGTTGCGGCGGCTCGCCGAAACCAGTTGCTGAGCGACGACACAATGACTGCAATGAGGATGCCGTTCGAGAAACCGCGCCAATACTCAGTCACAACGATGTCGATCAGGCGCACTGCAATCAGAAACACGCCAGCGAGCGCGAGCGCGGACAAGGGGAGGGCGGCATTTCGCACAAAAACATCGAGCGGCCGCCGCCGTCTCCACTCCAGCAGCGCTTGATACGCTCGGCCGAGTTCGGCGGGTGAAGTCGCGCCTTCGAGCGTCTCCAGCGCTTGCAGCACTGCCGCCGGCGTATCGTCTGACCGCTTTATCATGACGCCGGCCCCCCACTCGCAAACGCCGCGAACGCCGCCGCATCGCCGCGAAACGCGTTCAGGTCAATTGGTCCACCTTCGCCGCCATTGCGGCCGCGTGTGGCGGCATCAGGCTCGCCGAGCGCGAGTTTGGGGAAATCAGATAACATCAGGATCGGGCTCGCCGTTTTTTCGTCGCATGACGCGGTCGAAGGGTTTTAGGGTGTCGTGCAGCGTGCAAAATTCGCGGAACCAGGGTGGCCACGGTAGACATGACGTAAGGCCGACCAACACGCGAAGGGCGATGGCGTCATACGTTGCGGCGAACGCCGCATAGCCGATGCGCATGTTCTCAGGTTGTAGCACTGAGGTGAGAGCGAAGGCGAATAGCAAGAACCCACCAACGCAAATGAAGAAACTTGTCGGATACGCGATCCACTTTAGGAGGTTGTACTTTGCACTAGCGTCTTCATAGGCGGCGCGCCAGGTTGGTTCTGGGTCGGTCTCTGCCATGAACGGCTGGAGTGCGTCGAGTTCGCGGCTCATGGGCGACCGCCCGTATCGGTGAGCCGCGCGAGTTCAGCGTCGTCGCCGCGAAAGGCGTTGAGGTCGATCGGCCCACTCACGCCGGCTTTATGTCCGCGATTGTGGTGTTGCCAGATCATCCAATCGCGTTCGCGAAAATTCGGCGTCGCGGCGATCGAGCGGATCCAGAAGCGCTCGTCGGTAACGTCGCGCAGATAGAGATCGTGAAACTCGCGCGTCGTGTAGATCAGCGGCCGCGCGCCGTAATGAGCTTGCACCATGTCGAGAAACACGCGCGCTTCACCGACGACATCCGTCATCGTCGGTCCGCGCCGGCATGGGCCTTTGTGTTCCATGTCGAGCGCTGCCGGCAGCGCCCCCGCCGCGCGCGGAACGACGGCAATGAAATTCGCCGCCTGACGTGCGCCAGATTGGCAGAGCGTGAAGAAATGATAGGCGCCGCGCCGCAAGCCGGCTGCGTCAGCTTCGGCCCAGTTGAACGCGAAGCGCTCGTCGACGTGATCGGCGCCTTCGGTCGCCTTGATGTAGGCAAACGCCACATCGTCAGCGGCCAGTGCGCGCCAATCGATGGCGCCCTGATGCCAAGACACATCGACGCCTTGCACGTAACGCGACGCCCACGGCGTCCACCAACCGCCGCCCATGGCAACAAGCACGCCAACAATGAGCGCGCCCGTCACCGCCAGCGTCGCGAGCCAGCGCGTGCGTGTCATTGCGCGATGCCCAAGGCGGCGTGCAGCGTTTCAAGCTCGGCGACGATGTTCTGACCGACGAACACGAACTGATCGATCCCGGCGGCGCGCAAGCTCGCTTCGCTTTCGCCCGGCTTGCCGGCCTGAATGATCCAGGCTGCGCCCGCTTGCTTGAGCGCGCGCGCGGCGGCTTCGGCCTCTGTTGCGTAACGCGCGTCCGCGCCCACGAGAACCGCGACCTTGGCGCCGCTTGCCTTGAACGCGTCGCGCATTGTTTCGACCGATGGATATTCGGCCTCCGGTTCCAGCGCGCTCACGCCGCCGACGCCAAACAAATTGCGCGCAAACTGGCTGCGCGGCGCAAACTCGGACAAAGGCCCGAGCGTGGCGAAGAACGCCTTCGCGCCCTGAGGCTCCGCGCGTGCGCGTAGCGCCTCGAACGGCGCCGCCCAACGGATCGCCGACAATGCTTCGGCTTTCACGTCACCCTTTGGCGCGGCCGGCTGCTTCTTCGCGGAGCGTGTGCCGCTCGCATCGATCTCCGGCGCGGCGACGCCCAGCAAGGGATAGTCGGTCACCCCGGTGATCAATTCTTTCCGCCGCGAGAACGCCGCCTCGCGTTTGCCGCGCGTATCGGCGATCTCCTTCTGCAACGCACCGCTTTGCAGCACCGCGACAATGCCACCCGCCGGTTCGATCGTTTGCATCTTCGCCCAAGCGAGATCGGCCAGTTCGCGCGTCAGCTTCTCGACGAACCAGGCGCCGCCGGCGGGATCGGCGACATGGTCCAGCCTGCATTCCTCCATCAGCACCAATTGCGTATTGCGCGCGACGCGGCGGCCAAACGGCGTCGCGCGGCCAATGGCGTCGGTGAAGGGCAGGGTGGTGATGGCGTTGGCGCCGGCGATAGCGGCGGCGAAGGCGGCTGTGGTGACGCGCAGGATGTTGGTGTCGGCGTCGTAGCGCGTCATCATGCGCCGCGAGGTGAACGCGTGAATGCGCGCGCCGCGCGCCGGTGCGGCCACGCCGGACGCTTCAAGCACACGCGCCCAGCACAAACGCAAAGCACGGAGTTTGGCCGCTTCCACGAGCACGTCCGGGCCCACCGCCAGCGCGAACTGCAACGTGGCGGCGGCGTCGGTGGCGCTGAGGCCGGCGTTGGTCAGCGCGCGCAAGTAGAAGATGCCACTGGTGAGCGCCGTGGCGATCTCTTGCGCTTCCGAGCCACCGGCTTCGTGCACAGGCCGCGCGTCCACACGCAGCGCCGTTGCCGCCGGCACGTTCGCGCGCGCAGTCGCGGCGAACTTGGCGGCCTCGGCCACGGCGCCGCTCGGCATCGCGCCAGTGCGCATCAATTCGCCAATCGGATCGACGTTGAACGCAGTGCCTGGCGCGGCGACGCCCTTGAGTTTTGTCGCCAGCAGCTCCGCCGCCCAGAGGCCATACGCGCCCGCATCGAGCGAAACGGGCGCCGCTTCCAAGATCACATCGGCCAACACGAGATCGAGGTCAGCGCCGTCGCGGATGGCGATGCCATCTGCGCCGCTCGGGTCGATCGCCAGCTCGATCCCCGCCACGCCTCCGGCGAGATCGGCCAGGATGGCGCGGTTGGCGCCCTCCGGATCGGCTTGATCGAAGCGTTGGCGCACCGTCCAGCCCGCCGCGCCGCGCACAAAGGGCGCGGCGCCGGGCGCGCCGGAGATATCGGTCGCGGTGGCGATGTCGGGCTCGCGGTAGAGCGGCTTGATCTCAAGGCCGTCCGCTGTCTTTGCCGTGAGCCGGTCCCAGCCCGCGCCCTTCAGACCCTTCTCGACAAGCGCACGCCAGTCGCTTTCGTCGGCAGGTTCTCCCAAGCTCAGGCCGCTTTCGCTCACACTCGACTCCAGTTGACGCGGAGGCAGGATCGACGCGCGCGCGCCGGCAGGCTAGGCGTCATTTTGTTCCAGGAGACGATGATGGCCCTGCCGCCGCTGTTCGACAAGTTGCGCCTGCCTCTGGTGGGGGCGCCCCAGTTTATTGTCTCCAATCCCGACTTGGTGGTCGCTCAATGCAGCGCCGGCATCATCGGCTCGTTTCCCGCGCTCAACGCGCGCCCGCAGCCTCTGCTCGATGATTGGCTGACGCGCATCAAGGACGAGCTGGCTGCTTGGGACGAAGCGCACCCGGATACGCCAGCCGCGCCGTTCGCGGTGAACCAGATCGTGCACAAGACGAACGAACGGCTCGATCAGGACGTCGCCGCGTGCGTGAAGCACAAAGTGCCGATCGTGATCACCTCGCTTGGCGCGCGGCCGGAGGTGAACGACGCGATCCATTCCTATGGCGGCATCGTGCTGCACGACGTGATCAATGTCGCCTTCGCCAAGAAGGCGCTCGAGAAGGGCGCCGATGGCCTGATCGCGGTGTGCGCTGGCGCCGGCGGGCACGCCGGGGGGCTTTCACCGTTCGCGCTGGTGCAGGAGATCCGCGAATTCTTCGACGGCCCGCTGCTGCTCTCAGGCGCGATCGCCAACGGCCGCGCCATCCTCGCCGCCAAGGCGATGGGCGCTGACCTCGCCTATGCGGGTTCGGCTTTCATCGCCACGAAAGAGGCCAACGCGGTCGAGGGCTACAAGCAGATGATCGTCGATAGCCACGCCAGCGACGTGATCTACACAAACCTTTTTACCGGCGTGCTCGGCAATTATCTCAAGGGCTCGATCGTCGCCTCGGGTCTCGATCCCGACAACCTCCCGCAGAGCGATCCCTCGAAGATGAACTTCTCCGGCGGGTCTTCGAAAGCGAAGGCTTGGAAAGATATTTGGGGCGCCGGCCAGGGCGTCGGGGCGATCCGCGAGGTTCTGCCCACCGCCGATTTGGTGGCGCGGTTCAAGCGCGAATACGACGACGCAAAGCGGGGATTGTGCGGGGCCTAATCCCCGCATTCTCGCTGCGCCTGCGGCAAAAATCGCAATGCTATTGTGCGCCTTAGCCGAAGGCGCGGCGCAATCAATCCGACCGGGTTAGCACCGCCCGTAAGCTCTTCGCATCAACGAGGAGCACCACATGAGCGCAGCCGAACCGGTCCCCAGGGCCGCACTGGATTCCCTGACATTGCGCAGCGTCGCCGCTATTGCCGTGGCCGCTGCCGCTGAACGCCTTGGCCTAACGCTGCCCGCTGGGGCGGCGCAGGACCTTGCCGGCGCTTTGGTCGATCTCATCGTCACGCTCGGCTTGATTGGCGTCGCCATCGGCCGCTCCCGCGCGCGCGGCCCCATCGTCTGAAAATAAGGAGAACTCAAATGCGCTTTCCACTGCGCACGCTCGCGCTCGCCTGCGCGCTGACGCTGACGCCCGCATGTGCGTCGCTGCAGGCGGCTGCGCCGCGCTTCGAAAATCCAGTCGCCGCAGCGCGCACCATCGATCAGCGCGCCTATGCGTTGCTGCACGCCTACGCCGCGGTGATCGAGGAGGCGACAGACATTGTTCGCGATCCGTCCGCGCCGCTCGCATTCAAGCGGGCGCTGGGCCAAGCCGAGCGCGTCGCAACACCGGCGGCGGAAACACTTGAGATCGCTGTTGCAGCCTATCTGCGCGCGCAGTCCGATTTCGACGCCGCCACCGCCGAAGGCCAAGGGGCGCTCGAACGCGCCTCAACTGCACTCGCCATCGCCGCCCGCCGCTTGAGCGAAGCGACCATCGCCGCCCAAGCGCCGGTCAACGAACTCGAAGACCTCGTCCGCGCGCGCCGCGGCTAAGGAGAAACACCTCATGCTCGCCATCATGCTTCAAGTGCAAATGCTGCTCGCCGCGTTGTCGGCATTTCTGCCTCTGGTTCCCGAAGCGAGCCGCGCCCGCGCCGGCGAATTGCTGGACATGGCCGGCAAAGCGCTCGCCGCAGGCGGCGCCGTCGCTACTAATCTCGACGATCTCGCGCAGAAGCTGGCGCATGTGCGCGGCGAGGTCGAAGCGATGGCATCGGCGGGGCGAGCGGTGACACCGGACGAACTCGATGCGGCAATGACCCGTGTCCGCGCGGCCTCGGCGGACTTCCGCGCCGCGCTCAGAACAGCGGAAGCGGGCGCATAAGCCCGCGACGCTGAGGGGCGGCGGCGTCGAGCGCGAAGATGGGCCCCCGCATCTTTGCGCGTTGACGGCGGCGTCTCCCCGCTCTTTTCTCCCGCCCATGAGCAAGCACATCCTGGCGATCGACCAAGGCACCACGTCCACGCGCGCCATCGTTTTCGATCTCGACTTCCAACCACGAGCCACGGCGCAACTGGAATTCACCCAACACTATCCGCAGCCAGGTTGGGTCGAGCACGACCCGGAAGAGATTTGGAGCAAGACGCTCGACGTCTGCCGGAAGGCGGTTGAGCAGGTCGGTGGCGCCGCCAGCATTGCCGCCATCGGCATCACCAATCAGCGCGAGACCACCATCGTGTGGGATCGCAAGACAGGCGCGCCCGTGCATCGCGCCATCGTCTGGCAAGATCGACGAACCGCCGAACGCTGCGCGGCGCTGCGCGAAGGCGGACACGAGCGCGCCGTCCAAGCCGCCACCGGCCTGCTGCTCGATCCTTATTTTTCCGCCACCAAAATCGCCTGGATCCTCGATCAAAAGCCTGAATTGCGAAAACGCGCCGAAGCCGGCGAACTTGCGTTTGGCACGATCGACTGCTTCCTCGCTTGGCGCCTAAGCGGTGGCCGCGCGCACGTGACCGACATCACCAACGCCGCGCGCACCTTGCTGTTCGACATCAACACGCGCGCCTGGAGTGACGAGATGTGCGCGTTGTTCAAGGTGCCGCGCGCACTCTTGCCGCGTGTCGAACGCTGCGATGCAGAGTTTGGCGAAACCGATCCGGCTTTGTTTGGCCGCGCCATTCCCATCACCGGCATGGCCGGCGACCAACAAGCCGCCTTGGTGGGCCACGGCTGCTTTTCGCCAGGCATGGCCAAAGCGACATTCGGCACGGGCTGCTTCCTGGTGATGAACATGGGCGCCGCGCCGCCGCGCTCGGCCAATCGATTGCTTGCGACGGTCGGCTATCAAATCGGCGACACGCTCGCTTACGCGCTCGAAGGCTCGATCTTCTCCGCCGGCGCGACGATGCAATGGCTGCGCGATGGCTTGAAGATCATCAAGACGTCGGCGGAGTCCGAGGCGATGGCTGCGGCGTTGCCGGATAATGGCGGCGTTTATCTCGTCCCGGCGTTCGCCGGTCTCGGGGCGCCGCAATGGAGCGCGGAGGCGCGCGGAACCATCGTCGGGCTCACGCGTGATTCCACCGCCGCGCATTTTGTCCGCGCCGGCCTCGAGGCGGTGGCCTACCAGACCCGCGATCTGCTCGACGCGCTGAGGGCCGACGGCGCCTCGCTGAGCGCGCTGCTGGTGGACGGCGGCATGACCGCAAACAATTGGGCGATGCAATTCTTGGCCGACATTTGCGAGGTTGAGGTGCGCTGTCCGTCGTTCCAGGAGGTGACAGCCCTTGGCGCGGCGCGGCTGGCCGCCCGGGGCGCAGGGCTTGCCGACGCGTCCGCGCCTGGCGGCAACGGCGGGGGCCGCTCCTGGTCGCCGCGCATGGAAGCCCCCCAGCGTCAGCACCTCCGCGCGGGGTGGGACGGCGCCGTTCGCGCCACACTGGCGGCTGCGGCGACATGAGCGAGTTGCGCGCGCGCCCACATCCGCGTAACTCCCCAGCCTCGCGAGCGAGCCCGTAGCTCAGTTGGTAGAGCATCTGACTTTTAATCAGGGGGTCGCGGGTTCGAATCCCGCCGGGCTCACCATTGGTTTCGCAATGGTTTTCGGAAAGTTCGCCGTGTTTTAGGGGCCGGTGGCCCCGCTTCCGGGTACAGGGCGGGTACAGCGGGGCCACCCGTTTCGGCTGGAGTCGAGCTGCGGACGCACCAAGCGCCGCCCGGTTCTCACGGGGCCCCAGTTCGGTAATGTGGCTGTCGCGGCGCCAGGGACTGTGGGGCCGAACCGCGTTCGAGGAGCCCCGCGGACGCCGTTTCGCCCAGCGAAATGGCTCGCGGCAGCGCTTCCTGCGTCGGTTGGGTCTGAAGGGTTTCGGTGGTTGTAAGGTCCGGGATCTTGTAGGGCGAGAAGCCGTATTGCGGCGCGCGGCCGCGTGAGCGCTAGGCGGCGCGTTCGCGCCGGCGCAGCCTGCGAATAGCATTGCGCTGATTTCGAGCGCCGGCACGTCGCTCGGCAGCGAGCAGGGCACGCACACCACCCAGGCGCTGTCGCTGGCTTTGGTAGGCCAGGCGCGACGCGTTGCGTCCCCGCCACCGTGTCTGGCCCGCGGGCAGAAGCAGAATCCGCACCGGCGCATCGGTAGTGTCGCATCGGAACCATCGCCGGGATCCGCCGAACCGGGGCGTGGTCTCGATGACCCTGATGGCTTGCTCCTGCGGAGCGCCGTCGACGTTGAACTTGAGGGTGATGAGCCTGGAGGTGGCGTTCCAGACGAAGCCTACGGCGGCAACATCGGTATCCCCCCAGGCCCAAGTCAATGTGCCCTGGGTGGATCTGCCAGCGGCGAACGCGCCACGCACTGCTGGCGAGGCCCAATCCAGCAGCAGGCTGTCTTCCACCAATTGTCGAGCCAAAACCCACCTGTCGAAATCGACAGACCTTATCATGTGCTTGTCTCAAGCGTGCCTGATACCGAGCGAGGTCCGCTTGGGGGCATTTTCAGACACGCTGCTCGCGATGCGCATTGCCGATAGCGGACATTCGGCGGCCGGTAGAGCACCTGATTTGTAATCAGGGGGTCGCAGTCTGCTATGGGGCATCAGCGGGCATTCGGCCTCGATTCAAAATCGGGCCAAGCGGACATTCAGTCTAGTTGTGCAGTGTACCCGAGCGTGGTGATTAGGGGTGGCGCGCCTTGCGCTCGGTCAGTGTAGACGCGGTGTCGGATCGTATGCACTGCCGTCGGGAAAGCGGTTTTGAGCAAACCGCGCCCGATGCGCGGCGCCAATGGCTACAGGCGGAGGAATACGCCGCTTCATGATCTCGCTGTTCTTGAAGAGCTTGCGCTTCTCGTCTGCCAGCTCTTGCTCCAGGCGCTTCGTGTCTGGATCTGGTTCAAGGCGATTACGCTCAAATAGGCCGCCGCCGCCGTCCTTCAACTCAATCAGCGAGCCGCGGCGCACGGAAATGCGATTGGCGACGAACTTCGAATAGGCGAGGTCGTGGCTGACGATCGTATCGCATCCACTTGCATGCATGGCGCAATTGGCGAACGCACCCTGCGCCTTGGTGTGGCTGACCACGGCGTGCCCTTCATTGGCGCGAATCTGACACCGCTCAAAACTGGGCTTTGCTTGTCCTTGAATTGAAACGGCGTCGGCGTTGTTTGAAACGATGTCTGAAGCGACGATCGAAGCCCGCGCACGCCAAGGGAAGTAGAAACTCGGCGCGAACTGACTCCAAATTGTGCATGCCAGGAAGGTCGGCTCAGCCCCTCCCTGAACGTGGACGCAGCCTCTGTCGTCTTTGGCGATCTGGCGGCGCTCAATCAGGCAGCGATGGATCTGGGGCGCGCCATTCCTCACGCGTAACGCATGGTCGTTGTCGCGAGAATCCAAGATCAGGTTCTCGAGGCGGGCTCGACCGCCGAGCTCAACTGTCGCGCCTTGGACGTCGCCGCTCAACACGGGACGGGCGTCTTTCACGCCAAATCCAATGATGCGGACATCCTTGTCGACGATGAAGCGACCGCGATAAGTACCCGGGAGCACGACGATGCAATCTCCGGGGGCGGCTGCGGCGATCGCTTCGTCGAGCGTGTGCAGCACAGTGGCATGCGTGTGCGGTGCTTCCACGTCGGCAGGGGCGACGATCCATTTTGTCAGCTGGCCCGCTAATACTTCTTCTTCGAAGGCAATTTGCGCCAAGGTTGTCGACAGCTCGCGTGCGCCCGTGTGCGGGCTTCGCGCGAGGAAGGCGAGGAGATAGGTGGGTGCAGCCGCAAGCGCTGGCGGCGGGGCGCTCGCGGAGCCAGCGTCGCTGTCGGCTTCGCCGCTCTCGACGTCTGGCGCTTCGCCCCCATCCTGGCGCGCAATGATGTCTTCGATCTCGGCCGCCTCTGCCGTCGCCAGCTTTTCGTAAGCGGCGCGGATGGGGCGCTTGGTCAGCGCCTCGAGTTTGGCGATGAGGCCGGCGAGGCCCTCGTGCTCGAAATCACCCGACCAGGTCGCAAGATCGGCGTCCTGGAATGCATTAAACGGCACCGGCGGATCGCAGGCTTCAAGCTTTGCTGAGACATAGATGCCGCGCGCGTGCGCCTTGTGCGCTTCGGCTTGCACCCAGTCTGAATCGACAGCGTTTTTTGACCAGCAGACGACGATCGCTAACGCTGTATTGAGCTGATCATTGATGACGCGCGCATAGGCATCGCCTGGCGCCAGTTCAGGATCGAACCAGACGTCGAGACCGACGCGCTTTAAGATCGCGGCGAGCGCTGTAACTTTCTCGCGCTCTTCTCGCTTGTAGGAGAGAAACACATCCGCCATCGACCCGCCCCGGCGCTTGAACCCACACAGTGTTAACCATGTTGCGAAACCGGTACAACCCTTCGTTACAAACCAAATCGGAGGCTGGTGGACGTGCGCCTCAAACACTTCGCGGTCTCGAACACGGTGGTTATTGCGTTGCTGGCCCTTGGCGCCTGTGGAGGACCTCTGCCAGCTGATTGCACTGACGGCTGCGTGGATTCGTGTCGTGACGCTTCAATGCTTGAAGCCCGCGCGTGTGCGTCTCTCTATATTGAGGAGTACCGGCGTGGGTACGCGCTGGGCTTCACCGACGGACAGATGGGACGGCGGACTGACGGGATCAATTCGGATGGATTCGTCGACGGATACTGGGATGGCGTTGCTGATGGCGAGGTTTCGCGACGATAGATGGAGCTGCGACGCTGCCCTCGCTGTCGTAGAACGCACTCTGGCAACCGAGCGCGAGGACTGATGACATGCAGTATGCCGTTGGCGCTCATGCGGATCACATTGCGAAGGTAACGGCTGTTAGAAAACCGCTTCTGGCGGTGGCCGAACTCGTATGGAATGCGTTCGACGCCGACGCTAAGCGCGTGGACATCACTGTCGAACCAAGCCCACTCGGCGGAATCGATGCGATCGAGGTCGTCGACGACGGATGGGGTATGAGCCCTAAGCAGGCGCTCGATAGTTTTAGCGGTCTCGGCGGATCGTGGAAAAAGAAGACCACGAAAACGGAGCACGAGGGCCGACTGATACACGGCAAGGAGGGGCAGGGCCGGTTCAAGTCACTGGCGCTCGGCCGCGTCGCAGAATGGTTCGTGACCTATCCGTTGGGATCCTCAAAATACAGCTTCGTCGTAAAGATCATCAGCGACACATCGAACCGCTTCGACATTTCCGATGAGCGCGAAGCGGAAGCTGGCGACACCCGCGGCGTGCGCGTCCGCATCTCGGAGCTGTATAAGGCCATCCCGTCGCTCGAACGGGAAAGTGCGACGGAAGAGCTTGCGCAGGTCTTCGCGCTCTACATGCGCAAGTACAAGGACGTAGAGCTCTTCCTCAATGCGTCGGCCGTTGACCCGAAAGCGATTGAAGACTGCGCAACGCCGTATCCGATGCCGCCGGTGAAGTTGGGGAGTGAGGAATATCCGGCCGTATTGGAGATCGTCGAGTGGAAGGTGACAGCGGAGCGTCGGCTTTATCTCTGCAACGCCGAGGGCTTCCCGCTTGATGAGATGCCGCCGGGCATCTCTGCGCCGGGGTTCAATTTCACAGCATATTTGAAATCCAACGCATTCGAGATTCTAGCTCACGACGGCAATCTTGGGCTTGGCGACCTCGATGACATCACGCGGCCCGTTATCGACGAAGCTAAGCGCGTGCTGCGCGACCATTTCAGACGACGGAGCGAGGAAACCGCGCGCGGACTGGTCGCGCAATGGAAAGCCGAGAAGATCTATCCTTACAAAAGTGAACCCAGGAACGAGGCCGAAGAGCAGGAGCGGCAGGTTTTCAACATCGCTGCACTCAACGTCAGTTCATACCTGCCGAAGTTCAGCGAGGCTGATCCGAAGGCCAAGCAGCTTCAGCTGAGACTTCTGCGTCACGCCATCGAAACGGGGCCGGCGGACGCACTGAGGTTTCTTACCGAGGCGCTCGAACTGCCGGCAGAACGCCGACAGGAGCTGGCAAACCTGCTGGATCGCACGACACTCTCAGACATGATTGGCGCAACGAAGCTTGTGACTGATCGCTTAGAGTTCCTTCAGGGGCTGCAGGAGCTTGTGTTCGATTCGGACCTTCAGAAGGCCACGAAGGAACGACGGCAGCTGCATCGGATCCTTTCTCCGAACGCCTGGATCTTCGGCGAGCAGTATCATCTCTCCGCCGATGATCAGAACCTCACGACCGTCCTCAAAAAGCACCTGGAAATTCTCGGCGACGAGACCGCAGTCGACGATCCGGTCGAGCGGGTAGACGGATCGCAAGGTGTAATCGACCTGATGCTGTCGCGTTGCATCGTCAGGCCCGGCGTAGCCGCGCGTGAGCATCTCGTCGTTGAACTCAAAAGGCCGAGCGTGAACATCGGGCTGAAGGAAGCGGGACAAATAGAGAGCTACGCTATTGCCGTCGCCGAAGACGAGCGCTTCAAAGACACCCAGACGCGCTGGGTATTCTGGATCGTCGGTAAGGATGTCACTTCGGACGCGCGCAAACGTGCCCACCAGGCGGGAAGGCCGAACGGCATCCTTTATCAAGACGAGGACCACAACATCACTGTGTGGGTGAAGACTTGGGCGCAAGTCTTGGAGGAGGCCGCTGCACGAATGCGCTTCTTCCAGGAGAAGTTGGGCTACACCCCTGATCGCGACGCCTCGCGGCTGCACCTAAGAACGGCGTATGCAAAGCACGTCGGCGAATTGTTCGCGACGCCGGAAGGCGATGCACCGCGCAAGTGACGCGATGATTTTCCTCCAGCCCGCGACGACCGCTTGGAGCTAGTTCGACACCGAACGTCCGCTAACTGGAAGTGCGCCCAAGAGTCCGGAGTTGGGATGAAGCTGCTCGGGGTGCGCAGCGCAGGCGGGCGCGCGGCATTCGGGTTCTTAACACTGCGGTTGATGCCGCGATTAGTTCTGTCGCGCGCGAAACGCTTGAACCTGTGCGTCGCTGACGTCTGAGGGATAGCACATAGGGCTCGCGCCACCTGGCCGTGAGTAAGCTGACCGGCGGCCACACCGACGACCGGCGCGATCGACATTATAGGGGCAGGGGCACGATCCGGAGTAGTAGGCGAGGCTCTGCCGCATGATGCGCTGACGGATTTGACTGTCACTAGCGCTCTCCGCTTGAGGCGCTTCAGCGCTGAGATAGGACGACGACACCCAACCACTCTCGTGAGAACCCGTGGGCGCAAGTCGCGCCCATTCGCCAGTGCGCGCAACAATCGTCACTTCTGCGCCCCGCGCTAATCGTCCAACAATCGCATTCTCAGCGCCTGCGCCGGCGCGGACATTGAGGCTACTCGCAGTAACAAATGCGCGTTCGCTGAGCAGCGCCTGCGGGGTAGTTGCTGATGATGTGGCTGTGGCGGAGTAGTCGCGATTGCCCCAGAGATTTGCAGGGCAGTTCATGCCCCAAACACCAATACCCTCAGCGCGCGCTTGCGCTTCCGCCGCCGCGTATCGTCCACCACTATAGCGCGGCCAGTCACGCGCCCACCCGGCGCCGACCATACGCTCGCCTAAATCGACGCCATCAACCGAACAATCCGCCGTCGTGCGTCCATAGGCATCGCGACCGGTCGCCGTACACGTCACCGTGCTTGATCCAATGCGATCAGCCAAGGCGTTGGCCGCGAGATTGTAGACATTCGAGCGACCACAACGAGCGCCGCTTTCGGGCGCATCAAAGCCGCTCAATCGAATGCGCTCGCCATGAATTTCGATCGTGTCGCCGTCAACCACAGAGGCGACGCCGCTAATAGTCTGCGATTGCGCCAGCGCTTGCGGGAACGCAATCACCACGATGGCAATCGCGAATGCGCCCACCAATCCAAGCGTTAAAGCGTACTTCATGCAGCACCCCGCCAGCACTCTACCCGACGAGAGACGGAGTGCAATGCAAGGTTGCTATGATGGTTCTACCAGCGCGACGCCGCGTGAGCGATCGCAGCCTGCCGGTCGCGGGCGCAAATTCTCCGTTTCGTGAGCAGGCGGACAACCAGCAGCGAAGTCCGCGCTCGGCGAAGAGCAGCATTTGAATGTCCGTTGACGGGCTGGGCAGCGCTAGAGTCCGCTGTTGGGATGCAGCGCCGTCGTGGGGATGCAGCGCCGACAGCCAACCGCGCGGCGTTAAGTCAGATTGAGATGGTGTAGCCACGGCCCAAGATGGTGCGATGATGCGGCCAATTGAGGTCCTGTACAACGGAACGTGCCCCGTTTGTCGCGCTGGCGCTTGCGACCTTGAACGCCGCGCCGCTGCTGCCAGAGCGGGCGTGGTTTTTACAGATGTCACATCAACGCCAGAAGCACTGTCTCGTGCCGGTGTCGATCTCGATGCAGTGCGCCTAAAGTTACACGCGATAACGCCGGATGGACACGTGATCGTCGGCATGCCCGCAGTGGCCTTAGCGTGGTCGGCCACGCCGCCTTTTCGGCCTCTTGGCCGGCTTCTCGGAGTTGCCCCGATGAAGTGGGTTGCAGCGGCCACTTATCATCTCACTGCTCACGTTCTCTGGGCCTGGAACCGGGCATGTGGTCGGTGGTGACTTGCGTGAATCTGAGAACGTGGTTGCTATGCTCGGATGAGCGACGTCCAGGACATATTTGATCCGACTTACGTGAAAGGCGTGTTCGATCGGTGTTCAAGTCGCTACATCGGGTTCAGCTATTTTTTCTCATTCGGTTTCACTGAGCGTTGGCGCAGTCAATGTGTGGAGTTCATGCCGCAGCCCGCCTCAGATGGGTTGGTAGGCTATGATCTAATGGCTGGCACAGGCGAGGTTTGGCCGCACCTGCTGCGCCGCTTCCCGAGCATTGGCGCTATCACGGCGGTGGACATCTCTTCTGGTATGCATGCCCAGGCGATAAAGCGGCTGCACTCTCATCGGGCTTACAAGATCGCGTTTGTAGAAGACAACATTCTTGCGAGCGCGTTGCCGGCCGACACTGCGGATTTTGTGGTTGCGACATTCGGGTTGAAGACATTCAACGAAATGCAGCATCGAGAGTTGGCGAAGTTGGTTGCCCGCGTTCTCAAACCCGGTGGCGCGTTTGCATTTGTGGAGGCGTCCGACCCAAAAGATTGGTGGCTTCGACCGCTTTATCGATTTCACCTGAGGGTCGTGCTGCCGTTCATCGAGCGGACCGTGCTCAGAGGGGCGCAGGATTTTGCGATGATAGGAACTTATTGCGACGCGTTTGGAGATGCGCGTGGATTTGGCGTGGCCCTTACTGAGGAAGGCTTGGAGGTCGAATTCCGCAGGTTTTTCTTCGGCTGCGCCAGCGGGGTGTTTGGCCGCAAACCCTGCTGAGGTCCGCTAACGGACGTGTAGGCCGGGATGTCGCCTTTTGGGATTGAGCGGCACGAATGCGCTTGCGTTCTGCCGTTGGCAATTTGGTGTCAGAAGGGCAGGGACTGGCCCATTTGAGACGTTGCCCTCGAGCGAGTTTGTGCGGCAGGCTACGGGTCCGGTGCGGAGGGCATATGAGGGGCGTCGGCGCATTGATCTTCGCTTTGGCGCTTGTGGCATGCGCTGCACAGACGGAGACCCCATTTGCGCTTGGGTTGCCGCCGCCTGACCCGACGCCACAATTTGAAGAAGGGTGGCCCTACACGCGAGCGCCCAACTACCCAGTTGGTGTGTGGACCTCAGCATCGGGGTATCGCATCGAGCTGAGTGAGCGTGGCACTTATCGCGTCTGCCTGGAGGCTTGCGATGAGGGAATTTACGAACGCAGAGGCATCGTGATCTATCTTCGAGACTTCAATGTTTCTGAAAAGCCGATCGCGCGGTCTCTCATACAGGCAGTGAACAGCAACAGACGCCGCACGCGGGATTTAGACTTCACACCAAACATGGGACCTCCGGCGAATGCCGAAGATTGCGGTGGACGCCCGTGTGTACAGCTTGGGACTTGGTCGCCGCGCCATTCGTACACATTCATATTGCAGGAACCGTGAGCTGAGCCCGCTGCGGAGCGATCCTGGGCGTCGCTTTCCGCGAACTTGAGCCGTTCACGCCGGCAGGGCGCAAGCGGCAGCAATTGAGCGAGTAGGCCGGTCACAGCTTATGGCTCGAAGTGATAGGTGCAGCATGAGGGATTGGCGCTTCTGGGTCTCTCGGGCGGCGGAGACTGTTGCAATCGGGCTCCTGCTGTTTCTGCTTTTTGCGATCTTCGCGGTCATGTTTGTTGGCGGCGGCGTATGATCCTATGACCGATTCAAGTGAACGACCGTTGTCGGCGACAACACGCCGTTGCTGCTCGCGCTAAGCGATTGACCGCAACCGGGAGAGTAGGCCACTCAAAGAAATCGCCGCTACGTCCTACGATGGCCCAATTCGGACAGTGGGAAAGCCGTCGCCTGGGGTCTTAGGAGTTCGCTTGCTCCCACTTGCCTTGAACGTGACGCCAAGTTTCGCTTGCTCCAGCGTGCGAGTGGATTTCTACCCATTCGACATTGTTGTCGCTGGCAACGCCTATCGCGATCTCGCGAGCACTGGGCCAATCCGCGCAATCAATCGTGCGGTGCCACTGGTCGGGCGCATACCGAAAGTCGAACAGCATACCACTGGGACGCGGGTCGTTCGGCACAAGATCGGCTATGTTGTCCGGAACGGGAAAGCCGAGATTTTTCATCCCTAACCAAGTAAGGTGGCCCGCCTTTCCTTCATTGGATGTGTAGAGGCGAGTGCCAATCATCTGAAGCGTTAGGATGAGCGCTTGTGCGCTATCGACGCCCATGCCGTAGGAGTTGATCGTCTTCTCTCCCAGGCCGACGATTTCAAACTCGCAGCGGTAGTCGTTGCCATCGGGTTCGGGCTGCATGATTGAAACCTGAACTGCCGAGCCGGAAGGGTCGGCGAGGTCTATCGTTCGACTGGCAATGACTATGGGCATGTGACGAACCTTCCGTGCGGCATTCTAGCGACCACTGGTCAGGATTTTGAATGTCGCCTTCCGGCGAGGAAGCGACGCATGGCGCTGATGCCGACAACTGGCTTGATTGGATCGACCACGACGCTTAGGCCGTGGCTCCATTTGAGAGGCCCGACAGATGCCGGCAGGCGAAAACTCCGTGGCGAAACGGTTGCGTTGGTACTGGCAGATGGAGGCCGGCAACGCGTTGTTCGTTCCGGCAGCTGCGGTGGTATTGGTTTGGTGGGCCGGCGGGGCGGCAAGCGTCGCTCTAGCGGTTGCGGCGATCGCCTGTTCGGCGCTGCTCGTGATTGGGGCGCTCTACTGGCGAGCCGTGTTGCGCCAAATCGAAGGCGCTTCCGCTGTGATGGACTACTGGCTTCCAAGGCTAGCGGTCGCCGAGGGGGCGTCCTTAGGCCTCGTTGCCTCCGCAACGGTGGTGACGGTGTTAGAGTTGCTGCTGTGGGGCTGGACTGCGTCACGAATTGCCGCTGCCGCGCTGACTGTCCTGGCCGCTCTAGAGTACGTGAATTACTACAGAATCCAGCTCCAGCATTTCGACAATTGGGCGGACTTGAAACGGCTGATGACGGGCCGAGGGTTTCGGAAGGCCCACATGGCGCGTGACATATCCGCGTGGCGCCGCAAAGCGCGCGGCGTTCACTGACCGGAATCGGCGACAACACGCCGTTCCTGCACGCGCTGAGCGATTGACCGCGATCGAGAGAGTAGGCCACTCGACAAGATCGTGACTATGACGCCCGCTGGCCCATTTGAGACGTTAGGAAGGTTTCGCTAGGTTTGGTGCGTGACCATCAAGTGCCAGATAACTTTTGCTTGGAGCCTGGGCGCGTGGATTCCCACTGCCCCTGAAGGCAGAGCCTTACCAACATGGTTGGGTTCTGATGTTGGCTGCGGCAATGAGTGCGTCGATTGGTTTGTTGCCGAGCTCTCGCGGATCGAGCGTGGCGAACCAAAGCCACCGCCATTGGAAGGCGAGTATGTAAACCCCAACAATAACTACATTGGCACCGGCAACTCGTTCTCAGTGTTCAGCAGCACAGAGCTGTTTTACCTTGAGCAGTTCGTTGGGGAAGACCCGCGTTTGCTTATGACGCTGAGCCAAATTCGCGACGCACTGGCGAATTATATCAAGGTCCTAGCCCATGGGTGGCGTGACGAGAACGATCCACCAGCGCCATTCGCTTTTGAATTTATCGCTGAGGGCGAAGACGCGTATCGTTTAGCTGAAGAGGCCGGTCTGTTCAGTGTGAAGCACTGAGCTAGGAATGACCGCCCTCGGCGATGACGTGCCGGTCGCCCGTCCGCTGAGGCGGGCGCTCGCTTTACTTCACGGGTGGGGGCGCATTGAATGCGAGGATCGGTCTGGGGCGCGCGGAGGAATTCAATGCCCGGCGGAAGGCGCATGCTGCCAGCATCCAAGCCACTCGTGATCTTGGTGGGCGTATTCTTTATCTGCATCGGCGCTCTGTTGACGCTGGCGGTGTTGTTCGCAGAGCGCGCGCCAGGCGTTCCAGTGTGGGCTGTCGTGCTCGCCAGTCTCATCCCGTTCGCGGGGTCGTGCGCCGGTATCTACTTGTTACGGGCCGGCCTCCGTATGCCGTAGGACGCAGGAGCGGGACCACCCATGTCGAGATGAGAATTTTCGCCGTGAGGTGACGCGCGAACGTCTGCTCTTGGCGAGATCACGTCATTGCTGCGTGCGCTAAGCCACTGACTGCAATCGAGAGAGTAGGCCGGTCGCAAAAATTCCGGCTATGACGCCTTTGCCGCCGTTGCGACCATGCCCCGCAATGTCGAGTTCCGACCGCTAAGCAGACGTCGTGCGACGTTTCACCAACTTCGTGGTTGGGGCATTTCTCTCCCACGCTAAAAAGGTCGCCGTCGAGCGTGCTCCACGGCCAATCCGCTACGCGTGCGCACTCTTCCTCGGCGATCGTCTTTTGTGCTTGCTTTGCGCAGCCGTCGGTGCTTTGCCAAGGGCCGAAGCCATCGTCCTCGCGGCAGACCTGCGTTTGATTTTCACCGCAGATCGCGATGATGAACCTCGGGACGTGAGCACTTCAACCTGTCGCAGTTTCGCTACACCACGCTAGCACAACGGGAACGCCGCGTGCGGTGCGAATTCAAGCTCAAGCTTGGCTAGCGAAACGCCCAACTCGCCACGAAACAGACTGTGGCCCTCCTTGGCGTTCGGCTGGTCCGGCAGTTGGTCCAGGATGGCGCGTGCGCGTTCCGCCCAGCGCGGTTCACCAAGCTCGCGCGCGGCCTCAGCTAGCACCAGCGCCTGGCCTGCGGCGCCGCAGCAGATCGAACGTCCGCCGGCACCGCGGGTTTGCCAAACGCTTTCGCAAGCTTGATGGGCAAGCGCCGCGTAGCGTTCGTTGCCGAGGTGGCGCGCCGCACGCGACCAGAGCAATGCGTGCCCCGCCGTTCCGTGGCACCAGCCCGTCCAGTAGATTGGCGTCGCTGCGCCACGCCGCGCCGGCCATTTCAAGCCAACGCCGTCAGCAGTAGCGGTCCGGGCGAGCCGCTCAAGCCGGGGGTGCAGCGCTTCGGCCGCGCCGTCCCACGCCATCAATGCAGTCACGGCGCCAGCCTCTCCATGCGCAAGCCCAACATAGCTGCTGGTGGTTTTCGCTTGCTGATCCAACGCGACCTCGATAGCCGCGGCCAGCTCATCGCCCGCGCTCTGAAGCGCAGCTCGCTGAGGCAATCCTTCGCGCACCAGCGCACGTAACCGGCTTGCGCCGATGAGCAGCCCGGCGCCGCCGCCTACAACGTCAAGGATATCGTCCCCTTTTGCGCGGCGATCGCGGAAGTACCGTGTCGCTACCAAGAACCGCCGCGTCGCGGCGACGAGCGTTGGTTCGTCTTTGTGAGCGCTCGCGATAAGCGCCTCAACAACGGCGAGACCGCCGGTGCCGCTGAGCAGCGACCGCACGACCGCCGGCGTCGCTTCCAATCCGATCTCAGCGCTTCCGAATGCGCTTTCCCGGCGGCGGTCGTTGCGCGCCTGCGTGACCCACACTTCCGCAGCAGCGAGGGTTTGCGCGTCGTTGCGCAGCAGCGCTGCGCGCAGCAGCGCGTAGGCGATGCCGCCCGCGCCGTTATAAACTGACGCCGTTGGTGCCTGACGGACACCCTCCTCGATGACGCGCCCATTCAGACCGTAAGCATCCGCGAAATCTTCTACCGCGTGCGCGGCCACCGCTTCTCTGCGGCGCTTACCGGGCCTGAACGCCACGATCGCCGCGTCAAGCGCGTCGGCGAAGTCCGCCATGCTTGCGAACCTCTGTTCGGGTCGCTTCGAGAGGGCCCGATTGAGGACGGCCTCGCCCTCGGGCCAGTTTATCTCGAACTCCGCGAACGCGCGAGGTGGCTGGGTTGCGATTTCGACAAGTGCGCGCGCGCGTTCCAACGAGAGCAGAAGGGGCGGCGCGCCTGTCACCAATCGAAACACGAGATTGGCGACACAATACTGTTCACCGGCCGGCGTCGAGGGCGGAATCTGATCTGCTGCTTCGAGAACCTTGACCGCCTCCGGCTCGCACTCGCACAAAAGCGCAGCGCGGCTTTGAGCGTGTTGGTCCGCCATTGCCACGGACGATCCGAAGTCTATCAGCGTGACTTCGTCTTCGTTGCTGATCAGCACATTCCGCGGATGTATGTCGCCGTGCATCACCCCTTGCGCATGCAAGCGGGCATAGGCTCGCGCCAAGCTGCTCGCCGCATTAACACGACGTTCCAATGATAAACCGCTTCGCGCGATGTCGAGAAGATGATCGTCGTCGAACCACGTGATGACGAGAAAGGCGCCGTCCTCGGACGCCGATGCGTCCAACAATCGCGGAACACCGTCCGTGCCGGAGACTCCGAGCGCGCCCAGCATCTGCTTTTCTTGGCGCAGGCCATCCAGAATGGCTGCACCGGCCGTCACTGGCGCCCACTTCATCACAGCGTCTTCGCCACTCGATGCACGCACCACGTAGAGTTCGGTTTCTGAGTCCACGCTCAAGCTTTTGATGATCGTATAGCTCCCTACCAGGTCGCCGGCAGCGAAGCGCGGTTCGTCGCGCGTCTCACGGACGCTTCCTGGTTCAACCAAGATGCGTTGCGATCTGAATTGGGAGATCAGCGGATAGACAGCGTCGAGCAGCTTGGCGGGTTCCTCGCCAGTAGCAGCGCTGTGTTTGACCACCGCCTCGACGATGCTGGAAGGTGCTTTGAACCACTCAAGAAACGCGGCCGTCTCGGCGTCCAGACGCTGCGCCGCCCATCGCGCGCGCTTCTCAAACAGGACAACGTCGCCGATCTGGCCGTTCATGCGGATCTGGTCGTCGCTTGCATATTTTTCGACGGGCGCCAGCACGATGTTCGGATTGAGTACCAGTACAGTGGGACGCTCGCTCACAATGTCGCTCCGATTGGCGTCCACGCGTCGGGGTCGATGCTCTCGTCGCGGAGCGCCTGCTTCGCGGACGCTATCCGCGCGCTGAGCGGCATCCAGCGATCCTTGGCGAGGCTGCGCGCCAGGAGCGAAGCGATCAGCGAACGCCAGCTGTGGCCGGCGTCAACTGGATCACAGGCCCAAGAGAGGATCAGGCTTGCGCCAAAGCCTGCCGTGAATGGGACGCCCTGACCCTGATCGGACAACGTTCGGGCGTTCAGGGTCTCGGCACAATCGGCGAGGTGTTCGCGATTATCGAAATAGAGCACGAGCTTGTCGGACCGCGCCGCGCCGCGCACGCCCAACCCCACTTTGAAGGCCAGCACCTTGTGCGTGCGGCAGACCTCCGCGACTTCGGCAAATGTCTCCGGCAGCCGATCCGTTGCGGGGCTCACATAGAGCTTGTGACGCAGAATGCGCTTCAGCCGTGGCGATGTGCAGCGCAGCCAATGATCGTCTGCCGTCAACTCGTAGGCCCCACACAGGGCTTCGTTCAGGTGGAGCTTCCCGGGATCGACGCATTGCGTGACGCCTGGCGCGGTATTGAAGGCGTAGAGACGAGAGGCGAGTGAACGTGGCGGCATGTCCGCCATCAACGCTCCATATCGGAGCGCCGTTTCACTCAACGCCGCCAAACTATTTTGCAAATTTGCTCAGCATTCGTGCGAGCTCGCCCTGAAGCGCAGAGACCTCGGACTCTTCGACATAGAGCTCCGCTTCCAATGCGCCGATCATGTTTGTGCTGTTGCCGGTGTGGCATGAGGCGAGAGCACATGTCATTCGGGCGGGGGCGTTGGCGTCGCAGGTCTTCGTGTCCGGCTCGCAGATATAGGAGCCGCCTGGCTTACACGAACCCCTTGCGCCCCCGATATTGAACGTCAGTTGTACAGGCATGAAACGCGATTCTGGCATAGCTCGGATCCTTCGCGGCTATTTGGAGAATTTGGCGATGATGATTGCCAGCTCGCTCTGCAGGGCGTTGCGTTCGGTTTCGTTGATATGAACTTCGGCAGTGAGCCCGGCGACGAAATTGACGCTATTGCCTTTAGGACAGGACGTGCCGATGCATGTGGTTTCGACGACGCCCTTTGCGCAGCCCTTAGTCGGCGTGTCGCAGATGTAGGAGCCGCCGGGATTGCACTTGTCCGGGTCAGCTTTCCCGACGCTGAAAGTCAGCTGAACCGGTGAGAAACGCTCCTCAACCATCGCCTTTGACTCCTGCTAATCTTACAACCTTATGGTGCCTTCCCATTTTCAACAATGGAGATTCGTTCAGTAAGGGTCGTCCGATACGATTTTTGCCTTAACTGCAGCGCAGCGCGGCATGACTGCAATCGGCGAACTTGAGCCGTCTACGCGCGTAGGGCGCAAGCGGCAGCAATCGAGCGAGTAGGCCGGTCGCAGAATTTCGCTCGACGACCCACGCTGGCCCAATCGAGACGCGTGCGCTGGGCAGTCTCAACGGCTGCATTGCAGCGCAAAGCTGTCGCTTGCAGCCGTAGAAATACAGGACCTCAGCTTCAGAACGGCCACGCCCCGAGAAAGTTGTCATGCTCCGCAAGGGTTAGATGTCGGGACCGCGACACCGTTCTCGGCAGCATGATTGCCTGCTAGCGTGCTCCCTCAAAGACCGTGGGGGACGCAGAAGTGGAGTGGGTCGGTCAGGCGGCCGGATGGCTTCGGGAAATACTGGCGCAGCCGTGGCTTGATGCCTGGCAGTCAACGATTGCGCAGACGCCCGATTGGGCGCTGTTCGCGGCCGCGCCGACAGTGCTCTTGTTGTTTGTGTTGATGCTGCGGCTAACGTGGCCGCGGTCGCAGAGACCACCCCGCGCGAAGTCAGAGACGTTGGCGCCACCGACACCGGCGCCGATGCAATCGCGCCAAGAGCCGGCGCCGCTGCGCGTTGAACCGAAGTCTGCGGCGACGCCTCAAGCGCCAGCACGTACGCCAGCGCCGAAGTCGGTTGTCGCCAACGCCGCCGCCACGCCTGCACCTGCATCGACAGCGACCTCAGACGACAACGAAGACCGCGTCGTGCGCGTTTTCATTTCTTCGACCTTCATAGACATGGAAGGCGAGCGCAAAGTTCTTGTCAAAGAGACCTTCCCGGCGTTACGCGCCAAATTCCGCGCCCGCGGCGTTGAGTTTCTCGCCGTCGATCTACGCTGGGGGGTGACCGAAGACGATGTGCGCACCGGCAAGACCTTGCCGATCTGTTTGCGCGAGGTGGATCGCTGCGAGCCCTATTTCCTGGGCTTGCTAGGTGAGCGTTACGGATCGTTGCTGACGCCGGACAAACTCACCCCCGAGCGCATCGCCGATTTCCCCGTGCTGGGTGATGGCCTCGGGCGCAGTCTGACCGAGATCGAAATCATGCAGGGTGCTCTGCGCAAACCCAAGACAGCCAACCGGGCGCTCTTCTTCCAGCGCGATCCGGCCTGGCTCGGCACGCTTAGCACCGAAGAGCGCGGGAAATACGAAACGAGCAGCGATGAGGACCGCGCCAAGCTGGCGGAACTGAAAGCCAGGATCCGAGCCAGCGGCGCGCAAATTATCAACTACGCCAGCCCCGCCGGCATTGGCGCCGCTGTAGAGGCCGCGCTGTCTGAACAGATTGACGCGCAGTTTCCAGACGCCGACGCGCCGACCCCCTTCGATCTGACCATGCGCCTGCACCGCGCCTATGCGCGCGAACGCCGGGGCCTCCATGTCGGCGCGGCGCATTATCGGGCGGCCTTGGACAAGTGGATGGCTAATCGTGATGCGCCGCCACTCTTGATCACAGGCGAGTCAGGGGCAGGCAAGTCGACCCTCGTCGCCCACTGGCTGCATGACTGGCGCCTCGCCCACCCAACCGACATCGTGTTCGAGCATTATCTGGGCGCGTCTCCCGACAGCGCCGATCCTTTGCTGGTCATACGTCGGCTGTGGGAGCAACTGAATCGCGACACTGGCGAGACCGTCGAACTGCCTGCTGGCGATGTCGAGCTTATGGATTTTTCTAGCGGGTTGGCCCAGCGCCTCGCGCAGGCGAACGCTTTCGCCGAACGCAAAGGCGCACGCATTCTGATTGCGCTCGACGGGTTCGACAAATTGTCGGGTGCACAGGATTTGCGCTGGCTGCCCAATGTTCCGCGCGTGCAGCTCGCCGCCTCAAGTCTCGATGGCGAAGCTAAGAGCGCGGCGCTCGCGCGCGGATGGACCGCGCTTGAGGTCAAGCCCTTGGATGCAGCCGAGCGCCGCGAGTTCATCCAGCGCACGCTCGAAGGCTGGGGCCGTAAGCTCGAGCCCGAACACACCACCGCCATCCTCGCGCATCCACAGGCCGGCAACCCACTCTTTCTGAGAACCGTGCTGGATGAATTGCGCGTCTCGGCATCGAGCGATTCACTCAAGGATCGTCTCAAGGACTATCTCGAAGCGCGCGACATCTCCGACCTGTTCGACCGCGTGTTGGCGCGGCTTGAAGACGATTGCGAGCCGGGGCTAGTCGCCAAGGCGCTGCCGGTGATGTGGGCAAGCCGCGCGGGACTTGAAGAAACGGAAATCATCGCGATCACCGACACCAAGCCGCTGTTTTGGGCGACGCTGCGCAACGGCTTGGGGGATGGACTTCGCGATTCCGCGGGTCGTCTGGCTTTCAGCCACAATTATCTTAGCCAGGCTGTGGCGGCGCGTTATCTCAACAGCGACGAGACCAGGCGCGCAGCACACCTTGCCATCGCAGACCGCTTCGAGGCGCGCGAGGCCGACCAGCGGCAGGCCGAGGAATTGCCGTATCAACTCCGCGCAGCCAAGGCTTGGGACCGGCTCGAAGCGCTGCTCGTCGATCTCGACCGCTTCTTGTTGTTGCAGGCGCGTGGCGATCGAGAATTGTGGAGCTATTGGCGTCCGCTCAAGCAAGAGGAAGGTCGCGATCCCGAAGCCCTGTTGTGCGCTGCCTTCGAGCGGCATGCCGGCGACGCCGCTGGCTGGACCAAGGACGATGTCGATCTCGCGAGCTGGATCTGCATCTTCCTCGATTTTGCTGGCGCCTACGGCGCATCGCGCGCCCGGCTACAACAGAAATTGCCGGCCGCGAGCGAGCGCTTGTTCGGCCCCGGCCATCCCAAGGTCGCGACCGGCCTCATCAACCTCGCGAATTTGCTCAAGGCCACCAACCGCCACGCCGAGGCCGAGCCGCTCTACCGCCGGGCGCTGGCCATCGACGAGCATAGCTTCGGCCTCGACCATCCCAAGGTCGCGACCGGCCTCATCAACCTCGCGAATTTGCTCACGGCCACCAACCGCCACGTCGAGGCCGAGCCGCTGGTTCGCCGCGCGCTGGCCATCGACGAGCAAAGCTTCGGCGTCGGCCATCGCGAGGTCGCGACCGACCTCAATAACCTAGCGACCTTGCTCGTCGTCACCAACCGGCACGCCGAAGCCGAGCCGCACGTTCGCCGCGCGCTGGCCATCTATGAGCAGAGCTTCGGTCCCGACCATCCCAAGGTCGCGATCGGCCTCAGCAACCTCGCGGATTTGCTCACGGCCACCAACCGGCACGCCGAAGCCGAGCCGCTCTACCGCCGGGCGCTGGCCATCGACGAGCAGAGCTTCGGCCCCGGCCATCCCCAGGTCGCGACCGACCTCAACAACCTCGCGGCCTTGTTCGCCGCCATTAACCGGCATGCCGAAGCCGAGCCGCTCGTTCGCCACGCGCTGGCCATCTATGAGCGGAGCTTCGGCCCCAGCCACCCCAACGTCGCGCGCGGTCTCATGAACCTCGCGAATTTGCTCAAGGCCACCAACCGCCACGCCGAGGCCGAGCCGCTCTATCGCCGGGCGCTGGCCATCGACGAGCAGAGCTTTGGCCTCGACCATCCCAAGGTCGCGACCGAGCTCAACAACCTCGCGCTTCTGCTCACGGCCACCAACCGCCGCGCCGAAGCCGAGCCGCTCTTCCGGCGCGCGCTTGCCATCATGGAAGAGAGCTTCGGTCCCGACCATCCCGAGGTCGCCCTGCGCCTCAACAATCTCGCGGAATTGCTGCGCGCCACAAACCGCCACGCCGAAGCCGGGCCGCTCGTTCGCCGCGCGCTGGCCATCTATGAGCAGAGCTTCGGTCCCGACCATCCTAACGTGGCCCGCTGCCTCAACAATCTGGCGGGCTTGCTCGTCACCATCAAACTCAGCGCCGAGGCCGAGCCGCTCTTCCGACGCGCGCTCGCCATCATGGAAGAGAGCTTTGGCCGCGACCATCCCGAGGTCGCCCTCGGCCTCAACAATCTGGCAGACCTGCTGGGCGCCACCAACCGCCACGCCGAGGCCGAGCCGCTGGTTCGCCGCGCGCTGGCCATCTATCAGAAGAGTTTCGGCCCCGACCATCCCGACGTCGCGATCGGTCTCAACAACCTCGCGTCTTTGTGCTACGCTACCAACCGCCACGCCGAAGCCGAGCCTCTCTTCCGCCGCGCGCTGGCCATCATGGAAGAGAGTTTCGGCCCCGAGCATCCCAACGTGGCGACCAGCCTCAACAATCTCGCGAAGTCACTCAAGGTAGTCGACCGCGCCGCTGAGGCCGAGCCACTCTACCGGCGAGCGCTATTCATCTACGAAGCCAGCTTCGGCCCCGACCATCCGTTCACAAAAACTGCCGCAGGCAACCTCGCCGCCTGCATCACGGAATTGAAACGCTGACGCCGACGTCTGGAGGCGGCGTCACTAGATCCGCCTGACCTTTCGGCGAGGCCTCCGCAAGTCGGCGCCGTTGGCCAGACGTATTAAGAACGACGGATCAGCGCGTGCGTCGAACTACAGGAATCGAACGGCCTTCGCGCCCAAGCGCGGATCGCTGCTGAATGACATTCTTCGGCGAGATCTCGCCGCTCTGGAGGACAGGCGCGAGCGGCAGATCTGTACCGACCCAGCCCTGCGTAATTGGAACGTCTCGTGGGCGGTATTGCCCGCGATTTGCTTGAGTGAGTGCTACGCGTAGATTTGACCGCGTGACTGTGATCCTGACCGAGCGCCTTGAGCTTCATTCGCTGTCGCCGGCTATAGTGGCCGCGCTCATCCACGGTGATCTAAACACGGCTCGGGCGCTGGCGCCGCAATACGAGATCACCGAGCGGACTTTTTCTGGAGACGCCCACGTACTGCGGTTGCGAAACGAACAACTAGTCTCCGATCCGTCAGAGGAGCCTTGGCTTTATCGGGCGACGGTGCTTCGGAGTAGTCGCGAGGTTGTTGGCCGCGTCGGCTTCCACAGCTCGCCGAACGCCGACGGAACCGTCGAGATTGGATATGCCACGGCGCCTGAACACCGTCGCCGCGGCTTCGCTCTCGAGATGGCGCGCGGATTGCTGAAGTGGGGCGCCGAGCGTGGCGCGCGACGCTGCCTGGCAAGTGTTCGCCCCGATAACGAAGCGTCTCTAACGACGATTGCGCACCTCGGCTTTGTCCGTATCGGGGAACAGATTGACGAGATCGACGGCTTGGAATGGGTTCATGCGTTGGACCTGTGATCCGCTCTAGTCGCAAACATTGCGAACGTCTCGGACCGGCGATCTCCGGCCCCGGCAAGCGAGCCGTGCCGACCGGCGCGTTATGAGCGGGTAGGCCGGTCGGGATTGCGGACGGCATCGGGGACCTTAATGAGGCGGCGGCCCCATTTTATTCCTTGAGACCAACCCATCCTCGGAAAGTGAACCCGGCATAGAACAGCGCCACATCGCTGAAGCCTGCTTCGCGTAGAATTTCTTCGTCTTTCTGTGGAGACAATGCCGGCAGCTTTTCTTTGATGGCGGCGATCATCTGCTCCGGACTTGCAAACGACAGTCCTGGTGCAGGGCCGAAGGCGGCAAAGCGTGAGAGCCATAGCGTCTTTTCCGGTTCGTCTTGGGGGAAGCTGTGATGGGCCACGACGAAGGGCGCGCCTGGCTTTAGGCGCCGATGTACTTCGGCAACGGCGCGGCGACGCTCTGCTTCGGGCATGAAGTGCAAGGTCAGCAGGCAGGTCGCCCCATCGAACGGTCCTTCTGGCGCGTCATCGATGTAGCCCTGATGAAATGTGACGCGTGATTCGAGGGAGCCGAGCGTCTTTCTGGCCAAGTCGAGCATCTCTGCTGAGGGATCCACACCGCAAAAACGCCATCCCGGCTGCATTTCAGCGAAGACTTTTAGCTCCAGCCCTCCGCCAGCGCCGAGGACAAGTATCTGCGCGTCTTTGCTGGCTCGTTCCGCGAGCAGCACGCCCGCCATGCGCTGCAGGCCATGAAAGCCCGGCACCATTCGTGTGGGCCCTTCGGCATAGCGCGCGACTGCCTCGGGATCAGAAAAAGAAGGCAACTCAGACATGCGATACTCCTTCACCGGACGAAAGGTCCTGGACTGGGTGTCGGCATCTTTCAAACTGCGAACACGCGGCTGGCCTCAATTGGGCGCCTTGTCGAACTCGGTGGCTGTGAATGCGTTTCGTGGAATGTATCTGCGTTGATCGCGAATGTCGCCTTTCGGCGATGTTGCGCCGAATGGATGGGCAGGGCTCCACTGTCTCGAATGGAACGCGTCGGTCGCTCGATAAAATCGGTGGACGGCCTGGCGCTGGCCGCTCAACAATTGCGCGATCACACGGTGCTGCAAATTTCGGAGAGTCGCCGAAAGCGGTATCAGTTACTTTTCGCAACTCGTCGGCCGTCCAAATTCGGAGATCGAAGCGTAATCGAATGAACGCGATTCGCGGCCATGACCAATCACATGGAAAAGACTAAATACAGCCACTTGTGATCACATCGACCTTAAGTAACGCGTGATCACTCGCGCGCGGGCGAATTTCGCCGACGCCTTGAAAGCGTGCGCCAGAATAAGCTGTCGCAGCGCGCGAAAGGCCGTCGCGGTGCACTTCAAATCCTAAGCATTTTTGCGCCAACGCGGGCGACACAATGATGCGATCGGGCCGCGCGTAGCTTCCGCTCTGTGCGTGAAAATAGGTCCAACGCTCCGAAGCGGGGAGGCGCGAGGCGAGGTCCACGCAGAAAGGAGGCGCGAACGGCGCGAGCGCATCCGCAGCAAGGACATCACCGACATTGAAGTCGCCGAGAGCGAGCCAAGGCTCTGATCCAAATCGCCGTTCGATGATCATGCGTGCTGCACGCGCTTCACGGCTGACGACGGCAAGGCTGTGTTCGTCTGCGGGCGCCTTGAAGTGGACGTTCATCAACCAAACGTCTTGGTAACGGGCAATGAGGCAGTCGCGGCGGAAGACGGGCTCGTTGTCAGAAGTTTCAGGCGGCGGATCGATGTCGATGTCTGCGTAGCTTAGCTCGCGATGGCTGAACACGTCTGTAAGTGGCAGTCGGCTCATGAACGCGACGCGTCTGCGGCCGTCGTTTCCAGGGACGCAAGTGAGAAATGGAAAAACGGCGCCGCGTGGGACTAGGCAGGCGTCGTGAAAGCTCCGCAGGGTTTCAATGTCGAAAACTTCTTGGAGCGCCAAGATGTCTGGTTTCACGGCGGCGATGAGGTCGGCGGTCAGCGCGCGATCGCGTCGATCGAGATCGCGATCTTCGGCGCTAAGGCGGGAGAGCGGCAAAACCTCATTTCGCGCCCCGTCGAGGTGAAACGACGTTGCGTCGGCCCGGCACCGCAAATTTTGAACATTGAACGTCGCGACGCGCATGAGCGCTTCTATAGCTTGCGCGCCCGATTGAAAGAATGGCTTTGCCGGGCCATAGATCGAAGAGTGCGCCTCAGGGAACGAAACGAATGCAGCGGGACTACGCCCTTCAGATCAACAGGCATCTAGATGCGCTGCAGGTGCAATTTGTGTCGCGCAGAGCGCTACTGGAAGTGCTCATGCTCGGGATGATGGCGCGAGAGCATGTCCTGCTCATCGGTCCTCCTGGCACCGGCAAGTCGGCGGCCGTGCAAGCCATGGCCGCTTCGCTAAAGGCAAGATCGTTTGAGTATTTGATCGGGCGTTTTACCGAGCCTTCAGAATTGTTTGGGGCGCTTGACCTCAATGCGCTGAAGGAGGGGCGTCTTGAGCCCGTGACTGAAGGCATGTTGCCTGAAGCCGAGATTGCTTTTCTCGACGAGATTTTCCTGGGCTCGACGGCGATCATCAACACGCTGCTGAAGATATTGAACGAACGAACCTATCGGCGCGGCCAGTTCTCGATGCGAGCGCCGCTCATATCGTGCATCGCGGCCTCAAACGATCTTCCATCCGATCCCCAGCTTAGCGCCTTCGCAGACCGCTTTCTTTTGACCATGTTCGTGGAACCGGTCGAGGAAGGTGGCCTGGTTCCGTTGCTGCAAACTGGCTGGAACCAGTTTGGCGCGCCCGACTTGGGTATTCCGCCGGTCGACAAGAGTTTGCTCGACACATTGTATGCCGCGAGTCTCCGCGTTGATCTCAGCTCCATCAGGGAGGCTTACGCCCACATCATCCGGAAGCTTCGGCTGCTCGGCGTCACCATTTCCGATCGCAAGGCGATCAAGGGGCAGAAGGCAATCGCTGCGGCTGCCGTGCTGCGCGGGGCGCACGCCGCAGGCGCGGAAGATCTTTGGCCGATCGTTTTTCTTGTCCAAGACAAGGTTCAACAACAAGAAGCGCGAGAATTGCTGGGCGCCGAGTTGGCGGAAAGCCTCAATCCAGTGCTCAGCGCAAGCGTCTCGCAAGCAACTTACGGACTAACGGCTCATGCCGCGGATTTGGCCGGACAATGCACGTTGCTCTTGGGCGAAGAACCGGGCGGCTCGGATCGCGCGCAGCGCGAGGCGTGGCTTGTCCGGTTGGAATCGCTTCTGGTGCGCATCGACGCTGCCTTTTCCCTAGAGAGTTTGCCACAGCATCTCGGTGAAGTGCGTGCGCGGATTGTGCACGTCCTTGAAGCGCCTGGTTCAACGCCGGTATCGCCGGCTAGACTCAGCGCTGAGTGATCTATGCGCTGGCGACGTTGTGACCCTATACAATCTGTGTCGGGCTTGTTGTTGCGCGGCGCAGGCCCCTGCAACGCGGCAATCGAGACGCTTGCGCCGCGCACGGCGTACTTTCCGGACATCCAAGCCGTCCAAGGCCAGGACTGGATTGCATTCATTCCATCGGTTCGGCGTGAGTCGCGGCAGACGGAACGTGGCCTGACTTTGCCGCGAGTCGCCGATGCGTTGGCGCTGTACCACAGGCAAACTGGCGTTTGGTTGCCGGTCGGTTGGGAGGCTGGCGTGCCTGCACATGCGGAAGCGCCGCTCTTGCGGGCGATGCTTTCGCTCCACTCGATCGAAACTGAGGTTGTTGTCGTTCCAAGGAGCAGCGGCGACGCGTTGAGCGCCGCGGCCGAGATCTTTGTGCTCGATGAGCGACGCACCCTGTCCGAACTGCGAGCTTCTGATCTAGTGGATCAGATCCCTTCATGAGCGTCCAGGATGTCCCCGCCAATGGAGCGCGACCGCGGGCGCTCCCTGCTCCCTACGCGCCGTTCTTGCCGGTTCTCCAAGTGCTGTCGGCGCCTCTGCGCAACCTCTTGGGCGGACAGCTGGGTGAGTTCGAGCGCGCGCGTGCTCATTTCTTACCCCGGGAGCAGCACACGGACGGCGAGCTAGAGGGGTTTGATGGTCTCGCTCTAAGAGGCGATCTCTCGCACATTCTGCAAAGCGAACTCTTGCTGCGAACCGAAGCGCCGATGGAATTTGTGCGGCGGCTCTCTGAAGCTGAGGCGCTTTTCCTCAACAAGAGCTTTGTCGATCCGGGCGCGCACACCGCTTATCGCCTGATCATATCAGCCGGCCCAAATCTTTTGGGACATGCTCGCTTGGCGGCTTTGAGCGCGCTCTTCTTTTTTGCACGGCTTGCGGGGACGCGCGGCGCAAAGCTCTGTTGGACTTTCGCGCCACGGCGTGAAGGGCCGATTTGGTTTGAAGGGGTGACGGCGACCTCATTGCGGGCGTTTCTGGAGGCGGCAAGTTTTAGAGACGTCAATTCTGAAGACATCGCGGCGCTAGACGCCTTGAAAGTCGAGAAGCGGAACTCATCGTTGACGGCCGCCGCGGAGGTCGATTGGCTCCTCGTAGCCGACGGCCCTCAGCGCTCGGATGCCGCACAGCGTGCGCCACGTGCACTGTGCCTAGAGATGAAGCCCGGTTCGAACGAGGCGCGGCATGCGAGGGCGGCGATTGTGCGAGAGGGGCGTGTCCGGCGCCGGTTTTCGATAGCTTTCCCGGACGACGCGCTCTGCCTTGCGGCGCTCCGTGAGCCCTTCGCCCCCCGCGTTGAAGTTGGCGCACCGCGCCGACGGGCGGGAGGCAAGAGGCGCGAGCCTCTCCAAAGCTGGGCGCCCGAGTATTTCGTGTCGCTGCGCCAAGGGCAATTTCTTGTGCGCTTTTCCGGCGGGCTTCTCGTCCTGGTGAGCGATATCGACAATCGCGCCGATGCGGCGCGGTTTCGCTCCTATTGGCTCGATGTGCCGAGTGGTGTGAAGCTCATTGGCGCAGACCTCGGCGCGGGCCTTTGTCACGCCGCGTTCCAGGGCAATATCGAAGGGCAAGAGGCTATCTGGGCAGGTGCTGTAAGCATCGCGAGCGGGGCTTTGTCTCGAACGTTCGTCAAGGTGTTGGAGCGGCGTTTCCCGTGTCGTCAGCTCTTTGCTAAGCAAGCGCCATTCGTCTTGCCTGGACTTGATCTCACGCGCGCCAGGCAGGTCGGTTTCTACTCTTCGCTCGGGCAGGTGTTTCGTGGACCCACATGGACCGACGCTAAAGGCGTTTGCGAAGTTGATATTCGCGCCGGCAAAGTGCTGCTCGATAACGGAATCTATCGGGCGTTCTGGGGCGCTTCGCTGAGCAAGGGCCAGTTGCACATCGAAAAGCGGGGGCGGTTTCTCAGCCTCCACCAGCTCGACGTCCAAGAACTCAGCACGCGCGCGTTCTTTGGCGCAATGTTCGATTACAATAGCGATGCGTTTTGCTTTAGCGCCGAGCCCGGGCGTTGGCAGGTCGCATCCCGTCGCGCGGGCGCCACGCAGACGTTCCAGACCAATCTCGCCGATCAAGTTGTGTCAGTGCGGCCGAAGGATAGCTCGCTCGAAGTGCGGCTTTGGTCGGATGCTCGCTATGGCGGCGACGGCGCCGTCAGGCTGGAAGAGCACCGCAACGGGGAGGTGCTAAACTCACGGCTTCATTTCAATTTCGACGAAGTCGTAGGAACTGTCGGCAAGTACGAGGTTACCGCGGACGGCTCTGCTTGGGCGGTAACTATTGGCGACGGCGGCGATCCTTTGAGCTTGGTGCGCTGTCGGCGACGCAAGAAGGGAAGAGACTACGTCTTCAAGGCATATGATCTTGAAGAATTACGACGTGAGGCGACGCGCTTGGAATTGGACGTGCGCTTTGACTGAGCATGCCTTGACCAGAGCGCGCGCTGAGGCGCACGAGCTTCAGCGCATCCCGCTTTACCCGGTGATTGGCGAGGATCGCGCCGCCGATGGCGTCGCTTTGGTTCATGTGAAGGGCGAAGACGCCATCCTTGCTCGTTTTCGCGATGACATTGCCGGCATGTGGCGCGTTTCGGGCGCTACGGGCACCATGTTGGTTGTCGTGTTCGCGCGTGCGCTCGTGGTGAAAGCCGAAGACGCGCAGGGCGCGCTTCGTCTCATCCGCACGGGCTCTGATGAATGGTCAAGCTTCGAAATGGAGGGGGCGGGAAATCGCCGGACCTGGGCGAACGCCCTGCCGTCGCGCGGGCGCCTCAGACTTTGGTGGCACGGGCAGGACGAACTCATCCAACTCAGCGATGAGCAGCAAGAGCCGATCGAGCGCTTATGGCCTCGTGCAGAGATCATCGTTCATCGCCCCATGCGATCGCACGCAGCGTCGCCGACGAAAGCGAGTGCGCCTGCTGCGCTTGCCGTGCACCATACCAAGCTTGAGAACGGCATGGATAAGTTGCCCGACCTCATGCGCCAAACGGACAAGAGCCTCGCGCGACGGAATGAAGCCCACGCTTTAAGCGGAATTCTGGCAGGCGCACTTCGCCTCTTCGGTACACTTCTTGGTGGTTTCCGCGGTTCGTCGCCGGGCACTCCAAGGTCAACGGCGGGCGCCGCGCGCGAGGAGCGGCCTTCAGAGCCAGGTATCTTTTCAAGGCTCATGGGGTGGATGCGTTGGAACACGCCCTTGAGTGCGCCTCTAAAGAATGCGCTTCAGCGCCGCATTGAGATCGTGGAACGGCTCATTCGCACTGGGGCAGTCGATGAAGCATTGAGGCTGGCGCTGAAGCTTGGCGCGCAAAACGGCCAGGGCCGCAGCAGAACGCTTTTCCCCAATCGCCTACCAGATGCGCGCGCGTCGCTTGATTTCTCCGTTGATCGATCGCGCTGGTCGATGCCGATACTTGCGGGTCCAAGCTTCTACGACTTGCGTGCGCGCTACGTAGACCTGGCGCGCGAGTTGGCGGGGCGGGGCGATTTTCGCCGTTCGGCCTATATTTCTTCGCAGCTGTTGGGCGACCATGCGCTTGCTGTGCGAACACTAGAGCAGGGCGGATTGCTCGCGGAGGCGGCTAAGCTTGCTCATGAGAGCGGCCAGCATCCGAGCATCGTCATACGGCTGCTGTTCAAGATGGGCGATCATGATGGCGCGCTTGCGATTGCCAAGCGAGCGGCATGTTTTGAGGTGCTTGCGAGTGAAAGCCGGCGCGAAGATCCCGAATTGCATGCCTTCGTGTTGAGGGCGTGGACCGACGAATTGATCGCAACCGACCAATTCCGGCGCGCTCTCGAAGTGACGGACGAAGCGGCCGAAGGCGCAAAAGGCGATCGTGCGACGGGACTTTTGACAGCGCGACGAGCCTGGCTTTCACGCGCGCTATCGATGCGCTCCGGGGAAACATTCGACGCCGATTTGGTCGCGCGCGCTCTCCTCTCGGCGCGCTGGAACGAGGACGACATTCCCGAACGTGTCGTGAAAAGCTTTCCCGATGCGCCTCCAGGCGAGGGCAGTGAGCCTTTCGTCGGCTGCTTGCGCGATCTCCAGGCAATTGTCGCCGCGCCGGCGATCGAGGCGCGCCCCGCGCTCATGGCGCTTTTGCGGGCTTTGGTTGTCCATGCCGATCAGACTTCATCTGAGCAGGCGGGCTTTTGGGCCGGACCGGCGGCGCGTATTCTGGAGCCTTTTGCGCGCGCGACGATTGAGAAGGCCTCGGATGCGCTACGCCGGGAAGATATCGACGACCTTCGAACCTTACTTCTGAAAGCGTCCGCATCTGTCTTGGCGGAAGACGTCCGCAAACTGCGGTCGATCTACCAATCAGGAGCAATCACGACCGGCGCCTTCATCGCTGCACCCGAAGACGGCGCAGGCCGGGAGCGCGTGATCTGTGCGTCGATGTTTGCGAATGGGCAGATTCTGTTAGCGCGCGGACCAGGCCTAATCGAACTCTTGAGCCGGCGCGGCGAGCAGCTTTGGACCGGTTGGTTAGAGGACGTGGTCGCCATCATCGCGGTGGGTGAAAGCCGCAACGCGATCATCGTCCAAGATGACGGGCGCGGCGCAGTAAGACTCGCGCGTTTCTCCGGGACTGATGCGGCCCTGACCGCAATCGGGGCGCTCGCGCTCAGGTCGTGGCATGAGATGACATCGGAGAGCCAATGGCTGGTGCAGATTGATGGCGAGGTGGGCGCGCTCGACTTGCCCGCTCTTATGGAAGCCCATCCTAGAATTGTGTTCCTCTGGTCGATGCAGATCACCAATCGTTTGATCGTGCGCTGCTTCAATCATGATCCGCTCTCACCGTCTTGGATCACGCTCGATCTAAGCCCAGAGCGCCAAGGCGTGCAGGAAGCTTGGTTGCTCTGGCAAATGCGCGACCTGCGGACACGGTTGCTAACCGGCGGTTCGGCGCGCACCTATCATGCCTCCGGCGCAATGGGCGCGGAGCCCCTTGCGTTCGGCTTGTGGAGTTTCCAAGCCCGACAGGGATTCTCAACAGTCACAAGCTTGGATCCCGCGCTGAACGGAACGAGCATGCACCTCGTCGATTGGTCGGATGCGGCTGAGACTTCATTGCGCAGCCTCTCTCGCCGTCGCGCGGACCAATTCCCAGGCGCGATCGACAGCTTTCAGAGTGACGATTTCGGGCGGGCGCACGTTCTAAGGCCGACGCCACATAACGATGGTGTGGAGACCATTGTTCGCTCCCCGGATGGAGCGCGAAGTTTTTCGCTTAAGGGTGCGGCAGGCCTTCAACTCTCGCTTCTCACACGTGCGCCATTGCGTTCATCCGACGGCGGACGGGTCCAGGCCGCTCTGTTCACCGACGCCTTCGGCCGCCTCCACCGCCTCGATTTGGCTGCCGGCGTGTTGTTGACGTTGTCCTGACGCAGATCACACGCTTTGACGTCGGCTTACATCAGGGCCAGCGCCTTCTAGACAAGCTTGAGCGTGGCGGGCGAGGTGGCTGCACCATACCAAGGCATCAGCTACCGCGATCACGACACCAAACGGCGACGAGAAACAGATTTTGTTGCTTGGATTGGCTTCTTTCGGCGATGCCTTGCCGAAGCGCCCGCAGCCTTACCGGCGGCAGGACTGAATCGAGTAAGCCGGTCGCTAGTTTTGACCGCTCGGCATTCGGTGGCCCGTACCTGCCGCCCAGCCATGGGCTAGATTGCGAACAGGGCTGCGCGGGTGACAAAAGAACGTGAAAGCCGTAGGATCGCGAACGCGGAGCAGCACTGTGGCTGACGACGAAGCGAAGAGCGACTGGTTCAGCGATGCGCGCGCGGCGCTCGAAGGCCCGCTTCTATGGTTGGGCGTGGGGGTCGGCGCTGCGAGCGGCATCACCGCGGTGGCGCGACTACTTCATGTTGGCCTAACTGGCGTGTTCCTGGACTTCGTTCACTTCTATCGTGGACTGATGTCACCGCTCTACGCAGTCGCCAACTGGCCGCAATGGCCTTTCCACGTTCCGGAGGTCGCAGTTGACTTGTTCGCGATGTACGCGATCCTGGTTGGCATGGGGTATCGCTACCGGATTACGAATTTCCGCAATGCGAGGCGGCTTGCGAAGTGGGACTTTCTTTCCGAGGAGCTCCCGCTAGGGTTCAAGCTGCGTCTGTTGGGAAAGTGCCTCTTATTAGTACCATTTCTATTCTTGCAACCGCTACGGAATTTCCGAGCATATTTGGCGGTTCGCTCGATGAAAGAGGTTGGTGTTGAGGATAGCACCGAAGAAACGGTCCGCGCTGTCGAAATGGTGAGAGCTATGGGGTTGAGTGACCTAGCGGGCTCAATATCATTCATAGCGCTACCTGTCGCCATCATCATCTTCTTCCTGCTGAACGCGTACGCTCCCACGCTCCCCCTTTGAGGCAGCCCGCGCACGGAAAGTCGCGTTTCGGCGAACATAGGTCGCCCCGTCGCTCGTGAGAGAATGGCCGATCCTGCGCGAACCGGCCATTCCTTGCTGATTAGAGATCGACGCCTTCTGAGATGGCTATCGCGTCGTCGACCTCGACACCGAGATAGCGAACCGTGCTTTCCAGCTTGGTGTGTCCAAGTAGAAGCTGCACCGCTCTCAGGTTACCGGTCTTCCGATAGATGAGCGCAGCTTTGGTGCGCCGCAGCGAGTGCGTGCCGTAGGTCGCTGGGTTCAGCCCAATCGAACGCACCCAGCCCTGCACGATCCGCGCGTACTGCCGTGTCGACAGGTGAGGGGATCCTGCGAGGCGGCTGGGAAATAGATAGTCTCCGCCGCGGAGATAGTAGCGAGCCATCAGCTTGGCGACCGCAGTCCGCGTTTGCTCGGTGATCTCGAACTGCACAGGGCGGCCGGTCTTCTTCTGGACAATTATCCCGCGAGTCTTCACCTCGCCGCCGGCGGCGATATCTTCCACCTTTAGTGCCGTGAGATCGCAACCGCGGAGCTTGCTGTCGATAGCGAGATTGAAGAGCGCCAAATCACGCACTCGTTTCTTCAACTCCAGCCTCGCGCGGATCGACCAGACTTCTTTCATCTTCAGGGCCGGTTTCTGACCCGTCAGCTTTCCGCCAGTTATACGACGTTGGCGCCCTCCCGTTCGAACGGGGGCTTCGGTGAACAATTCCAGGGTCATGGTCGTGAGCCTTCTGCTCACCCGCCCGCACCATGCCGGGCGGGGAGGTCAGACTACGCCTCCGCCCCAGCGGCGGCCAGCGAGAAACCGGGCGAGCGGAGACGGCTGTTCGTCCGTTCGCAGCGTAAGCCGACTTCGAATGGGCGGAGCCTGCTTCCTGGCTCCGCCCAAGCAAGTCTCGTGTATTGTCAGTCGTTCGCCGGGCGCCACGTGAAGCGAATGCCGGTGGCATAGTCGGGGCTGCCGTCGGAGAGGCCCCCTGATGCATTCACGGACATGCGCACGTTGCTCGTGAGCTGTTGAGTCACGAAAACCCCAACCTGCGCGGGATCGTCGCGACCGGCGATCGCGGCCTCGCGCCACGACCCGAAGGCGCCGAGTTGCGTGCGCTGACCTGTTCGCATCCAGGTGTTGGCGGACACTTGCCAACCGTCTTCGCGCTGAACCCCTGCGCGATCGCCGAGGAAGCGCCGTGCAAGTTCAACTGAGCCGCCGCCGCCGCGCTTGTTGACGCCAACTTCGCCGGCGAGCTGATAATCCGTCGCGCCAACGCCCAGGCCCGCATCTTCATCGCCGGTCGGCAAACGTACACGCGCCGTCGTTTCAAAGTATGCATCCGTGCCGCCGACGCGGCGGAATGTGCGGCTGACCGACAAGTTGGTGTCGCCGATGCCGCGTTCCGTCCCGCTGCGGACCGGCGTGCCGCCGCTGCCGCCAGTGCCGCCGGTGCCATCGCCTGCGCCTGCATCGACGTCAGCAACGTCAGCCGGCCCATCGATTTGCAGGTAGGATGTTGATGCGCGGAAGGCCCATTTGCCGTTTGTCACGCGAAACACCAGCGGCAGCGACACCACTTCGGTATCGGTTGCTCCACCGTAATCGCCCGACGAAAAATCGATGCCGCTGGCAACGCTATAAGTCGTCTCAGCGCGTGCGACGCTGACGCTCATCGCCATGACGGCGGAGGCGAGCAGCGTTTTGGAAATTCCCCTCATATGGTTCCCCTAAAAAAGAACGAGCCCGAGGATTGAGTCCCCGGGCTCGCGCGTCACCTGAATTCAACCATCGGGTTTTTAGCCCGGACCACTGTGGCCGCCATGATCGTCGTCAACATCTTCGTTGTCGGTCGCGTCATCAACGCCGCCGCCGATGTCTTCGTTGTCGGTCGCATCATCAACGCCACCACCGATGTCTTCGTTGTCGGTCGCGTCATCAACGCCGCCGCCGATGTCTTCGTTGTCGGTCGCGTCATCAACGCCGCCGCCGATATCTTCATCGGTGTCAGGCGCATCATCGGCGCCGTGACCGCCGTGGTCGTCGTTCATGTCGTGGTCGGCCCCGTCGTCGTTATCGTCGTTCGCGCCGCCGTGATCATCGTTGGTGTCATGATCGGGGCCGTCGTCGGCGCCATGACCGCCACTGCCATGGTCGTCATTCGCATCGTGGCCGGGGCCATCGTCAGCGCCATGGCCGCCATTGCCGCGATCATCGTTGGCGTCGTGGCCCGGGCCATCATCAGCGCCACGACCCCGTCCACTATTGTCGTCATTGCTGTTGTCATCATTGCCGTCGCGTTGACCGCGACCGCGTTGATGATCGACGCCGTTGTCGTCCACCGTCCCGTCGCCGCGCAGCTTCACGCCGTTGACGATATCATCCGAACTCTGCGCCGCGGCGATATCGGCAAGCGAGATATTCAGCGCCATGCCGCCGGCCGACAGGCCGATCACATGCGCCAGAACAGCGAGAACAAAATTCTTGTGTTTCATAGCATTCCCCTAGCAGGCGAACCCTGACAGATCGCGCGAGCCGAACACGCGGACTGGTTCGAAATACCGCCAGTGGCGAAATTTATTCCCGGGGCCGCGCGTCTATTTCAGCGGCGCGCCAATGATAGCGCAGCAGCGCATCTTCCTGCGCCTCATCGACCACGGAGCCGCCGCCCAAGGCGATCAACGCGGCGTCAACAGCGCCCTGAACGCTCCCGGCCAAATGATAGGCATTGTTGTTCGCGTGAGGCGCCGCCGCCGCAACCACCACATTCCAGTTCGATTGGTCGCGACAAGCAAGGGCATCCGTCGTCTCCTGCGTCGTGGATAAACGGAATTGGCGGCAAAACGCGCCGGACTCGGTCTGGACGGTCAGAGCGAGCGTTACCCGCCCTCCGGCGACTTCCCGCGATTCTCCGCTGCGTACAGCTTCCAGCGCGCCGCCAATGTCTCCGTTCAACTGGGTCAGCGAAAAACGTGGCGATCTGTCCACACTGATTGAGCCTAGGACTACGCCAAGCAAGCAAGCTGCCGCCAACGGCGCCGCGCGACGCAGGAGATGCAGAGACCCAGGCATCCGAATGGACTCGGCGCTAAGAATGCGCTGCGATAAGGCGTGGTCACTTGCTGAAGCGGACGCGGGCACGGCCCGGCGCAGCAATTCGTCGGCCTTCTTGAAAATACGCAATCGCATAGTTCCGCCCGCGCTTGCATCCAGGGCCTTGGCCAGCTCCGCGCGCGCGACTTCGTCGCTCTCCCGATCGATGAAGGCGCCGATCTTCTCGTCGTTCATTGTGGCGTCTCCCGAATTTCGCTCAGAGGGTCGTCGACGCGCACGATGGCGGCGATCGCAGCGCGTCCTCTGGCCAATCTACTCATGATCGTTCCGATCGGAACGTCGAGCGTTTCCGCCGCGTCCCTGTATGAAAACCCTTCAAGCACAACCAAAGTCAGCACGGCGCGCTGCTCCTCAGGCAGTCCGTGGAAGACCTTGGCCGTTCGGCGCAATTCGTCGCGCGCCTCTAGACCGACGCGCAAATCCTCGAAGGGCGCATTGGCGTCGATGAGTTCGACGTGTTTGCGCTTGGCCATATCCTTGCGCAGGTCGAGCCAAGCGTTCTGCATGATCTTGAACAACCAGCTGTCGAGCCTACGGCTCTTGTCGTAACTGCCAGCGCTGCGGATCGCCTTTTCGACGGCGGTCTGCAACAGATCATCGGCCGCGTCCGCCGAGCCCGAGAGGGCGACGGCAAAACGGCGCAACCTCGGCAGCAAGACCACGAGGTCTTTCCTGAATTCCCTCTCGGCGGGCGTCATGACTAAGTAGCAATACCTAAAAGCCGTGGAATTATTCCCATGAGGCGGCGCGGGGTGCTACGTTTTGCACCCGTCAGTCTTTGGAGGCGCCAATGCGGGCGCTTTTTCGTGCGATCATCTTGTGCGCATCGGTGCTTGCGGCGAGCGCGGGCGGCGGTGCGTTGGCGAGCGCCACTCCCGGTGACGACGACATCGTCGAGCCGGAGGATGTGGCCGTGGACGATCCCGTCGACGTTGAGGCGCCTGACCCGCCAGAAGTCGATGCGCCTGAAATCGACACGCCAGAAGTAGATACGCCGGAGGTAGATGCCCCCGAGGCGGCAGCGGACACGCCCGACGTCGAGGAGCCAGTCGAGGACAGTTCGGGCGCTGGTTCGGGCGGCGATGACGATTCGTTGGATCCCGCCGAAGACAACAGCGGCAGTTCTGACGGTGGTGACGATGGCGCCAACTCTGGCCATGGCAGCGATCACGACGATGGCGCCGGCGACGATCGAGGGTCGCGGTCCGGTTCGCATGGCGGCGGAGACCACGGCTCGAACGCTGGGTCGAGCGGTTCGGGACATTCAGGCCACGGCTCGTCTGGCGGTTCTGAGACCACCTCCGAGCGCGGCGCGGAAATTGTTCAGCTGCATCTCAACGGCCCGATCGAGATCGCGCGCGACGATTTGGGTCGAGAATACGTGGCCGGCGAAGTTCTGATGGCAAGCGCCGCCGCCGACATCGTACGCGCGACAGAGGCCGGCTATCGCATCATTTCGGAGCAGCCCCTCGGACCCGACGATCGCATCCTTGCACGCCTGCTGGCGCCGGAAACTCTAAGCGTGGGCGCAGCGATCGATGAATTGCGCGCGATCGCGCCCGCAGCGCTCGTGACTATCAACACGGCCTACCGCACCACGCAGGCGACACGTTTTGCCGTCGCCTCCGCGCCGCGCGCCGGGCGACCGCTTGGGCAGGGACTTCTGGGCGTTATCGATACCGGCGCTGATCCCGCCACACTGACGACTACAGAGGCCCTGGTCGCCTCGCGCGGCTTTGGCTCGGCCGGTTATCTTGCACGCGAGCACGGCTCTGCTGTGGCCTCGATCGCAACCAGGCAGGGCGTCCGGGTCAGCGTGGCGGATGTCTTCGGTCCCAGCACAACGGGCGCGCCCATCGCTTCAGCGAGCGCGATCGCCGCCGCGTTGCAATGGATGGTGGATGCGGGCGTGCCAGTGATCAACATCAGCATCGAAGGCCCACAGAACCCATTGCTTGAGCGTCTCCTCGGAGAAGCGGCGCGCAACGGACACGTCATTGTCGCGGCCGCCGGCAACGGCGGGCCGCTGGCTGATCCCGCCTATCCCGGCGCCTATGATGGCGTCGTGGCGGTGACTGCGGTAGATCGGACAGGTCACGCATATGTCCGCGCCAATCGTGGCGACTACGTCGATTTCGCAGCACTTGGTGTGGACGTTCCTGTGCGCGTTGTGGATGGCTATGCCACCGTTTCAGGAACGTCGTTCGCCTCACCGATGGTCGCCGCCGAGATCGCGGCGCGCTTTCATCAACCGTCACCAACCGAAGCTGCCCGCGTCATCGCGGAATTGCGCCAAAGCGTGGTTGATCGCGGGCGACCGGGCCGCGACCCAGTTTACGGCTGGGGCGAAGTCCGTCCCGATTGAAAACAAGGGGTGACGGTCAGGCCCGACAAGCCCCTCCCAAAGGGGCCCTATAGGGTAGCGAATACGCGCCGAACATGACGGACACTGACCTGCGACTAATACTGCGAAGGCTCGAAATTATTCCCGCTTGGTCTGGCCTTCTTACAATCGCGGCACGATCCATGACCGGTGAGATCTTGAACTGCCGGGCGCGGGAACGGCAGAGGTTGAACCACTGTGCCCGCGCCGTGAATTTCTCGGGGGCAAGGCATGCAGTTTGATGAAGTAATCCGTGGGCGTCGGAGCATCCGCGGCTACAAGCCCGATCCCGTGCCCAAAGCGTTGATCGAAGAAATCATCGCGCTTGCTATGCGCGCGCCTTCGTCGATGAACACGCAGCCGTGGAATTTCTATGTCGTCGCCGGCGAGCCGCTCAACCGTATTCGCGCCGGCAACACCGAGCGGATGGTGGCGGGCGTTCCGCAATCGCGCGAGTTTCGCACGGGGCCGGCTTTCGCCGGCGCGCACCGCGAGCGCCAGATCGGCGTCGCCAAGCAATTGTTTGCCGCCATGGGGATAGCGCGCGACGATGCGGGGAAGCGGCAAGATTGGGTGCTGCGCGGGTTTCGCCAGTTCGACGCGCCAGTGTGCGTGATCGTGACGTATGACCGCGCTCTGGACGGCAGCGACGACACGCCGTTCGATTGCGGCGCGGTGGCGAATGCTCTGGTCAACGCGGCGTGGTCGCGTGGGCTTGGTGCTGTGATAAACAGCCAAGGCATTATGCAGTCGCCGGTCGTGCGTGAGCACGCCGGCATCGCTGACGATCAGGTCATCATGAAGAGTATCGCGTTGGGCTGGCCCGATGAGAGCTTCCCGGCCAATTCGGTCGTGTCTGAGCGCAAGCGTGTGGATGAGGCGGCCGTTTTCGTCGGGTTCGACGATTGAACCGGGTTTCGGCGCCTCTTTAGGCTTGATCTCGCCGCATCCTTAGAAGATTGGCGAACCCGACGCTGAGGATCGTCACGACGGCGGCGCCGCCAGGCAACAATCCAGCGGGCACGGCGAATGGCTGGAGAACCAGCGCCGTCGCCATGATCGACAAATAGAGGGCCACAGGCGCAAGAGCGATCGCGATGATGGTATTGTTGTGCACGATGCTCTCCCCAACGCCCGATTACACTCGATAGTATCTGCTTTCGTTCCGAATGACCATTCTCGGCGATCGTTAGCGCTCGAAAGGGAAGGGCCCGAGCGGCAGCCTTGAAGCGACTAGGCCACTCGGAGAAATCGACGCTCTGACCTACGCTGGCCCAAAGCTGCCGTTGGCTGAAGTTGTGCGCATACATATATTCGCGTGGTCTAGCGGGGATGGGATGCACAAACAGCATTGGTCTAGCGTGTCGACCGATACAATGAGCGAGGCCGCGATCCGCGCGCGGCATATCCCAAACAGCCACTATCGATTCTCGCCGAAACGTCTCGACGCAGGTTCGGAAAGGTCTCCCGTTGCGCGAGAACGAATAGAATATGTGCTGAGCGGAGCTTGTTCGATCACCATCGATGCGACCGGCGAAGGTATTGAGCTAGGTGCGCAGGAGTTCGCGACCTTGCCCGCGGGCACCTATCGACTTGTTGCTACCGGCGACGAGCCATTGCACGTGGTGACTGTCTTCCCGCTGCCAGAGTCAGTTTGGACGGAATGACCGCTTTCGGCGAGATCAGGTCAGTCGTGAGTGCCTGACGCGAGCGTCACGAATTGAGCGACTTCGCCGGTCGTGACGTCGTACGCGAATGCGGGGCGGCGTGACCCGAGCGGACCGCGATCAGGGCTGGCCGTGCGGACCTAGGAGGCGGTCCACCTCGGACACGCGCTCTTCTAACGCGGCGAGGTGTGGCTTGCCGTAGCGGTCCATCTTCTCCGGCGAATAACCCCGGACTGCTTCGCGATACTTCAACACCTCGTCCAGGAGCGCTTGCTTGAGCCGCAGCAATTCGTTTGCTGAAAGCATCTCACGTCGCTCGTATGCAGTGCTCGTGTGCATTCTGTGAACGTAGTGAACTGCCAACCGAGTGGGAAGTCGAAGGGCCGTTTTCGGCGAGAGTAGGCCAGTCGCCGGCCGCTGACGCCAGCGTCACGTTTTGAGCGACCAAGCCATTCGTGATTTTATACGCAACGGCGCACGCTGGCCCATTGCGGACATAAGCGGGCTTTGCAACGTGGGATAATGAGCAAGCTCGAAACCGACCGGAATTTCGTGGCCGAAGCTATCTCTCCCGCACCAGTGCGCCTTTATCTGTCGCACACTGGCATCGGGGCGAGCAGCTTCGGATCGTTCGAAGGGCTGGGCTGGCAGTTGGTCGTGAACAAGCTGACACCTGCTGGTGGTGAGGAGGTGTTCCGCGATCACTGGGAAGAAACGCTGCTCGAAATCCTGAGATACATCGACGACTATTCAGATGCACCGCTTCAGTGGCGGAGGGAGCACTCTGGCGAGCTAACGGACTTGCGCGATGTGCAGCCCGTTTACGACGCAAGCAAGCGGTACGAGACAGCGGTTAGGACTGCGACGAGCCCCGATGGCGGACAGCGCCTTTGCTTCAACCTCTTTGACGATGGCCGCTATCGATTCACGCTTGAGGAGCAAATTCGCGAAGGCGATCTTTCCGCGTGGGTTCCGCGACGATGGTCGAGCGAGCACCCGAACTTGGCGGACGCCGAAACAGAGGCTCGCAACGCGTTTTCATGGTTCGGCTGACTGTCTGCTTCCGGCGAGATCACGTCGTTGCAGCGAACGCTAAGCCGCTGACCGCAATGGTGAGAGTAGGCCAGTCGCGAAAATCCGGGCGATGACGTACGTTGGCCCAGAGCGGACGTTGACTGTCCGTGTTAAGTTCGCCGCATGAAGCTGTACTTGGTCTCACCAGCGTTCAACGCAGTCGAGCGCGGACAGGAGGCGACGCGGCCTTATCTGGAAGCGGCGGTGGAAGTGATTGCGGGCGCAATCCAGCCGACCGGAGACGAGAACGTCATTGGGGTCTGGCACAACAATGAAGCCAACATGGGCGCTGAACCGTTTGAGGCTGAGTATGCCGGCAAGCGCGTGAAGAGCTTGAGGGATCGAGGTTTGCTGCGCTCGGTCCTGAGGCGTGTCGCCGACCCATGGGACAATTACTTCATGTGGGTTCGTTGCCAGACGACGTGCCGCTTTGTGTTCTTTGGCTATGATGCTCAGGCGTTTCTCTGCCTACGTCACGAAGATGCGCCGCCGTTGGCCTCGCCGCTCATGCTCGTCGAAGATCGCACCCCAATGCTCGCAGAGACCGACTTCTTCGACGGCTAGCGGAATGTCCGGCGAGATCGCGCCGCCTCGCAGGACGGGGCACGAACGACTGGATTGGATCGAGCAAGCCGGTGGCCGGAATTAGCTCGGAGCGAGAGGGACGGCGTTATTCCGGTATCTGCTCGTCTGAGCCACCGAATGCGCCCGGGAAGTCCCTGAATTTCGGCAGACCGTCCTTCATCCGCAGAACCGTCTCTGCGTAGTTGATGTGCAGTCCGGGCTGGAATGCGAGTGCAGGCAGCGTTGCCGAGAAGACGTCGACCACACCAAGGCCTGGATGATTGGTCATGAGGTGCCCACCGCATTTTGAGCAGTATTTGCGATCGCTAACGGGTGTCTTGTTGTAAGTCGCCACGTGCTCACTGCCGGCAGTGATACGCACGCTCTCTGGCTTCCATAATGTGAAGGCATTTACCGGCCCACCCGACCAAGAGCGGCATGAGCGGCAATGGCAATAGCCCATGCCTTCGGGTTCGCCAGCGGCTTCAATCTTCACCGCGCCGCAGAAACATTCGCCTTGGTATGCCATCGCCCGGTCTCCTGAGGGGGGCAACGCTAGTTCGAGACGAGAACCGAGTCACGCGCGGCGGTTTTCGGCGAGATCTCGCCGTAACTGGCCAAGTGTGATCAACGTCACCTATTGAGCGCCTGCCTCACTCGGGAATATGCCGAGCCGCACGAACGGCCGTCCGCTGCGGTGCATGCAAGATTACGACCGACCGTGCACCTCTGGTCATGAGCTAGCTCCCAACTTAAGGTATGCGCATTCCGGTGGAGGGGGCCATGCGTAGCGAACGTTCTGTCGCCAAGGGTATAGCGACTGCGGCGTTCTTGATGGCGCTGTTGCTCGTCCCCAGCGCAAGGGCCCAACAATCATCCGCCGCACCGCAGAGTCAGGAAGCGTTCGAAAACGGTTTGGAAGCCGCCCGACAACAGGATTATGCAGCAGCTTATCGCTACTTCCAGGTTGCCGCCGAGCGCGAGACCGAAATGGCGCCAGCGACAATGTACAATCTTGCACTCGCCGCAGCCCATCTCCCCCAACATGAATTGCGCGCGGCCGCCGGGTTTCGCGCTTATCTCGTCGCCGCTCCCGATGCCGACAATGCCCAGGAAGTGCTGCGGGAGATTCGTCGACTGCAGATTGCGTTCGAGCGGCGTCTGACCGCGATTCTAGACACGATCGACACCGTGACCCCCGCATCACGCGCTGCCTTCGATGAAGGCCTATTCCGCCGCGGTTCTGACGGCGTCAACACGCCGCTTCCCCCTTATTTGTCTGCCGGCGATGTTAATGGAACGCTCTGGGACTTGCAGATCGCAGCTTGGCTCTATCTCGGTCGATCTGATCGGGCGGCTGCGGCGATTCGTCGATATGGACGGCGCCCTGGGGAGGAAAGTGACCCGAATTGGCCGCTAGAGGAGCCGTTCGGCAGCAACGAGCGCGCAGAAATACCCTACACGATGCGGACCTCCAACAGCGTTTGGTACCGCAGGTTTTATTATCATCTCTACGACGGTGACCTGGACGGCGCTATGCGCACGATAGAGCAGCATCCAATGGGGGAGTGGGATTCCGGCTGGTTCAGTTTGGGCTGCGCGGCGCTTGAAGGCGATCGGGAGGATTTGCGCGTACTCGCCGTTTCGCGCTTCGCGGCAATGAATTCTCAGCAGCCGGAGCAGCGCAGAACAATCGTCAGGAACTTGGTAGCCTTGGGAGAGGTGCAGCTGGCGACCTCCTGGGTGGATCGCGCAGGTGCGCCCCCCGAGGAGGCAGTCGCGCTGCGCACGCGTATCGCTGAGACCACCGTTGCAGCCTGTAACGCGACCGGCGTTTCGCGCCAGGGGCGTTACCGGGAGCTCAAGCGGATTGCTACGGGTGCGTGGGGCTATGACGGTGATGACACGCGCCTACAAGAGCTGATCGAGTCGCGCAGAAGCGACTTTGTTTCTCGAGAATACCGTAACGCAGGGCGGGTCAGGTTTAGTGCGCTGTACGAGGTCAGCCTCAATGTGATGGAGTTCGCGCAAGCTCTTAGGCATGTGCACGGGCCCTTTCAGTGAATCGAAGAGCGTCAAAGGCGACAACGATAGGGTTCCGAAGTGACGAGTGTGTCGATGTACTTCTTCGTCGCCGTCGCCGCGTTGATAGCGGGGTGGTGGTTCTTACCCTCGAACGCCTCGGCTCAACAGGGCTGGACGGAGTTCTCAAGGATATGTTCACAAAACGGCGGGACCCCGCATCGCGGCGGTGAAATCGTAAATCATCCCACGGCCTGGTGCGAGTACGGTTCCAGTGGGTCCAGCGGCGCCAATGCTTCAGAGCCGAACGGTGGAATCATTGGAGCGGTTATCCGGGGCGTACAACGCGAAGGGGATCGCCGCCGAAGACAGGCTCACAACAGTGCGGTCGCCCTCAACGATCAGGGGATCGCCGCGTCGCGGGCCGGCGACTATGAGGCGGCCGAGCGCTACTACAGTGAAGCGCTGCGCTTATGGCCGGAAAATTCTACGATAGCGGAGAATCTTGAATCTGTTCGCGGGCCTGCAGCGCAGTTTCGTTCCCAACGACAGCAAGTCGCCGCCGCCGAACGGGCCCTTGCGAATTTGTCGGCGGATCTCCGTTCAGATGCGCCGCGGCCGGGGAGGTCGCGTGATTTGGAGTTCATGGGAGGCGCGTCGACGACCGCTACAGAGGCAGGCGCGGGCCTGACGTTCATGACGAGCAATGCGCCCGAGGCTCCGGCACTTCCGCCGACAACGCTGGTGCAATCGCACGAATTTGTCCTGATCAACCAAATGCGCGCTTACGCGGCTGCGCAAGGATGGAGCGTCGACGAACAGGCAAGGATTGCGCGGGCGCTAGTAGATATTGCGCCAGAGGAAATCAATGATCTCACTCCTGACCAAATCTACGACGTCTGGCATCAGGTCCGTGGAGAGGCGCAAGCGGCGCAGGCGATACAGGATTCTGCGTCGGCGGTAGGGCCGGATCTGTTTGCTGCCGGCTGGCAGAGCGGCACCTTCGACGACTGTGTAATCTTCGCACTCGCAACGGCATCTGGCACGCCCTACGGCGTCGTCGCCGCGCGAGCAGGCGAGTTGTTGCGTGAGGCCGAATGGCGCAGCGCAGAGGAGCGCGTCGATCCGACAACGGCGTACCGCACCGGCGGCCTGAATGGCGGTGAGACGCTTCTCCTGGCCGAATCCCTTGGGCAGGCGTCTATCGTGCGGCCGGACCAATTTGCCGAAACGCTGCGGGCTGGTCGACCGATTATGGTGGCGATCCGGACGTCAAGTATCGCGAATAATGTGACCTCTACGTCAAATCACCAAGTGGTCCTTTCGCGGACCTACGAAAGCGGAGGCGAGACGTGGTTTGAGATGATCAACTCTCGCAGTCCAGACCCGAGAGCGACAACACGCATTCGCAAAGTGCAACTGGAATGGTTGATTCTCGAGAATGGAATCGCGCTCATCCCCGAGACTGGCACGGTACCAACGTTGCTGCGTGGCCCCTGAGAAGGAGAGCGTTCGGCGAAACCGCGCCGAATTGATGGGCAGGGCGCAGGCGGCTGGATTAGCGTGCGCCGGCCGTTCAAGAAATACCGCTCCGCGGCGGGCCGTGGCCCGAAGCGGACATTGCCTGCCGTGCCGCAACGAGTATTGATGTCACGACATGGTGCAGCGGCGAAACCTAGTATTGTCGTTTCTTGTCCTGCCGCTCGCAAGCTGCCAGCGCTCACTCGAAATTCGACTCTCCGGTACGGCAGATAGGCTGCTCATGCGGATTGGAGTGCCGTCCGGTCTATTCGACTCTGGACGCAGATCAGCTCAGTTTAATTACCTGTCCGTATACGAGTCGCCTCCAAGCGGTCGGTTGCGAAATGTATGGGACATAGTGGCGTCAAGGGAGTGTACCGAAACACAGCCGACAATGCGCTACGGACTCGCTCCCGCGGGATTCATCAATCGTATCGAACCAGAGCCATTGCAGAGCGAGGTTCTCTATCGCGTGGAGGCAGGTGGATGCGGTTATCACGGATTCGCATACTTCATCATTCGCGGAGGCGACGTTGTTCCGCTGAGCTGGAAAGAAGCCGAGGCGTTAGGCGCGTGAAGTCCGCTCTCGGCGAGACCGTGCCGAATTCGCAGGCGGGGCGCGAGCGGCAGGATCGGATCGACTAAGCCCGTCGGCGAGCTTATTTTGGTCGGCGCCACGAGGATGAATGCCATGAGTTACGCCGTTGGTCCCGGCGATCTGGTTCTGTGCGTGAACGCCGCCCCTAACCATCTGACGGGCGAGCCGGTGCCGCTCGTCGCCGGCGAGACCTACACCGTCGGTGCGGTCATGGAATTTGCATGTCCGTGCGGACGCTCTGACGCTTTGCTCGACGTCGGCGTCGACTTTGCTTGGTGTCAGACGCGCTTTCGGCTCCTGCCCAAGCCCAAGTTCGAGACCAAGGCGCGCCGTGTCTCGACTCCGAAGGAGACAGAGCAGGTGTGACGATCGCTGGCGAGGAGTTTCGAAACCGGGAGCGACGCATTTCGGCGAGACCGCGCCGAATTGACGGGCAGGCTGCAGCGGCTGCATTGGAGCGCGCCGGCCACTCGAAAAAAGCACGATCGGCGTACGACTCGTCCAATGCGGACATTGCAGAGGTCTGTCGCTAAGCTTGCGAGATGACCTTTCCGCTCGCCTGTCTGCTCGGCATTGCTTTTTTGCCGACCTACGTCGCGGCCTATTACGATGGCCTCGTAATGGTTGGTGAGCAACCGATCGCGTCGCCGGTTCTCTATCTCGCGCACGACAAGTCGCTGACACGCATTGCGCGATCCGCAGAAGTTATCGACTGGCTCAAAGAGATTTTCGACGCACGCCGGCAACCATGGTTTCAACAAGACTTCGTTCATCCGCGTGAATTTGCGATGCGAGGTGACGCTGGGCGCTTGTCTGTAGACCCGCCACAATAGCTGCAACGCAGCGCGCGTTTTGCGTGGGGCATGGTTTGAATCAAGCACGCATGCGGGCTTGGGAATAGATAGTCGCCCGGATATGCCGCGATCGGCGGAACCGCTCTTAGCAATCGACATAGCTCCGCTTCCGCGACCCTCCCCTCCCGCAATGCGAGGGGGACGCGGATGAGGGACACGCTTTCAAGCCCGGTATAGCCACCTCTGCCCGATATCGGGGGCCAGCCGCTCCCCTCCGACGACAAGCGCGCCCTCGGGGGTACAAGTGGAGCCGACCGGCGTGTTGTGAGCCGGAAATCGGGGGCGCGATGGCCCGTGGTTTTCCCTCAGGCCGCGTGCGGCCAGTCGGGCGGTCGGAAGTCCCTTTCGGGCAAAGTCCCCGCCGAGCACATCGCGTTTTGTTGAACGGAACGCGCAACGCTGAGCCACACATCACGATGTTGAAGCCCACGTGCGCACGACTGACCATAGAATGGCTCAGTGGTGGTGATGCACGTGACGCATCGACACCGGCGGCGGGGGCTGTGGCTACAGACCCGCCGCATTCATTTTCATTCTAGAGCGAAGGCCGCCCGCGCGGGGTTCAGCGAGGCTCGCGTCAACCGTGCGCGGTGCGTGCGTCTTGGTGAAAGACAATTACAATTATCAGTGACGTTTGAGCGCGAGTGTTTCGTTGCCGAAGAGCGGCACGGACGGTGATCGCCATCAGCGTGGGCAGTTCACGAACGTTCGGCCTCGAATATGGTCGCCAAAGTAAAAGCGTGGGCTTGAGCGTGCGACCCGGTCGCGGCAAACTCTCGGGATGCCAAGAGCGACAACCACACCATCAAGCCCTCAAGCGACGGAGACCTTGTCGGCGCCGGACGCCTTTAGGCGCATGCTGTCTTATATCGAGGCTTGCGCGGTTGAGGCGCTCGGAGACGACGTAGTCGAAACGCGCGCCGAGACGATATTCGCCGCCGCTACCCGCATATGGCAGGCGAGCGTAGCCAGCGGCGAACTGCGTACGCGTTGCCATGATGTCGACGCCGCGGTGCGCGGAGCGCTTGACGCTGCGAATGCGGGCGCGACCGCATCGCTGCAATCGCTCAGGGTGGAACGCGGCTCGTTGCACGCGTGGCTGGTGCAAACGAATGTCGAAGCATTATCTGGCGGGGTGGTCCAGGTGAAACCCGGAACCGCCGTCCTCATACGGCCATTGCAGGCGGTGGGCCTGCTGACGGGCGACGGCGTTAGCCAATCACAGCTCCACGCCCGGTATGCCCGCCATGCGCACGTGCGAGGCTGGCTTGATGACCATGCGAGCGGGCGTGGGCCATTGCCTCCGGCAGCCTTGGCCAACGCGCGCGCGATCGAGCACGAATGTGACACGCGCGAGGACGCGTTCGCCGCCGCGTGCGCGGAGCTGCTGGCGTTGATCGGGGAAAAGCCCGGGACCGCATTCGGCAGAACAGGCGATGGGAACGTGCGGCCATTATCACCGGAAGTGTTCACCGACGACATTGCGCTCGACGTCGTCACTGGCCGATGCACGCCTTCGGCGGCGCTGATGATCGGCTCGGTGGAGCGGGAGCATGCGCGCGCCGCATGCAGTGCAATCGGCCAGGTGTTTGTGCGCGCGGCCAGTATCAACGGGAAACGCGGTGGGCGACGCGCCGGGACGGCCGCCAGCGAACACCTTGCGCGACGGCTGCTGATCGGCCGCCTGCAGGATTGGTTCGACCTTGGCGGTCATATCTGCGACGCGCCCAAACGAAGTGAATGGTTGCACTCAGAAGGCCCCCATATCGCTGGCTCGGCCGCCGCGGCGAGGCGAGCCTGGGCATCGGCGGTGGCGTCAGACGTGGCGTTCGCACCACTCCGGCAACGAGGGCGGCGGCCGAATAGGTCAGTTGAAATGGATTAGGCAAGGTCGGCCCGGCTCTTTTCACCACGGCGCGTTGGCGTTCGATGGCCCCGTTGAGGCGGCATCGCCGCGAATGGGATCAGCCGATGAGCGATACAGTACCAGCACCAGGCCGAGGCCCTCTCGATGTCGACGAGGATTATCTGATGACCCGCAAGGAGGCGTCCGCCTACGCGGCTGCGTTGGGCATCCCGCTCGCCGTGAACACGCTGGCCAAATTCGTTGGCCGCGACGATGGCCCCCCGCGAGTTTATTTTGGCCGCCGGCCGCTCTATCGCGTGAGTGAGTTTCGCGCTTGGCTTCACAGCCGACAACGGCGGACGTAACTGGCGCTCAGAGCCAAGGGGTTTTCCCCAGCTCAACATCGCGCTTTTGCCGGGCGGTGGCGTACGTTGGACGCAGTTAAGCTCCGCGCAATCGCCGGCATCTGTAGTCGCGCTATGGATACGTTCAAGACGGTCGCGCCTCGCGCGCGCTGGATCGCTAATGGCCTAACTCTCGCGCTGGCTGCGTTCGGAGCTTGGGGGTGGTTTTGCGATCAGCTGATGTCGATAGAGTCGCGCGCGGCGCTCGCGCTGATCACGTTGCTGACCCAACAAGCCGCCAACGTGGCCGCCGCCGGTGCGGCGACGGCGCTGAAGCAGGGCCAACGCTTTTGCGCAGTCGGCGCAACGGTGCTGACGCTGATGTTCGCGGCAGCCTCAGGGTACGCCGTTCATCATGCGCTCGACGTGGTCGACCGGCACCGCATTGGCGCCATCATCGAGGCTCGGGCCGGCGAGCGCACCGATCTGCACGCCGCGATCGGTCGCACCGAGCGCGAGCGCGCCGCCGCGCAGGCGAGCCTCAGCACAATTCCGATCGATCTTCCCACCCGTCGCATCGTCGCGCTGCAGCGCCCGCTTGACGCGGCGATTGAACGGACCGAGGTGCGGCTGTCGCAATTGCGCGCCGAAATCGCGGAGCTGTCGCGGCCGCCCGCGCGTTCGCCGGCCGAGGCTAAACAAGCAGACATGGTCGCGCTGTTGTTTTGGGCGCTCGCGCTCGGCGAGCCGGGTCTCTATTGGCTGCTCGCCGCGTTGCAGCGTCCCACTGGTCGGCATGTCCCGCGTCCCGCACCGGACGTCCCGCGGCAGAAGCAGCGCCCGCCTGGTCTGTCCCGCCGGCTGACCGCGCCGCTCGCGGCCGCGTTGGCCGGTGCGCACGCCATCCTGGGCGGTGTCGCCGCCGCCGAGGATGGCGTGCGCACCGAAACCGTGGCGCGGGACAGCGAAGATCGGCGCACCGATGCGCACAGCGCGCCCGCGCCGTGGGACATGGCGGGACCGCAAGCGCAAGCGCGAAAGCTGCACGCGCGCGGCGTCAGCGTGCGCCGCATCGCCGCGCAATTGGGTGTCTGTTCGAAATCAACTATTCACCGCTGGTTGAGCGGCGCGCGCAGCCGATGACGCAGCGCCGAAGCGGTTGAGGCCCTTTTACTCGGCCCTGACGATGGTAGCACCGACGCGCTCGCTCAGTTGGCGCAGACCATCGTCGCCAACGTGGGTGTAGCGTTCGGTGGTCGAGGTCTGGCTGTGACCGAGCGCCTTGGCGATCAGCGGCAGGCTGGCGCCGTCGGCGGCAGCGAAGCTGGCGAAGGCGTGACGCAGATCATGGATGCGCAAATCGGCGAGCCCCGCCCGCGCGCGCGCACGCGCCCAGATTTTTTGCATTCCGACGATCGGCGTGTCCACCTTGCGCGTGGACGGGAAGACATAGCGGCCGCTGTCCTGGCGCGCGCGCAACAGGGCGATGGCTGGCGTGTTGAGCATGATCGTCTTGGCACCTGTCTTCGAGCGCGCCGGCGGCAGCCGAATGATGCCTTGGTCGAGATCGACCTCGGCCCAAGCGAGGTGGGCGATTTCGTTCTTGCGTGCGCCGGTCAGCAGCAATAGCCGGATGGCGTCGGCGAAACTGTGGGGGGCGGCGCGCTCACGCTCCATCGTCGCCAACGTCTGCAGCAGCCGCGCGGCCTCGGGTTCGGTGAGAAACCTCTGCCGCCTGGCGGCGGCCAGCTTTCGCACCCGGCGCACCGGGTTGTCGGCCAGCAGTTCGTGGGCGACGGCCCAGCCGTAGCAGCTCGACAACGACACTATCGCGCTGCGGGCGACCGCGGGCCCGCCGCGGACGATAGCGCGACCTCGGGCGCGGGTGCGTTCGTCCAAGGCGGTCGCGCCGTCGGCGATTTGGCGTTGGGCATCCTCAATCTCACTCCGCCGCAGAGCAGCAGCGGGGAGGGGCCCCAGCAGCGGGACGATATGGCGGCGCAGGTTGCGTGCGTCGTGCGCCCAGGAACTGGCGCGCTTGTTCGGCGCCGCACGCGGCCCCTCTAGGAGCCAACGATCGACCAACTGGGCGACACTTATCGCCCGCCGCGCCGCTTCGCGTCGCGCTGTCGCCGCCGCCGCGATCTCGGCCCGCGGGTCGACGCCGGCGCGCACCTGGCCGCGCAGAACCTCCGCGCGGCCGCGTGCTTGCTCGGTCGTCAGGCCGACGCCGTGTTCGCCGATGGTGATCACACGCTGAGCGCCATCGAAGATGTATTTGTAGCGGTAGGTGCGCCGACCAGAGGGGTGAACGCGAATGGCGAACCCACGCAGATCGCGATCGTAGATGTCGACGCGGTGCGACGCCGGCCGCAACCGCTCAATGAACCGCTTGGTCAAAAGCGGCGTCGCCGAAGGCCGGGTACAGCTCGGGTACACAGAGAACGCCAAAAGCAGCCAAACCGCGCCAATCGCCGCCAATCGGAGAAACGGTCCTGTTCAAAAAATCCTAGGTATTATGCAATGTTAGCGTACTTCCGCCAAGCGGCGCGCAGCATCAACCACGAGACTTTTAATCAGGGGGTCGCGGGTTCGAATCCCGCCGGGCTCACCATTGGTTTCGCAGCTGCGAACCAAATTCGCCGCTTGAACGCAAATCGTGTGACGCACTGGCAACGCCAGGCCGAAAATTGCCGGCCCAGGTGCGCGCCGCGCTCGACAACGGGTTAACCTCCGGCAACCAAATGCGACCGAGCTTCATGCGAGCGTTCGCGGGGCTGCCGGCTGATCGGGGGATCGGCAGGTGGCCATTCCAGGGATGCCTTAGGGGCCATGAGGGGACGGGGCCGCGCCGAGGGGGACGCGGCCCCATTTCATTGCGGAAACGCTTTGATTTCGCGCCCCGATCCGGGGCGACATAAAGTCAACGCTCGTCCGGAAAATCGCATCGGGGCTTGCACTTTTATGGACTCCCGCTCTGGAGGGCGCCACATTGCCGCGAACTCGCGCCGGGGGACTCGCCGCGAGATGGTTTGCGTCGCTATCGCGACGGGAGCCGGGCGGGTCCAGGGTGAGGGTTGCGAAGAGCTTTCTGGCGTCAGGGCCCGGGTTTATCCGCGGCGTTCTGTCAGCCACCACTGGGGACCATCACTTGAGAGGGGTGAATATGACATCGCGCATCACCAAGACGTTCGCGCTGGCGGCGTTGATGGCCGGCTCAGCCAGTGTGGCGAACGCCACCGAGGGCTGGTACGGCCGCGTCGACGGCGGTCAATCGTTTGACGCGTCGGCTGAGTTCAAAGGCATCGGCGACGGCGACCTTGGCGACGACTGGGTGCAGTCGCTCGGCATGGGCTACGCCTTCTCGAACGGCTTCCGTCTCGAAGGCGAAGCTTCGCACCGCTACAACGATTTCGAAATCACCCCCGGCGTCGTCAACAATGGCGAAGTGCAGGGTTGGGCGGCGATGCTCAACGGCTACTACGATTTCAATCGTGGCGGCACGTTTGAGCCGTACATCGGCCTCGGCATCGGCATGGCGCGCATCGACGTGCAAGCCACCAACGCCGCGGCGCCGCAACTCGCCGTGAACGAAACCGACTCCGTCATGGCCTATCAAGGCATGGCCGGCGTCGCGATCGGCATCACCGAGCGCCTGGATATCGATATCGGCTACCGTTATTTCCGCGCCGATGACGTGCAATTGCGCGGCACGCTCAATGCGGTGCCGAACACTGCGTTCAAGATCGACTACGAACATCAGGCCGGCATGATTGGTCTGCGTTGGCAGTTCGCGACGCCGTACGTCGCCCCGCCGCCGCCGCCGCCCCCGCCGCCGGCCCCGCCGCCGCCGCCGCCGCCGCCAGTTGCTGCAGCGTGCCCGACGTCGGAGTTCGTTGTGTACTTCGAGTGGGATCGCTCGAACCTCAACGCAGCCGCTTTGGAAACGATCGATGCAGCGGTGAACCGTGCGCGTCAGTGCAACGTCGGCGGCGTCGTCGTCGTCGGCCACACCGACACGTCGGGNNCTCTCGGAGCGTCGTGCTTCGGTGGTGCGCGACGCGCTCGTGGCGCGTGGCATCGGCGCTGGCTCGATCACCAGCCAAGCGCGTGGCGAAACCGATCTGGCCCGCTCGACGCGGGACGGCGTGCGTGAGCCGCTGAACCGTCGTACCGCGGTTACGATCAGCTTCCGCTAAGCGCGAAAGCGACCAACTAAGCGAAGGGCCCGGCCAAAAGCCGGGCCCTTTTGCATGGGCGAAAAGAATTCGCCTGAAAGGCGTCGCCGCGTGGAAGCGCATCCGCCGGCATTTACTGTGTGCGCCGCGGTAGCGCGTCAGGGCGCGCGCCGTTGCTCGACGGTGAGGAGAAGGTGCGATGCGCAAGCTGATGATGGCGACGGCGATGGCCGTTTTGATGGTGAGCGCCGCCGGCGCCGCCCACGCGACGGAAGGATGGTACGGCCGCGTCGACGCGGGCTTCACCCTCGATGGCCGCTTTGGCATCGACAACACGGATTTCGATCTCGATGAAGAGATCACGCCGTCTGTTGGGCTTGGCTACGCCTTCGCCAACAACACGCGCCTCGAAGCCGAAATTGCTCAGCGCAACAACGAAACCACATTCGCTGGCAACGAGGCCGAAGTTGTCTCGCTGATGGCGAACGCGTTTTATGATTTCAATCGTGGCGGACGCTTTGAGCCTTATGTCGGCGTCGGTGCAGGCTACGCCGATTTCAACATTGGCGGCGCTGACGACGCGACCTGGGCTTGGCAAGCGATGGCGGGCGTCGCCATCGGCCTGACAGAGCGGCTCGATCTCGACATCGGCTATCGCCACTTCGCGCTCGAAAATCTCGAAGTGCTGGGCGCCGATGCCGAATACGATCACCAATCGGCCACGGTCGGCCTGCGTTGGCAGTTCGCGGCGCCATATGTGGCCCCGCCGCCGCCACCCCCGCCGCCTCCGCCGCCC